>Ga0207713_1001662_pt1 | contig 17237 bp, 15 predicted proteins | sample KBSS64metaG_FD_184404 | JGI IMG/M metagenome (GOLD analysis project Ga0207713, IMG submission 184404) | Switchgrass rhizosphere microbial communities from Kellogg Biological Station, Michigan, USA - KBS S6-4 metaG (SPAdes) (version 2) | ecosystem: Host-associated > Plants > Roots > Rhizosphere >...
TTCACGGCGGTAACAGGGGTTCGAGTCCCCTAGGGGACGCCATTTGCGGGAATAGCTCAGTTGGTAGAGCACGACCTTGCCAAGGTCGGGGTCGCGAGTTCGAGTCTCGTTTCCCGCTCCATATTCATCAAGAACGCCGCTCACTGAGCGGCGTTTTTGTTTGCGCGCGATTTGCCCTCGGTCGGCATTCGCCGCGAAGGGAAGGGCGTGTCCGAAAAGCGCTAAATGCATGAATTTGAAAAATATTTTCAAAAAGGGCTTGCCAAACAATCCAAATGGATTCAAAATCTGCCCCATCGAAACGTTGATGAAATATCAACGATTTCAACAAGATAGCTGCTTAGTAAGTTGTCTTTTGCGGGAATAGCTCAGTTGGTAGAGCACGACCTTGCCAAGGTCGGGGTCGCGAGTTCGAGTCTCGTTTCCCGCTCCAAATTAATCAAGAACGCCGCTCATTGAGCGGCGTTTTTGTTTGTGCTTGAAAAAGCAGATACAGGGCTAAAGAAAAAGCCGCTCGATGAGCGGCTTTTCTGCACCTGCGAAGGCATCAGTGCTTGTTGCTGTCCTGCAGCGACATCGCCATCAACTGCTTTTCCTGGTTCCAGTCGAACGGTTCGTCGTTCTCTTCGGCTTCAAAGCGGCGTTCTTCCAGTGCCTGGTAAAGATCGATTTCTTCATCAGGCATGAAGTGCAGGCAGTCGCCGCCGAAGAACCACAACAGGTCCCGCGGGACCAGGTGGGCGATCTGCGGGTAGCGCTGGATGATCTGGCACATCAGGTCCTGGCCCAGGTAGGCACTGCTGACCGGGTCGATGGGCAACTCCAGGCGCAATTCGTCGTAGCGTTCCAGAAACAGGGCATGGCTCTCGTCGGGCACCTGTTCGGCTTCACCCAGGGCGACCAGGATGCCGCGCAGGTGGTCGAGCAGGACAAGCTGGTGGTCGATGTAAGGGGTGGCCATGTTGAGGGTCCTCATGAGCAAAACGGGCGCGGGAGTATACGGCGCCCGTTGCGTTGTGTCTCATGCCGATTGCCCGATGGGCGCTACGGCGTGTGCAGCGCCCGTCACCGAGTGCGGCCTTCGGTGGGTTTGAGGGCTTCCTTGTCGAAGTCGTCCACGTCGATCACCTTGCGCCGCGCCGCTTCGGCCTGACGCAGGGTCTCGGCTTCGCCCGCTTGCAATACACCGGCTTCCAGGGCCGCGTCGATCAGGGTTTGCTCCGGCGCTGGGGTAAACTGGCCACCCTTGTAGGCGGTGTGCAGCTTTTTCTGCAGCGGGTGGCTGGCCGCGAGCAGGTCGCTGGCCACCTGCAGGGCCCCCACTGGATCATCCTCGCCCTGCGGCCGGTAGCAGCCGGCAAGCAGTTCTTCCAGCGCTGGGTCGCCTTTGGCGCGGCCAATCACGGCAGCGACTTCGGCGTCCAGGCGGTCGGAGGGGCCCGTGTGGCGGCGGCCAAACGGAAACACCAGTGCGCGCAGCGCGCAGCCCAGCACGCGGCTCGGGAAATTTTTCAGCAACTCGTCCAGGGCTCGCTCCGCCTGGCCCAGGCTTTCTTCCAGGGCCCAGCGCACCAGCGGTTCCAGGTAATCGGGCGAGTTCAGGTCGTGGTAGCGCTTGAGCGCCGCCGAGCCCAGGTACAGGTTGCTGAGCACATCGCCCAGGCGCGCCGACAGGCGTTCACGACGTTTCAGCTCGCCCCCCAGCAACATCATGCTCAGGTCGGCCAGCAGCGCGAAAGCGGCGGCCTGGCGGTTGAGGGCGCGGAAGTAGCCTTGGCTGAGGCTGTCGCCGGGGGCGTGTTCGAAATGGCCCAGGCCCAGGTTGAGCACGAAGGTACTGGCGGCATTGCTGATGGCGAAACCGATGTGCTTGAGCAGCAGGGCGTCGAATTCCACCAGCGCCTGGCCTTTGTCCTCGCGGCTGGCCAAGGCCATCTCCTTGAGCACGAAGGGGTGGCAGCGGATAGCGCCCTGGCCGAAGATCATCAGGTTGCGCGAAAGGATATTGGCGCCTTCCACGGTGATGAAGATCGGCGCGCCTTGCCAGCTGCGCCCCAGGTAGTTATTGGGGCCCATGATGATGCCCTTGCCACCGTGTACGTCCATGGCGTGGGTGATGCACTCGCGGCCGCGCTCGGTCAGGTGGTACTTGAGGATGGCCGACAGCACCGAAGGCTTCTCGCCCAGGTCCACGGCGTTGGCGGTGAGCATGCGCGCGGCGTCCATCAGCCAGGCGTTGCCGCCGATGCGCGCCATGGCGGCCTGGATGCCCTCGAATGCCGACAGTGGCACGTTGAACTGCTCGCGCACCTGGGTGTACTGGCCGGTGACCAGGCTGGTGTACTTGGCGGCGCCAGTGCCTACCGCGGGCAGGGAGATGGAGCGGCCTACCGACAGGCAGTTCATCAGCATCATCCAGCCTTTGCCGAGCATGGCCTGGCCGCCGATCAGGTAATCCAGCGGAATGAACACGTCCTTGCCGGCGTTGGGGCCGTTCATGAAAGCGGCGCCCAGCGGCAGGTGGCGGCGCCCGATCGTCACGCCGGGGGTGTCGGTGGGGATCAGCGCCAGGGTAATGCCCAGGTCTTCCTCGTCGCCCAACAGGTGGTCAGGGTCGTGGGCCTTGAAGGCCAGGCCCAGCAGCGTGGCGACGGGCCCCAGGGTGATATAGCGTTTTTCCCAGTTCAGGCGCAGGCCAATCACTTCTTCGCCCTGCCACTGGCCCTTGCAGATAACGCCGGTGTCAGGCATGGCGCCGGCGTCCGAGCCTGCCAGCGGCCCGGTCAGTGCGAAGCAGGGAATATCGTCGCCGCGCGCCAGGCGTGGCAGGTAGTGATTACGCTGTTCATCGGTGCCGTAGTGCAGCAGCAGTTCGGCCGGGCCCAGGGAGTTGGGCACCATGACGGTGGAGGCCAGGTCGCCGCTGCGGGTGGCCAATTTCATGGCCACCTGGGAGTGAGCGTAGGCGGAGAAGCCCTTGCCACCGTATTCCTTGGGGATGATCAGGGCGAAGAAGCCGTGCTCCTTTATATGCGCCCAGGCTTCGGGCGGCAGGTCCATGTCCTGGCCGATCTGCCAGTCGCTGACCAGGGCACACAGTTCCTCGGTGGGGCCGTCGATGAAGGCCTGTTCTTCTGCCGTCAGTTGCACCTTGGGGTAGGCCAGGAGGGTGTTCCAGTCGGGGCGGCCGCTGAACAGCTGGCCATCCCACCACACGGTGCCGGCGTCGATGGCTTCGCGTTCGGTCTGGGACATGGGCGGCAGGGTGCGCTGGAACCAGTTGAACAGCGGGGCAGTGAACAGCTTGCGGCGCAGGTCCGGCAGCAGCAGGGGAAGGGTGCCGGCGATCAGCAGCACCCAGAAAATGGCCAGCAGCCAGCCCGGTGCATGGCTGAAGATGCCCATGGCCAACAGGTACACGGCGATAAGGCCCAAGGCGGGCAGGGGTGCTACGCGACGATGGGCCAGCCAGGCACTGCCGACGACCAGAACCACGATCCACAACAACAGCATATTCAGTCCTCCATGATGATGGGGCGATGCAGCTTCAGATTAGTGACCCCGCGCGAGCAGGCGAGTTCGGGTGCTAGCCCCAGGCTGATAAGCAATATCGATACGGACCACTGTACATGTGCGCTTCTTGCTAGCACCATTAGTCAAAACCACCGCACTTCGGAAGTACGCGTGGTGTCTTTATTAAAGCTTCTGTCCCCTTTCTTTCTTATTTCGGTGCATGGTTTATCTATGAGTTCTGCTCTGTCCATTCGGCAGCTGACCAAGACCTACGGCAACGGTTTCCAGGCCCTGAAGGGCATTGATCTGGACGTGGCCGAAGGCGATTTCTTCGCCCTGCTGGGCCCCAACGGGGCCGGCAAGTCCACCACCATCGGTATCCTCTCCACCCTGGTGAACAAGTCCGGGGGCACGGTGAATGTCTTCGGCCACGACCTGGACCGCGACCCGGCGGCGCTCAAGCGCTGCATCGGTGTAGTGCCCCAGGAGTTCAACTTCAACCAGTTCGAGAAGACCTTCGATATCGTCGTCACCCAGGCCGGGTACTACGGTATCCCCCCGCGCATCGCCAAGGAGCGTGCCGAGCAGTACCTGACCCAGTTGGGGCTGTGGGACAAGCGCGATGTGCCTTCGCGCTCCCTGTCAGGTGGCATGAAGCGCCGGCTGATGATCGCCCGTGCGTTGATTCATGAGCCGCGGCTGCTGATCCTCGATGAGCCGACCGCAGGCGTGGACATCGAGCTGCGCCGTTCGATGTGGACCTTTCTGACCGAGCTGAACCAGAAAGGCATCACCATCATTCTCACCACCCATTACCTGGAAGAAGCCGAGCAACTGTGCCGCAACATCGGCATCATCGACCACGGCACCATCGTCGAGAACACCAGCATGCGCAAGCTGCTGGGCACTTTGCATGTGGAAACCTTCCTGCTGGACCTCAAGGCGAACCTTGCCGAGGCACCTGTTCTGCACGGCTACCCCTGCCGGCTGGTCGACGGCCACACCCTGGAAGTGCAGGTGGACAAGGAAGTGGGCATCACCGCACTGTTCGGCCAGTTGGCCCTGCAGAACATCGAGGTGCTGAGCCTGCGCAACAAAACCAACCGTCTTGAGGAGCTGTTCGTGTCCCTGGTGGAAAAAAACCTGGCGAAGGTGGCCCAATGAGTTTCGAAGTGAAAGCCAACTGGGTCGCCCTCAACACCATCGTCTACCGCGAAGTGCGGCGCTTCATGCGCATCTGGCCGCAGACGCTGCTGCCCCCGGCCATTACCATGGTCCTGTATTTCGTCATCTTCGGTAACCTGATCGGCCGACAGATCGGTGACATGGGTGGCTTTACCTACATGGAATATATCGTGCCCGGGCTGATCATGATGTCAGTGATCACCAATGCCTACGGCAACGTCGTGTCGAGCTTCTTCGGTAGCAAGTTCCAGCGTTCCATCGAAGAGTTGATGGTGTCACCGGTGTCGCCCCACATCATCCTCACTGGCTACGTGGTGGGTGGCGTGCTGCGTGGCCTGGCGGTGGGCGTCATCGTGACCCTGCTGTCGTTGTTCTTCACCCATCTGCAGGTGCACCACCTGGGCATCACCTTGCTGGTGGTAATCCTGACGGCAACCATCTTCTCGCTGCTGGGCTTCATCAACGCGGTATTCGCGCGCAACTTCGATGACATTTCGATCATCCCCACCTTCGTGCTGACGCCATTGACCTACCTGGGTGGGGTGTTCTACTCCATCACCTTGCTGCCGCCGTTCTGGCAGGCGGTGTCGCTGGCCAACCCGGTGCTGCACATGGTCAATGCCTTTCGCTACGGTATTCTCGGCGTGTCGGATATTCGCATCAGCGTAGCCGTGGCGTTCATGCTGGTCGCCACCGTGGTGCTGTACGTGGGCTGTGCCCGGCTGCTGGTCAGCGGCCGCGGCATGCGCAGCTGACCCTCCAGTTCCCACAGGTGTAGCAGTCGGTTCAGGCCGCGTCGGCGGTACCCGCGGTGTACCTGATGCCGCGCGGTGTTCGTGACGCGGCTGCTACAGGTCCGAAGGCGGCTTGCAGCCGCGAGCCTTGCGGCTGCGCCACTGGCGCATCACCCACCAGCGCCAATAGACCTGGGTCGCCACATAGCCGAGTGCGCCCATCACCAGCCCCGTCACCACCGAGCCTAGCAGGAAGGGCTGCCACAGCGTGGCAAACTGCCCGCTCAGCCATTCCCACGTCAGGTCGTCAGGCAAGCCACGCGGCGGGGTGCCCATCAGCCACGCCCCAACCTGGTATGTGACGAAAAACACGGGGGCCATGGTCAGCGGATTGGTCAGCCAGACCAGGCTGACGGCGATGGGCAGGTTGCCGCGAACCAGCGTGGCCAGTGCGGCCGACACCAGCATCTGCAAAGGGATAGGCAGGAATGCCGCGAACAGCCCCACCGCCATGGCCCGTGACACCCCGTGGCGGTTCAGGTGCCAGAGGTAGGGGTCCTGCAGCAGGCGGCCAAGAACGCGTAACGACGTGTGCCGGCGCAGGCGCTCAGGGTCGGGCATGTAGCGTTGGAAAAAGCGGCGCGGCATGCAGGTTTCTCGCAGGCAAGCCAGAAGAGGATGGCCGCAGTATGCCCGGATTGCCTGACAATCAGTTTCAGACTTTGTGACAAATATTTAGCGGCGTCCCTGGGGTTTTGCCCTGATGCTGCGTGCAGGAAAACTCAAGGATGAGTGTATGCGCACTGCGTTGCTGGCGCTGGCCATTGGCCTGGTCTCCCTGCGGTTCTTGCCTCTGCTGCCCCCGTGGCCATGGCTGGCGGGCCTGTTTGCCTTGGCGGTCGGGCTTCAGTTCTGGCGTCGTGCCCGACGGCCGGGGCTGGTGCTGCTCGGGCTGGCGTGTGCCTGCGTGCAGGGGCACTGGGCGCTGGATGACCGCCTGTCGCCTGACCTTGATGGCCGTACCGTGTGGCTCGAGGGGCGCGTCGGTGGGTTGCCTGACAACCAGGGCCAATCGGTGCGCTTCGAACTGACTGATATCGATAGCATGCGCCATGCGCTACCCCGCACCGTGCGTCTGTCCTGGTTCAACGGCCCGGCCGTCAGCCGCGGTGAGCGCTGGCGCCTGGCCGTGACCCTCAAACGCCCCAGAGGGGTAGTGAACCCCGCCGGCATGGACACCGAGGCGTGGATGCTGGCCCGTGGCATTGGTGCCACCGGCAGCGTAAAGGACGGTCAATTGCTGCGCACGGCCCCGGGCAGTTGGCGCGACACCCTGCGCCAGCGGTTGCTGGCGGTGGATGCCCAGGGTTATCAGGGCGTGCTGGTGGCGCTGGTGCTGGGCGACGGCTCGGCTATCAGCCGTGAACAATGGGCGGTGCTGCAAGCCACCGGTACCGTGCATCTGCTGGTGATTTCCGGTACCCACATCGGCCTGTTGGCGGGCCTAGTTTACGGGCTGGTGGCGGGGCTGGCGCGCCTGGGGCTGTGGCCGGCACGTTTGCCCTGGTTGCCCTGGGCATGTGCACTGGCGTTCGGCGCCGCCCTCGGGTATGGGGGCCTGGCCGGCTTCGGCGTGCCAGTGCAACGGGCGTGCATCATGCTGGGGTTGGTGCTGTTGTGGCGCCTGCGCTTCCGTCATCTTGGGGTGGGGTTGCCCTGGCTGGTGGCGTTGAATGCGGTGCTGCTGGCCAACCCGTTGGTCAGCCTGCTGCCGGGTTTCTGGCTATCGTTCGCGGCCGTCGGGGTATTGATGCTGGTGTTCTCCGGGCGGCTGGGGGCGTGGCGGTGGTGGCGGGCCTGGACGCGGGCCCAGTGGCTGATGGCGGTGGGGCTGTTGCCCGCATTGCTGGCCCTGGGTTTGCCGGTGAGCCTCAGCGGCCCGCTGGCCAATCTGCTGGCGGTGCCGTGGGTGAGCATCGCCGTGTTGCCAGCGGCCTTGCTCGGGGCGGTTCTGTTACCGGTCCCTTGGCTGGGCGAGTCGCTGTTATGGCTGGTGGGCGGCTTGCTGGCGCTGTTGTTCGAAGGGCTGGCCTGGTTATCGCAGCAGGCGCCTGCGTGGGTGCCGGCGCGCTTGTCGCTCTGGCTATGGGTGCTGGTGCTGGTGGGTGCCCTATTGTTGCTGTTGCCCGCCGGGTTGCCGATGCGCCCGCTGGGGTGGCCGTTGGTGCTGCTGGCCGCCTGGCCGCCGCTGTCACCCGTGCCCCATGGGCAGGCCGAAGTCACCCAGCTGGATGTCGGTCAAGGTCTGGCGGTGGTTGTAAGAACCCGGCACCACACCGTGTTGTACGACGCGGGCCCACGCACCCCTGGGCACGATGCCGGTGAGCGGGTGGTGCTGCCCAACTTGCTGGCCATGGGCGTGCGCCGCCTGGACTTGATGCTGATCAGCCATGCCCACCAGGACCATGCAGGCGGCGCGGCGGCGGTGCAACGGGGGCTGCCGGTCGCCGCCGTCTGGGGTGGCGAGGCCGACCAGTTGGCGCCCGGCCTGCAGGCGCTGCAGTGTGAGTCCGGTCGGCAGTGGCAGTGGGATGGCGTGAGGTTTACCGTGTGGCGCTGGGCCGAGGCCCGTGACAGCAACCCGTCGTCGTGCGTGTTGCTGGTGGAAGCCCAGGGCGAACGCCTGTTGCTGGGGGGTGATATCGACGCCGCCGCCGAGCGTGCATTGGTCGCCAGTGGCCTGGACCTGCGCGGGCACTGGTTGCAATCGCCTCACCATGGCAGCCGCACCTCTTCGTCCCAGCGCCTGCTCGACGCCATGGCCCCGCGCGGGGCGCTGATTTCCCGTGGCCATGGCAACACCTTCGGCCACCCGCACCCGCAGGTGGTGCAGCGTTACCGGGCCAATGGCATGGAGGTGCACGACAACGCCCTGCAGGGGGCCCTGCACCTGCGCCTGGGGCGTTTCGACGGTGTGCGCGGCGAGCGTCAGCAGCGCCGCTTCTGGCGTGATCCGACATGACGGTCTACGACCCGTTGCCCCCCTATGTTAGAGTGGCGGACTTTTTCGAGGGGGTCGTTACTGTGTGGGAATTGGTCAAATCCGGCGGCTGGATGATGTTGCCGATCATTCTGAGTTCCATCGCTGCCCTGGGCATCACCGCCGAGCGCCTGTGGACTTTGCGTGCCAACCGTGTGACCCCGCCGCACCTGCTCGGCCAGGTGTGGGTCTGGATTCGTGACAAGCAATTGAACAAGGAAAAGCTCAAGGAACTGCGCGCCGATTCCCCCTTGGGCGAGATCCTCGCCGCCGGCCTGGCCAACTCGCGCCACGGCCGTGAAATCATGAAGGAATGCATCGAAGAGGCTGCTGCCCGCGTCATCCACGAAATGGAGCGCTACATCAGCACCCTCGGCACCATCGCTGCGATGGCACCGCTGCTGGGCCTGCTGGGCACGGTGCTGGGCATGATCGAGATCTTCAGTTCGTTCATGGGCGCCAACATGGCCACCAACCCTGCCGTGCTGGCCGGCGGTATCTCCAAGGCCCTGGTCACCACGGCATCGGGCTTGATCGTCGGCATTCCCGCGGTGTTCTTCCACCGTTTCCTGCAGCGCCGCATCGATGAGTTGGTGGTGGGCATGGAGCAGGAAGCCATCAAGCTGGTGGAAATGGTACAAGGCGACCGTGAAGTCGATCTGGCCGAGGACAAAGCGTGAAGTTCCGCCGCAAGCAGCGAGAGCAGATCGACATCAACCTGGTGTCGCTGATCGACGTGGTCTTCGTGTTGCTGCTGTTCTTCGTGGTCACCACCACGTTCACCAAGCAGACCCAGCTGCGCGTCGACTTGCCGGAGGCGGTCAGTGGCAGCCCCGAGCAGGATGCGGGCAAGACCGTCGACATCGCCATCAGCGCCGATGGCGTGTATTCGGTGAACAACAAGCTGCTGCCCAAGAGTGACCTGAGCACGCTGATGGATGCCGTGCAGGCCGAGTCGGGCGGCGACACCAAGTTGCCGCTGTCCATCAGCGCCGACGGCAAGACCCCGCACCAGGCTGTCATCACCGCCATGGACGCCGCGGGCAAGCTGGGCTTCAGCCACCTGAGCATGACCACCGTCGAGGCGCAGGGCGCAAACTGATGGCTTTCTCCGATCGCTTGCTGGCTGCCTGGTACACCGGCCACCCGGCCCTGGCGCTGTTGCGCCCGCTGGAGTGCCTGTACCGCCGTGTGGTGCAGAACAAGCGTCAGCGCTTTGTGCACGGCCAGGGCACCGTCTACCGTTCCCCGGTGCCACTGGTGGTGGTGGGCAACATCACTGTCGGCGGCACCGGCAAGACCCCGCTCATCCTGTGGCTGGTCGAGCATTGTCGGCGCCAGGGCCTCAGGGTTGGTGTGGTCAGCCGTGGCTACGGCGCCAAGCCGCCGCAGTTGCCGTGGCGGGTGCTGGCGGACCAGGACGCCAGCGTGGCGGGCGACGAGCCGCTGCTGATCGTACAGCGTACCGGCGTGCCGCTGATGATCGATCCCGACCGCAGCCGCGCGGTACAGGCCCTGACCGCCGCTGAACCGCTGGACCTGATTTTTTCCGACGACGGCTTGCAACATTACCGCCTGGCGCGGGACCTTGAATTGGTGCTCATCGATGCCGCCCGTGGCCTGGGCAACCGCCGTTGCCTGCCGGCGGGGCCGTTGCGCGAGCCTGTCGAGCGCCTGGCGTCCGTGGACGCGGTGCTGTTCAACGGCGCTGCCGATGACCGGGACGATGGCTTCTCGTTTGCCCTGCGGCCCACGGCCCTGGTCAACGTGCGCACGGGCGAGCGCCGCGGCCTCGACCTCTTTCCCGAAGGGCAGGCCATGCATGCGGTGGCCGGTATCGGCAACCCCCAACGTTTCTTCAACACCCTCCAGGCGCTACACTGGCGGCCACAGGCCCACGCGTTCGCCGACCATGCCCACTACAGTTTGGCGGCGCTGACATTCACACCGTCGCTGCCGCTGGTCATGACCGAGAAAGACGCCGTCAAATGCCGCGCTTTCGCCCGTGACGACTGGTGGTACCTGGTGGTCGACGCGCAGCCTTCGCCAGCCTTCGTCGACTGGTTCGACGCACGCTTGCCGAGCCTGCTGGCGCGCACCTGACCCTATTGCCTTCACGCTGCACCTTTTGCCAAGGATCTATCATGGACACCAAACTGCTCGACATCCTCGCCTGCCCGATCTGCAAAGGCCCGTTGAAACTCAGTGCGGACAAGACCGAGCTGATCAGCAAGGGCGCCGGCCTGGCCTACCCGATCCGCGACGGCATCCCGGTGATGCTGGAAAGCGAAGCGCGCACCCTGACCGACGAGGAGCGTCTGGATAAATGAGCCAGGCTTTCACGGTTGTCATCCCGGCGCGTTTTTCCTCCACGCGCTTGCCCGGCAAGCCCCTGCAGATGATTGCCGGCAAGCCCATGGTTCAGCACGTCTGGGAGCAGGCGCGCAAGAGCAGCGCCCAGCGCGTGGTGGTGGCCACTGACGATGCACGCATCGTCGAGGCTTGCCAGGCATTTGGCGCCGAGGTGCTGTTGACCCGTGCTGATCACGAGTCGGGCACCGACCGCCTGGCGGAAGTCGCCCAGGCCCTGGGCCTGGCCGCCGATGCCATCGTGGTGAACGTGCAGGGTGACGAGCCGCTGATTCCCCCGGTGGTCATTGACCAGGTCGCGGCTAACCTCGCGGCCCACGCCGAAGCGGGCATGGCTACCCTGGCCGAGCCCATCGAGGATGTCGTTTCCCTGTTCAACCCGAACGTGGTCAAGGTCGTCAGCGACATCAACGGCCTGGCCCTGACTTTCAGCCGTGCCACGCTGCCATGGGCTCGCGATCAGTTCGCCGCCGACCGTGACGCGCTGCCAGCGGGTGTGCCGTTCCGGCGCCATATCGGCATCTATGCCTACCGTGCCGGCTTCCTCCAGGACTTCGTGGCCTGGGGGCCATGCTGGCTGGAAGAGACCGAGCGCCTGGAGCAGTTGCGGGCGTTGTGGCATGGCGTACGCATTCATGTCGCCGACGCGGTCCAGGCCCCGCCTGCCGGTGTCGACACCCCCGATGACCTGGAGCGCGTTCGGCGCCTGCTGGAGGCCTGATGCGCGTCCTGTTCGTGTGCCTGGGCAATATCTGCCGCTCGCCCACCGCCGAAGGCGTACTGCGCCATCAGTTGCTCAAGGCCGGCCTTGCCGAGCGCATTGAAGTGGCCTCGGCCGGTACCGGCGACTGGCACGTGGGCAAGCCGCCGGACGGCCGTACCCGCCGTGCGGCACTGGCGCGCGGGTATGACCTGTCGGCCCAGCGTGCCCAGCAGGTCAGCGCCGCCGACTTCAGCCGCTATGACCTGATCCTGGCCATGGACCACAGCAACCTGGGCAACCTCAAGCGCCTGCAGCCTGCCAACGGCCGTGCTGAACTGGACTTGTTCCTGCGCCGCTACCACGGCCCGGTCGATGAGGTGCCCGACCCGTACTACGGCGGCGAGCAGGGTTTCGAACACGTACTGGACCTGATCGAGCAAGCCTGTGAAGGCCTGGTCAACGAATTGAAGGGGCGGCTATGAGCCTGCACATCCGTGAGCAGGTATCGCTCAAGCCGTTCAACACCTTTGGCATTGACGTCCAGGCACGCTGGTTCGTCGAGGTCGAGAGTGACGAGCAGGTGCGTCAGGCGCTGGCCTGGGCCCACGAACATCAGGTCGCGCTGTTGCCCATCGGTGGTGGCAGCAACCTGCTGCTGACCGGTGACCTGGATGCACTGGTCATGCGCATGGCCAGCCACGGCGTGCAGGTATTGAGCGATGATGGCCTGCAGGTGGTGGTCGAGGCCCAAGCGGGGGAGCCCTGGCACCCCTTTGTTCAGCAGACATTGGCCATGGGGCTGGCGGGGCTTGAAAACCTCAGCCTGATCCCTGGCACGGTCGGCGCCGCGCCCATGCAGAACATTGGCGCGTATGGCGTTGAAATCAAGGACGTGTTCGCTGGCCTGACTGCGCTGGACCGCCAGAGCGGTGAGCTGCGCGACTTCAACTTGGCGCAGTGTGGGTTCGGCTACCGCGACAGTCTATTCAAGCGCGAACCGGGCCGCTGGTTGATCCTGCGGGTGCGTTTCAGGCTTGCCCGGGCAGTTCAATTGCACCTGGATTACGGCCCGGTGCGCCAACGCCTGGCCGAGCAGGGTATCAGCGAGCCTACCCCCAGCGACGTCAGTGCCGCCATTTGCAGCATCCGTCGGGAAAAACTGCCGGACCCGGCCGAACTGGGCAATGCCGGCAGTTTCTTCAAGAACCCGGTGGTGCCGGCTGCGTTGGCCGAGCAGATCAAGGCCGACCACGCCGACCTGGTGGCTTACCCACAGGCCGATGGGCAGGTGAAACTGGCCGCTGGCTGGTTGATCGAGCGGGCGGGCTGGAAGGGTTTTCGTGAAGGTGATGCGGGGGTGCATCGCCTGCAGTCACTGGTGCTGGTCAACTATGGCAGCGCCACCGGTCAGCAGTTGCAGGATCTGGCGACACGGATTCAGGCTGATATCTTCGCGCGCTTCGGCGTGCAGTTGGAGATGGAGCCCAATCTCTACTAGGGGGTGGCATGCAACCGTGCGTGGTGGTGCTGGCAGCAGGGCTGGGTGCGCGGTTTCAGGCGCAGGCAGGGGCGGGGCAGCAGAAGTTGCTGGCGCCCTGCGCAGGGCTTGAGGGTGTCGAGCGGCCGGTGCTCGAGCACACATTGCGCAACCTCGAAGGCCTGTCAGCGCATCGGCTGCTGGTCACCCGTCCTGAGCGCCACGAAATTATCGCGTTGGCCCGTCAGTATGGTTTCACCGTTGTCCTGGCCCATTCCCCTGGCCTGGGCGATAGCCTGGCGGCGGGCGTGGCATTCATGCCCGAAGCGGCAGGTTGGCTGGTGGTGTTGGGCGACATGCCCTTCATACGGCCGCAGACGTGTGGGGCGGTGCTTTCTCTTCTCGATGATGAGTGTATTTGCGTGCCGGTGACGGGCCAGGGCTACGGCCACCCCGTCGCCTTCGGGCGGGCCTTCGCCGCGCCTTTGATGGCGCTGACCGGTGACCAGGGTGCCCGGCGCCTCTTCGCCGGCGCGCACGTCATCGAAGTGCCCGTGGACGACCCCGGCATCTACCGCGACATCGACCTGCCCCAGGACCTGTAGCAGCGGACCCGGCCGCGTCGGCGGTGCATGCGGTGTGCCTGCTGCTGCGCGGCGTTGATGACGCGGCCAGGTCCGCTGCGAGGTCATAAGCGATGCAAAAAAAAGCCCCCGCTGCATCGCTGCAGCGGGGGCTTTTTCATTGCTTCAAGATCAGACGAACGGCTTGTGCTCGTGCTGTTCTTCTACTGCGTGCGGTTGGTGTTCAACCACCGGTTCGGCTTCAGCGGCCTGGGCTGCTGCGGCTGCAGCGGCTTCAGCTTCGCGCTTGCGGCGACGCACTTCGCGCGGGTCGTTCGGTGCGCGACCGTTGCTGGTCAATGCGACCGCAGGGGCTTCGGCAACCGGGGCTGGCGCTTCTTCAGGCTTGGCTTCGACAACCGGCTGGGCTTGCACCACAGGCTCGGCGGCCGGTGCTTCGGCCACGGGGGCGGCTTCAACAACGGCGGCTGGGGCGGCTGGGGCGGTTTCGACGTTTTCGGCCTTGACCGGCTCAGGCACTGGCTGCGGCTGGATGTCGACCACCGGGGCGGCGACTTCCTCGACGGTTTTCGGCGCAGGCGCTTCAAACACCGGGGCAGGCTGCTCGACCACTGGTGCGGCGAACACTTCAGGCTCTGCTTGGGCTTCAACTACCGGGGCTGCTTCAACCAATGGCTCGATCACGGGTTCGGCGACCTGGGCGGCCTCGACAACCGGGGTCACTTCGACCGGGGCTTCGGCGGCCGGGGTTTCGAACACCGGGGTCACGACCACTGGCTCGTCGGCGACGACTTCGGCGTGAACGGCTGGCGCGGCTTCTTGCGCAGGAGCAGGTGCGGCTTCGGCAACCGGGGCTTCTGCTGCTTCAGGTGCGGCTTCGGCAGCCGGAGCGTCCACTGCTTCAGGAGCAGCAGGGGCGACGTCCTGGGCGCTGGCGTTGGCACGTTCAGCCTGGGCAGCGGCCTGGGCTTCTGCCGGTGCGCTGATCACGGTGCTGGCGACAGCGGCGGTGACGGCCAAGCCGGCAGCCAGTTCGGTGGTCGATGGCTCGGCGCCTTCTTCCTGACCTTCTTCGCTGCCTTCCACGACGTCGCCGTTGGCATCACGCTGACGCTCACGACGGTTGCTGCGACGACGCTGGCCGCGGGAGCGACGACGAGGGCGTTCGCCTTCGGCGCCTTCGTGGTTCTCGTCCTGCAACAGCTCTTCATTTGGCAACGCTTCGTCGGCAGCCGCGGCTACTTCAGTCGCTTCGTTCTCTACTTCCGGGCGCAGGGTGCGTTCGCGTGGAGCACGTTCCTCACGTGGGGCACGTTCTTCGCGGGGAGCGCGTTCTTCACGAGGCGCACGTTCTTCACGAGGGGCGCGTTCCTCGCGTGGAGCGCGTTCTTCACGAGGGGCACGTTCTTCGCGCGGAGCGCGTTCTTCACGAGGGGCGCGTTCTTCGCGTGGTGCACGCTCTTCACGCGGTGCACGTTCCTCACGTGGCGCGCGCTCAGGGCGTTCTTCGCGTACGGCCGGGGCCACGGCGTCCAGCGGCTCGCGCAGTTCGCGAACCGGGCGGTCTTCACGGCTGCGACGCTCTTCACGAGGGGCGCGTGGCTCGCGTGGTGGGCGCGGGGCGCGTTCCTCGCGGGCGGCCGGTGCTTCCTCGCGTGCTTCGCGTGGTGCGCGCTCTTCACGTGGCGCACGCTCTTCGCGCGGCTTGCGTTCTTCGTCGCGACGGCCGTTGCGGCTGCGGCTCTGCTGGCGGCCGTTGCGGCGTTCCTCGTTGCGCTGTGGGCGCTCGGGGGTGGCTGGCTTCTCGACCACGGCAGGCGCTACAGGCTCTTCTTTGGTGGCGAACAGGCTGACCAGCGACTTCACCAGGCCTTTGAACAGGCTTGGCTCAGGCACGACCGGGGCAGGCGCAGGCGCGGCAACCGGGGCTGCGGGTACTTCCACCGGGACCGGGGCGTTGGCGCGGGCCGGGGCCGTCTTCACGGCTGCTTCCTGGCGAACCAGGGTGCGAGTGGCGGCCACTGGCTGAGCTTCCTCGGCTTCGGCCGCGGCGATCTCGTAGCTCGACTGGTTGGTCTGGGCTTCTGGGCTGTCGTCGCGCAGGCGCTGCACTTCGAAATGCGGCGTTTCCAGGTGGTCGTTCGGCAGGATGACGATGCGAGCACGGGTACGCAGTTCGATCTTGGTGATCGAGTTGCGCTTCTCGTTCAGCAGGAAGGCGGCGACTGGAATCGGCACCTGGGCGCGGACCTCGGCGGTGCGGTCCTTCAGGGCTTCTTCTTCGATCAGGCGCAGGATGGCCAGCGACAGCGATTCCACGTCGCGGATGATGCCGGTGCCGCTGCAGCGTGGGCAGACGATGCCGCTGCTTTCACCCAGCGATGGGCGCAGGCGCTGACGGGACATTTCCAGCAGGCCGAAGCGCGAGATGCGGCCGATCTGCACGCGGGCACGGTCGGCTTCCAGGCATTCGCGGACTTTCTCTTCCACGGCGCGCTGGTTCTTGGCGGGGGTCATGTCGATGAAGTCGATCACGATCAGGCCGCCGATGTCACGCAAGCGCAGCTGGCGGGCGATTTCCTCGGCCGCTTCCAGGTTGGTCTGCAGGGCGGTTTCCTCGATGTCGCTGCCTTTGGTGGCGCGCGCCGAGTTGATGTCGATGGACACCAGGGCTTCAGTCGGGTCGATCACGATCGAGCCGCCGGACGGCAGTTCGACCACGCGCTGGAAGGCGGTCTCGATCTGGCTTTCGATCTGGAAACGGTTGAACAGCGGCACGCTGTCTTCGTACAGCTTGATCTTGCTGGCGTACTGCGGCATGACCTGGCGGATGAAGGTCAGGGCTTCTTCCTGGGCCTCGATGCTGTCGATCAGCACTTCGCCGATGTCCTGGCGCAGGTAGTCGCGGATGGCGCGGATGATCACGTTGCTTTCCTGGTAGATCAGGAAAGGCGCGGAACGGTCCAGGGAGGCTTCCTTGATCGCGGTCCACAGTTGCAGGAGGTAGTCCAGGTCCCACTGCATTTCTTCGCTGCTGCGGCCCAGGCCGGCGGTGCGAACGATCAGGCCCATGTCGGCCGGGGCCACCAGGCCATTCAGCGCTTCACGCAGTTCGTTGCGCTCTTCGCCTTCGATGCGGCGCGAGATGCCGCCGGCACGCGGGTTGTTGGGCATCAGCACCAGGTAACGGCCGGCCAGGCTGATGAAGGTGGTCAGGGCCGCGCCCTTGTTGCCACGTTCTTCTTTCTCGACCTGGACGATGACTTCCTGGCCTTCGCTCAGGACGTCCTTGATGTTGACGCGGCCTTCGGGGGATTTCTTGAAGTATTCGCGGGAGATTTCTTTGAGTGGCAGGAAGCCATGGCGTTCGGAGCCGAAGTCGACGAACGCGGCTTCCAGGCTCGGCTCGATGCGAGTGATGCGGCCTTTGTAGATATTGGCCTTCTTCTGCTCGCGTGCACCGGACTCGATGTCCAGGTCGTAGAGGCGCTGGCCGTCTACCAGGGCAACACGCAACTCTTCGGGTTGAGTTGCGTTAATCAGCATTCTTTTCATGTAGTACCGTCGGTTTCCGGGCTGCCGGAAACGGCGTTCGGCACACACGACTTCTCACGGTCGGTGTCAGGTGCGT
>Ga0207713_1001663_pt1 | contig 17230 bp, 15 predicted proteins | sample KBSS64metaG_FD_184404 | JGI IMG/M metagenome (GOLD analysis project Ga0207713, IMG submission 184404) | Switchgrass rhizosphere microbial communities from Kellogg Biological Station, Michigan, USA - KBS S6-4 metaG (SPAdes) (version 2) | ecosystem: Host-associated > Plants > Roots > Rhizosphere >...
GCCGCCACGACGCCCAACTGCACTGGGAACAGAAAGCAGGCGGCGTGATGCTGCTGGCGATTGCCGTCCTGGCGTTCTTCCTCGGCCTGTACCCACAACCGTTGCTGACCCTGGTTCAGCAATCGGGCCTGGCGGGCTGATCGCTCAGCGATAGTTGGCTAGAAACAGAAACGGCACCTTCGGGTGCCGTTTTTGCGTCTAGACCGTCTTGAGTTTTTTCACCATCGGCACGCAAACCAGTTGCAGACCTGAAGGCGATTGATAGATCGCCCTCTCCTCCCCGACGTAACCGCAGCGCCGATAAAAATCAGCGGCATTCAACGTCGCATCCAGACAAACCTCTGCCAGCCCCAGATCCTGTGCCAGCGCTTCCAGAAAGTGCAGCACGCGTTTACCAAGCCCACGCTGCATGAAATCCGGATGGATGAAGATTGCACCGATTTCACGGTGCTCCAGATCGAGCATGCCGGTTGCCACGGGTTCACCCTCAACGCAACCCAGATAGAAATGCTTTTGCATGAGCGTGTCATAACCGTCTGCCGCCGAGCTCATTGTCCAGTCGAGCATTTGCTGCTCACTGTAGGCACCGATGCATTGATGCCGGATAGCCAGTCGCCGAATCTCGAACGCTATCCCGGCATCGTCCGGGTCGGCTCTTTTCATTTCGAACATTTCTCTCTCCTTGAGCCATGTGCGGACGGGCATGAAAAAGCCCCGTCCATTTCTGGCGGGGCTTTGGGTAACACGTCATTGACCGGACATGCATGACCTTATGGCCCGCCGGAAGCGGTCATAGAGGAGCACATCATGATCATTCGGTGTTGGGCAGTCATGGCTGGATAGTGCTGCGGATTGTTCCGACGAGTCAATCGCAAGGCTCTTCCCTAAACAGTCGAGCGCTCCCACCACAGTGGCCGACTCGTCCTACAGGTGTTTTTACTATTGGTGACTACCGTTGAAAAGGGGGCGAAAAGGATGGCCTGGAGGCCTTGACCAATTCGATCATCGGGACAAAACTATACGCAGGTAACGTACAGAACATGGATGCTCTTTTTATCGAATTACCCGCGTTCCAGAAGCACCGGGACGATTACCTGGATGATGACCTGTTTCGCAGCTTTCAGTTGGAGCTGCTGAAAAATCCTGAAGCGGGCGACCTCATCGAAGGCACGGGCGGGCTACGTAAAATTCGCTTCTGCGACCAATGACGCGGTAAGGGCAAGCGCAGCGGATTACGAGTGATTTATTACTGGTGGTCTGGTTTCGACCAATTCTGGCTGTTCACCGTGTACAGCAAAAACGAGCAAGACGATCTGTTGCCTTCCCAGAAAAGAGTCTTCAAACAGGCGCTGGATACAGAAATCAACACGAGAACCCAAATATGAAACGTGACATTTTTTCCGAACTGATGGAGGGCCTTGAGGCTTTGGCCGACGAGCGCCAAGGCAAGGTCACCCTTCGCACCCACAAAGTCCAGTTACCCAAACTATTGCCGATCACTGCCGAGGAAGTTGTTGCGATCCGCCAGCAACTCAACCTCTCCCGGTCAGTTTTCGCCATGTACCTGCGAACCAACACTCGAACCCTCGAAAACTGGGAACAAGGTCGAGCAACGCCAAATGCCCAAGCGACGACACTCATTCGACTAGTCGAGCGTTTTCCACAAACGATCGACCACCTTGCAGCTCTGACCTGACTTCCGGGATCTAACAAAATTGTAATTCCCCAATCACCTCTGCGTTATCTGCAGCCTGCAACGATGTCACCCGGTGATCCTACCGGCGGGCCTTTGCCCGTTCGAACAATAAAACCCACGCCGAAGCTCGTTCCCGTTCTGCCGAACCCAAGGAGTGATTGATGGTTAACAACACAAAAATGTCGATGGCCGCTCTGGCAGTGGTCGTCGGCGCCGGGCCGTCCACGGTGTTTGCAGAAGGAAAACCCGAAGGGTTTATCGAAGGCAGCAGCCTGACGGTGCTCAACCGTAACCTCTATTTCAACCGTGACCACCGCAGCGGCCAGTCCAGTCCCACGGGCAATGGTTATTCCGAAGCCTGGGCCCACGGCATCATCGGCAAGTTCGAATCCGGTTTCACCCAGGGCACCGTCGGGGTCGGGGTGGACGCGTTTGCGATGATCGGTCTAAAGCTCGACACCGGCGACGGCCGCAACGGTGGCCGCAGTTCGTTCGATGTGTTGCCGGTCAACAGCGACGGTGAAGCACGGGACGAATACACCAAGGTCGGTGGCGCCGCCAAACTGCGGGCCTTCGATACGGTGGTGAAAGTCGGTGATGTGTTCCCGGCCAACCCGGTGGTCGCGGCAGGCGATTCGCGATTGCTGCCGGAAAGTTTTCGCGGTGTGACGGCGACCAACACCAGCATCGAAGGTCTGTCGATCCAGGGTGGCCGGTTGCATGCGATGAGCCAGCCGGTGTCCAGCGACCTGCGCGAAAATTTCGCGACCTTCTATGCTGGCCCGGTCAACTCGCCGTGGATCGCTTACGGCGGCGGCGATTACGCGCTGAACAAAAACCTCAGTTTCAGCCTGTATTCCAGTCGCCTGAAAGACGCCTGGAACCAGTACTACGCCGGCACCGCCTGGACGTATCCGCTGTCGGATGACCTGTCGCTGTTCGGCGGCCTGAATTACTACAAGGCGGTCGACGAGGGCAAACAGTTGCTCGGCGAGTTCGACAACAACATCTGGAGTGGCCGCGTCGGCGTGAAACTCGGCGCCCACTCCGTCGCCCTCTCCCACCAGCGCAACAACGGCAACGACGACTTCGATTATCTGCGCCAGTCCGACTCGATCTTCCTCGACAACTCGATCCAGTACAGCGACTTCAACTCGCCGAAAGAGCGTTCGTGGATGGTGCGCTACGACCTCGACATGACCGCCTACGGCGTACCCGGTCTGTCGTTCATGACCCGTTATGCCCGCGGCACCGACGCCGACTACTCCAACGCCAACGCCGTGTACATGCGCCGCGATGCCGAAGGCAATCCGCTGACCGACCAGAAGCGCTGGGAGCGTGACATCGAAGTCAAATACGTGGTGCAAAGCGGTTCGATGAAAGACCTGTCGCTACGTCTGCGCCAGGCCACTACCCGCGCCACCGCGTTCGAATCGGATCTGGATGAAGTGCGGGTAATCGTCGAATACCCGCTGGCGATTCTCTGAGTTTCACGAGCAATGCCCATTCACCTTTAGAAGCTCCTTGCTCCTTTGGTAAGAGGTGAATCTTTGGCGTCCTTCGGGACGCCTTTTTTACGCCCGAAAAAAAGCCCGACTCACTGCACATGAACCGGGCGCTTCAGCCGGGATTGGCGTCAGCCACCCTGCTGACGGCAATTCCCCATCACGTTGTAAGTGACCGTATTGAGCTGCCCTTTGGAGTCCTCATAAGTCATCGCAGCCGGCACCACAGCGCACTCATTCTTTGGCCGGACAACGCTGACCACCTTCTTCACATCCAGCTTCATTCCGTACTCGTATTCCTTGACCACCGGCGCCGCTTTGCCCTGACTGGCCGCGTATTGCTCCATGGCTTTTGCATTGGCGCTGAGCGCCCGGTCAAACGTTCTGTCGCCACCGCCCTCGGCCAACGCATTCAAGGACATTGCCATGACACCGGTGTACGCCATCCACTTGAAAAGCTTCATATCCATCTCCTTCAAGAACTCATAAAAAAGCCCACCATCGATGCGCGATGACGGGCTCATTCACTGGCAGCACGCTTACAGGTCTTGGGTCTTGTCGTCCTTCTTGTCGTTCACGACGACCGGATCACGGGCCTTTTCCTTTGCGGCAAAAACTTCCATCGAGCGGCCATTGGCAGCCATCATTTTTTCGAAAGTGCGGTCGCCGCCACCTTCGGCCAACACCAGGGAAGACATCATCAGAGCCACGGCAAACGCGCCAATCTGTGCAAGTTTCATCATTGATTCCTCATTCAAGTCACTGACGGGATCAAGGTAACAATCCGAACCTTTCGTGACGGTGGCGCCGAAATTACATATCCGTTATGTAGAAAGGCCCGTATTGGCGGGCCTTTTGTTAAACCAAAAAAATGACTAGGCAGCCGTGGGTAATTCCTCATCCCGACGATGCGCCAGCTGATACAACGCCGGCAGAATCAGCAACGTGAGAATGGTCGAGGACAGGATCCCGCCAATCACCACCGTCGCCAGCGGGCGCTGCACCTCGGCACCGGTGCCGGTCGCCAGGGCCATCGGAATGAAGCCCAGGGACGCCACCAACGCCGTCATCAGCACCGGGCGCAATCGCGTCAGCGCACCTTCGTGAATCGCCTCGGCAAGCGAACGCCCCTCCTCCCGCAAGTTACGAATGAACGCGATCATCACCAGCCCGTTGAGCACCGCCACGCCGGACAGCGCGATAAAACCGACGCCCGCCGAGATCGACAGCGGAATGTCACGCAGCCACAACGCCATGACCCCGCCAGTCAGCGCAAACGGAATCCCGGTGAACACCAGCAAGCCGTCCTTGAGGTTGTTGAACATCATGAACAGCAACCCGAACACCAGCAGCAACGCCACCGGCACCACGATCTGCAAGCGTTTGGCCGCCGATTGCAGTTGCTCGAACTGCCCGCCCCAGGTCGTCCAGTAACCCGCCGGCACCTGCACATCACGCTCGATCGCTGCGCCCGCCTCGGCGACAAAAGAACCGATGTCACGCCCGCGCACGTTGGCGCTGACGATCACCAGGCGCTTGCCGTTCTCGCGGCTGACCTGATTCGGCCCCAGCACCAGATCGAGGCTGGCAACGTCCTTCAACGCAATGAAGCCGATCTGACTGGAGGCATCACCACCCGTCGCAGGCACCGGAATCAGCAGCGCCGACAACCCGTCGATGTCCTTGCGCATGGCGTCGGACAAGCGCACCACCATGTCGAATCGACGATCACCTTCGTACAGCGTCCCGGCCTTCTGCCCACCGACGGCCACCGCGATGGTGTCCTGCACATCGCCGACGTTGAGCCCGTAACGCGCGGCCTTGTCGCGATCGATATTGATGGTCAGCACCGGCAGACCGCTGGTTTGCTCGACCTTGACCTCGGACGCGCCGTTGACCTTCTGCATCGCGACGGCAATCTTCGCCGCCGTGGCGTTGAGCACGTCCATGTCATCACCGAACACCTTGACCGCCACGTCACTGCGCACGCCGGAGATCAGTTCGTTGAAGCGCAACTGGATCGGCTGCGACAGTTCATAGTTGCTGCCCGGCAACGTTGCCGCGGCCTGCTGCAGTTCGGCCATCAGGGTTTCGCGGGACTTGTCCGGGTCCGGCCATTGCTCTTTGGGCTTGAGCATCACGTAGCTGTCAGAGATGTTCGGCGGCATCGGGTCAGAGGCGATTTCCGCAGTACCGGTGCGGGCGAACACGCGCTCGACTTCCGGCACTTTATTGAGGATCAACGTTTCCAGCCGCTGCTGCATGTCCACCGATTGCGTCAGGCTGGTGCCCGGCACCCGCAACGCCTGCAAGGCAAAATCGCCTTCGCTGAGACTCGGCACAAACTCGCTGCCCATGCGGCTGGTGACCACGCCACTGAGCACAATCACACCCAACGCTGCGCCGACCGCCATCGTCCGATGGGACATGACCCAGTCCAGCGCCGGCGCATAAACGCGACGGGCACCGCGCATCACCACGCCCTCTTCTTCCTTGACCTTGCCGGTCACGAACAGCGCAATCGCCGCCGGCACAAAGGTCACGGACAAGAGCATGGCGCCAAGCAACGCGATGACTACGGTGAACGCCATCGGGTGGAACATTTTCCCTTCGACGCCGCTCAGGGCGAAGATCGGCAGGTACACGACCATGATGATCAACTGGCCGAAAATCAGCGGTCGCCGCGCCTCTTTTGCTGCCGCAAACACTTCATGGAAACGCTCGGATCGCGTCAGCAGTCGCCCGTGATGCTGCTGCGCATGGGCCAGCCGGCGCAGGGTGTTTTCGACGATCACCACCGCGCCGTCGACAATGATGCCGAAGTCCAGTGCGCCGAGGCTCATCAGGTTGGCGCTGACCTTGTTGCTGAACATGCCGGTGAAGGTGAACAGCATCGACAGCGGAATCACCATCGCCGTGATCAGCGCAGCGCGGATATTGCCGAGGAACAGAAACAGGATTGCGATCACCAGAATCGCGCCTTCGACGAGGTTCTTCTTCACCGTGGCGATGGCCTTGTCGACCAGATGCGTGCGGTCGTACACCGGCACCGCGATCACGCCGGTGGGCAACGACTTGTTGATCTGTTCGAGCTTGGCGGCGACGGCCTGGGAAACCGTGCGACTGTTTTCACCGATCAGCATGAACACCGTGCCAAGCACCACTTCCCGGCCATTTTCCGTGGCGGCGCCGCTGCGCAGTTCGCGGCCGATGTCCACGGTGGCGACGTTCTTGATCCGGATCGGCGTGCCGTCAACGTTGGCCATGACGATGTTGGCGATGTCCTCGGTGCTCGCCACCTGGCCCGGTGCGCGAATCAACAATTGCTCGCCGCTGCGCTCGATATACCCGGCGCCGACGTTGGCGTTGTTGCGCTCCAGCGCCGTCACCAGATCGGTGAGGGTCAGTTTGTAGGCCGCGAGTTTTTTCGGATCGGGCGCGATCTGATATTCCTTGGCAAAACCGCCGATGGTGTTGATCTCGGCCACACCGGGGACATTGCGCAGCTGCGGCTTGATGATCCAGTCCTGGATCACCCGCAAGTCGGTCGGCGTGTAGGGCGTACCGTCGTCCTTCAGCGCGCCTTCCTTGGTCTCGACCGTCCACAAAAAGATCTCGCCGAGCCCGGTGGAAATCGGCCCCATCACCGCTTCCACACCCTCGGGCAACTGCTCCTTGGCCGACTGCAACCGCTCGTTGACCAATTGCCGGGCGAAGAACAGATCGGTGCCGTCCTTGAAGATTACCGTGACCTGGGACAAGCCCGAGCGCGACAGCGAGCGGGTTTGCTCCAGCGCGGGCAGGCCGGCCATCGCGGTCTCAATCGGAAAGGTGATGCGCTGCTCGGTTTCCAGCGGCGAGAACCCGGCCGCGCCGGTGTTGATCTGCACCTGGACGTTGGTGATATCGGGCACGGCGTCGATCGGCAGTTTCTGATAACTGGCGATGCCGAGGCCGGCCATGAGCAGAACGGCGAGCAGCACGATGATGCGCTGCTCGATGGCAAACTGGATGAGGCGTTCGAACATGGGAGTCTTCCGCGATTAATGACTGTGCTCGGCCGAGGCTTTGCCCAGCTCCGATTTGAGGACGAAGCTGCCGGCACTGGCGACTTGCACGCCCGGTTCCAGTCCGGCGATGACTTCCACCTGGCCTGCCGCGCGACTGCCCAGCTCCACGGCTTGCGCCTTGAAGCCGTCGTCGGTGCGCACAAACACCGTGGGCTTGTCCTCGACGGTCTGGATTGCGGTTTCCGGTACGGCGACTTTGGCCTGGCGGCTGTCGGTGGCGACCAGCGCGGTGACAAACAGGCCCGGGCGCCATGAGCCTTGCGGGTTTTCCAGGGTGACGCGCACGGTCGCGGTACGGGTCTGTTCGCCGAGCAGGCTGCCGACGTAAGCCACGGTGCCGCTGACTTCGGCGTTCAACTCCGCCGCGCTGACGGTGACGGGTTTGCCCACTTGCACCTTGTTCAGGTCCTTGGGCGAAACGCCGAACGTGACCCACACCCGCGACAGATCCGAGAGCGTGAACGCTGCCGTTGTTTCGTCGACCACCTCGCCCGGCGTCAGGTGTTTTTCCACCACCACGCCATCGAACGGCGCGCGCAGTTCATAGCGATTGCCACCAGTGGCGACCACGCTGCCACTGAGCACGCTGATCTTTTGCCGGGCGTTGCTCACCGCAATCTCGGCTTCTTCCAGAGCCTGGCGCGCCTGGAGAAAATCCTGCTCGGCGGAGATCTTGTCCTGCCACAGTTTCCTCTCGCGCTCGAACGTCGTGCGGGCCAGGGCCAGACGGCGTTGCGCGGCTGCCTGCTCGCTGCGCTGATCGGAGATCTGCTGACTGGCGATCACGGCCAGCAACTGGCCTTTCTTCACCGACTGTCCAAGGTTGACCGACACCAACTCGACCACGCCCGGCACACGCGGCACCACATGCGCGGTGCGGTCTTCGTCGAAGCGCACTTCGCCGGGGAACGACAGACCGAGGCTGAAGTTATGCGCCTGGGCGGCGGCCAGTTGAATCCCCGCCGCCGCGATCTGCTCGGCCGTCAGTTCGATGTGCCCTTCTTCGTCGTGCCCGCCGTCAGCGGCGGCGCCTTCTTCGGCATGGTCGGCGTGCTCCGCCGCTTCATCGGCATGCGCATCGACAGACGCATTGCCGCTCCACATCGCGCCGAGGCCAATGCCCAGCGCCAAGGTCGCCGCAGCGACCACGATCAGTTTTTTATCCATGGAAACTCCTCTGCGCCAAACCATCGCGCAGTCATCAGAACGTTGAAATTCAAGGGTTGGCGCTGAGGTCGCCGAAGATGCGTTCGATGCGGACCCGGGCGTCGGTCGCCTCGCTCACCGCCTGGATGTATTGGCTGCGAGCGGCGATCAATGTGCGCTGGGCGTCGAGCACGTCGAGGAAGCCGAACTTGCCCATTTCGAAACCGCGAGTGGCACTGTCGACCGCACTTTGCGCGGCGGGCAGGATGGTCCGGTCGAATGCCTGGATTTCGCCGTTGGCGGTCTGCCATTGCGCCAGCGTGGTCTGGATTTCCGTGCGCAAGCGCAGTTCGGTGGCGTTGCGCAGGTCCCGCGCCTGATCGGTACGCCGCGCCGCCGCCAGCACGTTGCCCTGATTGCGGTTGAACAGCGGAATCGGCATCGACAGCCCGACCACGTTGACCCGCTCGCGCTCGGTTTCGCTGTACTGGCTGCCGATGCTGACGGTGAGATCGGGAATCCGCTGGGACTTTTCCAGCCCCAGCGACGCTTCGCGCTGGTCGATCTGCAACCTGGCCAGCCGCAGCTCCGCGGTCTCGTTCAGACGCTCAAGCAAACGGGTGGGCGGCGGTACGCTGGGCAGACTTTGAGTCGCGGTCTGCACCGTGGTCGACGTCGGCAACGGTGCGCCCATGACCTGTGCCAATTGCTGGTACGCATTGGCCTGATCACGCTCGGCGCGGCTCAATTCCAGGCGCACTTCCGAAAGCTGCACTTGCGCCCGCGTGCCTTCCACCGGCGACGACTTGCCCGCCTCGATCCGCCCCTGCGCCACACGCACACCGTGCTCGGCGAGTTGCAGCGACTGCCGGGCCAGTTGCAAACGTTGCTGCGCGGTTTGCGCACCGTTGAACGCTTGAAGCACGTCGGCGCGCAGGACGTTGCGCTTGCGCTCCAGCTCGATGCCGGCGGCGTCCTGGGCACGACTCGCCACATCAATCCGCGCGCCGCGCTTGCCGCCCAGTTCGATCGGCTGGCTGAGCATCACCGTGGTGGTGCGCGATTCACGCCGGGTGTCTTCGGCCTCCCACGACACCTCGGGGTTGGGGATCAGCCCGGCCTGCTTGCGGTCACCTTCGGCAATGCCGATTTCCCACTGCGCGGCGGCCAGCTCCGGGTTGCTGGCGAAGGCGGTTTGCAACGCCTGATCCAGCGTCAAAGTCGATGCGCTGGCAAGGCTGGTACAAGCCAGCAACAACAGGCCGCTGGCGGTTTTTTTCAGGCGTGATCGCGCCGTCAGTTCAATTAAACCGGGCAATGGAAGGCTTCCTTCAATCAAGAATCGTTGATGGCGCCACGGTAGGGTTTTGAACTTATCGACAAGGTGACGTGAACATTACAAATCCGTTATCCACGGTTTATCGAAGTTGTTTTGCTCTAGGATTCGAAGTTCGAATGAGTTTGTTGCAATAGATAGAAACAAATGTGCGTTAGTTATCCGCCGAACAGCACTTGCCGAAATGGAAGTCATCAAAAACCGACCATTTCGCTGCGACAGGCTGTCGCGGATGGCCGATTTAAAGGGCTCAGACGTTGACTCTGTAGCCACTACAGCCTTTACCGTGCACGCCTCTCAGCCACGAAGTCCGTCAGGAAGCTCCTACAAAAAACTGCAACTTCCAGACTCACTTAGTTAAATACCCATTCATTAAAAGTGGTGAAACATCATGCGAATCCTTGTCGTCGAGGACGAGCTTAAAGCTGCCGAATACTTGCATCAGGGCCTGACCGAAAGTGGTTATATCGTTGATCACGCGGTCAATGGCGCGGATGGTTTGCACCTGGCGCAACAACAGGTTTATGACCTGATCATCCTCGATGTGAACCTGCCGGAACTCGACGGCTGGAGCGTGCTGGAACAACTGCGTCGCACCCACTCAACCCGGGTGATGATGCTCACCGCACGCGGGCGGCTGGCGGACAAGATCCGGGGTCTGGATCTGGGCGCCGATGATTATCTGGTCAAGCCGTTCGAGTTCCCGGAACTGCTGGCCAGGGTGCGCACGTTGATGCGGCGCAGCGAGAACATCCCGGTGCCGCAGGTGCTCAAGGTTGCCGATCTGGAACTCGATCCGGGCCGTCACCGGGCGTTTCGTGGCACCCAGCGCATCGACCTGACCACCAAGGAATTCGCCCTGCTGCACCTGCTGATGCGCCAGTCCGGCGAAGTGCTGACCCGCACCCAGATCATCTCGCTGGTGTGGGACATGAATTTCGACTGCGACACCAACGTGGTCGAAGTCTCGATCCGCCGCTTGCGGGCGAAGATCGACGACCCGTTCGACAGCAAACTGATCCACACCTTGCGCGGCGTCGGCTATGTGCTGGAGGCGCGGGAATGAAGCCGGCCAGCCTGTCGCTGCGGCTGGGTCTGACGGTCAGCATTCTGGGCGCATTGCTGGTGGTGTTCCTGGCGATCCTCGCGTATTTCGCCCTGACCCACGAGCTGAACGCGCTATCGCGCGACAGCCTGGAAAAGAAGCTGGAACAGGTCGAGCACAGCCTGACGCTGTACTTCGACACCGGCGAGATCAGCGCCAAGCCGCACATTCTGCTCGATCAGGTCATGGGGCACGACAACCTGACCCTGACTATTTATGACCTGAACAACCTACGCACCCCGCTGCTCAAATCCGGTTCGGGCCTGACTGATCCACGGGTCGAGTTGAAGGCGGTACGGGCGACGACCGATCAGTTGACCCACACCGACAGCGCCGATGCCGAAGGTGCGAAGTTTCTCACCGTCTCCAAGCTGATTCGCCTCAAGGACGGCAGCAGCGTACCAGTCCTGCTGTCGATGGATAACGCCCACGATCAGGCCTTGCTCAGTGCTTATTTGCGCTCGACGTTGATGGCTTTGCCGTTGCTGCTGGTATTCATCGGCCTGACCGCTTGGGGCGCCGTGCAGCGAGGGTTGGCACCGTTGCGGGAATTTCGCAAAGTGGCAGCGCGAGTGACGACGCAGGATCTCGATCATCGCCTGTCGGTGCTGAACATGCCCCAGGAACTCAGCGAACTGGCGCAGGGCATCAACGTGATGCTCGATCGCCTGGACAGCGGCGTGCAGCAGTTGTCGCAATTCTCCGATGACCTGGCCCACGAGCTGCGCACGCCGATCAACAACCTGATGGGCAAGGCTCAGGTGACGCTGTCGCGCGAGCGCTCGGTCGAGGAATACACCAACGTTCTGGTGTCCTGCACCGAAGAGCTGGAGCGGGTCGCGCGGATTGTCTCGGACATGCTGTTCCTGGCCCAGGCCAGCCAGCCTGCGGCGCACGCCTCGTTCGAGCCGATTGCACTGGAAGAAGAGGCGTCCAGGGTGGCCGAACTGTTTTCTCTGACGGCGCAGGACAAACAGATCGATCTGAAGGTCATCGGCAGCGCGCAGGTGTCGGGGGACCGGCTGATGATTCAGCGAGCGATTTCCAATCTGCTGTCCAATGCCCTGCGCCACTGCCCGTCCGGCAAGACCGTTTCGCTGTTCATCGAACAGGCGCCGAACGAGGTGTCATTGCGGGTGAGCAATCCGGGTGCGGGCATCGAAGCGCAGCACCTGCCGTATCTGTTCGACCGTTTTTACCGGGTCGACAGCAGCCGCACCCGGTCACAGGGCAGTACCGGTCTGGGACTGGCCATCGTGCACTCGATCATGACCCTGCATCAGGGCTCTGCGCAGGTTCAAAGCCGACCGGGAGCGATGACAATATTCAGCCTGGTGTTTCCCGTGACGCACCCGGAACGGCACTGAACCTTCAAGCCGATTTGTGCGGTGTTTTCTCAAACCTCATGGGAAAAATCACCGCACAAGTGCTGCATACATCCCCGTAAATCCTTCAGCACGAATTTGCGTCGTCCCCGCGCTGAAACGTCTGACAACGACAACAGACAGAACGCCTCAAACCGCTGATTCCTTCCGCGTGGTTCGCCCGTTGCCACGCAGTGCCCCCCCCAGAAACACGTCCGGCCGGCGTCAATTCTCGTTTTATCAGTACGTATTTCGACACCGCTGAAACCCGCGACTGGAAACGTCCGGACATTTTTGACCCCGCCGTCACCGCCCTTTTAGATTCGGCCCGTGCTTGCAACAGCACTCCCAAACAACAACCAAGGAGCAACATCATGGGCTACATGGGCAGCTGGAACGCAAACCCTATTGATGAACTGGAAGAGCAGGAAGCGCCCTCGGCAGAGCAGATCGAAGCGCTGCAACTGACCGAGGAAGAACGAGCGGAACTCAACGCCGAGTGACAGAACCCGCGGGGGCTTGCGCCCTCGCGGGTTTTCCAGGAAGGAAATCATGCACAAGACAACGTTGGCCGAGCGTGAGCTCACAGCCGATCAGGCAGAACGGCGTATTCATGTCGAACTTTCATGCCTGGGCCTCACGCCACACACCCGCACCTTCGGCAGCAAAGTCGTTGCCGTCCAGGCGAGTCTTCAGGGCAGCGATAACCGCCATGCCTGCGGCTCCGGCAAGGGCTATGCAGATCAGGCGCACCTGGGCGCGCTTTATGAAGCGCTCGAGCACTATTGGACGGATAAGCTCTGCACCTGCGATGTTCACGAAGAGACTGAACGCTATTTCAAAGACACGCCGATGTTTGCCGATGACTCGCTTCTGCACAGGCTCACCAGCCAACAAAACGTGCGCATCACCTGCCGAACCTATGTCTGTCCACCGTGGCATGACCGGTTTTTCTATCCGATTGCGCTGACCTCGCCGAACGGCTCACGTTTGCCCTCGTCACCGGGCATGGCGGACTGCCGCGCCGTACAGCGCTACGCCAGCAACAGCGGCACCGCGATTGGCGCCACTTACAACGAAGCGCTGCTGCACGCCGCCAACGAGTGCATCGAGCGCGACGCCGTGTCGTTGTTTCTGCTCGATCATTTCTATTACCAGAACCATCCGCCACTGCGCCGGGTGGTACGTCTCACTGAAAGCGACGAACTCGGTCGTCTATGGGCCGATGCCGAACAGGAAATCGACGGCGAAATCGTGCTGGTGGATATCAGCACCGAGTTCAAGACGCGGACCTTTCTGGCCTTCACTACGAAGCCAAGCCCTCATCCACAGGTATTCGGCAGCGGCAGCTCTCTCGACCCGCGCCATGCTGCGTGGCGGGCGCTTACTGAACTGGTGCAGTTGCAACTGAGTGCCGCCGAACCTGAATACCGCCAGACACTGGCCAATGCGCTGCGCAACCTGCAACCCTTCCCGCGCCTGCTGCGCTGTGCGCAGTTCGAGCCGCAGACGCTGCTGCATCGCTGCGTTCAACACGAGGTGAAACTGCCGGATTCCGCTAAAGACCTGTCGGTGGACAGTCAACTGCACTTGCTGACTCAAGACCTGCGGATTCATGGCCGTACGCTCGGTGCCGCCGTCCTGCAGCGAACCGAGCTCGGCACCACCCTGCTCAACGTGGTGATCCCCGGACTGGAACGCTTCTTCGTGGTCTCCAGCGGTAACGTCGTCGTCCCGCAAGCCCGGGGCCTTACGCTGGAGAGGCCCGCCTCATGAACCGACCCGATCGCAACCGGGAGCTGACACTGGCCCGATCCATGCGCCTTTACCTCAACGAGAACGGCGCTGTTGGTCACTACCTCGAACCACGAGGCAGCGGACTGCATTACATTTTTTTCCTGCGGGTGAACGATGAGCTCTGGGTCGGCCGCAAGCTCCTGCAACGTGACCGGCATTTTCGGTGGCAGGCCGGCAGCGCACTCAAACCCGGCATGCTGTTTGGCCCGCATCTGCATTCATTGTGGGGAGATGACGGGTTGTCGATCGGCTATCGGACAGCCTCCCCCGCAGAGAAGACGCAGGCCTTCGAGCACGCCTTGCATCAGGCTGACAGTGAGATCCTGTTTCCCTTTCCGCTGCTGGATGAGACAGGCCGGGAAGCGGTCTGCCCGGCAGATTTCTGGCAATGCAACGCATCACTGGCCGAACAGCTGAACACTGACGAGCAGCACTTGCGCGAATACTGCGCCGGGCTGCTACAGGCCATCACTGGAAAAGGCGCACTGATTTACGACCCGGCCTGTTCGACCGGCGCGTTCATCGCCCACCTCGCCCGCGCCCTGCCCGACTGTCTGTGCCTGGGCTGTGACCGTTCGGCCTCGATGATCGAACACGCCAGGCAATGTCACAGCGGGACATCCGTCGAGTTCGATGTGCTGGAGGCGAGTGAAGCTTTCGATGCCGGGATTCGCTGCGATGTCTTGATCCTGCGTTTCCTCAACGCCGAAGTCTTGACCCGTCGTGAGGCCCAAACCGCATTCGAGTCGCTGATCCGCTGCGTCAAGCCCGGCGGCACGATCCTCGTCTTCGGTCACACCCCGGTACTGATTCCGGTCACCTGGCTTGCCTCCATCCACCACCTGAAACTTGAATCCAGTGTCGCGGCACGGTCGGGGCAGGTCGAGCTGTTCCAGTTCTATCGTCTGACGGTTTCGGCGCCATGAGTTTTTCCCTGCACAGCCGAGGTTATTACCCGACCGGCGACGGCCATCAACTCTATTGGGAACGGCATGGTGTTCCGGGACACGAACCGGTGTTTTTCCTCCATGGCGGCCCCGGCGGACGTTTCAGCCGCCACCATTTGCAGTTCTTCGACCAGGGCCGGTTCGACATCATCCTGTTCGACCAACGGGGTTGCGGGCGCTCGACGCCTTACGGCGAGCTGCGGGACAACACTACCGGGCTGTGTGTCGAAGACATCGATGCCCTGCGCCAGCATTTCGGCTTCGAAAAAATCAGCGTGCTGGGCGTGTCATGGGGCAGTTGGCTGGCGATCCAGTACCAGCAGCGATATCCGCAGCACCTGCTGAAAAGCACACTGGTTTCGTTATTCGTGCCGTTTGCCGCCAATGTCCGGGCCTACGATCAGGCGCTCAATGACGGGTTGGCGCAATCGCCTCAAATGTCGCCCGGCCAACGGGCCAGCCACATCTACCGGATCCTCGGCGAAGGCTGTCCATCGCAGCAGCACCGCGCCGCCATCGAATGGTTGAACGCTGTTCTACGTCGCTCAGGGCAGACGATTTGCCCCGACACCCTGGAGCGTTTCGTCGATCAGGAAGCCGTGCTTGCGATCCGTCTGGAACTGCATTACCACCTGCAGAACTATTGCTTCACCCCAAAGGATGAAAACCTGACCCTCGACGACAACACCCTGCTGATCCAGGGCATCCGCGACACCCATGGCATGGCCAGCGTGCGCTGGCTCAGGCAACGCATGAACATCCACTGCCGGCTGCTGCATGCCGGGCACAACGCCTTTGAAAATGCGATCCTCAAAGCGGTGCGTCGGGCGGTGAAACGTGAAATCGAGGGCTAAGAAAAACGGCACCCGAAGGTGCCGTCCCATTCCTCAAAAACCCTTACTTGCGTGCCGCCTCCCACGACTTGAGCAGTTCGTTGTAGCTCACGGTTTCGCCTTTCGGCTTCTCGTTGGCCAGTTTCGGTTTTGGTGCGCCCGGCTGGTCGAACCAGTATTGCGCGTCGCGCTCGAGGTTCATTTTCGGTGCGCACACCGCTTGGGCCTTGGAGCGTTCCAGACGGGTCATGATCGCATCCTGATCCTTCGCCAGACCGTCAAGGGCCTGTTGCGGGGTCTTCTCGCCGCTGGCGGCTTCGGCGATGTGGCTCCACCACAGTTGTGCCAGGCGAGGATAGTCCGGCACGTTGGTGCCGGTCGGCGTCCATTGCACGCGGGCCGGGCTGCGATAGAACTCGACCAGACCACCGAGTTTCGGTGCCAGGTCGGTCATCGCTTGCGAGTTGATGTCCGACTCGCGAATCGGCGTCAGGCCGACGATGGTTTTCTTCAACGACACGGTTTTCGAGGTCACGAACTGCGCGTACAGCCAGGCCGCGAGTTTCTGTTTCTCAGGCGTGGATTTCATGAAGGTCCACGAGCCCACGTCCTGATAACCGAGTTTCATCCCCTCTTCCCAGTACGGTCCTCGCGGCGACGGCGCCATACGCCATTTCGGCGTGCCGTCGGCGTTGACCACCGGCAGGCCCGGTTTGGTCATGTCGGCGGTGAAGGCCGTGTACCAGAAGATCTGCTGGGCGATGTTGCCCTGGGACGGCACCGGGCCGGACTCGGAGAAGGTCATGCCCGCCGCTTCCGGTGGCGCGTACTTTTTCAGCCAGTCGACGTATTTGGTGGTGGCGAACACCGCCGCCGGGCCGTTGGTGTCGCCGCCGCGGGTCACGCTGGAACCGACCGGGTGGCAATCCTCGACGCGAATCCCCCACTCGTCCACCGGCAAACCGTTGGGAATGCCCTTGTCGCCGCCACCGGCCATGGAGAACCAGGCATCAGTGAAGCGCCAGCCCAGGGACGGGTCTTTCTTGCCGTAGTCCATGTGCCCGTAGATGCGTTTGCCGTCGATCTCCTTGACGTCTTCGCTGAAGAACTTGGCGATGTCTTCATAGGCCGACCAGTTCACCGGTACGCCCAGTTCGTAGCCGTACTTTTCCTTGAACTTGGCTTTCAGGTCGGCGCGTTCGAACCAGTCGGCGCGGAACCAGTACAGGTTGGCGAACTGCTGGTCGGGCAATTGATAGATCTTGCCGTCCGGCGCGGTGGTAAAGGAGATGCCGATGAAGTCCTTGATGTCGAGGGTCGGCGAGGTGAAGTTCTTGCCTTCGTTGGCCATCAGGTCGGTGATCGATTCGGTCTTGCCGTAGCGAAAGTGCGTACCGATCAGGTCCGAGTCGTTGACCCAGCCGTCGTAGA
>Ga0207713_1001664_pt1 | contig 17228 bp, 15 predicted proteins | sample KBSS64metaG_FD_184404 | JGI IMG/M metagenome (GOLD analysis project Ga0207713, IMG submission 184404) | Switchgrass rhizosphere microbial communities from Kellogg Biological Station, Michigan, USA - KBS S6-4 metaG (SPAdes) (version 2) | ecosystem: Host-associated > Plants > Roots > Rhizosphere >...
CGACCATGATCAGGCTCAACCACCAGTAGTTGAAGGTGATGGAACGCGGCACTACGTTCTGATGGTTGCTGGACCAATAGATGATGAAGCCGAGGATCAGCGCAGACAGCGTGACCGCCTTGATGATCGCGATCAGTGCGTCGTTACCAAAATAACGCATCACCGCGCGATATAGCCCGAAGCGAATGAAAAGCGGGATCGACACTACCGGCGCGCACAGGAACAGCCAAGTGTGATCGATGATCGGGTTTGCCAGTTCATCGATACCGAGGCGGACCACAAAGGCCAGCCACAAGGCGACCCATATCAGTACGATATCCGTCAGCACCTGAAGCAGCCGCTTATGCCTTCGCGGTAGAGCCAGTAGTTTTCTACGCACCTTATCCATAATTCCTCTGAGGGCTTTCCTCACAGACCCTTACACTGCGTCTGCAACATAACGCTACAACCGATCTTCCAATTCGCCTGCACGAAACCTCATGGCCAACACCACCAGGGGTACGTAGGCCAGAATAACGCCAAGTGCGCCATCCAGCCCGAAATGCACCACGCAAAAGGCGATGGGCAGCAACCAGCAGAGATTGATAGCAGCAACGGTCAAGGTTACTGGCAGATGCTTACCGTAGTGGCGCGAAGCAAACTGGTAGGCATGGCTTCGGTGGGCCTCATAGACCTTGTCACCGCGCAGCAACCGCCTGACCAGGGTGTAGGTTGCATCCACGATGAACACACCGAGCAGTATCAACCAACACCAGAACATAGGGGGTGACGTCCAGGCGGCCTGAAGCGATAGCCCTCCCAACACGATACCTATGAATCCGCTGCCTGCATCACCCATGAAGATTTTCGCTGGTGGGAAGTTCCAGAACAGAAAACCCGCTACGGCGGCGGCGAGCAAGAAAGGAAGCACAGCGGCGGTATCGAACCCTGCAAGCCAGTATAGCCACGCGGCGCTCAGGCAAGCGGTGATAGCTTCCACGCTTGCGATACCGTCAATGCCATCCATGAAGTTATACAGGTTGAGCAACCACACCAGATAGACAGCAGCAAGCAAGCCGCCCAACCAGCCGAGGTCCAACGACCAGCCGAACAGTGGCAAGGGTGGAAGTCCGCCCATCCAGCCCAGCATCCAAGCAGCGGCAAGAAAATGCCCCAACAGCCTCCAACGCGCTGCAATATGCCCATGATCATCCATAAAGCCAATGACCGCGATCAAACCACCGCCACCTGCAAGCGCAACAAGCACGCTCAGTTGACCTACCCCCAACAGCATCAGCCCAACGACAACCAGCAAAAACGTCAGCACGATGGCCACGCCGCCGCCTCTGGGCGTCGGTACCGTATGGGAACTGCGCGCATTCGGAATATCGATGACACTTCGCGCCAATGCGTAACGGCGCAAACCGGCAGTGAGCAGCAGTGACAGTATCAATACTGCAGGAAGACACCACAAAAGCATCATTTCTTATCGTTTTCCTGATAGTGCCTGGCAACGGCCAGAAGCGCCGCATCCACCTTCACTGGCGGATGCCAATCGAGCAAATTGCGAGTTTTGCCAGTATCCACCTGCAATGATCCACACAGCCTTCGAGACAACCCTCCCTTGCCCAGGGCCTTGGCACCTGCAGTCAGCATCCACGCAGGCACCGGCAGCAGCCGGGCGCTTTTGCCAAGTGCCTGCGCCATGCGACGCAGCAGTGCGGTAGTGGACAAGTCTTCGCCGTCACTGACCAGGAAGGTTTGATTCGCGGCAGCCGGGTGGTCTATGCACGTTACGACCAGATCAACAAGGTTCTCCAAAGCAACCAGGCTGCGACGGTTATCGATCGCCCCGAATGGCAACGGTATGCCTCGATCGAGCCAACGCATCATGTTCAGGAAGTTGGCTTTCACCCCCGGGCCGTATACCAATACAGGGCGAATGATCACTACTTCCAGGCCAGATTGTTGCGCTAGCTTCTGCAACCCGACCTCGGCTTCCATTTTGGAGACGCCGTAAGGATCTTGCGGCTGCGGCAGGTCATCAGCCGTGTAAGGCTTGCCTGGCTGGGTCTCTTCACCGTTGACCTTGATCGAGCTGATGAATACGAACCGCTTGACCCCAGCTGCAATGGCCTGGCGGGCCAGCGCAAGCGTCCCCTCCACATTGACACGACGAAACGCAGCCAGTGGGTTGACTTCAGTGTCATTCATCACATGAACACGAGCAGCGCTATGCACCACCACGTCGCATTCGGTAAGCGCCCCTTCCCACGCGTTGTCATCCTCGAACGACTCGAAGGCGACCGTTCGCACGGGTGATGACAGCGCACCACTGCCGCGACGAACAGCGGCAATCACATGCTCACCGTCAGCCAACAACCGTCGCAGTACTGCACTTCCCACAAAGCCGCTGGCTCCGGTGAGAAAAACCTTATGACTCATCGTCCTGACCTTCTCAATGTGGCATTGCTGAAGAGCTGTTCAAGGCGCGTCAACAGTGCTGGCTTGGCGAATTCCTGCTCATAGTATCGTCGCCCTGCCTCCCCCATTTGCTGCCGCTGTACTGCGGGCAGAGCTGCCAAGCGGCCGGTAATCGTAGCCAACCCCGTGCCACTGCCGGACTCACACGCAAAACCTGCACCCGAGGCTTCGATAACGCGTGCCGCCTCGCCATTGATCATGCCAAGAACCGGCCGCCCGGATGCCAAGTAAGCCTGAACTTTTCCAGGAATGGTCTTCTCGAAAACATCATTGGTCCGCAGGGACACCAACAATGCATCGGCCTGAGCGAACAGTGGCGGCATCGCTTCCAGCGGATGCCTGCCAAGCAGCAGCACGTTATCCAGCGATCGGCTGCGCACCTGTTCCTCGAGCCAGCCGCTCATGCGGCCATCACCGACGATGACCCAGCGCACGGCAACCGTTCCACGCAGCGCCTCTGCAGCATCGAGAATCGCGGGGAAGTCCTGCGCCTCGCCAACGTTACCGGCAAACACCACGGTAAACACCGACTCATCACGCTCTATTAGCGCTGAAGGTTCCACGGTTTTAGCCGAGAAATCATCCTCGGCCCAACTGGGGAAATACACCAGGCGCTCGGCATCGATAGGTTTGGTGCAATAGCGACGTACGTTGTCGAAAAAACCATGTGATTGCAGCAGCAAATAGTCAGTGCGGTTGTAGATCCACGAGACTACTTTTCCAACCAGCCCCAACAACTTCGGGCTATGGATGACATTCACAGCGCGCAACGTTTCTGGCCACAAATCGAGCACCCAGACAAAAACCGGGGCACGCTTAAGGCGCCCTATCACAACCGCAGGTATTGCGGAAAGAATAGGCGACACCGCGTAAACAAACACCGCATCAAAACGCCGGCGCCTCAGCTTGAAGGCACCCAGCACAGAGGCACAGACCAGAAATGAGAGGTAATTGAGAACCAATTGGATGGCGCGCTTGCCACGTGGCACCAACGGCACCCTTACGACCTCAGCCCTTTCATAGTTGGCGAAGCGCCCAGGGTTATCTTTGAAGTCCTGAAAAACCGTCCCTTCGGGGTAGTTTGGCCACCCGGTGAGTACCGTGACTTCGTGCCCCTTTTCGACGAAGTCGCGCACCAGGTCATTGACCCGCATGTTCTCCGGCCAGAAGTACTGGGTAACGACTAGAACCTTGAGTTTTTTTTGCGATATCCCTTCCACAGAATCAGTACCGCTTCCAAACCGTTCGGTTCACATAGTCCGTATAACTGTGGACGATACGCACCACCTTGTCCGACACGTTCGGCATGCTGTAGTCGGCGACCAGTCGCAGGCTACGCTGATCGCCCCGCAGTTGGCTCTCAAGGATATTAAGCCCCTGCAAAACACGCTCGCAATCGAGACCGACCATCATCGCTGCGGCTTCTTCCATCCCTTCGGGGCGCTCATGCGCTTCGCGGATATTCAACGCTGGGAAGTTAAGAATCGACGCTTCTTCGTTGATCGTGCCGCTGTCGGAAAGCACAGCCTTGGAGGTCAACTGCAGCTTGTTGTAGTCCTTGAAGCCCAGCGGTTTGAGCAGGCGTACATTAGCGTGGAAGGTGACCCCCATGGCATCGACCCGTTTCTGGGTACGGGGATGCGTCGAGACGATGACCGGCAGATCGAATTGCTCGGCTACCGTATTGAGCGTGTCGACCAACTTCATGAAGTTCTTGTCGGAATCGATGTTTTCTTCTCGGTGGGCGCTGACGACAAAGAACTTGCCAGCCTCGAGCCCAAGCCGCTCCAGCACATCGGACGCCTCGATACCGTCACGATAATGATTGAGGACTTCAAACATTGGACTGCCGGTCTTGATCACGCGATCTGCTGGCAAGCCTTCGCGAAGCAGGTAGTCCCGGGCGATGGTGCTGTAAGTGAGATTGATGTCAGCGGTATGGTCAACGATGCGGCGGTTGATTTCCTCGGGCACGCGCATGTCGAAGCAACGGTTGCCGGCTTCCATATGGAACGTCGGAATCTTGCGTCGCTTGGCCGAAATCACAGCCATGCAGCTGTTGGTATCGCCCAGCACCAACAGCGCTTCAGGGTTCACTTCAGCGAGCACTCGGTCCACCGCAATGATCACATTGCCAATGGTTTCTGCACCCGAAGCGCCCGCGGCATTCAGGAAGTGATCGGGCTTGCGAATACCCAGATCCTGGAAAAAGATCTCGTTCAGCTCGTAGTCATAGTTCTGGCCGGTATGCACCAGTACGTGCTCGCAATGTTCGTCTAGCGCGCTCAGGACCCTGGACAAACGAATGATTTCGGGACGCGTGCCTACAACGGTGACGATTTTAAGTTTTTTCATAGCATTCTCAGTCCTGAGCCAACCGGGTCATGGGCAAACCGGCAGCGCATAAGTATCCGGGTGTTCGCGGTCGAAGATCTCATTGGCCCAGAGCATGACGATCATTTCGTCATCACCAATGTTGGTGATGTCATGGGTCCAACCAGGCACTGTCTCAACAATGGTTGGCGCCTCACCGCTGGTCTGCAGTTCATAAAACTCGCCTGACACTACATGACGGAAGCGGAAATTGGCCGTGCCTTTGATAACCAGAAACTTCTCGGTCTTAGAGTGATGATAATGCCCTCCCCGCGTGATCCCCGGGTGCGCTGTGAAATACGAAAACTGCCCGGCTTCGGGGGTTTTCAGCATTTCAACGAAAACACCACGCGGGTCACCGTACTTGGGCACCTCATAGGTAAACGATGCGGGCGGCAGGTAGCTCAGGTAGGTGGAGTACAACGCACGGGTCAAGCCAATGCCGACGTTTTCGGTAATCAAGGTGGCGCGGCTGGCGCGGAAGCTGCGCAGTTGCTCGGCCAAGGCACCCACCGTGGTGCTGTAAACCGGCTCGACGTCCACCTGACCACTGGCGACTGCCTCGCCGTCCATAATGGCCATGAACTTGCTGACCACGTCATCCACATAGACCAGGTTGAGCGCAGCAGATTCGTCATGGATCTGGATGGGCAGGTCGTGAGCGATGTTATGGCAGAAGGTGGCGACGGCCGAGTTATAGTTCGGCCGAGCCCATTTACCGAAAACATTGGGCAAGCGGAAAATGTAAATTGGGTTGCCGCTTTCCTGGCCAAGCGCGGTCAGTGCCTGCTCGGCTGCGAGCTTGCTGAGGCCGTAAGGGTTATCTCGCTCAGCCTGGATCGACGAGGTATACAGCACCGGGATCTTCCGCCCTGACGCCTTGACCGCATCGCACACCTGTTGAGTGAGTTCACTATTACCACTGCCGAACTCAGCGGGGTCCTCGGGGCGATTGACCCCTGCCAAGTGGAAGATGCAGTCTGCCTGGGCGACCTTGCCCTGCAGTGCCTGCACATCCTCACCTCGCACGAAAAGGCTGATCTCGACGTCTTTGCGCTCTGCCAGATGCACAAGCAGGTTACGCGCAATGAAGCCATTGCTTCCGGTTACCAGTACCTTCATCTGTCATTCCTCCGGCGTGGCATGCTCGCCACGCTGGATGGCTTTGATGAAATCGAGCTTGAGCAACAATGCTTGCATCCCGGCTACATCCAGACGCTGGGTGTTGTGCGAGTTGTAGTCCTCCGTGTGGGAGATCTTCTCTTCACCCTGCTCGACATACTTGCTGTAGTTCAGGTCACGCAGGTCTGGCGGCACACGGAAGTAGTCACCCATGTCTTCGGCACAGGCCATTTCCTCACGGCTGAGCAATGCCTCGTAGAGCTTCTCGCCGTGACGAGTACCAATCACCTGGATCGGATGCTCAGGTTGCCCCAACAACGCAGTCAGTGCTGAAGCCAACGTTTCAACCGTGGCAGCTGGCGCTTTCTGCACGAACAGATCACCGTTATTGCCGTGCTCGAAAGCGTAAAGCACAAGGTCCACGGCATCCGCTAGGGTCATCATGAAGCGGGTCATGTTCGGATCGGTGATGGACAGGGCCTTGCCTGCGCGAATCTGGTCGATGAACAGCGGGATCACCGATCCGCGTGATGCCATGACATTGCCGTAACGGGTGCCGCAGATGACAGTCTTGGTCTCGTCGACATTGCGCGACTTGGCGACCATGACCTTTTCCATCATGGCCTTGGAGATACCCATGGCGTTGATCGGATACACCGCTTTGTCAGTACTGAGGCAAACCACCCGCCGCACTTCATTCTGAATGGCAGCTTCAAGGACGTTCTCGGTACCGATGACGTTAGTCTTAACGGCCTCCATCGGGTGGAATTCGCAGGAGGGGACTTGCTTCAGCGCGGCCGCATGGAAGATGTAGTCGACACCCCGGGTGGCGTTCAGGACACTCTGGTAGTCCCGCACGTCGCCAATGTAGAACTTCAGCTTGGCGCTGTCATAGCGCTTGCGCATATCGTCCTGCTTCTTCTCGTCACGGCTGAAGATACGCACTTCAGCGATGTCACTGTCGAGAAACCGCTTGAGGACCGCATTGCCGAAAGAGCCGGTACCGCCGGTGATGAGAAGTGTTTTACCCTTGAACATATGATCTGACCCTTGCAACGCGCGTGAATAGTTATCGGGCTCGGAGAGCGGAATAAATGATGTCGTCTTTCTGCTGAGCACTTGGGTAGCTGATCAGCACCGCGCGATAGGCGCCCTTGAATACAAAGAAGCTACCTGCCGCCACACCGACCACGCCGCACGTCTTGACCACGCTTGCCATATCCTCGAGCGAACCACCACCGCCCAGGATGGTGATAGGGATATGCACCGCTGCCCGCAATTTAGCTGCCAGGTCCAGGTCATACCCCTTCATCTTTCCATCGTTCTCGATCGAATTGAGGACAATCTCCCCAGCACCGAGCTTCTCCAGTTCCTGCGCCACTTCCAACACACTGCGTTTGGTGTTTCGCGTGCCGTTATGCGTCCAGACCTCTTGGTGTTTGCTTAACAGCCGCGATTTGTGATCCAGCACTACCACCACGCTCTGGCTGCCAATTTCCTCGGCAATCTGGGTAACCAGCTGAGGGTTTTCGAGGGCCGCCGAGCTGATGGCGACCTTTTCGACGCCTAGCTGAATGATCTTCTTGGCCTGCAGCGCCGTCCGGATACCACCGCCATAACACAAGGGCATACGGCACTCGGCAGCGAGTTTGGCGATTTGCGTGTAATTGGGCTCGACGCCATGCGCTGTCGCGTCAATGTCGATCACGATCAGCTCATCGGCTTCCTTTTCGTTGAAGATCTTCACCGCATTGATGGGATCTCCGACGTACTTCGGATCCTTGAATTTGACCGTCTTCACCAGCCCACCGTCTTGGATGAGCAGGCATGGAATGATCCTGGGTCTTAGCATTTGTCAGTTTCCGCTCACAGTTCCGCGAAGTTTTTCAACAGGCCGACGCCAAAGTGATGGCTTTTCTCGGGGTGGAACTGCACGCCATACACGTTCCCTGCCTGCACGGCGCAGCTGAACTCCAGGCCATACGAGGACATCGCAGCGCGGTGCTGCACGTGCTCGCAATCGAAGAAGAACGAATGCAGGAAGTAGAACCGCGCCTCCTCTTCGAAGCCTTTGAACAGCGCGTTGTCACCGAGCGATGCCACATCGTTCCAGCCCATGTGGGGCAGCGGCAGGTCCGTAAGGTCAGGGACCGATTTGAACGAGCGCACACAGCCGGGCACCCACCCTAGACCAGGGAGGCTACCTTCTTCACTGCTGTTAGCGAGAATTTGCATCCCCACGCAGATCCCCAGTACAGGCACCTTGTGCTCTTGCACCAGGGTTTCTAGGGTCGAGCGCATGCCCGAAGCATCCAGCCGCTCGATCGCATGGTCGAAGGCCCCAACCCCGGGCAGGATCAATTTGGTCGCGCCATCCAGCTGTGCTGCGGTCTGAGCAACCGCAACAGGGATGTGCAAACGTCGGTAGACGTTAACGAAGGCCTGGATGTTACCCAGACCGTAGTCAATGATGGTGATCATCTGAACAGCCTTCTTTCCAATCCGATTGCACTGAGCACACGAGCTCCTATGCCGATCAAGAAACGCTTGTTTTTGTAGTCATGGAAGGTCTTGTTCTGACCCTCGAAAATGCCCTGAAGCTCTGGGACAGTCAAGTCCAGCTTGTGTGCCACGTACTCGAATTCGGATTTGAGGAAGTTTTCGTCAAGCTCGGGCTTGGCGATGCGTTCGAGTGCGGCTTCCCGAGTCAGCTGACCGGTCATGATCAAGCTGGAAAAATGCGCGCGTCGCTTTTCGTACCCGAATTTGCGCGGCATCCAGTAATCTTCGTAAAAACGGGTAAAACGCGACTCATGGTGCTTGTGCTGGAAGCGCTTCCAACCGAACAGGCGCTCAAGCGTATCTTCAGCATCCCGCTTCACATAGGGGACGTGGTTCAGGGGGCGTACGACCTGCATGCCCAGTACATAACGGTAGTAGATCTTGTAGGACAATACGTCTACCAGAGGGAACGTCTTGAGCTTACGCGAACCGAACTTGCCATGGATGTCGTTGATCAGCGTGGTATCAATGCCTGGGTAGGCTCCCCACTCCTCAGGTTCGCGGCAGCATTCGGTGGAGTAGTTGCCGCCGGTGAGCACGTACTTGATTTTGTTGGCCTTGGCAAATTTGTACAGGCCTGAAAAGAACGCGGTGTCCTGAGGAATATCCTGGTCGGGAACCTGCGCCTTGAGGAAGGCCACCTGCAGGCTTTTCATCTCTTCCCAATTGATGACGTCGGTGAACAGCTCAAGGCCCAGGCCATCAACCAGTTTTTCGATGTTGCCAACGGCCTGGTCCGTGTTCCAGCCGGCGTCAACGTGGAAAAGCAGCGGGCGCAGGCCCATCTTTTCCTTTGCGACGTAAGCGAGGTAGGAGCTGTCCAGGCCGCCACTCAGACCGATGATGCAGTCATAGTCCCTACCCTTGCCGTCTTCCTTGATTTTTTCGGCGATACGCATCAGCTCGGCTTCACCAGCCGAACCCGTATCCCAGTTCGGCTTGATGTTGCTTTTGAAATTATTGCAGTACTCGCAAACACCATGATCATCGAACGAAATATTCGGATCAGAGGTGTCCATGATGCAAGAAGCGCAAATCTTATAAATCCCCAAGACACCACCCCTTAATTATTAATTACCAACCCGACAGGAGGCCATACAAGCGCTTCCGCACAGTGTAAAAGAAACTATTGCAAGCCGACAGCGCCCGCAAGCGGCTAACCAAGTCAGTCTGCGTTGTTAAAATCCCGATAATATCACCCTTGGCTCGAAATTCTTCGCAACGCACCTTCTGGTAGAGTTTCTCCTTGGAGGAAGGCGAAAGCTCGTCACCATAACGGTCATAGAAAATTCGAATAGCGGCCATACGAGGCGTTAACTTTTTGTTATAGGTTGAAAAATCAACCTGCATATTGATGCTATTACCGCTGTGCACCCGCCACTGGCAACCCACAATATCCGAATGGACCAGCGTCCAATTAAATGACGTGACGGCCAATTCCATCCAAGTATCTTCGTTGGGCAGCGTTTCCGGCACCGGAAATATTTTTTCGACTACCAGTCTATTCATCATATAGGACACGCCGGTCAAGCCGCCTTGGCCGGCCCGCTTAGGCACTAGGTGACCGTCGAATTTTTTGTCTTCAGACATGGTAATCAGCTTGCACAGGCCCACGACCGGCGTGGTAGTGGCATAGCCCTGCACCTTAGCATATCGAGCCGCCAAGCTACCCGCGGGCATGATGTCGTCACCCGCATAGATACACACAAACCGACCGTGCGCATTCGCAACACCGAAGTTGAACGCTGAGCACTTCCCTGCTTTCGGGTTTTTGAGCACGCGCAGATTGGGATGCGCGGCCTCGAGCTTAGTGAGTGTCTCCCAGGTACGATCGGTCGAGCCGTCATCAACCACCAACACCTCAAAGTGCAAACCCGTCTGCTCAAGAACGCTCAGCACCGCCGATTCAACATAGACTTCTTCATTCTTGACTGCTATTACCACACTGACATCTAACTGGCTCATGGCGTACTCTCCGAATACCGCACACTCTTGACCTGACCGGACGACCTAACCCTCAAAAACAGGCAAGCCGCAAACATTAATATATAGCCATTACTAAGGAGGGTACCAATGAGCCCCCCCGTGAATAAGCCCAGGAAATAGATCATCCACAGCGCTTTAAACGCATGGTCCTCCGACTTCCTGAACCACCTAAATGTCTGACCCACAAAAAACGAATACACCCAAACGCCCACCCAACCAAAGTTGGCGTACCCCTCTGTAAAATAGACAGCGTTGGAGTTAGCCGTTTCATTCCAACCCCACTCATACTCAAAAACCAGCTTTTCGAGAGGCACACGCTCCAGCGAGAACAAACTGGAGAAAAACGTACTGGTCGCGCCGAGCAGGGGTTGGTTACTGAACTGCTCTTTAAGCACGATCAACGTGTCGGACGCAGTAAACATTGGGACCGCCACAATACGCCATATCAAATGATCAACAGGACCTACCGGAAGATACTTGGAGCTGTAAAACTCAGCGCTGAACATGCCGCCCCCAATGACTGCACCACTCCCTTGAGTCTCCGTACCCATGGACAATAGCGTCACAATATACAACAGCAGCGCACAGCCTCCAGCAAGCAGTAAAGCCCCTGCGAGACTGATCTTTTTTTTCTGCGACGCAACGTACAACAGCGGCAGCAGCGCATTGAGAAAAAGCGCCTTCTGCAAGAAACTTAATGAATAGGCAAAAAACACCAGCAGCAGCACATACCGCCAGCGATGCCTATCGATAAACATACGCGCGAGACTGTATGGCAGGAAGGCACTGACGAAAATAGTACTGATATAGATCAGCGCAACCTCGACACCCTCTCGACCTTTTAGAAATGCCCCTCGTTGAGCGCTGAGCTCTTCACCTGTGGCACCTAAAATGGCCGACACCAGCGGGATCGCGGGAGCCGTATATAAGGTGACAAACAGAAAGGAGATGAATACTGACCACACCAATCCATGGACTGTATTGGCACTGATGACCACACGCATCGCGCCAACCTTGAATCGCTGATCGAAAAGCGGCGTATAATAACCGAGCAACATGCCGACCAGCGAAAACAAAGTCATGAATGCTAACTTGAGAAAATAATCACTTGGCAATAAAACAAAATTGACAATAAACGGCATCCACATATAGACGATCGACAAGACAAAGACCGCTATATAAACAGAGAACCGGGCGCTAGTTAGATTATAAAAAAACATCTTTCCTCCCTGTCAGACCACTGGACCGATCAGCATAAACATGAACTGAGCAAGGTAGATAACCAATACAGAAAGCAAAATTATACGATTACGCCCGAAAAATGCGGACGGAGCAACGCCTGCAACTTTCAGCACAACCAACAGGTAGACAAAGTAGAACAGAAAGCCCGTAGCCGCATAAAATTCCGTCAATTGCAAAGGCGCTATCACCGATGCTATAGCCACAGCCCCCACTCGTACGCCAACGCCAAAAAGCTGCAACCCCATGGCCAAAGGCTGATTATTTGTCGTATGTAGCACCATCGAGACCGGCGACGCAAGCAGTTGCATGGCGATCCATGGAATCATGTAAACGACCATTTCACCCGTGCGCTCCCAACTTTCACCAAAAATGAAGGAAAACAGATAAGGACTACAAACGCCTCCAATCACAAGTGGCAAGACGCCCAACTGGACGATCCCCTTGAGCGTGTCCTGGGTAAAACCAGGCAACTGACCTTCTCTGAGTTTTTCGGGTGCTTTGGAAATATATACTTGCGAGACTGCGCTGCCGATCAAGCTGACGGGGGCCTGCATTATCTGCATGGCCAAAAGCAGAAAACCCGCTTCTGGACCAATAGCGAGACCCGCAATCATAATGACTGGGATCTGTATAGATGCATTATTGCAGAGGGCCTCTAGGGTCGAATATTTCGGAAACCTGCTATAAGCGCCAAACATCTGTTTCATCCGTGCAGGACGGATGCTTGACAACAGCCGAGCATCCGACCGCAAGGATTGCCACACCAGGCCCATTGCGCCAGCACCATTGTTTATGGTCTGCCCCAGGATCAGCCCCAAAGCCCCCCCAGAGAACCAACCGTAGGTCAACTGCACTGCCCCTGCAAAGAACGCCTGCTGCATCTTGGTCTTGGCAACCGCCCTGAAGTTTTGCCTACGCCCCATCCAGAACTGAAAGCTGCTATAAGCACCTGACAGTAATATGCCAATGGGTAATATCCAGAAGTACCGACTGAGCTCGGGAGCGCCGAGCCAGTTCGCCAATTCAGCGGAGCAGAGGTAAAGAGCAAGTGCAACTAGCAACGCCGTGACGGCTGAGCACACCAACCCGAGCGCCAAAATGTTCGCCGCATCCTCATCATCCGCAGGCAGAGGAATTGCCAGCTCAAATCTCAACGTAGCAACTACGGAAAAGATACTCAGCAAGCCCAGATACACCGACAGCGTACTGAAATCTTGAGGGGAGTACAGACGCGTCAATACCGGCAACAGCAAAACCATCAACAGTTGGGCGACCGCAGTCCCGCCAACCAGCAACGTAACCGACCTGAGAAAGTCACTGCCCTTGTATCGATTCATGATTCTAGCGAGCGGCATGCACCGTTTCCCTTCCAACAGCGGCGTTTGGCGAAACCCCCTTCACAAGGCAGCCTCGATTGCGTCGACGATCGCCTCTATTTCAGCAATTTCAAGATAAGGATGCATTGGAAGACTGAGGACCTGTTGTGCCACTTCATCTCCAACAGCAAGAACGACATTTTCATCCGCCACTGCGGGCTGTCGGTTGAGCGGAATGGGGTAATGTACAACTGTCGGAACACCCGCAGCCTTCAGCTTTACTTGAAGGGCGTCGCGCTCATTGACCCTGATCGTATACTGCGCATAGACACTCTTTGACCGCTCAGCAATGAATGGCGTGCTCTGCACGCCTACGGCATTCAGCAACCGGGTATAATGCTTCGCGACCGCCTCACGGAGCTGAATCTCTTCATCAAAGATATTCAGCTTTTGCAACAACACCGCAGCTTGTAGCGTATCCAGGCGGCTGTTCATTCCTACACGAATGTGGTGATACCTACGATCCTGACCATGGCGGGCAATCTGCCGCAATATCACTGCCAGTTCATCATTATTAGTAAACATGGCACCGCCATCTCCATAGCAGCCTAACGGCTTGCTGGGGAAAAAGCTCGTACACGCAACAGTACTAAGGTTGCACGAGCGCTTACCTTTGTAGGTCGCACCGAAGCTCTGCGCCGCGTCTTCGATGACAGGTATTCCATACTTGTTGGCGACTGCATTAATCGCGTCAAAATCTGCACATTGACCATACAAAGAAACGGGAATGATCGCCTTGGTATTCTCAGTAATCCGAGCTTCCAGTAAGTCCGGATTCATATTATAGGTCTTGGGATCTACATCCACATAGACAGCCTTTGCCCCAAGTACTGCGGCAGCCTCTGCGGTCGCGATGTAGCTAAACCCCGGCGTGATGACCTCATCACCGGCTTTGACGCCCAAAGCCATAAGCGCAATTTGCAATGCATCTGTACCGTTTGCACAGGTAATGCAATGCTTCGCACCTACGAACGAAGCCAGCTTTTCTTCGAGCTCGGCGACTTCAGGACCAAGAATATATTGGCCATGACTGAGGACACGCTGAATCGCCGCATCCAACTTATCCTTGATGCGTACCTGTTGTTTTTTCAGGTCGATGAACTCGATCATTTCACAACTTCCTTTTTACCAAGAACATTACCGTGCAGCGAATAGATCGCGCCGCTGTGCTCGCAGCTCACGGTTGCATCACCCACCACCGGCAGATCCAACTGTTCGCCATACTCACTCATCCAACCTATTTGACGAGCCGGCACGCCAACCATCAGTGCATAGGCGGGGACATCCCTGTTTATGACAGCGCCCGCACCGATGAATGCAAATTCGCCGATGGTGACGCCACAAACGATCGTACAGTTGGCTCCTAGCGTGGCGCCGCGTTGCACTAGCGTATTGCGGTATTGGTCTTTACGCTCAATCAAGGAGCGCGGATTGTAAACGTTAGTAAATACCATGCTCGGGCCACAGAAGACGCCCTCTTCCAGCGTTACATTGTCATACACGGAAACGTTATTCTGGATCTTACAGCGATCACCAATCACGACCTTATTTCCAACAAAGACGTTTTGACCAAGCGAAACGCCCTCACCGATCTTCGCACCGGCACAGACATGAACAAAGTGCCAGACACGGGAGTCCTTCCCGATTTGAGCGCCTTCATCAACGATGGCACTGGAATGCTGATAATAATTCATTGTTTTACACTCACGCGGGATGGAGCCTGGTCGAACAACCGTTGCAATTTCTCACTTGCAAAATGTCCGTAACGACGCGCCCCAATTTCGTTTAGATGGTGATTATCCAGATAAATAAGCTCGCCGCTTTCAAACGGTGCGTCCTCAAAAAAGCCTGATTCGGAAAGATCAAGATAGTGCACGCCCGGCCTACCCGCAGCAAGCATCTCTACCTGACGATTGGCGACCCTCCAACCCTCGTTGAATGAGAGCGTGGCCGGTAGGCCAAGCTCCCTGAATCGCCGCACCCTCTGCACGTCAGATCGGAACATCGGCACCTGCCCCAGCACAACGACCTGTTTATGATCCGCAACGGCATCGTCCAGGAATCGCTGAAACGCCGCAACGAAGGCAGGGTTTGGCATCTGATATTGCCACATACCCGCAATGATGACCTTATCCACCGCCTCTACAGCCTGCTGCACTGCTGCAATCTGCGAACGACAAGGCTCACGAGCATATTCAGGCAAGCGCTCAACATCGAAGCCCGGTATCGGTACGCAGCTGCTCGCCGTGAGCACGCGGTAAGCGACGCCTTGCTCGGTGCCTACTTGATCTAGAAAATAGTTCAATTGGGCAGCGTGACTGTCACCAATAACAAGTATTGATGCCGGAGCGCTTTCCAGACCCCGCTTGCACTCGCCCACCTGCTGGCCATGGCAGATCAGCTCAGGATCAGCATAACGAGCCTGCGCCAAAGGCACCGGGTCTACCAACAGCGGGTTTAGCTTAATCCCTACCACTGTAATCAAAACGATTGCGCCCGCCGCAAGCCCCCACCGCGATGCAAGATGCCGAAAACCCGACATGCTACGCGCAGGTATTTCGATATACCGGTAGGACAACCAGGCCAAGAAAAACGATGCGACCAGAGCCGTCGACAGCCAAACCGCATCGAGATCGTATTGTCCAATGTAGTAGCGGATGAATGCCAGAACAGGCCAGTGCCAGAGATAGAGGGAATAGGAGATGGCTCCGACCCAGACCAGTGGACGCGAAGACAGCAAGCTACTGACAGGGCCTCGCCGTGCTGCAATAACCAGCGCCGCGCCAATGCAGGGTACGACAGATAGAAAACCAGGGAAGTGGGCTTTATCGATCAACAAAAAACTGGTTGCAAGTACCGATGCACCAAGCAGTCCCAAAAACGTCGAAAGTGATGCAGGGAGCTCTCGATCCCGTAAAGCGACTGCCAAGACTGCACCAACCATGAACTCGGGCACACGGGCAAGCAGGGAAAAATAGTGGCCGCTCTGTTCGCTGCTCGGCCCACTCATGCCACTCCACAAGAACAGTATGGCTGCGATTAGCGACAAACCTGGCACCCGCCAGGGCTGAGGTAAACATAAAATCAGTAATGGGAAAAATAGATAGAACTGCATCTCGATCGCCAGCGACCAAGTATGCAGCAAAGGCAATTCTTCCACTCGCGGGGCAAAATAGCTGCCGAAATCTGCAAAGTAATGATTGCTAAAAAACAGCGCGGACGATTTCAGGCTCTGGTGAAAAAGCTCGAAATTACTGCTTAAAAATAAAACTGACGATACCGCACAAACGACTGCCAACATGACGGCATACGCAGGCACGATGCGCTTGATACGGTTTTTATAAAACGACAGCAGGTGGATTTTATATTCAGGTTCCGTCAGAAGGGCCGTGATGATGAATCCAGAAATGACGAAAAAAACGTCGACGCCAACAAAGCCTGCTTTGAGCCATACGCTGTCTGTGTGGTAGGCAAGGACAGCCAGAACTGCTACCGCACGCAAGCCTTGAACGTCCAGCCGCAAATCCTTACGTGGCCGTAACGAGGTCAAGTCGCGAAGCAATGATTCTTTATTATTAGGCAAGCGGCCAAGACCTTGCTAGGAATACATCACTGAGGAACGGGTGGCCTGTCGGCCACCCGGTGCAAGTACGCTGTCAGCGAGCCAGCCCAAGAACGAACGGATGCGCCTCGTTATCCTTGGCTTGCACAATAACAGCGCTACGAATGACGTTCACGGTCTCGACACAATGGCGAGCGTCTTCAATGCCGTAGCCTCGACCAGCAAGGATTTCTTCATAGCTGGTGGTATGCAGATCGGTAAAGCCCTCGGAAAACTCCATTTCCTCGCCATCGACGGTGATCGAGCGATAGGTCGGTTTCTTGCCTTTGACCGCATCGGGTAGGTCATTGGCATCGACCGAAAGGAACCAGCGCACACGCGCTTTCTCGTACTCGAGGTAACCCGCCGCTTTATACTCGGAAGAGTAGTGCACAACATTGCGCTGGAGCTTGCCGAAGATGAAGTGCAGCATGTCGTAGAAGTGCACACCGATGTTGGTAGCAACACCGAATGATTTACGAGGATCACCCTTCCAGCTCTGC
>Ga0207713_1001669_pt1 | contig 17198 bp, 14 predicted proteins | sample KBSS64metaG_FD_184404 | JGI IMG/M metagenome (GOLD analysis project Ga0207713, IMG submission 184404) | Switchgrass rhizosphere microbial communities from Kellogg Biological Station, Michigan, USA - KBS S6-4 metaG (SPAdes) (version 2) | ecosystem: Host-associated > Plants > Roots > Rhizosphere >...
ACCCATTCGATAACCGTTGGTGAAGTCCACCTGACGTCGGGCTTGCAAGCCATCGGGGATGCGGTGCAGTCCGGTCTTGAACGGGGACATGCCTTCAAAACGGGTGCCATCCAGATTGTCGTTGAAGCCGACACTGCGAATGGCCAGGCCGTCTTCAAGCATCAGGATCTGGCGGGTCGAAGCCATCCAGAAGCCGACACCATCCTGCAGACGCACCAGTGCCATCACGGCTTCACCCGTAGGGGCCGCGATGGTGATCTGGTAGTAAGGCGTCGCATCAACTTGCTGGCGGGTCAGCTCCAAAGGCTCAGGCCTTTCGAACGCGGCCTTCAGCGTGTCCATGGAAGCGGTCATCAACGGATTGCAGGCGCTCACCAGCAAGGAGGCCACCCCCAGGGTGGCCAGTCGCAGAAATTTCACAAGAATTCCAAATCTTAGTTTTCGCTGCCCATGTCATCTTGAATAGCAACACCCGTACGCAGCAGGTTGGCAGTTGGGAATACCTGGCTGATAAAGCGGTTCCAGCGGGTGACATCGGCCGGGCCGACATAAACCACATCCTGAGGCTTCAGTTTGAACTGCTGGGCAAGGGCAAACGCAGATGGCGACTTCAAGTCGATCTGGAACACCTTGACGGGTTCGTCTGCCAGATTCTCAACTCCACGGATTACATAAACTTCCTTGCCGCTGGAGGTTTCCTGACGCAGGCCGCCAACACTGCCAAGGGCATCGGTGAGATTCATGTTGCTGCCCTTGAATACAAGCGGACGAGCTGCAGTGACTTCACCCAACAAATAGACCTTTTTCTGGTCGTTGTAGGGCAGGTGCAATTGGTCGCCGTCTTTCAGGTAGAGATGGTGCAGGTTCGAGTTCTTGCGATTGAGCGCGTCGAGATCGATCAGGTATTCACGACCGTCACGCTTGAGCACCAGTCCGGAAATATCGGCAGTGCCGGTTTGAACTGAACCTTGGCCAACAGCGTCCAACAGGTTCAAAGGCGTGTTGGTGATCGGCAACTGGCCGGTTTTACCAAAGGCCCCCGAGAGAATCACTTTCTGACTGACAAAGCGCAGGATGCTGACGTCCACCTGGGGCTCGGCAACAACCTTGGACAGGCGCGAGGCAATGATCGAACGCAGTTCGTCAATGGTCTTGCCGGCCGCGTCGATGGTACCTACATAGGGATAGAAGAGCGTGCCATCCGGGCGAATCAGGCGTCCGTTTGCTTCAATTTGCTGCTGAGGGCCGGACGGCGCCGTCAGTTCCGGGTGATCCCAGACAGTGATGTAAATCAGGTCGCCGGCACCAATGCGGTATTCAGTTGGCTGGTAACGCAGCAGCTCCGGTGCAACCACGTTCGAATGGTCTGCGGCCGCTTCAATGGCAACCAGTTTGGGTGTAATCGGAACCAGCTCGATACGGCTGCTTTCCGGGGAGCCTTCACGTACCAGATTGCCCGTGTCCATGTGCTGACCAGGGGAGAAAATGCAGCCTTGCAGGGTCAGGCCAACCAGCATGGCCAAGGGAAGCGCGCGATTCATTGTCGAAATTGCTCGAAGGGAATAGGCAAAACAAAACCTCCCAGCAAGGCTGGGAGGTTAGCGTATCGAACTTTAAGCGGGGGGCTGTTACCGAGTGGTACCAGTAGTGCCGGTAGTACCAGTGGTGCCGGTAGTACCTGGGGTACCGTCGTTACCGCCGCCGCCGCCGCTGTTGGAAGCAGCAATGCCAGCCGCGATTACGCCAGCACCGATTGCCAGACCAGTACCGACGGTTACACCGCCAGCGATTGGAGTGGACAGGGACAGGCCGGAGTTTGCAGCAGGCGTTTTAGCGGCGGTGCCAGGGGCTTTTGCTGGTGCGGTTTCAGCAGCCATCAATGGCAGGCTGAGGGAGGTAGCGAGGGCGATTGCCAGTAGCTTTTTCATAATCGTGCTCCTTGAAAGGATTAATCCTTGGTAGTGTTGGAGGTAAGGTTATTGCAGGAAGTGTCTATAATGCAAGCTAGATTTTACTAAAGAGAGCTTTGGTTTGCGTTTTTTTTAGTTCTCTTAGTGGGCGAAGGGCAAGGCTTCGACTTAAACCCTCACTTGGCTACCGAGCAACTGCTCTAACTGATGCTTTGTCATATATAATTTTCCGCTTGTTTGGATACCTAGAAGGAAAAATGTAATAGGTTTATGGTCGTAGCACAGTGAGTTGGGAAGTTGAAGTGCTAGTCCAATTAATTTGCGGTCGGTGTGTTGTTTCATGTTGAGTTTAAATTTGGGAGCGTGGCAATTTAAGCGATGTTAGAGTTTTTTGGTGAGTGTGCCTTTTTATACAGTGATGTACATGCGTGAGTCACATATTTTCGGAGTGCTTTATTGAATCGCTTTTCTATAAGTAGATAAATTAGTGCGGAGATGACTAGGCAAATAAATAGGGTGAATAGTACGAGTGTATATTTGTCGAGTTCTTCAGAGAGATTGTTGATGATGATATATCCAATTTCTTGATGGATTAAATATAAGGGGTATGTCAGTGCGCCCATAAAGGCATAAATTTTCGAACTTGGTCCAGGTTGTTTATCGGGTCTGATAACTGAAAAAAACAAAAAAAATGAAGTGATAATTAGGGCGACGCTTGTCTCTGAAAAAGGAGAGGTGTGTTGTGACTGTATTTTGGGAAGTTGTAAAAGAATTGCTTGGTGCTGGGCTAGTATAAAGGAGGCAATAATTAAGCTGACCCTTGTGGTAGTCGGGCCTGCCTGAGCGATGAGATAAAATAACGCACCAGCAATAAAATACGGAGAATATTCGGTAAGGAATAGGAGGTTGACGATGCTTGGGAGGGGAGTAAGTTTTGATAAAAAAGAAATGCTCAGAAAAACAAATGCGGCAGATTCAAATTTAGTTATTGATTTAAATGCAAGTAAGCATGCCATCCAAAAGTAAAAAATAAGTTCGATAGCTAGAGTCCAGTACACGCCGTCAATGTTTTTAATTCCAAAAAATTTTTGTAACATTGTGAGGTTTATCAGGATATCAAAAGCTTGTAGTCCGCGAATGTTTTTCTCGATAAAAATAATAAAAAAAGATGTCAGTAGAACAGCAAACCAGTATGCAGGGTATAGCCTAGCTGCGCGAGAGGCTAAGAAGTCGATTACACCTCCTCGTTGTATAGACATAAAAATAACGAAACCACTAATTAAAAAGAAGAACTGAACACCTAGATACCCATACTTAAAAAATTCGCCGATAACATGGAAGGATATTGAGTTGGTGTGGTTGCCCGACCAACTCAGGAAGAGAAAATGAAATAGAACCACTGATATTGCAGCAAAGAATCGGCTGATATCTAAAATTTGGAATCTTGAGCTTCTATTTGAACTGGCTACTTTTTTTTGCATAAACAAGTTGCTCGGTTTTTTTGTGTTAAGTCAGTGTCTGTGCGAAATTGTTTCCATAAATTATTATTTTATGTCTTTCTTTGGTGTGGCTCGGAGCTTTTCTTTTATCAACAGCCATGCAAATTTAGAGTTCGTTAGTAAATAACGCTTCCACATTCTTCTGGGTTCTTGAATTACCCTGTAGAGCCATTCTAGCCCCCATCGTTGCATCCAGAGAGGTGCGCGTTTCACTTTGCCTGCGACGACATCGAACGTTCCACCTACGCCCATTACAAAATCAATTCCCAACTCTTCTCGCCAGCGATTGATAAAATTTTCTTTCTTGGGAGAAGTAATGGCGACAAATAGTAACTGTGCGCCAGAGTCACGTATTTTTTCAACTACTGTTGTCTCATCCTTCCAAAAATAGCCATGGTGATATCCTGCAATTTTAAGTGCTGGATATAGCTGCTGTACTCTGTTTGCTGTGGAGGATACGATCTCATCTTCTGCACCTAAAAGATAAACAGAGAAACCATTGTCTGCACTCATTGCGAGTAGCTCATGGAAAAGATCCACGCCAGCAACGCGTTCAGGAACCTTATGGCCAAGGAATCGCGCGCCCCATACAATCCCCATTCCATCGATATTTATTATATCGCATGACCTAACGGACGTATTTAGTTGAGGGTCAGAGCGCATGTGTATGAGTTTAGCCACGTTGATAACGACATGCTGAGTGAAGCGGCCCGCGTGTATATTTGAGCAAATAGTTGCCACGGTTTCACTCATGCGTGAAATATCAATTGGGCATCCAAGAAAATTAACTCTTTTCATTGTTTAACCTACTAGGCGTAGCTTGATTGTTTTGGGAATGTGTTTTTTAGCAAGTCATAGATTTTAATGATTGCAAGGAATAGGCAGTAGAAAAGTATGCTTATATCCCAGTACCCGCTATGGATTGATAGTAACGAAAGTGTGAAAAGATAACAGAAGGAGAACTTGAATAAAGCGCTACCATTAGTCGCATAGGATTTCATTAAGCATATCGCTGTTGCGATTATGAAGAAGCCTAAAAAGACTCCAGCGTAGCTAAAGTCAATATATAAAGCACCCTGTAAGGTTGGAGTAATACTCATTGGCCTATTATTGACCCAGCGAGCAGCGGTCAAATCCCCAACAATGTTTCTTGCTCCCCAGTGTGATCCTGGAAGGAGAGCCTCATAATTGCTCAAAAAGAGAGTGCCATACATATGTGATTTTAGATTAGTGCCGATGCTCGATATTGTTTGTTGGCTGAAGTCGAACATTGATAAAACAGGTACTAAAGGAGCGACATATTTGTGTTCGTTAACGTACTGGAAGTCTACGTTTTTAAAGAAATCGCTAAGCTCGTACTCCTGCGAAATTCTATAGCCCGAGAATATCGCGGATAGGCTGATAAATGCCGTCGCAGTTATTGCGGCGTGTTTTATTGTTTTATTCTTGTCGAATTCAAATGTTGTGTAATAGAAATATATTGTAAGCAGTGCAATGAGTGCGGGGGCGCGATAACCAAAGATAATAATGCCTGCGCAGTAAAATATGACGGGAGCTTTCTTTGGTTTTTTCTTAAAATCTAGATCTGATATGTATCGAAACATAATCCAGAAGCCAAACAGCGGTGCGAGATTGAAAATAATCGCGGAATTTGTAAAGCGTGCCTCACCAAGAAGTAGCGGTATACCTTTGTTGGTGATGATTGTAAATGCTATGCAGCTGATAAATATTAATAAAAAAAGCGAGCCAAGCGTTTTGGATTTATTAGATCGTAACTTCGCATGTTTTAATGGCGCTTTTTTTCGGCCAAATAAAATGTAACCAGTGATGCAGCCGGCTAAGCCAATTATAAATAAAGACCAAGGGAGATCTTTGTTGTATGCCCCTTGAAGGTTCCAAGGCATGTTCAATAAGCCGAGAATATTGTAGGTGCAGTATGCGCCGATAAATAGAAACAGGGGGTGAAGCTTTTTCGTTGATTTAGGGATAGAGCTGAGTTTTTGCTTCTTTGTCAGTATCACTCGCAGGATCTCATGTGGTCTATTTTTATTGCGGTAGCGCGGATGCTGCTGACTGCTTATCTTAAATATCGGATGTGTGGACTGCAAACATGCTTATAAAATGGTGTGATTATTCATCGGGGGAGAAAACGTTTTTTAATACGGCTGATATTGCGTCAGCGCCATATTTTTCTTGACACGCGGAGGATAGCATTTTGCTTTGTAAGTCACTTGTTGTTGCTGTAATAATGGAGTCAGCTATTTCTTGCGCCGAATATTTTTGCGCCTCATAAACCCCAGGTAGGTCATTGAGTGCGGCTTTGACAGCAGGGTTTGGCCCGATTACAACTGGGCAGCCAAATGATAAGGATTCAATGAAAACTAAACCAAATGAATCGTGAGAACTGGGTACTGCTAAAACATCACTGTTTAAGTATAAAGTTGATTTTTGCTCTTTATTTACCCATCCGATAAATTCTATTCTGTGGCCTACATTTAGGTCTTGGGATAGTTTTTCTAATTCGCTCCTATAAGGGCCGTCCCCTGCAATCCTTAAGCTGTAATTCGTCGGCAAGAGTGCAGTCGCTTCAATTACAAGTTGGATGTTCTTTTCTTGAACTAAGCGCGAAATTGAGAAGATTTTCTTCTCAGTGCTATGCGACTGCTTTGGTTCTTTTATTATTGGTGTTGTTTCTACAAAATTTGGAACTATTGCAAGGTTTGTAACTTCATGGTTTGAAAAAAAATTGAACCACCAGTTGCTGAGTACAATGTTCTTGTCTGATCTTTTGCAAATTGAAAGTAATGCCTTTTTCCAGTATCCATCGGAGCGTAAGTAATTTTCAAAGGTGGCTGAGTGATAGTGTGAATAGACTTTTGTGCCAAGTGTTTTTGCAAGGTGTACTAAAATAAGTTTTCTTATTAGAGAGCCTTTTGGGCCGATATGAACATATGCTTGGCTGGCAGGTAGCTTATTGGTGATTTCATTGTATCGAATACAAAAAAGTGAAAATATTGCGCTGATAAAGAGAAAGGTGTTTTTTATCTTCCCATTTTTAGGGGAATGCGTGGTTATGTTGGTTGTCGATAGTCCTTGCTTGTTTAATTCGGCAGTGAGCAGATTAACAGCTGTGGAGATTCCGCCCATTTCTGAAGAGGGTGCAGTAGAGAAAATTATAATTTTTTTCATAAGGTCTTCCTTGCAAGGATTTCACGAATTACGATGTTTCTAGTTATGTAATTTCGCAATATATATAAAGCTATAGATGTGGCTAGGAAGGTTATAAATATTTCTGGGGATTTCCCCAGATAAGTGTAGAGCGCTAATGTGATTGTGATTGTTAAAGTTGCATGCGCTAAATTAACTAGCAGCATGGTTTTTGATTTTTCAAAAAAATTTATAATAACGGACTCTGTAGCGCAAAGTTGTGGGGTGCAAATAAATGCGGCTATCAATGCGGAGTAAATTATGATTGCGGATAGTCCGAGTTCTGCTTGAGTTGCGTAGGTTGCGCCAATTGCAATGGGTTGTATTGCTATAAAACTTATTAAAGTAATTTTTGTTGTTGTGGTGCACGTTTTATTAAATATAACATCGAACTCTTTTTTGAGGTTGAGGGATATGGTGTTCGATATTTCTGGGATTTTTTTTAGTAAATAAGCTCGTATGATTGTAAGTGCAATTGAGCAGATGTTTGTGATTAGACCTACGGCCCCCGCAAGCGCTGGGCCGCTAACATGAAAGCATATGCTTGGTGCGAGATTGATTATCCCACCACTTGCTAAGTTTGATAGCCCTATAGATGTAGCGTCAGCTATTATTTTCGTTTCACGATTGCTGTGATATTTTATAAGTGAGACGAGAGGGGTGATGATGGATATAAAGTATGTGGCTGATAGGTAAAATAGAATATATGATGGGGTTAGTTTGTCTAAAACACTTAGAGTGATAGCGGTTAGCGCTGTTCCAGCCCAGGTAATTGCTTCAAGGACTATGAGGTTCTTCAGAGCTGATCTGGCTAGGTAGTAGTGTCTGAAGATCCAATAAATACTTGAAGTGAAAAGAAGTAGGGATGCTTCTAGTGGCTTGTTCAGAGTTGTTATGAAGAACTTATTAAATAAGTATAGTATGGTGCTTATTAATAGGATATACGGTATTAGTTTTGCGAGTAGTGATTTTAATATTTCGGCGGATTTTTCTGAGCTGTCTTTGTCTTTTGGGATTAGATGTAGAATCTGGGTTCCGGCGCCGATTGCTGTTAGCATCAATAAAAAAGCAGTTATTGATAGATCGTTTGCTACTTCACCTTGGATATGTCCGGTTGCGAAAAATCCAATAATTGCTAGGGTGAATATTTTTAAGCCGCCAGGAGATGCTGCAATAAATAAATATGCTAATTTTTCGATGTTAATTGATTTTAGGTTTGGTGGGAAAGACATTTTATCTGATTGTTTGTGATTTTTACTTGGGTTAAGTGCGTTTGGCCGGCCGCTGTCAGTGCAGGAGGCCGGCCTTTGGCGTTATCAAAGATCAGATTTTATTGAATTGTCTGTCAGGCTGTCCATATCCCGCGACTATCTACGACCGTTTTGTTAGCTAGGCAGTTAATTGTTATTTCTTTAAAGCTTTTGTGATCGACAAGGAGTACAGCTATATCTGCTTCTGCTAGTGCTTGCTCTGTGCTTTGTAAAGATACTTTTTTAGAAAGCTCTGCGGGCAATTCTTCGATATTTGGCTCTATCGCAAATACTGGCCCCGGATGGATATCTGCTATTTTTTCGAGTATTGCGACAGCAGGGCTTTCTCTTAAATCGTCGATGTCCGGTTTGAAGGAAAGTCCAAAACAGGAGATGGTTATATCGGTTGCGGTTTTTTTCGGGTTTGCAAGTAGGATGTCTGCGACTGCAAGTTTAACCTTTTCAATTACCCATTGCGGTTTACTATCATTAACCTCCCTTGCAGTCCGGATAAGACGAGCTTGCTGGGGGGTTTTGCTGACAATGAACCAAGGGTCGACAGCAATGCAGTGTCCGCCCACGCCAGGGCCAGGTTGAAGAATGTTAACTCGCGGATGGCGATTCGCAAGTTTAATTAACTCCCAAACACTTATGTTTAATTCATCGCAAATCATGGAAAGTTCATTTGCGAAAGCAATGTTCACGTCGCGAAAGCTGTTTTCGGTAAGCTTGCACATTTCCGCAGTTCGTGCGTTTGTAATAATACATTCGCCCTGAACGAATATTTCGTAAAGCTTAATGGCTAATTCTGAGCATTTTGGAGTCATACCACCAATTACACGGTCGTTCTGCACTAGCTCGCGCAGTACGTGTCCCGGTAATACGCGTTCTGGACAGTGCGCAATACGGATGTCGGAGTCTTCCCCGTGAGTTTGAGGGAAACTTAGGTCGGGTCGAGCAGCGGCTAACCAAGCGGCCATTTGCTCAGTGGCACCAACTGGGGAGGTCGATTCAAGGATGACCAAGTCGCCCTTCTTGAGTACTGGAGCAATACTTTTACTTGCAGATTCGATATAGCCAAGGTCTGGCTGATGGTCCCCTTTGAATGGAGTAGGTACTGCTATCAGGAAGGCATCCGCTGGTTCCGGTTGTGTAGTGGCGCGCAAAAAACCTTCAGTAACCGCTGCATGCACTATCATATCTAGGTCCGGCTCAACGATATGAATCTGGCCGCGATTGATAATATCCACTGCGTTTTGATTTACGTCGACGCCTATCACTTGTTTTTTGCGTGAAGCGAAGACCGCAGCTGTTGGCAGGCCGATGTAACCGAGCCCAATGACGGAGATGGTTGAAAAAGGCATTAAACGTCCTTGATAAATGTTTGTTAAGTACAGGTAGATATGACTTAAATAGTGGATATTTACTTGGGAGTGTGGTGAGCGAGTAGTGCTGCAAGAATGCGCTGACAGGCTTCGCCGTCGCCATAAGGGTTATGGGCAAAACTCATCGCTCGGTAGGCTGCTTGGTCCGTCAGTAAACGATTCAACTCCCTGGCAATGTTAGTGGTCTCAGTGCCAACCAGTTTCACCGTACCGGCGGCCACTGCTTCCGGTCGTTCTGTTGTATCGCGCATCACCAGCACCGGTTTACCCAGTGAAGGCGCTTCCTCTTGAATACCGCCCGAGTCAGTCAATATGATGTGAGAGCGGGTCATCATGTGAACAAACGGAAGGTAATCCAATGGTTCGATCAAATGGACATTGTCGATACCGGTAAGCAGCCGGTTGACGGGTTCGCGAACATTAGGGTTGAGGTGTACTGGATAAACGATATCGACCTCGGGGTTTTGTTGGGCGACTTCAATCAACGCATTACAGATTCGCTCAAAGCCGTCACCGAAGCTTTCTCGACGATGCCCGGTTACGAGAATCAATTTCCGGGAGGGGTCGAGAAATGCACCAGGTGCGGCGGCTTTTTGATTGAGTTCCTGGTCCCTATCAAGTCGCGCCACTACGTCCAGCAATGCATCAATTACGGTGTTCCCTGTAACGATGATGCTTTCAGGGGCGACGCCTTCGCGTAGCAGGTTCGATTGTGAGGTTTCGGTCGGGGCGAAATGCAGGCTGGCCAGAGCACCCGTCAACTTGCGATTGCCTTCTTCAGGCCAAGGCGAATAGAGATTGCCTGTACGCAGGCCCGCTTCAACGTGCGCGACCGGGATTTGTTGGTAGTAGGCTGCGAGGCTGGCGGCAAAGGTGGTCGCGGTATCACCGTGGACCAGCACAATGTCCGGTTTGAATTGTGCAAATACGCCTTTCAAGCCCTGCAGGATGGCTGTGCTGACATCAGTCAGGTCCTGGCCGGACTTCATGATATTCAGGTCGAAGTCTGGGGTGATCGCAAACAGGTCAAGCACCTGATCAAGCATTTCTCGGTGCTGGCCTGTCACACAAACCTTCGCATCGAAGCGTTCGTCAGAGGCAAGAGCAAGAACCAGAGGAGCCATCTTGATAGCTTCGGGGCGAGTGCCGAAGACGCAGAGGGTTTTCATTGAATACGGGCCATTTTTTTGGTGTTCGTTTGAGTCAAGAGTGCGTTGCGAAGGAGCGCACTACAGCTGGGAAAAGCAGTCGGTTTTCAGTAGATGTTCTTTGACAGCAAGGTGAAGGGTGTCTTGATCAGAATCTTGATATCGAGCCACAACGACCAGTTGTTGATGTACGCGAGATCCAGCTCGACACGCTTTTCCATCTTGTCGATGGTTTCTGTCTCGCCGCGACAACCACTGATTTGAGCAAGCCCGGTAATCCCCGGTTTGATTCGGTGTCGAGCCATATAGGCATCGATTTTTCCGGTGTAGTAATCGTTATGTGCCACGGCGTGAGGGCGGGGACCTACCAGTGACATGCGGCCTTGCAGGGCGTTGAACAGTTGCGGGAGTTCGTCGAGGGAGGTGCGGCGGATGAACTGACCGACGCGGGTTACGCGAGGGTCGTCACGGCTGGCCTGTTTGACTTCCTGGTCGTCGTGCATGCGCATCGAGCGAAACTTCCAGACCTTGATGATCTTGCCGTTCCAGCCGTGGCGTTTCTGTTTGAACAGGATCGGGCCAGGGGATGAGCATTTGACAGCGATCGCGGTGGCCAGCAGGACGGGACTGAGGAGGAGGATCGCGATGAGTGCGACGGTCCGGTCCATTATCGCTTTAGAGGCGGCGGCGGTGGGGTAGGACGTCAGTGGGCTTTCGTTCAGGTGAATGGCGGGAAGGCCTTCGATATCACTGACGGAGTGGTTGAGCAGGATCAGGCTTTGCAGATCCGGGATCCAGATGACGTCGACGCTGGAGTCCAGCAGGTCGATGTACAGGCCTTCGATCTGTTCGGCTTCTGTCAGCGGCAAAGCGATGTAGAGGCGGCGAATCCGGTGGGTTGCGATCAGGTCCCGCAGGTGTGCAAGGCTGCCAATCACCGGGTACAGGCCATTGCTGGGCGAGGGCTGGTCGTCCGCGGCTACCAGGCCAACCAGTGGTTCGTTTCTATTGCGAACCAATTTGTCCGCGAGTTCCTGGGCCAGGTCGCCAGTGCCTATAATCAGGGACGTACGTTCCAGTTGCAGCTTTTGCTGGTAACGCCGGGAGAGGTTATGCAGCGGTACATAGAGGCAGGCTTGAAGTGCGAAACCGCCGAGCGCGAGGCCGATGATAACTTCGCGGGAAAAAAGCTCACTGGTTTTGGTGATAAACGCCACGACGGTCAAGCCGGAGAGTAGCACCAGCCAGCCAGCCAGCAATCGGCCTAGTCCTACCAAATAGCCATGGTGTTTATGGTAGACCTGCACCATGGAGTAGGCGGGTACCGAACCGAGCATCATGAACGCTGCGAGTATCCGGTAGTGGGCTTCGACTTCCCCGGTCTTCAAGGTTGCCAGGGCACAGAGCAGGAGGATGACTGAGGAAATTGCGGCAAGCCATTGGGTCCAGAACGTAAGACCGCGATCGGCTGGTGGCGTGGTGTTGCGCTTGCGAATCAAAATAATGTCCCTTGCGTCGATTTGGACATAGCCTTCCTGGGCATGCCCGCTTTCTGGAGTGTTCACTCCATGCCGCTTTAGTTGCTGTTTGAGCCTCTGGCGCAAACCGGTCTGTGTCGTGGCGTTTCCCTTATCCGTGACAGGGAACGCACTCGCCTTGGCCAATATCAAGGTTTTGGGCACGCTACCGCCCCAGGATTGACCGTTGGTTTCCTGAGAACGTGCGCCGTGGGTGCGACGAATGAGCCGATGCGCGAGCGCTGGCAATTTATTTTGGGGATGAGGTGCAGTCGGGCAGGCTGAGCCATGGCTCGGTAAAGGTGAGCAGAGGACTATGCGTCTGTTCCTTGACTGCTGCACAACGGGGGCTGTGCAAGGCATCCTGCCGGAATGAAGTGGTTAGCCTCACCGGGTTTGCATTCTACCGAATTCGTAGGAAATGTGAAGGTGGATTTGTAGGATGAATCTGAGAAAAGTGGCGTTTTTATTGGGCGAGGAGCGGTTTTCAACCCGATTTGCTGTGGTTCGAACAGGGGTCGACATTGCAAGCAGTTTCAGCACTCACAAGTCGGTCCTTGATTTTTATTTTTGTTGTTTTAGGTGAGCAAAACGATAGGGGTGATCAGGTTCTTTCTATTGCGTCGATCGGGATGCTGAGGGTGTGTTCGCGGTGCAGGAGCTGGAGCAGGATCACGATGCGTTCGGCACCGTCGCGGGCCAGGAAAATCGCTTCCAGTTCCTTGTAGCTGCCGCGGTTGATGCGCACCCTGTCGCCGGGTTCGAATGTTGCGGGCTCTGCGGGTGCCTCGTTGAGTTGCTGTTGCAATTGCTCGATGAGATCGTCAGCGACTGCAATCGGTAGTTTGCCGAACGTCACCAGTTGGTTGACTCCGCGGGTAGAGCGGATCGGGTGCCAGTTGTCGTTGAGCTGGTCGAGCTGGATAAACAGGTAGCCGGGGAAGAGAGACTCCACTGAGGTGCTGCGGCGACCGCGTTGAATGCGTTCGACCTGTTGCGTAGGTCGGTAGCAGGTGAAGCCCTGGCGAATCAGGTTTTCCTCGGCGCGGGCATCTTGCCGGGGTTTGCACTGGATCAGGTACCAGCGTGGGGGCGGGTGCGGGCGAGGCATGCTAAGGGCTCTCATGGGTGAATCAGGGCAGCGGCGCTGCCCTGATATCCGGTGTCACTTCTTGTCCGAGGCGTATTCGTATTGATAGTAGCTGTAGCTGCCGTAGCCGTAGGCTGAAGCCTTGCGTTCCACGGCGTTGAAAATCGCACCCTTGACCACGATACCGTTCTGCTCGAAGCGACGTTTGGTCACGGCGATTTCCTTGGCGGCGTTGACGCCAAAACGGGTCACGATCAGGCTTGTGCCGGCCTGGCGGCCCACCAGTGCGGCATCGGTCACGGCGAGGATTGGCGGGGTGTCGATGATCACCAGGTCATACTGGCTGCTGACTTGCTCCAGGAACCGGGTGAAGTTGCTGTGCATCAGCAACTCCGACGGGTTTGGCGGGATCTGACCGCGGGTGATGACGTGCAGGTTGTCCACTTCGGTGGAGTGGGTTGCCTTGATCAGATCAATCTTGCCGGCGAGCAGGTCGGACAAACCGTTGTTCACGTCCATGCGGAACATTTTGTTCAGGTAGCCTTTGCGCATGTCGGCGTCGACCAGCAGTACCTTTTGTCCGGTCTGGGCAATGATCGCGGCCAGGTTGGTCGAGACGAAGGATTTACCCACGGCCGGGCTTGGGCCGGAAATCATCAGGATGTTGTTCTTCGCCTCCAGGGTTGCGAAGTGCAGGCTGGTACGTAGGCTGCGCAATGATTCAACAGCGAGGTCGGCAGGGTTGTTTACTGCGAGCAATAACGAGCCGGTAGACGCGCGGCTATTGCCCTTCAGAGTTCCCTCAATCAAGGATTGTCCCTTGCTGAGGGGGATCGAAGCGTAAACCGGGATGCCGAGCTGTTCGATGACCTCCGGGTCTTCGACGCCACGATTCATGGCTTTACGTACCAGTACGTAGGCCACGGCAATCAGGCCGCCAAGCAGCGTTGCGATCAAAACGATCAGCATTTTTTTCGGTTTGACCGGTTTTTCGATATCTGCATCAGCCGAGTCGATGATGCGTACGTTACCGACTGTACCTGCGCGGACAATATCCAGCTCTTGGGTTTTGTTCAGCAGTTGCGTGTAGATCTCCGTGGTGACTTGCATGTCGCGAGCCAAGCGCAGCAGTTCCTGCTGGGTTTCCGGCAGGTTCTTGACCTTCTTTTCCAGCCCGCGTTTCTGCTGATCCAGCTGACCCATTTGGGTCATCAGTGCCTGGTAGGATGGATGTTCGCGGGTGAAGCGGTGTTCCATCTCGGCTTGCTTGAGCTTCAGCTCGGAAATCAGGGTTTCCAGGGCTACGATTTGATCGAGTACAGCTTTGGTTTCGATAGTGATGTCTACGGAGCGAGCACTGGTCTGGTAGGCGTTTAGTTGGCCTTCAGCTTTCTCTAGTTGCTTGCGTACATCCGGCAATTGGGTGCGTAGAAACTCCAGGCTTTGTGCGGCTTCGGCGGAGTTGCGCTGGACGTTCTGCAGTACGTAGAGCCGGTTGATCTCATCCAGCACTTTGTTGGCCAGATCGGGATCTTCGTTTTCCAGCGACAGCGCGATGATGCCGGATTCCTTGCCACGTTCAGCGGCCGACACATCGTCTTGGTACTTGAGAATGGTATTGAGGCGACGCTGCTTGGTAACAGTGAATAGAGCGCCGGTGTTGGCATTCAGTGTCGAAACTTGCAGTTTGAAGCCATTTTGCTCAAGTTTCTCACCCGCCTGACCATGGAGGAGTACTTCGTCATCGTCATTCAGCAGGGTGAAGGCGCCATTGCCTTCCGCGCGAAGTGTCAGCTCCTTGCCCAGGTAGGCATCCGGCACGTCCAGTTGGAAGATATCGAGTTTTTCTCCACCCCAAGTGAAGCTGTTGAGACCGAACAGTGGCGAGGCCACCTGGTTTTCACTCACTGGCTCAAAGCGTCGGCTCAAGAATTGGCCAACCAGCGGGAAGTAGTTCGGCTCAACAATAATATCGAGCTTCAGGTTCTCCACAGCCTTGCCCAGAACCGCGCGGGATTTAAGCAGCTCAATCTCGGTCACCGCCGGAGAGGTGCCGCCGAACATCTCACTCATTTCCGCCATGCCGCCCAGCGCAGCCATGCCGCCTTTTTTCTCTTCAACCTGAACCAGCGCATTCGCCTGGTAAACTGGCGTCGACAAAAGGGCATAAGCAACACCCACCGCGCAAAAGAACGCAGTGATGCCAACAATGACCCACTTACTGTCGATCAAGGTGCCGAAGAGTGCGAGCAGATCGATGTCGTCATCGTCGTCGCGGTGTTCCTGGATGGGGAGGCTGTTTGGGCTTTGCATGGGGGGTACTTTTGCAAGAGGTGATTATAGTTTTTGCGACCAGCTGTCGACGCCTTGCGTCATCAGTTGGTAGACGTGTTCGAAGGCGACCTTCTGTTGGCGATAGGGGTCGGGGATTTCCTGGTTGTTCTGCCACTTGCCCAGCAGGAACGTTTTGCCCTGTGCTTCCGGCGCCATTTGCACGATGCGTTTGACGTGGCCTGTTTCCATGGTGAGGATCAGGTCAGCCTGTTGCAGCAGTTCGCGGGTCAGTTGCCGGCCTTTGTGGTCCGGGTGGTCGCCGTTGTGTTCGCGCAAGACTTCCAGCGCGGTGCTGTCCATGGGCTTGTCCACCAGGGCGTGGATGCCTGCTGAACTTACATCAATGCCGCGCTCGGCCAGTCTGCTTTTAAGCAGGGCCTCGACGGTGGGGCTTCGGCAGATGTTGCCGATGCAAACGACCAGGATTTTATTGAACATAGGGGCTGCGCAAGTTGCGATATCAAGTGTGAAAACCGCACAGGCAGGAGGGAGAGGGCGTGTGGATTCCTTTCCCGCGCAACTGTACGGCTATCTCCGATGGCTTACTGCTACCGGGGCCATTTTAAAAGCGTGCACTCTAGTGACGAAGGGGGGGAGGGTCAAGGCTCGGCTGTTACTTTCTGTCATACGGTTGTTTGGTTCGTTGCGGTGATTATCCCGCCATCGGGTAGGTGAACAGTGCGAAGTGCATCAGGTTCAAGCCGAAGTGGCAGAGGATGGCAGCGCCCAATCCACCGAAACGGTAGGCGAGGCCGTAACCGACCCCGGCCAGGCTCGCCAGTACAACCCATTGCCAACCGCCCCCCGCGTGGGCCAGGCCGAAAATCAGAGACGCCAGCAGCAGGGCGAGGTTTTCACCCCGGGGCAGGTTTTTCATGAGCCGGCTCAGGCCGCCCTGGATATAGCCGCGAAACAGCGCTTCCTCGACCAGGGTGACCAGCAGCAGGTTGTTGAACATCCATAGCCAGGCCTGGTCCGGCCATTTCGGCGCCCAGGCGATGATGCCCATCAGCAGCGCGCTGCCCAGTGCCAGCCCTGTGCTCAAGGTCAGTGCCAGTGCGGTGACATATAGAAAGGAGCGCAACGAGCAACGACCGACAATCCATGGGCAGGCCAACAGCAGCCAGAAGCCGATCAGGGGTTTGTCCAGGTTCAGGAACATGGAAAACGGCACGGCGTCGTCGGTGAAACGCTGCGGCGCAATGCCGCGACCGTTATGGAAGCCCGGTAGCCAGTGCAAGGCCAGCGCCAGCGCCAGGACGATGAACAGGCCATGGCCGAGGATGCGTAGACCAGGAATCACGTGCTGGCGAACGGTGAAGCCTGCGGTCAACAGCAGCATCACCGAGATTGCCGCCCGCCAATCGAGGTGACCATAGCTCAGCGCCAATCCGTAGCCGAGGGTGAGCAGGGCCAGAAACGTCCATGGCAGGGCAATCATTTGAAGTCCTTGTGTCTGAATGTGCGATGCACCGCCAACCCCCTGTGGGAGCGAGCCTGTTCGCGATAGCGTTGTGCCAGTCAATATTGATTCCAACTGACACACCGCCATCGCGAGCAGGCTCGCTCCCACAAGGGATTGCGGCGCGCGATTATAGGGATGTAGGCGACATATATAAAAACACCGCCCGAAGGCGGTGTGTGTCTGTGTATTGCTCGTCAGTTACGACGCAATCAACTGCCGCAACACATAATGCAGAATCCCTCCGGACTTGAAGTACTCCACCTCATTGAGTGTATCGATGCGGCACAGCACCTCGACCTTCTCGCGGCTGCCGTCTTCGCGAGTGATGACCAGTGTCAGGTTCATCCGTGGCGTCAGCTCGACACCGGTCAAGCCGAGGATGTCCAGGGTTTC
>Ga0207713_1001673_pt1 | contig 17173 bp, 14 predicted proteins | sample KBSS64metaG_FD_184404 | JGI IMG/M metagenome (GOLD analysis project Ga0207713, IMG submission 184404) | Switchgrass rhizosphere microbial communities from Kellogg Biological Station, Michigan, USA - KBS S6-4 metaG (SPAdes) (version 2) | ecosystem: Host-associated > Plants > Roots > Rhizosphere >...
TAATACCGCATCGGCATCGCAAGCGACGGGGACTATTTTGCAGACCATCGACGACGGCACCGGGCTAATCGAAAGAACCACCCGGATAGTTGCTCGTCAGGGCGAGGACCTGGCCAACGCCAACCGCCAGGTCAACCAGCTATCCGTCAAGAGTGAAAAGATCGGCAGCGTCCTCGACATCATCCGCGACATCGCCGAACAGACCAACCTGCTGGCGCTCAACGCAGCCATCGAGGCTGCACGGGCTGGCGAATATGGAAGAGGGTTTGCCGTGGTGGCCGATGAGGTGCGCAACCTGTCCAGTCGTATTCAGGATTCGATCCAGGAAACGCGCTCGATCATCGAAGACCTGCAGCAAGATACCGTTGTCGTCGTGCATTCGATGACTCTGAATCAGAATCTCGGCCAAGAACTGGCGGTACTGTTTGGTGCGTTAGTCGAGTCGCTGTACGGCGTTGGTGAAGGCATAGGTCGGGTGGCTCAGATGAACGTCCAGATTGCCAGCGCTGCCGAAGAACAGAGCGCGGTGTCGGAGCAGATCAATAGTTCGGTCGGTCGCATCCGCCGGCTCAGCGAGGACCTGACGGTCAGCGCACGTGAATCGGCGCAGGAGATCGCCGATGTCAGTGGACAGGCCACAGAGCAAGGACGTTTGCTGGAGCGTTTCAAGACCTGAGGTGAGGGACACTGTGGCCGGTGATGCCAGCCACGTGCCCGGGCTGTCGCGTATAGCAAGTCTCAAAGGAGACTGGCGAGGTCCAGTCGTTCAAGGGTTTGAGCATCCAGCTTCAACTGCGTCGAACGCGCCAGGCTATTGAGTTGCTCCAGGTTGGTGGCACTCGCAATGGCAGAGGTAATACCGGGTTGCTGCATGACCCAGGCCAGGGCGATTTCCGCAGGTGAGACCTGCTGTTCCTGCGCCACCTGATGCAGAACGTGCAAAATGCGCATGCCACGCTTATCGAAGTACTTTTCCAGGTCCTCGCGGCGAGCACTATGCGTCAGGTCATTCAGACCTTTGTATTTGCCACTGAGGAAACCTGAGGCCAGGCTGAAGTAAGTCAGGACCTCGCAGCCTTCGGCCAGGGCAAAAGCACGCAACTGCTGTTCGAAGTCATGGCGATCATAGAGGTTGTACTCCACCTGAAGGCAGGCGTAATGGGGCAGGGCGCGGCTCTCGGCAGAGGATTTAGCGGCTTGTAGATCTTCCAGGGTGTAGTTGGATGCGCCGATCGAGCGAACCTTGCCGCAGGCGATCAACGTGCTGTAAGTCTCCAGGGTTTCCTCGTGTGCTGTCGAGGCATCCGGGTAGTGGGAGAAGTACAAATCGATGTAATCGGTTCGCAGTCGACGCAACGAATCATCCACGGCTTGCAGGATTCTGCCTTTCGAGAGCCCGTGCTGTTGGGGCGAGAGTTCGGCCCCGACCTTGGTGATAATTTGCACTTCACTGCGTCGGTGGCTGTTCTGACTCAGCCATTTGCCAATGATGGCTTCCGACTCGCCGCCGCTATTGCCACTGGCCCAGACGGAATAGGCGTCTGCGGTATCAAAGGTGTTGATGCCGAGTTCAAACGCTGCGTCGAGTAGCTTCAGCGAATCTTGTTCGTTGACGGTCCAGCCAAAGACATTGCCGCCCAGTACCAGGGGTGAGCTCTCCATCGTTGAACTGCCCGAATTGTCTTTTTTCATACCGGTCCGCCGTTCGAATTAATAAGAGGCCCTTTGGTGTCTGGCGTTCAGCCAAACACCATGCGAGGTGGTTGCATCTGTGTGTTTTCTCAGGTCCGCATGCCGTAAAAGAGCAGCTCGGTGATATGCCTTACCTGGGCTGAATGGGACTCGACATCCGGCGGATCCTGGTTGACTAGCCTGAACAACTGCAGGTGTGAATAGTCGTTCAACAGGAAAGCGGCCAGGTCGACGTTGAGGTCAGCACGTAGCTTGCCAGCCTGTTGCAACTCTCTGAGCAACCCACTGATTTCCGTCCGGAGCGCATCGTTCATGGCGCGATAGCCTTCGGGCAATCCGTTGTCGCCGCCAAACAATATCAGTGGCAGCAGTTCACGCCAGAGGCTGGGATGCATGACCTCCAGCGCGTAACCGGTCAGCCGCCGCTCCAGGTAACACATGGCATCGACCGGATTCTCAATGTCAGGCATCTGGCTGCGGGCGTCCTTGATGGCACGCTGGTCGGCGTCGTGCAGGATTTCCAGAATGATTTCCTGTTTGTTACCGAAGTACTTGAACACCGTGGGCGCTGACACCCCAGCCTGGTTGGCAATTTGTTCGATGGTGGTGTTCTGGAAACCCTGGCGCACAAACAGTTCGATGGCTGCCTTGCTGATGGCTTGGCGTCGTTCGACTTTCTGACGTTCACGTAGTCCGCTCACGGGAGATCCCTGTAGCTATGAAATAAAGAGGGGGCGGATGTCGCCCAATCATCCATTCAAAATACTTAATCGAGTAAAACTTTTAAAGCACTAATTTCTACAATGCACTCTTTCGCGGGAGCAAAAGAACTCGAAGGGCATTCGGAGAAATGATTTGTTACCTGGATACCGTTATTCACCTATTTGGGGCGTGCTGGGCCATTTCGTAGCACACGGTGTGTATCACGCCGATCTAAAGAACATCGGGTTTTGAGCAAGAATTCTCTTCTAATTAATAACTTGAGGCAGTTCTGAGCAGGCTGGCACGGTTTCTGCTTTTTTGAATCTATGGATAATTGGATACAAAAAAGCAAAAGGTGACTTTATGCAATTCGCTCCCACCTACATTGAACGTCAGCCCCTGACCGCCGAGGAGGAGGCTTACAACTTTCTGCTGGAAGCGATCTGTGGCGGTCGTTACCGCAAAGGCGATCGTCTGATCGCTGAGGACATTGCCAGTGAAATCGGCATGAGCCGGATGCCAGTGCGCGAAGCCTTTCGCCGTCTCGATGCTCAAGGTCTGGTAACCCTGAGACCTAACCGCGGGGCCATTGTCAGCGGCCTGGATTTCGACGAATTGCACGAAGTCTTCGAGATGCGCAGTGCCCTTGAGGGTCTGGCCATCCGCGTGGCCGTGGCCAAGATAGGGGAGCGGCAGCTGGCGGCTTTGGAACGCATGCTGGACGAGATGGATGACTACCGCGACGAAAGCGCCGAATGGGTCAGGCTTCATCGTGCCTTCCATGAATACTTGTGCAGCCTCAGCGGCCGTCCTCGGCTGATGAAGCAGATCTCGGCGCTGTATTCGCTGATCGAGGCGCCGATGCGCCTGTGGCTGCAACACAGCGAAAAACCCTTGAGCGCTCGTCAGGAACACGCGGTGATCCTTGACGCCATTCGCTCAGGCGATGTCGACCGGGCTGAGGCCGTGGTACGCGAGCACATCGAGGGCACGGTGCCGGCGCTGATTCAGTTTCTGCAATCGGAAAAATAGAATCGGGCTCAAACCCGACAGTGTTTTGACTTTGAGTACTGCCCCGTTATCAAACAACTGGAGTGTCTCGTCATGCATAAACGCCATATGTTACTTGCTGCAATATCTCTCGGACTCTGTACACAGTGGGCGGTTGCCGCGCCCCAAGTACCGGAGCGACTGCAAAAGGCCGACAAACTCACGTATTGCTCGGGCATGGACTCACCGCCTTTGGTGTCTTTCGATGAGGCGCAAAAACCCAAGGGGCTGACGGTCGATCTGGGGCTGGAAATCGCCAAGCGTCTGGGAGACAAACCGGTCCAATGGCGGGTCATTCCTTTCTCCGGGTTGCTGCCGGCATTGCTCGCCCAGCAGTGCGACATGATCGTTGATCAGCTGTTCGACAAGCCCGAACGGCGGGAGGTGATCGACATCGTCAACTACATGTATTCCAGCCAGTCAGTGGTAGTCCCCAAAGGCAACCCCAAGGGCATCAAGACCCTGGACGGACTGTCCGGGCACAAGGTGGCCGTGCTCAACGGCTCGACGATCAAAACCTTGCTGGATGCCGAGAACGAAACGCTGACCAAGGCTGGCAAGCCTCCAATGAAACTGGTGGTCTACAACAGCGACACCGATGCCTTTCAGGCGCTGCGTATCAGTCAGGTAGATGCTTACGGCACCACTGTGGAAACCGCCGGGTACTACGCCGCCATGGCGCCTAATCTTTTCGAGGAGAGCGTTCCAGCCTTCAGCCGGATTCTCACCGGCCTGGGAGTTCGCAAGGATGATCCGCAGCTCACCGCAGCGGTACAACAAATCATCAGTGACATGCGCAGCGACGGCAGTTACGTGCAGTTGCTGAGCAAGTGGCATGTTTCCAGCGACACACTCAACTGAGGCGAACGCTCGATGAATTTCAATTGGGATGTGTTCTGGCAATACCTGCTGCAGCCCAGCGGGGTGTACCTCACCGGGCTCTGGCTGACTTGCCTGATCAGTGTGCTGGCGATGGCGTTGGGCTGTGTGTTGGGGTTGGCGGCGGCGTTGATGCGTCTGTCGCACAACCCGTTACTCAACCTGCCGGTACGGTTTTACGTGTGGCTGATGCGCGGCACGCCGCTGCTGGTGCAAATCGTCTTTCTCTATACCGCATTGGCGGCCGGCGGGATTTTCCGTTTCGAGGACGTGGAGCTATTTGGCCTGATGGTGCCGGGCAATATCCAGGCAGCGATCATCGCCTTGGGCTTGAACGAAGGCGCCTACATGGCCGAGATCATTCGGGCGGGGATCGGTGCCGTGGACAAGGGGCAGTACGAAGCGGGGCGTTCTTTGGGCATGACCTTTGCCAAACTGATGCGGCGTATCGTTCTGCCTCAGGCGTTCCGGGTCATCATTCCGCCGTTGGGCAACGAGTTCAACGTAATGCTCAAAAATACGACGCTGGTCAGCGTGATTGGCGTGCAGGAATTGCTGCTGAGCACGCAAATGGTCACTTCGGCGACATTCCGGGTATTCGAACTGTACCTGGTAGTGGCCATCTATTTCCTGCTACTGACCACCCTCTGGGGCTTCTTCCAGCGTTGGTTGGAAGCGCGCTTCGGACAGTCCGATCGACCCGCACCGCCAGCGGCTGGCAGTCGCATGTTCGGCCGCGGCACGCTGAAATTGCTGAGGGGGCGTTAAGCATGGCACGCAAAAGTGAAGAACTGATTATTGAAGCCCTGGACGTTCACAAGTCCTTCGGCTGTCTGGAGATTCTCAAGGGGATTTCCTTGCAGGTGCGGCGCGGCGAAGTGGTGGTGTTGATCGGTGCCTCGGGTTCGGGCAAGACCACCTTCATTCGCTGCATCAATCTGCTGGAGGACATTCAGGGCGGGCGCATTCGCGTGAACGGCCGTGCCATGGGTTATCGCGAGCGCGCCGACGGCAGCCTGGTTCGCGACTCCGAGCGCAACATCGCTCGCCAGCGTCAGGACATCGGCATGGTCTTCCAGCGCTTCAATCTGTTTCCCCACATGACTGCACTGGAAAACATTATTGAGGCACCGATCCAGGTGCTGGGTGTGCCCCGCGCCGAAGCCTTGGAACAGGCCCGGGCCTTGCTCGCCCGGGTCGGTCTGGCGGACAAGGCCATGCATTACCCGTCGATGTTGTCCGGTGGACAGCAGCAGCGCGTGGCAATCGCCCGGGCGCTGGCGATGAAACCTCAAGCCATGCTGTTCGACGAGCCCACCAGCGCCCTGGACCCGGAAACCGTCGGTGAGGTGCTGCAGGTGATGAAGCAGCTGGCCGATGACGGGATGACCATGGTGGTGGTGACCCATGAAATGGGTTTTGCCCGAGAAGTCGCCGACCGCGTGGTGGTCCTCGATCAAGGCGAACTGATTGAACAGGGACCACCGGAGCAAATATTCAGTCGACCTACTCATCCGCGTACCCAGGCCTTTCTCAGTCGCGTGCTGTGACCTTTGAGTCGAGCCTTTTATCGCCCGGGAATGAAGCCGGAGCACATCCGGTCAATGAATCCTTGTTTGGAAGAGCTTTTGCCATGTTGAAATTCTCTGCCCACGAATATCCCTATCCGTCGCAACGTCAGAGCGTATTTGCCCGCCGTGGCATGGTCGCGGCTTCACAGCCACTGGCCGCCGAAGCTGGCATCGAGATCCTGCGCAAGGGCGGCAATGCGATTGATGCCGCGATTGCGACGGCGGCAGCGCTTACTGTGGTTGAACCCACCGGCTGCGGCTTGGGCGGCGACGCCTTTGCCCTGGTCTGGAGCAAGGGCCAATTGCACGGCTTGAACGGCAACGGCCAAGCGCCGGCCGCGCTGACTATCGATGCAGTCAAGGCTAGCGGTCACGAACAGATGCCGCTCTATGGCTGGACGCCGGTCACGGTGCCCGGTTGCCCTTCGGCCTGGGCGGAGTTATCCAAGCGTTTCGGCAAGCTGCCCTTTGCCGAGTTGTTGCAGCCTGCCATTAGTCTTGCCCGGGAGGGCTTTCCGCTGTCCCCTGTGGTCGCCCAACAATGGCAGACCGCTCTGGATGAATTCAGTCCCCATCGAGCCCCGGTGCTCGACGCCTGGTTCGACACGTTCCTGATCGATGGTCGTGCGCCAAAGGCCGGTGAGTTATTCCGTAACCCGGCGCAAGCCCGAACGCTGGAAGAACTGGCGGATAGCACATGCGAGAGCCTCTATCGCGGCAATCTGGCCCAGCGTCTGGATGCCCATTCCCGCGCCACCGGCGGCTACCTGCGAGCCAGCGACCTGCAAGACTATCGCGCCCAATGGGTGGAGCCGATCAGCATCAACTATCGCGGCTATGATGTGTGGGAAATTCCCCCAAGCGGGCAAGGACTGGTGGCCCTGATGACCCTGAAAATCCTTCAGGGCTTCGACTTCGATCACCGAGACAGCCAGCAGACCTGGCATCGTCAGTTGGAAGCCATGAAGCTGGCCTACAGCGATGGCTTGCACTACATCACCGATCCATTGCACATGCGTGTGGCGGTAGCAGATCTTCTCAGCGATGCCTACTGTAACCAGCGCCGTGAACAGATCGTTGATCAAGCCCAGGCACCTAAGCCTGGCGATCCCCACACCAGCGGTACGGTGTATCTGGCCACGGCAGATGCTGAAGGAAATATGGTCTCCTTCATCCAGAGCAACTACCACGGCTTCGGTTCCGGTGTGGTGCTGCCTGACAGCGGCATCGCCTTACAGAATCGCGGGCAGGAATTCAGTCTCGACCCCGACCACGCCAACTGCCTGGCACCTGGCAAAAAAACCTTCCACACCATTATTCCCGGTTTCCTCAGTAAAGATGATGCGCCGGTGGGGCCGTTCGGAGTCATGGGTGGCTACATGCAGCCCCAAGGCCATGTGCAGATGGTCATGAATCTGGTGGATTTCGGCCTCAACCCCCAAGCCGCGTTGGACGCTCCTCGTTGGCAATGGCTGGGGGATATGAAGGTCGGTATCGAGCAGGGGGCGTCCCGAGATTTGGCTGCGTCGCTGGCACGGCGCGGACACCAGATTCAGATTGATTGCGACCTGATCAACTATGGCCGAGGGCAGATCATCATCCGTGACCCGGACACCGGTGTGCTGTGCGGTGGTACTGAGCCACGGGCCGATTCCCATATCGCCGTGTGGTAGCCGGCCGCTTAAAACAAAAAAAGAGACCACAGTCTCTTTTTTTGTTTCTGTGGCAGACGACGCGTTCATAGCGTTTCTTCGCAACGCCGAACAGCTTGGCTTTAATCAGTTTGTCAGGGATCGCGGTCAGGGTTTGTCCGCGACCGGGTTCGCCGTCCTCAGCTCGTGCACAGGCTGCGGGGCCGAACGGGCAATCACGCTGATGATGGTCAGTGCTGCAATCACCAACCCGGGGGAGGTCGCCAGCAATACCCCGGTGGTGCCGGCCCCGGCCGCCAGAATCTGCCCCGCGGCCAAAGGCCCGGCGACTGACCCCAGGCGACCGATGGCTACCGCCGCGCCGACGCCGGTGGCACGCACCGAAGTCGGGTACGACGGCGGTGCCAGGGCGTAAAGCACCAACTGCGCGGCCATCACAAACAACCCTGCGCAAAACCCGGCGATGGCCATGGGGACGATGCCCACCGACAGACCGACCCCGGTCAGCGCTGCCAGCAATCCGGCATATACGGACAGCACCACCTTGACGCCGTTACAGCGATCCAGCAGCACCCCGCCAAGTAATGAGCCGAGGGCGCCGCCGATGTTGAACAGCATCTGCACCAGGCCAGCTTCGGCTTTGCTGAACCCTTGTTCCAGCAGCAGTGATGGCAGCCAGTTGAGCAACATGTACATCACAGTCAGGGTGAAGAAGTAGCTGAGCCACAACGCCAGGGTGACGTGAGCCCGGTCTTCGCCGAATAACGCCTGGACGGTTGAAGCACGGGCCACGGTGACGGAGCCTTGTTGCTGGCGAAAGGCGCTCGACTCGGGCAACAGCAGGATCATCAGCGGCACCACCAGCAAGGGCGCGAGCCCGCCGATGATGAAGGTCGTCTGCCAATGCTCGGTGAAGAGCATGGCGACCACCGCCGCCAATGCGCCGCCCAACGGCACGCCGGCATACATGATGCTGATCGCGGTGCCGCGACGCTGCTCACCCACGGCTTCGGCACACAGGGCGATCAGGTTGGGCAGGGCGGCGCCCAGGCCCAGGCCGGTCATGAATCGCGCCAGCAGCAGGCTGGAGAAAGTGCTGACATAGGCAGTGCTGAGGGAGAACACGCCGAACAGCAACACGGCACCGATGAGGATTTTCTTGCGACCGATGCGATCGGCAATCCAGCCGCCGAAGAAGGAGCCCGGCAGCAAACCGATGATGCCGGCACTGAACACCCAGCCCATCATTTTCGGGTCCAGGGCAAAGGTTTGGCGCAAGCCTGCGGCGGCAGTGCCGGCAGCTTGCAGGTCGAAGCCTTCAATCAGTGCAACGATAAAACACAGGGCGATGGTCAGCGTCGTACGACGTGATGGGGTGTCCATGGCGAACCTCATTATTGTTTTTGTGGGTGTGCTGACGGGTGAGCGCGAGCCTGCTCGCCTAAAGCGGTTACAGGTTGAAATTAAGATTAACAAAGATAACTAAAAAATGAACGATTATGGATATTCGCTAGAAAATGTCATTAATTCCATTTAAATCAATGTGATGACGTATGACTTAAGATGAATCTAAAAAATAGATAATAATATTAATGTTCGTTTATCGGTCATTGTGGATTGACGTCACCCTCAGCTCTTTCCATTCTCTGACCTGAGATTCTTGGGGAAACCCTAGCGATCCCGTTCAAAAAACAACAACAATAAGTGGACATCGAACATGCCAACGCTCCCTTGGAACGCCCTTGCGGCGACTTCAGCCTTACCTGTTCGCGCTCCTCACCTGGTCCTGTTGGGCTTGAGTGTGATTGCTACCCCGACGCTGGCCGAAGGCTTTATTGACGACAGCCACGGCACCTTGACCTTGCGCAATTACTACCTGGATCGCGACTACAAGGATGACGGGGCGAAAACCGCGGCACGGGAATGGGCTCAGGGTTTCATCATGAATGTGGAGTCGGGCTTTACCCCGGGGACTGTCGGCTTCGGCCTGGATGCCCGCGGGCTGATGGGGGTTAAGCTGGACTCGTCGCCGGACCGCAGCGGCACCGAGTTGCTGCCGGTATCCCGCAGCGACAAACGGGCGGCGGACGAATATTCGCGCCTGGCCATGACCGCCAAGATGCGTTTTGCCCAGACCACGGTTAAAACCGGTGATGTGTCGATCTTCCTGCCGTTCGCTTTCGCCAGCCCGTCGCGGCTGTTGCCGCAGACTTTTCGCGGCACCACCCTCAGCTCAAAGGACATCGACGGGCTGACCCTCAACACCGGCTACATCGATCGCATCAACAAGCGTGATTCCACCGACTACCAGCTGATGAGCATCGCCTCGCCAAACCGGCGTTTCAATGGCGCGGCCACCTCATCGCACATGGCCTATGTCGGCGGCGATTATCAGGTGAACAAAGACCTCAGTCTGCGTGCATATCACGCCGAAGTGGCGGACCTGTACCAGCAGAACACCCTGGCCTTGCTGCACAATCTGCCGGTGGGCGAGGGCACGTTGACCACCGACCTGCGCAGTTTTTTCAGCGACGAAGATGGCAGTGCCAAGGCCGGCAAGGTGGATAACCGCAACTTGTCGGCGCTGTTTGGCTATCGCTTCGGCGGTCATCGCCTGAGCCTGGGCTATATGCACGCCAGTGGAGATACCGCGACACCTTATGTGTCGGGCACCGAGTTGATGGGCATGAGTGAGCTGACCATGAGTTCGGACTTCCTCAATGCGAAGGAGCGGACCTGGCAAGCGATGTACGACTATGACTTCACCGCCGTCGGGGTGCCCGGGCTGAAGAGCCGGCTACGTTATGTGCGCGGTGACCATATCGAGCTGACGGCGCTGAATGCCGACGACCGTAAGGAGCGAGAATTCCAGATGGAGCTGGGGTATGTCATCCAGAGTGGCCCGCTGAAGAATGTCGGGCTGATGGCGCGCAAGTCGATCTATCGCAATGACTTCCCCACCGGCGCAGCATTTCGCGATGAAAACCAGACCCGCTTTCTGGTGCTCTACACCGTGCCGATCTGGTAAGTCGTTTTACCTGCCATGAAGCCGGCCGTTCCCCAGGAGCGCGCCGGCGTTGGCGTTTCAGGCCTGGTAGACCTTTTTCAACAACCTGAGCAGTTCTTCGCGTTCCTGGCTGTCAAGGTTGGACGTTGCATCCATGTCGCTCTCGGCTGCGATCAGTTTCAGCTCCTTGAGCAGGGCCTCGCCGGTCTTGCTGAGAAAAATCCCGTAGGAGCGCTTGTCCGGTTTGCAGCGCACCCGCACCGCCAATGCCCGGCTTTCCAGTTTGTTCAGCAGAGGCACCACTTGCGGTGGCTCGATGGTCAATGCCTTGGCCAGATCAGCCTGCATCAGCCCGGGATTCTGGTCGATGATCGCCAAGGCCGAGAACTGCGCTGGTCGCAAGTCATGGGCCGAGAGCCGACCAATGAGGTTCTGGAACAGTTTCAACTGCGCCCGGCGCATGGCGTAACCGATCAGATCGTCCAGGGCGGAATCCAGCGGCGCCCGGGTTTCGGCGCTGTCGGCAGGGGCCTCGGGGGCGGCGGCAATCTTGGAAGACTTGGCCATTGCAGGGGGAATCCTCAGGCTGGCGGTTAAGAAGACTATCTAGTTTGCCGAGGTTGGCCGGGGATAGCCATGACCTCTTTCAGATCTCTGGGCGTTGCGCTTGTTTTCGGGACAAAAAATATTCGGTTAATTTCATTAATAGTTAATTGACATAACTATTAATGGGGTTTAGTTTTTAGCCATCGTCAAGCCAAGAACAAGAGAGCAACGCCATGAGCAATTACGAAGGTCGCTGGACAACCGTCAAGGTCGAGATCGAGGAGGGCATCGCCTGGGTCATTCTCAACCGCCCGGAAAAACGCAACGCCATGAGCCCGACATTGAACCGCGAAATGATCGACGTTCTGGAAACCCTGGAGCAGGATCCGGACGCCGGCGTGCTGGTGCTGACCGGTGCGGGCGAAGCCTGGACTGCAGGCATGGATCTCAAGGAATACTTCCGTGAAGTGGACGCCGGCCCGGAAATCCTGCAGGAAAAAATTCGCCGCGAAGCCTCTCAGTGGCAATGGAAACTGCTGCGCATGTATGCCAAGCCAACCATCGCCATGGTCAACGGTTGGTGCTTCGGTGGCGGTTTCAGCCCGCTGGTGGCCTGCGACCTGGCGATCTGCGCCGATGAAGCGACCTTCGGCCTGTCGGAAATCAACTGGGGCATCCCGCCAGGCAACCTGGTGAGCAAGGCCATGGCCGACACCGTGGGCCATCGCCAGTCGCTGTACTACATCATGACCGGCAAGACCTTTGGTGGACAGAAAGCCGCCGAGATGGGCCTGGTCAACGAAAGCGTACCTTTAGCGCAACTGCGTGAAGTGACGATCGAGCTGGCGCGTAACCTGCTGGAGAAAAACCCGGTGGTGCTAAGGGCGGCCAAGCACGGCTTCAAGCGTTGCCGCGAACTGACTTGGGAGCAGAACGAAGATTACCTCTATGCCAAGCTCGATCAGTCGCGCCTGCTGGACACCGAAGGTGGCCGCGAGCAGGGCATGAAGCAGTTCCTTGACGACAAGAGCATCAAGCCCGGTTTGCAGGCTTACAAACGCTGAACCCCGGCATTGAATCAGGGCGAGCTAGCCGGGCGATCGAGCGTCCGCCAGCTGTGCGCCCAGGCGCTACTGTGAGCCCCTCGAACGTATTCCCGATAAAGACAATAAAGAGGAATCACCATGCTGGACGTGCCCCTGCTGATCGGCGGCCAGTCGTGCCCCGCCCGAGACGGACGAACCTTCGAACGGCGTAATCCGGTGACCGGCGAAGTCGTGTCGCGGGTTGCCGCCGCCACTGTGGAAGATGCCGATGCTGCGGTCGCCGCGGCTAAAGCGGCATTCCCCGCCTGGGCGGCCCTGGCCCCCAATGAACGACGCACCCGGTTGCTGCGTGCGGCCGAACAGTTGCAGGCCCGCAGCGCGGAATTCATTGCGGCGGCCGGCGAGACTGGTGCCATGGCCAACTGGTACGGTTTCAATGTGCACCTGGCGTCGAACATGCTGCGCGAAGCCGCGTGCATGACCACCCAGATCAACGGCGAAGTTATTCCCTCCGATGTGCCCGGCAGCTTCGCCATGGCCTTGCGGCAACCCTGCGGCGTGGTGCTGGGCATCGCGCCGTGGAACGCCCCGGTGATCCTCGCCACTCGCGCCATCGCCATGCCGTTGGCCTGCGGCAACACCGTGGTGCTCAAGGCGTCGGAATTGAGCCCGGCGGTACACTGGCTGATCGGCCAGGTGTTGCAGGACGCAGGTCTCGGTGATGGCGTGGTCAACGTCATCAGCAACGCGCCCCAGGATGCCGCGGCGATTGTCGAGCGACTGATCGCCAACCCGGCGGTGCGTCGGGTCAACTTCACCGGCTCGACCCATGTCGGGCGCATCGTCGGTGAACTGTCGGCGCGTCATCTCAAACCGGCGTTGCTGGAACTAGGCGGCAAGGCGCCGTTCCTGGTGTTGGAGGATGCCGACCTGGATGCAGCGGTGGAGGCAGCGGCCTTCGGCGCCTTCTTTAATCAGGGGCAGATCTGCATGTCTACCGAGCGCCTGATCGTCGATGCCAAAGTGGCCGATGCCTTTGTCGCCAAACTCGCGGCGAAGATCGCCACCTTGCCCGCCGGCAACCCCAACGCCGAAGGTTCGGTGCTCGGTTCACTGGTTGACAGCAGCGCCGGTGAACGCATCAAGCTGTTGATCGACGATGCCCTCGACAAGGGTGCAACCTTGGTCACCGGTGGCCAGCTGGAGGGCAGTATTTTGCAGCCGACCTTGCTCGACGGTGTCACCGATGCCATGCGCCTGTACCGCGAAGAGTCCTTTGGCCCGGTGGCGGTGGTTCTGCGTGGCGAGGGCGACGAAGAGCTGTTACGCCTGGCTAACGATTCCGAGTTCGGTCTGTCGGCGGCGATTTTCAGCCGCGACACCGGCCGTGCTCTGGCCCTGGCCCAGCGGGTCGAGTCGGGCATCTGCCATATCAACGGCCCGACCGTGCACGACGAGGCGCAGATGCCCTTCGGCGGGGTCAAGTCCAGCGGCTATGGCAGTTTTGGCGGCAAGGCGTCCATCGAGCATTTCACCCAATTACGGTGGGTGACCATGCAGAACGGACTGCGGCACTACCCGATCTGAGCATCCGCCGCACCGTCGGGCGACGAACGCTTGAGAGTGATTGCCGCCCGCGTGCAGGCCAGACATAACAATAACAAGGCAGCAGCCACAGGCTGCCATGCCCCGGTTGAACGCATCGCTGCGAGCCGGTGGCGTGCCTTGATGGAGGACAAGCACGTGAGTTCCGAATTCAGATCGCCACCCCAGACCGAAGCCAACGCGCCGCGCTATCGCCAGGTGTCCATCGGCAATCCTGCGATCGAGGTCAGCGAAGAGCAGGGCATCCTGCATATGCGCTCCCTGGAACCCTTGGCCAAGTTGCCTGTACGTTTGCTGGATCGCCTGGTGCATTGGGCCCATGTGCGCCCGCAACAGACCTTTATCGCTGCTCGCCAGAACGGCGGCGACTGGCGCCGGGTGAGTTACGCCGAGATGCTGACCAGCGTCCGTGCCATTGCCCAACGCCTGCTCAGTTATGGGCTTTCGGCCGAACGACCGCTAGTGATCCTCTCGGGCAACGACATCGAGCATTTGCAGATTGCCTTGGGCGCGATGTATGCCGGCATTCCTTACTGCCCGGTTTCTCCTGCCTATTCATTGTTGTCCCAGGATTTCGCCAAGCTGCGGCATGTCTGCAATCTGCTGCAACCGGGCCTGGTGTTCGTCAGCGACGCCGCGGCCTATCAGCGGGCGATCGATGCGGTGCTGTCGGCCGAAACGCCGCTGATCACCGTGCGCGGTCAAATTCCTGGGCGCAATCAGGCGAGCTTTGCCAGCCTGCTGGAACAACCCGGCAGTGCCGAGGCCGATTGCGCTTTCAGGGCTACCGGGCCGGACAGCATCGCCAAGTTCCTGTTTACCTCAGGCTCCACCAGGTTGCCCAAGGCAGTGATCACCACCCAGCGCATGCTCTGCGCGAATCAGCAGATGCTGTTGCAAACCTTCCCGGTGTTCGGCGAAGAACCTCCGGTGCTGGTGGACTGGCTACCGTGGAATCACACCTTCGGCGGCAGCCACAACGTCGGGATCGTGCTGTACAACGGCGGCACTTTTTATCTGGACGACGGCAAACCGACCGTCCAGGGGTTTGCTGAAACACTGCGCAACCTCAAGGAAATATCGCCCACCGCGTACCTCACCGTACCCAAGGGTTGGGAAGAACTGGTCAATGCGCTGGAGCAGGACGGCGAGTTGCGCGAACGTTTTTTCTCGCGCATGAAGCTGTTCTTTTTCGCCGCCGCCGGTTTGTCCCAACGCGTTTGGGATCGCCTGGACCGGGTTGCCGAACTGCATTGTGGCGAACGCATTCGCATGATGGCCGGGCTCGGCATGACTGAGGCGGCACCGTCCTGCACGTTCACCACCGGGCCACTGTCCATGGCCGGCTACATCGGCCTGCCGGCACCCGGATGCGAAGTGCGGCTGGTGCCGGTGGACGGCAAGCTGGAGGGACGTTTTCGCGGGCCGCACATCATGCCGGGTTACTGGCGCGCGCCGCAGCAGACCGCCGAAGTGTTCGACGAGCAGGGTTTCTACTGTTCCGGCGACGCATTGAAACTGGCCGACGCCCGCGATCCGCAACTGGGGTTGATGTTTGACGGGCGCATCGCCGAGGACTTCAAACTGAGCTCCGGCGTGTTTGTCAGCGTCGGCCCGTTGCGCAACCGCGCAGTACTCGAAGGCTCGCCCTATGTTCAGGACCTGGTGGTGGCCGCGCCGGACCGCGAGTGCCTCGGTGCGCTGGTCTTTCCCCGTCTTTACGAATGCCGACGTCTGGCCGGTTTGAGTGCGCACGCCAGCGATGCCGAGGTGCTGGCTAGCGTGCCGGTGCGAGATTGGTTCGGCGATTGGCTGCAACGGCTCAACCGCGATGCCACCGGGAATGCCAGCCGCCTGGAATGGATTGCACTGCTCGACGAACCTGCCTCCATCGACCGCGGCGAAATCACCGACAAGGGCTCGATCAACCAGCGCGCGGTGCTGCAGTGGCGCGCCGACAAGGTCGAGGCGCTGTATCGCGGCGAAGAGCCTTCCATCTTGCGTGCCGGACCTCTGCCGTGAGTGGTGCGGGGCAGTATTCGAGCTTTGGCGATGTGGCCATTTTCGAAGCGCTGCGCACGCCTTGGGTCGATCTCGGCGGGGCCTTGGCCCAGGTTTCGCCGATCGACCTGGGGATCAAGGTCGGGCGCGAGGTGCTTGCCCGCGCCGCTATCGATCCATCTTTGGTCGATAGCGTATTGGCCGGCTCCATGGCTCAGGCCAGTTTCGATGCTTACCTGCTGCCTCGGCATATCGGCCTTTATAGTGGCGTGCCGCAAGAGACTCCGGCACTGGGTGTGCAGCGCATCTGCGCCACCGGTTTCGAACTCTTGCGGCAGGCCGCCAGGCAGTTGGATGACGGCGTGCAACTGGCCCTGTGCGTGGCGGCCGAATCCATGTCGCGCAACCCGATTGCCGCCTACACCCACCGCAGCGGTTTCCGACTCGGTGCCGAGGTGGCATTCAAGGACTTTCTCTGGGAAGCCCTCTACGATCCGGCCCCAGGCGTAGACATGATCACCACCGCCGACAACCTGGCCCGGCGGCATGGCCTGAGCCGTGAAGAGGTGGATCGCTTCGCCCTCGGCAGTCATCAACGGGCTCTACAGGCTCAGGCTGACGGCTGGTTTGAACCGGAACTCGTGGCGCTAGACAATGAGTGCTTTGAGCTGGCCGGCTATCAGTCACGGAGTATCCAGTTGCCACGGGACGTAGACCGCGTCACGCGTGACAGCCACCTGCGACCCACCGATCTGGACGCCTTGGGCCGGTTGCGGGCGGTGCATGCCGGCGGAGTGCAGACTGCCGGCAACAGTTGTGCGGTGGTCGATGGCGCGGCGGCGGCGCTTGTGGGGCGAGCGTCTGCCGCCCGGCGTCCGGTATTGGCCCATTTGCTGGCCAGTGCCGTGGTGGGCGTGGCACCGGAATTCATGGGGATAGGGCCAGTGCCAGCCATCCAGCTGCTTGTGCAACGCAGCGGTTTGGCCCTTGGCGACATCGGCTTGCTGGAAATCAATGAGGCCCAGGCCGCTCAGGTATTGGCTGTCGCCCAGGCGCTTGAACTGGACGGCGATCGGCTAAACCGGCGGGGCGGCTCGATTGCTTTGGGACATCCTTTGGCTGCTACGGGTTTGCGCCTGGTGCTGACCCTGGCCAGACAATTGCGCGAGAGCAATCTGCGTTATGGCATTGCGGCCGCGTGTGTCGGTGGCGGACAGGGCATGGCTCTGCTGATCGAAAACCCGGCGTATCAAGGCTGAAGCAGAACCCCGAGGTCTTTGCTGCAGTCAGCCCAATACTGGATCGAAGGCTTATGGATACTAATAGGAAACATGATTTAACATAATATACATTACACGTAACAAGATATTTCAAGATTAGCCCGGTTACACGCAGATTTTGAAGCATCAATTCACCTCAGCC
>Ga0207713_1001679_pt1 | contig 17147 bp, 17 predicted proteins | sample KBSS64metaG_FD_184404 | JGI IMG/M metagenome (GOLD analysis project Ga0207713, IMG submission 184404) | Switchgrass rhizosphere microbial communities from Kellogg Biological Station, Michigan, USA - KBS S6-4 metaG (SPAdes) (version 2) | ecosystem: Host-associated > Plants > Roots > Rhizosphere >...
TGCGATGCTGCTTGATTACCCCGTCCGTCAACCAGTTGGAAACCCGCTGCCCTTCCCGCTGATAGCCGTTGATTGGCCAGGACTTTTGCCCGTTTTCGTCGACCAGCCAGCCCTGCTGTCTTGGCGCGGTGTAGATCGGGTGCTCGGCGGTAAAAATAAACTGCCCGCCGGCCGCCAACCCCCGATAGATCTCGGCGAACAGCCTGGCCAAGTCTTCGATGTAGTGCAGGGTCAGAGAACTGTAGGCCAGCTGGTAACCTGCCGGCGGCAGCCGAAGCTGCGCCAAATCCTGGCGGCGATATTCGATGCCGCCATCCTGGGTCATGTCCCGCGCTCTGGCGAGCATCTTTTCCGACACATCCAGCCCCAGCACGCTTGCGGCGCCCTGTGCGCGCGCGCTGCGGCAAAACCAGCCGTAGCCGCAGCCAAGATCGACCACTTTCTTGCCCTGCAAATCCGGCAGGATGCGGCGAATGGCGGGCCATTCCGGTGCGCCGTCCAGCCCGTCCACCGAGCGGCTGAGCTGAGCGTAGCCGTCGAAGAAGGTTTGATTGTCATAGATATTTTGCGTCATGGTGACCCCTTTGGCTGCTAATCGCGCAATATTATAACGGGATGTCGCTGTTGCAATGCGCGTATTGCTGCATAATTCTGCGTTGGCAACATTTATGACCGGAGTGAATATGAACATTATTTCAGTGCGGCAATCGCCCGCCCTTGCGCCGCGCGCTATCGATTACTTCCAGCGGCGGTGGGCTTCGCCCGATAGCATGAAGATGTATGAAGACGCCATCAATCGCAGTCTCGGCGCCGCCAACCCGCTGCCGCAGTGGTATCTGTTGATGGGCAGCGATGGCATCCTCGGCTGCGCGGGGCTGATCACCAACGATTTTATCAGCCGCGGCGAACTCTACCCCTGGCTGTGCGCGCTGTATGTGGAAGAAGCGTACCGCGGGCGCGGCTATGGCGCAGGGCTGATCGAACACGTGGCGGCGGAAACCCGGCGCCTGGGCTTCCCGCAGCTGCACCTGTGCACCGATCTGGAAGGCTATTACGAGCGATGCGGGTTCGAGTTTAACGGACTGGGCTATCATCCCTGGGGCGAAGCCTCGCGGGTGTATACGCGGGGGCTATGAATCGCTTTTCGCCTGCCAATTCTGCCAGATTATTAGCCGGAGAGATATTATGCGCCCATTTCTCCGGCTTTATTTCACCTGTCATACTTACGAGACGCTTTCAATTAAGTCACCTTTCGTATTTCTCCTGCCGTTAAGATTGAGTGAGTAATTCACTGCAGTTATTTGTTTTGCATTGGTATTATATTTATTTTTGTATGCTTTAAGTGTTATCAATTTATACTGATGATGTTTTATTGGTTTTTTATGAACTTAATTGATAATTAAGCATAATTATCAAGAGCGTTTATCTGCATGTTGGCGCATTTTTACTGTTTTTCATTATAAACATCTATTTATTGTTAGTTATCTTTATGCATGTGCTGAATTTGTCATAGTATTTTGATTTATATTTTAATTATTGAGCTGGGCAGCTAGATTGTCGCTGTCCGTATCCGTATTGATAATGGTGCGGATGATACAGTGCCGTGAAATAAACATTGACGTTATCTCACGAGAGAAACTTATTGCCTCGACAATCAGGAGGTGAAAAACCTATTTATCTCATCCAGGGCTTGCGTAATGGCAAGCGGGCAGATTAATGGAATGGAAACCACATTGGGATGAAAAAGAGACTGTTGCAAACGGGCGCGCTTGGCCTGTGGGTATTTTTTTCCGGCCAACTTATCGCTGCACCTTCGGCTGAGCTTAAGGTGTCCGGGAAAATAAAGCATTCAGGGTGCACCGTTATCGCCAGCAATAATGGCGTTTACGACTATGGCTCCGTGCCGGGTAACGCCGCCGATGAGCAGAGGTTGCCGACACTGAAACAGGCCTGGCAGGTGCGCTGCGAGAGCGAAGCTTATCTGGCGATTATTCCGACGGATAACCGCGCCGCCAGCCGCAGCGCGCAGGATCCGCGCCGCTTCGGTCTGAGCAATACGGCGGATGGGCGGCCGATTGGCTATTTCCTGTTGGGGTTGACCCGTGCCACGGTGAATGGCGCTCCGGCGGCGCTGCGCTCGCGCGCTGCTGCATCGGCGCAGCCGGGCAGCGACGTTGCGTTGATCTCCGGTGAACGCAGCGACTGGTTGCTTGCGGATACCACTCGCGCCGCCGGCCGTACCTATACCATGGAGATCTCGGTCACCCCCGTTCTGGCGGCCAATATTCCGGTCACGGATAAAGTGGAGCTGGACGGTTCGGCGACGCTGAATTTTGTTTTTGGCCTTTGAATAAAAAACAAATAAATGCGGCATGCCAGTTCATGCATTGTTTTACGCCAACACGGGTAACGACAGTGAATTTGAGTGAGCCTGAGGAGCTTTATCCTCAATTAATATCCCGTGTCCAGTTTTAGCGGGATAAATATTAACTATGAGTATGGATATTCATTATGAAAAAAACAGTAATCTCTGCAAGCGTCATGGCGATCGCGATGATGGCGAATCATGTCTCTGCGGCATCCATGTCGCCGGAACTGAAGGTGAAGGGACAGATGGCGGTGCCGTCTTGCCAGGTGTCTCTCGCTAGCGACGGCGTTTTCGATCTGGGCAAACTGTCGAATTCGCTGATTAACTCCACTGCGGCCAGCGCGCTGGCAAAGTCGCAAAAGCAGCTGGTCGTTAACTGTGAGGCCGAAACCTTCTTGAATTTCACCGTAGTCGATAACCGCGAAGGCACCGCCAGCGCGGTGGGCAGCACCAACTTTGGCCTGGGCGGCGTCAATGGCTCCGGCAAGCTCGGTTATTATAAAGTCAACATCCTCAATGCCGCGGTCAACGGCGTGTCTTCGGCGCTGTATAGCGTTAAAAAAGGCGCCACGACGTTTTCCACCGTCAGCTCGGCTTATATCGATAAAGACAACGTCACCGGTTGGGCTAAAGCGGGCAACGTGCAAAACAGCGGCAAACTGTTTGCCGCCTTGCTGCAAGTCGAACCTTACCTGGCGTCTTCCAAAGACATGAACGGCCCAATCACCGACAACGTGAAGCTGGATGGTTCTTCCACCTTAAGTTTTGCGTACGGTATTTAATTGTCTGAAAACAATAAATGATATGGATTGTGGCGATATAAGGATGTCGACTGATGAATAAAATTGCGTTGCGAATGATGGTGGCTTCAACGCTGCTTGCCGCCGGGGCCAGCCTGGCCGCCGGTCCAAGTGCGGAAATAAAAGTGGTGGGCGAACTGGTAGCGCCGACCTGTGAGGTCAAACTGCCCAACGATGGGATCTTTGATTACGGCAGCATTAGCCATACGCAGATCAGCCGGGACAAAGCAGTCAGTCTGGGCGTGAAGGGCGGTGCCGCCATGGAGGTTAAATGCGATGCCGAAACGCCGATGACCTTCAACGTTATCGACAACCGCCTGGGCACCGCCAGCGAGCAGGGGAAAACCTTTGGTCTCGGTAACGTCAACGCTACCGGCAAACTGGGTTTTTACTCAATCCAGGCCTATTTCCCGCAGGTTGATGGGACGCTCGGCAGGCTGTTTGTTACACAGGATAGCACCATCACCTCGCCTGCAGGTGTCGTTCGACTCGAACACGGCAAGCGGGTCGGCTGGGCTTCGGCTTCCAGCAATGCGCTGGCCATCGGCAAAAACTTCACGGCTCTGCTGCTGGTTGAAGCCTTCCTGGCCAAAAGCGGCGACATGCACGGCGGCATCGGTGAAGACGTTAACCTGGACGGCTCCACCACGCTGGAGTTCGGTTTCGGGTTGTAACGCCTGACGCCGATCCTGGGGGGGAATTTCCCCCCCTTTTTAGATCGACTCCCGTTCTGAACTTACCCAGAGAAGATGACGTGTCTATAAGGCAAAGGGCATCGGCGCTGCTGTTTCTATTAGCCTGGCCGATGATGAAAACTGCTGCCTCCGGCTTCGATGTCAAAACCCTGGCGCAGCTGGGGTACAACGCGGATATTGCCGCATTTTTCAATACCGCACGTTTTTTACCGGGCGTGCACCGGGTCACGCTGGAAGTCAACGCGGCGCAGCGCTACCAGGAAGAGGTGCGTTTCGGTTCGCAAGGCGAGCTGTGCCTGGATGAACGGCTGGCGCAGACGCTGCGCCTGCGGGTCACTTCTCCGCTGGGCGCCTGCGAGCGCATCGAGGCGCGCTGGCCGCAGGCGGTGGTGCGGGTATTCCCCGGCGCCTTTCGCGTGGAGATAACCCTGCCGGAGGAGGCGTTCGACCCGGACAAGTTGCGCACCGAGCAGCAGGGCGGCCATGCGCTGCTGCTGAATTATGACCTGTACGGTAACCGCCGTCAGGGGCGCTACGGCAATCAGCAGACGCTGCAGGCGATGCTGGAGCCGGGCGTCAACGTCGGCAACTGGGTGATCCGCAACCGTTCAAGTTACAACAACGACGAGAGCGGCAGCCGGCTCGACGTATATGAAACCTCGGCAAGCAAAGATTTCCCGCGCTGGGGCGCTTTCGTTCAGCTCGGCGAATTCGGCGCCGGCGGGGCGCTGAGCGGCAACGTGCCGATAACCGGCGGCCAGCTTGCCTCTCTCGACACCGGCGCGCAGCGCGCGCTACTGACGGTGCCGCTGGAGGGTAGCGTCGCGAGCCCATCGACGCTGGAGGTCAAACAGCGCGGGCAGGTGATGTATCGCACCCTGCTGCCGGCCGGGCCTTTTTCGCTAAGCGACCTGGGGCCGGTAATGGCCGGCGTCGACACCGAGGTGACGCTGACCGAGGCCGACGGGCGGCGGCAACGATTTACGGTCACGCCCACCGCCGGAGACCCGGCGGTGCAGGCGGGCGGCTATCAGCTGGCGGCGGGGCGTTATCGGCCCTATGGCGCTACCCCGGAGAGCGCATCGCCGCCGGCGCTGCTGCTGGGCGAGAAGCGCTTTCGCCTCGACCAAAACCGGCAGGTAACGGCGGGCGGGCTGCTGGCGAAAACCTATCAGCGGCTGGCCTGGCAGGGCAGCCAGGGTGATGATTGGGGCAACTGGCTGTCGGGAGGAGCGACCCTCACCCGCGGCCGACAGCAGGGCGTGCAGCTGGATGCCCAGGGGCAGACGGCGCTGGGCAGCAGCCTGTCGCTGTCGCTGTCTTCACAGTACCGCACGCTGGGCTTTCGCGATGCGGATGAAGGGCTGGCCCCTTCCGGGCCGGACCAGGAGGCGATGGCGCGGCTGCGTTACAGCGGCGGGCTGGCGCTTTCCTGGCGCAGCATGAACGCCGGCGCGCTGACCTATTCGCTGTCGCACGAAGGTTATTACCGCGACAGCCGGCGCAGCTGGACGCATTCGCTGGCGTACGGCAAAAGCCTGGGGCGGGCCACGCTGAGCGTCAATCTGCAATCCTCGGCCTATGACCGCGCGGCGGTTTACGCCGGGCTGAGCCTGCCCTGGGGCAGCGGCAGCGTCAGCAGCCGCCTGCAGATGCGGCGCAACAACCGCATGGCGTTGGGCAGCAGTTGGCAGGGGCCGGTGAGCGAGCGGCTTAACGGCTACCTGGACGTGACGCGGGACGCGGACCGCGACTATCAGGCGGCCGGCAACCTGAGCGGTGAAACTCCCTACACCCGGCTTGGGTTGGGCGCCGCGCGCAGCGGGCAGGGCAGCACGTCGCTGTCGCTCTCGTCGTCGGGCGGATTGGGGGTGGCCAACGGCACCTGGGTGACGTCGCCGCAGCGCATCGGCGATACCCTGGCGGTGGTGTCGGTACCGGCGCAGTCGGGCGTGCGGGTATCGGGCGGCGGCAGCGGCATCACCGATTTTGCCGGCGACGCGCTGTTGCCGATGCTGATGCCTTATGTGCCGCTGCGCGCGCAGATCGACACGCTGTCGCTACCGCTGAATCTGCGGCTGGACAGCACCGAGGCGGCGTTCGAGCTGGCGCGGGGCACGGTGGCGGAGAGGCGGTTTCGGGTGACCGAAGTGCGCCAGCTGCTGTTGACCCTGCGCGATGAAAAGGGCACTCCCTTGCCGACCGGAGCCTCGGTGCATGACGAGCAGGGGCAACTGCTCGGTACGCTGATCGGCGAAGGCAACCTGATGCTGGTAAACGACGATATCGGTAAGGCGCTGCGGGTGCGGCGCCTGAACATGAACGAATGCGTAGTGAGTTACGCGGTGCCGGCGGCGTTCGATCCGGCGGTGTTGTACGAAGAGGGCGATGCCGTCTGCCGTCCGGCGGGCGGGCCGAGCCAATAATGGATAAAAGGAGAGGTTCAATCATGACGATAAAACGGAGTCTGGCGCAGCTGTTGGGCGCACTGTGGCTGACGCTGGGGCTGGTGCATTCCGCCGGGGCGTCATTTCAGCTGGAGAGCATGGGCATCGTGTTGGAAGAGAACCCGGGGCGGGTGAGTTTCAGCATCAGGAACAGTTCGTCGGAGCCGATATTATTGGCGACGAAGGTGGAAGACCTGGACGGCAAGGGGTTCAGCAAGGCCGTTTTGCTGTCGCCGCCGATTGCGCGCATCGAAGCGGGGCAGAGCCAGCAGGTAAACTTCGTGCTGAAGCCGGGAACGGCGTTGCCGCATGAGGTGATGCTGAAGGCGTCGTTCGAGGGCATTGGTCAGGCGGTGGACAACAGTGCGCGGATGCCGGTGCGGCAGAGCATCGGGCTGATTTTGCAGCCGGCATCGGTGGCGGTGAGCAAGACGCCGTGGGATGACCTGCAGCTGAGCCTGGCGGGGGAGCGGCTGACGATCGTCAACGCCGGGCAGCACGTGGTGCGGCTGGCGCCGCAGCTGATGCTGCAGCCCTCGGGCAAGATGGCGTCGCTGGACAACTATTACCTGATGGCCGGCGAAGCGCAAACGCTGAAGGTGGAAGGGCGGCCGACGTCGGTGACGATCACCCCGCTGAGCCGCTATGGCTTCAAGCAGGATGCGGTGACGCTGGCGGTGAAGTAAGGCGGTGACCGCGCGCCAGGCTTACCCCGCTGCGGCGGGGTTTTTCTTTGGCGATGTCAAATCAGCCGATGCGCGTGCAGTTTGACGTTCTCGATGATGCTGTCCATCATCACCTGCACCCGGTGGGGCAAGATCCCGCGCTGCGGGTAGATGAGATAAGCCTGCATATCGATACAGCGCTCACGCGCGATGCAGGGCAGCAACGCGCCGGATTCCAGAGCGGACGCCACCGAATAGTAGGGAGCGTAGACAATCCCCAGCCCCTGTTTGGCCAGCTCAATCGCCGGCAGAATATTGTCGCAAATGCAGCTGCCGGTTACCGTCACCTGCATTAACTGACCCAGCGGATCGTAGCAACTCCAGCTGTTGCTGCTGCCACCGAGGGTGCGCAAGGTGATGCAGCGATGCTGCGCCAGCTCATCCGGCTCGCCGAGCGGCGACCTGGCGACGTAATCCGGCGAGGCGAACAGCCCGACGCGAAACCGGGTTAATGGCCGGGCGACCAGGTTTTCATTCTGCGGTTGGAAAAAGCTGATCAGCAGGTCGCAGTCGCTGTCGAAAACCGCGCCATACTTTTTTTCGCGTTCGCCCGGATTGCGGGTAACCAGATCGACAACCAGCTCGGGCGACGCCTGCAGCAGCGGGGGCAGCAGATAACGCGTCAGGAACGAATGGATGCCGATCGGCGCGCCGAGCGTTACCCTGCCGTTCAGGCTGCGCTTGTAGGTGCCGGACATATCGAGCAGGTCGTTATGTTCATCCAGCAGCAGGGCGGCGCGGCGCAAGAATTGTTCGCCAAACTCGGTCAACGACAAGGTTCGCGGCCCGCGCAAAAAGATTTCCAAACCGAGCCGCCGCTCCAGCGCCGTCAGGCTGCGCGACACGTTGGACTGCGGCATGCCCAACAGCTGCGCCGCCTGGCTGACGCTGGCCGTTTCCGCAATGGTGCGCAGGATCCTGAGCTCCTCAATTTTGAAGTCTTTTAATTTCACAGTGCCGCCCGGCGAAGGTTGGTATATCAAAAATGATATAGGGTTTTGCCGCTATTGTCATATGACTTATCACTGAGTGGCGGGTATTATTTTGGTCAATTATTTGCTAGGCATTAAAATTGACAGAGAAGATTTTTATGAAAATAACCTGCGCAACGCTGCTGCCTTTGGCATTATTACTGGCGGCCTGTTCTTCTGCGGTAACCGAAAAGGAAAAGTACTCGGCGTTTCTCGCCAATTATAATGACATCACCAAGGGCAAGTCGGCATCCGGTAAGGATGTTTTATATTGGAAAGATCCCGATGTTGATTTTTCAAAATATAAGTATCTGGTCTATCAGCCGATGACCTATTTCCCTAAGCCAAAACCCAGCGAGATGGTGAGCCAGCGCGCGCTTGATAATATCCTGAACTACACCAACCGGCAGTTCAAACAGGCGATGGGCTCGCACTTTGTGTTGCAGGATATCCCACGCGAAAACACGCTGATCTTCCGTGGCGCCATCACGGCGATCGATACGCAGAGGAAGGGGCTTCAGCTGTATGAAGTGTTGCCGATCACCCTGCTGGTGGCCGCGACCCAAAGCGTTACCGGGCACCGCACCATGGAAAGCGCCGTCTATATGGAAGGGGAGTTTATCGACGCCTCAACCCAGCAGCCGGTGATTAAAGTGGTGCGCAAGGCATCGGGCGAGAATCTCAATAATGAAAAGTCCCAGCTGAAAGTGGCCGACGTAAAAAACGCGATTGATATTATCGCCACCGATATTAAAGAATATAACACCTTGTAAAACTCGTTAATTGTTACGCATTACAACCCAGGGCATTTCATGTTGCTAAATTACTTCGCTTTAGGCGTGCTTATCGCCGTATTTTTAATTCTGTTTTACGGTGTCATCATTATCCATGACATTCCTTATTTGCTGGCCAAGCAGCGACAACACCCGCATCAGGACGCAATTCATGTGGCAGGCTGGGTGAGCCTGTTTACCTTGCATGCCATTTGGCCGCTGCTGTGGATTTGGGCGACGCTATACCGGCCAGAGCGGGGATGGGGCATGGCGGCGCCGGCAGCGGAACCTGCGGCGCTGCAGGAACGTCTTCAGCAGTTGGAGGCCGAGCTGCGGCGCCTGCAGGGCAAGGCGGACGCTACGGCCGTTCCTGCCGAGAGAGCCTGAGAAAACGCCATGGATCTGTTAATTATTCTCAGCTACGTGGCGCTGGCCTACGGCGCATTCAAACTGTTCCGCATTCCGGTCAATAAATGGACGGTGCCGACCGCCGTGCTTGGCGGCATCTTTATTGTCGGCGCGCTGATTCTGGCCATGAATTACAACCATCCTTATACCTACAGGGCGCAGAAAATCGCGATTTCGCTGCCGATTGTGCCGCAGGTTTCCGGCATGGTGATCGAGGTGACGGACAAAACCAACGTGTTGCTGCGCAAAGGAGAGCTGCTGTTTCGTCTTGACGATACCCGCTACCGATCGCGTTTGAACAAGCTGCAGGCGGATCTGGCCGGGGCGGAGGCGGATGTGCGTGCTCGCCAGGCGGCATTGAGTGAGTCCGCCGCTAATGTTCAGCGGGTGAATGCGGAGTATCAGCGCGCGCGCAAAGATTATCAGCGTTATGCCAAAGGCGCAGCGATGGCGGTGAACCCATTCTCCGAACAGGACATCAGCCACGCGCAGCAACAGTATCTGGCGCAATCGGCCGCCTTGCAGGCCGCCAGAGCGCAGCACCGGCAGGAGCAGGAGCAGCTTTCGGGCCACTACAACGGCGAAGACGCGCGCATCGCCGGCCTGAAATCGCAAATTGCGGAAGCCGCCTATAACCTGGAGCAAACCGTGGTGCGGGCGCCGAGCGACGGCTATGTTACGCAAGTGCTGGCCCGGCCGGGAACTACCGCGGTGCGCCTGCCTTTCAAACCGGTGATGACGTTTATCCCGCAGCAGAAGCGGCAGGTGGTGGCGGTGTTCCGTCAAAACTCAATACTGCGTTTAGCCAAGGGCGACCGGGCGGAAGTGGTATTCAATGGCTTGCCTGGCCAGGTTTATGGCGGCACGGTGACGCGGGTGCTGCCGGTGGTGCCGGGTGGCAGCTATCAGGCCAGCGGCGTATTGCAGGGGTTGACCCCCGCCGGCTTGCAGGACGGGGTTTACGCGATGATCGATCTGGCGGCCAGCCCGGCGCTCGAGGGGTTGCCTGATGGGGTAAGCGCGCAGGCGGCGGTGTATACCGACCACTTCGCGCACCTTTCCATTATGCGCAAGGTGCTGCTGCGCATGACCAGTTGGTTGCATTATCTGTATCTGGATCACTGAGGCCGCCGGCCAGAAACGGCAGGCACAAAAAAGCCCGTAATCGAAGTTGCGGGCTTTTTCGCTATTGAAATTGGGCCCTACCTGAAATCTGATGCGCCGAGCAGAGCTGTTACTGGCGCTCTCCTTTTGCATAGCTGCATACCGAAAATACGAGGCCCATGATCAAGAGCAACACACCGGCAGTTAACAGGCCTTTCCACCACTTATCAAACAAGAAAAGGGCGGCAAATGCGGCAATTGAGAGAGCCGTCCCCGCAAGGGCTTCGATGATGAATAGCGCCCCATTCCCCATGACTTTTCCTAATTTACTGCCCCTGGATTTTAGAGAGCTCATGATTAACACCTTTGCAGAACATGTCTGAATTACTAGGACGTCAGCCTTTTCGGTGAGCGCACGACATAGCTGAACAGCGCACAGGTGCCTATCAGGCCTGCAGCCAGACTCCACAGCGGTTGCGACGGAACGGCCGCCAGCAAGGTGGATAATCCCCCTCGCAGCAGCCCGCTTCCGCCGGGCTTTGGCCCCCCGCGCAACGGAGCGCTTACGGCTTCACATGTGCCTGTCCACGGCATAGTTACCTTCCTGAATCATCTCTCATTGACACCCTATATTGGCCATTGTATAAAACTCCGCCTCAATAATGAGTTTCATTTGCATTCAAAACACATCCTGGATTTTCGAGAACGATTTTAATGAAGGATAGCTAATGAAAAAGGTCATCTGCGCGTTGGGTATGGTGTTTGCGTCGGTCAGTTCTGCTCTGGCAACTACATATCCTCTGACCATTGAAAACTGTGGGTATAAAGAGACATTTACCCAGGCACCTGAACGCGTGGTGGCGCTGGGGCAAAATACCGTTGAGATTTTGCTCCTGCTGGGCCTGCAAGATAAGGTGACCGCCAGTGCGTTTTGGCCGACCAAAGTATTGCCGCAGCTGGCTGAACAGAATGCAAAAATCAAAACGCTGACGGTGGAAATTCCTACCCTTGAATCTGTTCTTGCGCAAAATCCAGATTTCGTTCCTGCTCAGTTACCGCTGTTACTGGGGCCTGAAAGTAAGGTCGCGAAACGCGAAGATCTGGTGACCCTTGGTGTGAACAGCTATGTGTCACCAGGTATGTGCGCCACCAAAAAAGCCTCTGGTGATATGTATGGCAGCCGTCAGAAGCTGTGGGATATGACGTATCTCTATAAAGAAATTGAAGATTTCGCCAGAATTTTTAACGTTGAAGGTCGTGGCCAGGCCGTTATTGCCGATTTCAAAAAACGTGAAGCTGACCTGCGCCAGGAGTTCGGTAAAAACAAAAAAGATCTCTCCTTTGTTTTTTGGTTTTCAAGTTCATCCCCTTCTGCTGATGCCTATGTAGGCGGTAAAAACAGCGCATCCGGATTTATTGCCAACGTTCTGGGCGGGCATAACGCGATTACCTCCGAGACCGAATGGCCAACGGTAGGTTGGGAAAGCATTATCGCTGCGGATCCGGATGTGATCGTGGTCTCCAGTCTGGATCGTAACCGCTGGGCGCTCGATAACGCTGAGGAAAAAATAAAATTCCTGAAAAGCGATCCTGCCGTCAGCCAACTGAACGCGGTGAAAAAAGGGCATATCGTGGTGATGGACGGTCAGGCGATGAACCCGACAATCAGGACTATCTACGGAGCTGAACAGGTTGGCGAGCAGCTTAGAAAGTTGGGACTGAACTGATGACGACGGTCGTGCTTCAGTCTCGACAAAGGTTGTTCCTCACCACCTCGTTCTTGCTTTCCATCGCGTTGTTATTCCTGGTGATTGCGATTGGTGTCAGCGTGGGCGAGCTTTCGATCCCGCTGCAAAGCGTCTTTTATGCCATCAGTAATAAAATGGGACTGACCGAGGTTCCGCTCAATCGCATCTATGAAAGTGTGATTTGGGACTTTCGTCTGAGCCGCGCGCTGGTGGCGGCATGTTGTGGCTCCGGGTTAGCTATCTGCGGCGCCGTTTTACAAAGCCTGCTGAAGAATGCGCTGGCTGAGCCGTACGTGCTCGGCGTTTCTGCCGGGGCGTCAACGGGGGCGGTTTCTGTCGTCGTATTGGGCATCGGTACCGGGGCTGTATCTCTTTCTGCGGGGGCATTTGCCGGGGCATTCGCTGCCTTTGTCTTTGTCGCCTTCCTGACCAACGGCGCACGCGGCGGTAATGAACGCACCATTCTGGCAGGCGTTGCGGCTTCCCAGCTCTTCAATGCGATTACCGCTTATACCATCAGCACCTCTGCCAGCGCACAGCAGGCGCGTGATGTAATGTTCTGGCTGCTGGGCAGCTTTAGCGGCGTGCGATGGCCTGAATTCCAGCTGGTGCTCGTGGTAGTGGCGATTGGGCTTGCCGTATGCTTTTACTATTCCCGGGCGCTGGATGCCTTCACTTTCGGTGATGATGCCGCCGCGTCGCTTGGCATTGCCGTACCCTGGGTGCGTCTGATTCTCTTCACCACCACCGCGCTCATTACCGCGACCATCGTCAGTATGGCGGGCTCTATCGGCTTTGTTGGCCTGGTGGTTCCGCATGTGATGCGTTTCTTATTTGGCCCCCTGCACCGTACGTTGCTGATTGCCAGCGCACTGGCGGGCGCGATCCTGATGGTGCTGGCAGATATCGCTTCGCGCCTGCTGATTGCGCCGCAAAGTCTTCCTGTCGGCGTGGTGACTGCGCTGGTCGGTGTGCCTTTCTTTGCCGTGATTATCTACCGTTCAAGGAATAAGTGATGAGTATCTCCGCTGACAATATTACCTGGAAGGTAGGCAAAAAAGTCATCGTCAATGACGTCTCGCTGAACGTTTCTCGTGGCGAAACCGTAGGGCTTCTTGGCCCTAATGGTAGCGGCAAGTCCTCACTTCTGCGCATCCTCGCGGGCCTGCGTCGCCCGGATGCCGGCCGCGTGTCGCTGGACGGGCAAAACATTGCCCGCATGGCCAAAAAGCAGCTTGCCCGCCGGGTGGCCTTCGTTGAGCAGCACGGCATGACCGATGCCAATATGCGCGTTCGCGACGTGGTCAAACTCGGGCGTATTCCGCATCACTCTGCTTTTTCGAACTGGAGCACGCACGATGACGAGACCGTCACCGCTGCCCTGCAAAGAGTGGACATGCTGGAAAAAAGCGCTCAAGGCTGGTTGAGCCTTTCCGGCGGGGAACGCCAGCGAGTGCACATTGCCCGCGCGCTGGCGCAGACGCCCAGCGAAATTCTGCTGGATGAACCGACCAACCATCTGGACATTCACCATCAGATGCAATTAATGCAGTTGATCAGCGAGTTACCCATCACCAGTATTGTGGCCATCCACGATCTCAATCACGCCGCGATGTTCTGTGATTCACTAATTGTGATGCAGAACGGGCAAATCATCGCCACCGGGACACCCGAGAACATTCTTTCCGAAGCGCTGCTCTGGGACGTATTTCGGGTGAAAACGAAAATTGAGATCTCCCGCTTCCATGGTAAAAAGCACATTCATTTTATCGTTTAGGATCAAGTTGCATGCCTCCTTTATCCCTGCGCTCTGCCACAACGCTTTGGCCGCCCGTTTTACTGGGTAGCCAGTTTGTTTTCAACATCGGCTTTTACGCGGTCGTCCCCTTTCTGGCGATATTTTTACGCGACGATATGCTGCTTTCCGGCGGTGTTATCGGGCTGATTCTCGGGCTGCGCACCTTTTCACAACAAGGGATGTTCATCATCGGGGGGGCGCTCTCTGACCGTTACGGCGCAAAGGTTGTCATCCTGTGCGGCTGCATTATTCGCGTTGCAGGCTATCTGTTGCTGGCGTTCGGGCAATCCCTATGGCCCATCATTCTGGGCGCGTGTCTTACTGGCATCGGTGGTGCTCTGTTCTCACCGTCGATTGAAGCGCTGTTGGCTAAAGCGGGCACGTACAGTGAGGCAAACGGAAAGCGCAGCCGCGCCGAATGGTTCGCGCTATTCGCCGTGTGCGGCGAACTCGGCGCCGTGTTAGGCCCGGTTGCAGGCGCGCTGCTTACGGGGTTTGGCTTCCGCCAGGTGGCGCTTGCAGGGGCAGGGGTCTTCGTTGTCGCCTTGGCTGTGCTGTACTTCTGCCTTCCTGCCGCCCATCGCAGCGATCGGGCGCTAAAAATATTGCCCTGGTGGACGACATTCCGCCAGCCGCGTTTCGTCGCTTTTATCATTGCCTATAGCTCGTGGCTTTTAAGCTACAACCAGCTTTATCTGGCGCTGCCGGTTGAGATTCAGCGATCGGGCGGCAGCGAAAAAGATCTCGGCCCGCTTTTTATGCTGGCTTCCGTCCTGATCATTGCCTTCCAGCTTCCGCTTGCGCGTTTCGCTCGGCGGGTGGGGGCGGTCAACATCTTACCGGTGGGTTTTTTGCTGTTGTCCGCCGCTTTTGCGAGCGTAGCCATGTTCGCGGCGACAGAGCCGCCGGCAGGCTGGCTGCGGTTAATGCCTTCGGCATGTCTGGTGACGCTTTTAACGCTGGGACAGATGCTGCTGGTGCCGTCGGCAAAGGATCTGATCCCGCGGTTCGCCGACGAGTCGACGCTTGGCGCGCACTATGGCGCGTTAGCCACCGCCGGAGGCTTCGCGGTGCTGGCCGGTAATTTGTTGTTTGGTCCGTTGCTGGATGAGGCGCTGGTACCTTCAACGCAGGCCATCTATCCTTGGTTGCTGTTGGCGCTGTTCCCCTTGTGCAGCTCAGCGGCTATGACCGTGATTTGTCGTCCGCTGCAAAGAACACCGACCGCGAAAGCCTGAATGCTCGTGATGGCGTTTCATTCGCACCGTTATTTACGGGTATTTTCTCTGGATGATTGGTCATGATCCTTTTAGGGAACAGACCTAAACCTATACCAATGCGGGAAAGTGGCACCGATCTGGCGTGCGATTTTAGAAAATGTATGGCCGACCAGCTCCCTTATTTTCATTTCGCTTGACCTTAAAGTTAACTTTAATCTTAGTATGCATGGATTCTCTACTTGATTAAGGATCCGCGCCCTGATGTTTACCACGCTCAGTCTTCCCAACGGCAGCATCCTTCCCAACCGCTTGGCAAAAGCCGCAATGGAAGAAAACATGGCCGACGTCGGGCAAGTGCCCGGTCCAGCCTTGCATCGTTTATACCAGCTCTGGGCGCAAGGTGGGGTTGGCCTAATAATTACCGGTAATGTGATGATCGACGGTCGTGCAATGACGGGGCCCGGAGGCGTGGTACTTGAGGTAAATACCCCATTGGCCCCCTTTAAGGCTTGGGCCAGAGCTGCACGCCAGAACGGTGCGCAGGTCTGGATGCAGCTTAACCATCCGGGCCGCCAGGTCATGGCGAATATGGGGGGTGAAGCCTGGGCACCATCGGCCGTGCCAGTGGCAATGGGTAAGTACAGCAAGTTATTCGCACAGCCAACAGCCATGAGCCATGAGCAGATCGACGAGGTGATTGAGCGTTTTGCTGCCACCGCTTATGCTGCCGAAAAGGCGGGATTCACCGGCGTAGAGATCCACGCAGCCCACGGCTATCTGCTCTCTCAGTTCTTGTCTCCTTTGACCAATAAACGTAACGATCAATGGGGGGGCAGCCTCGCTAACCGCGCCCGTTTGCTATTAGACGTAGTGCGAACCGTTCGTGAACGTGTCTCACCTGGCTTTTGCGTTGCGATTAAGTTGAACTCGGCTGATTTTCAGCGCGGTGGTTTCTCTGAAGAGGATGCAAAACAAGTGATTTTATTGCTGAATGAATTGCCTATCGATCTGATTGAACTGTCAGGCGGCAGCTACGAAAGCCCGGCGATGCAGGGCAACGCAGCGGATGGCCGCACATTGGCGCGCGAAGCCTATTTTTTGGAGTTTGCCCGAGATCTGGCTGCCATTGCCCGCATGCCGGTGATGACGACGGGTGGTATCGCCCGTAAATCCGTGGCGCAACAGGTGCTGGATAGCGGCGTCGCCGTGGCCGGTATCGCAACAGCCATGGCGCAAGTGCCTGACTTGCCGCTGCAGTGGAAAGCTGGCAATGAACCTTATGCGTTGCCAACACCGGTAGAATGGAAAAATAAACCCATGGCAAGCTTAGCACGAATGGCTTTAGTCACGCGGCGTTTGCGAGCACTGGGCGAAGGACATAGTCGCGCCAGCCGTTATTCACCACTGTTTTCATTAATCGCGAGCCAGTTACGTACCAAGCGCATCACCCGTCGTTATCGTGAATGGCGCCAACGGCAGGTCTAAGTCATCTTGTTATGAGCCGCCTGCTCTGCACCCTGTCAGCATAAAATTAACTGAACAAAATCCATTGCGCAAAGTGTGTTGGCACTCGTTATTTTACATATATCTTTAATATCGTCGCGGCTTTAACTATTTAGCACTACCTGATTGTTACCTGGAAAATTCCAAGCACTAAGGCCGAAAAGGGCCTGGTGTCCTTGCCATGCACGCCATCGGACGACATCTCTGATGACTAATCGACGTCGACTAGTTCCCCTATCTGTTTAACCGTCCGCAAAAGATGGGGGGCTAATTGCTGTGCGCGGTCAAGTGGCAACCTGTCGCTGATAGCTGAGATCGACACGGCCAAATAGGGTTTTCCCACCCGTGCAGGAACAACACTGGCTAGCCCCGCAACACCTGGCCAGACCAGGTCTCGACTGTAACAATAGCCCTCCGTTCGCAATTGTCTGCATTGTTCTTCTAACGCCTTAACCCGTTGAGCGGGTAGCGAATAGGGGGAGTTCTCGGCGAAGGGGGGAAAGCCCTGAACAACAAATAGGGGAATTTCGGATTCCGGGTAATTAGCCAAAAGCGCTATACCGCTCAACGTATTACCAAGCGGTACT
>Ga0207713_1001681_pt1 | contig 17109 bp, 17 predicted proteins | sample KBSS64metaG_FD_184404 | JGI IMG/M metagenome (GOLD analysis project Ga0207713, IMG submission 184404) | Switchgrass rhizosphere microbial communities from Kellogg Biological Station, Michigan, USA - KBS S6-4 metaG (SPAdes) (version 2) | ecosystem: Host-associated > Plants > Roots > Rhizosphere >...
AGATGCATGAGACACCTCGTCATTTGTGTTTTTAGGGACACGGCGTGGAGTGAACATTATCTAGGGGAGATGAAGTGTGCTTGGCTCGAATGGACAACCGTTTGGTTAAAAAGGACAGGTATAGATGTCCGGCATGCCAGTGGGCAGCGATGGTGCGGGGTGGGGAGGGATAGACAGGGATAAACGGCCAGACACAAGAAAGCCCGCACGAGGCGGGCTTCTTGAGGTGATTCATAGACTGCTGTAGACATCTATGGATCGGTACTTGGTGGCTACACAGTCATTTGAATTGGGTGGACAACATAATGATTTTATTTGTTTTATTTCTATGCTGTGCGGTTAGGGATACATGTGGGGATACACGCGGCGCCCGATTGAATGCCATAACGAAGTCTAAACAGAAGAAATCTGCGTTGTACGCAACCAGCTTTGCAGATTTTTAATGTCTGCTTAGAGATCTGCTAAGCGGGCTAGCAGTGCTCGTCCGACGTGTTGGTAACGCTCAAACTCTTTGGGTTACGCGTCAATTGAAGGCAAATGCTGTTCGATTACGCCTAGCCATCCCATACCCGGATATGTTTCAAAGCCAGGCGTTATCGAGTAGCCCTGAATGAGGTTTTTACTCAGGACGCTGTATCCGCTCGATTGGCTTGCTTTGGTCTGTAATTCAATGCTTTCGCCCAGATGATTCTGTGTATCTGAGCTAGCAATTATCCTGTGGTTGTCGTCGATTATCATCAATCGACTTCGCGGCCGTTCTTCTTCGCTCAAGCGAACTCCTTTTAGAACGGAATCGGCTTGATTTTTCCAGTCGAAAAAAATCCCGATAACTCCAATCACAGGCGTCTGTTTACCGGCCTTACTGCGCACAGCAGCACTAAATGCGCAGGTTTGCGAGTCGTTCAAAAGCGGTTCGGCCGTTACTTTTCCAGCGAAATACTGATCACCCGAGGCGTGCTGCATTGCTTTCTTGAACCAAGGCTCCTTTGCAACATTGGCACCGATCACTCTGCCAAAGGTTCCCGGTCGGCCCGATGCCAAGATTCGCCCACTGTTGTCAGCGACCCAGATATCCAGATACACGGTGTAACTGTCGAGAATGATCCCAAGACGCTCGCTGGCGTGGGCGCAACCTTCCGGGGAATGACTCGTCAGTGCGTCTACCAGGGATGCATCCGTTGCCCACCAGCGCACGTCGCACGTGCGCTCGTAAAGGTTTCGATCGATGATCTCGATCATGTTAAGCGACAGATCAGCCAATCGCTGTCCTCGCACGTCAAAGCACATGCCACGACCGAGTGCTGTCAGTTCATTGACCGAAACCTGCAAGTCCTCGGTTAGCCCGCTGGCAATTTTCGAAATACGTTCGGAGATATTTTTGACTTCTTCGGCCACAACCGAGAACCCCATCCCAGCCTTGCCTGCATGCGCGGCTTCAATGAGTGCATTGATTGCCAGCAATCGAGTTTGGCGAGTGATCGCATGTATATCGCTGACACCACGATTCGCCAGAGACTCTACTTCCCTGGAAAGGGAGACGATCCGTTCGGGTTCGATCATTTTCTTTCTGCTTCTATCAGTTATTGATGGCGGCAGTGGGTTGCTTATCAATCAACGAAGAAAATACAAAACTGGGCTATAGCTGCCCTCTAACGAATGAAGGTTAGGACCCCTCTAAAAATAAGATCGGCTGATTTCACTGGGCCATTAGGTGAATCCGAAAAATTAATTCAAATGTTCGAGGCCCGGATCCCTCTTGGCTTGGGTCGTAAGGAATGGGACGCCAATGAGCGCGGGCAAGAGAGCCTAGAGACTCCGCAGTTTGATGCGGCTCATTGACAATACGGCATTCATGACGTGGTCAGGCTTAGGAGGGCAGGGCGGTCGTAGTGGTTGTCATTGCCGCACAGGGTCAACCCTGTACGCATTAAGGCACCGAACCTAGACGGTTTCATTCAGAAACCTCAGCGCAGTAATGGGTGTTGCTTCGGTTGGGCAATCACATGAGCATCGTTCAGATCGGATAGATAGCTCTGGTTCTGGTTGTCAGTTGTATTGCTACTCTGAAATCCACGAAGGGCCGGTTTGGGTCGAAAGCGAGCATTCAACGAGACATACTATCCTCCGCGCAACTCTGCCGGTCAGTGCGTGGTTCCACCACCAAAGTGCATCCTTCGCTGCTTACACGCGCATTGGCGTTCTAAGCAGCAGCCGCCAGAAGGGGGCACGAGCTATGAGCAGCGATACGGTTAAGCGTTTTGTGCGCAACTACTCCCCAAAATCAGGGGAATTACGTAGTCTACGTCGATCGTAAACTCTGTTTAAATTAAGAAGGACCAGCAGTGATTGACTTGAAGAAGGACACCTACACAATCTTGAACTTCAATTCGGATTTAGAAGATCTGATCAAAAAACACAAAGATCCGCTTTTGGCTGCTCTAACAGACGACACTCAACGATTAATCATACGACACTACCTACGCATACTTGGTGAGTTTTGCCGTCAAGCTTGCGAATGCCTTAAGAACAAATCATATTCGACGCTTGAAGCCCTATCGCGCGTAGTGATGGAGCAATCTGCCAATAAGCTCTACGTTGGTATGGATGAAGGAGATAATGGCCGTGCCCTACTGCGTAGCAGCAATCAACTGATCGAAAGCAACGGAAAAGCTTGGGCAGCATATCTTGAGTCGCAAGATGCTAAAAACCCTGCGGCCCAAGCGAGGCAGAAAAATGGTTCTTCTATGTTATCGCACTTCAATGAAAAATGGGCCGATGTCGCTAGATATCCTGGTGGCAAAGGTTTATTCAAGGCTTTGGGATGGGAGAATACTTACTACGCTTATTATGCGCCGTTGTGTGATTCCGTTCATAGCTTTTCAGATGAAATGTCGGCCTTAGTAGGAATTGGCGAAATATTTGAGCAGTCTGAAGCAGAGGGTGTAAAAACACTGCAATATTGGGACAAGGAACGTCGGCGCCTTGCTGTTTATCATTTTGCGGTAGCTCTTGGACTTCGAGCAGAAGCTTTTGCACGCTTATGCGAATTACAATTAGGTGAGTTCATAGACGAAAAAGCGGATAAGCTTTTCACAAAGCTGAGAAATCTGATCGAAAGTCACGACAGATTCGACCACGCCAGGCTAGACGCAATGAGTAAGGGGTCAGTTGAGTATCAAAAGTTTCCTATAAAAGTATTGTAGTTAAATAATTCAAACAGAAGCTGAGCACGGTTGACTATAAATCAGTGAGGACGGCTAGAAGTGGCCGTGTATAAAAATTTTCGAAACCCACGGGCCTCAAGTAATGTTTTGCATGCGAGGCAGACGCTTTCGTCCACCATTAATCTGAGTCGTCACTGTTTCGTTAGTACTTCAATCGGCCGTTTTGAGTGATCGGCCAATGGCCGCTACAGGTCGAAAGGTGTCCGTCGTAGAGTCAGCGCTGCGACTCTTAGGCAAATAGTGGTACAAAACTGAGGCTATGACGACATGGATAGAGCCGAATGAATCAGCTGAGTCCCGATGTGCGTGAAGACCTCCTCGAAGTGCTGGATGAGGTCTCTACACTGATGTCCGCTGCATATGCGGAGCTTAGCCCCGTGCCTGATGATCATCCACTGGCACAGTCTGGTCTTGAGAATGGGGCAGAGATCGTTCTGGACTACATCGCGCACGGCGAGGCAGGTGTCGCACTTGATCATCTGCTCTATATGATCAAAGAGCCTTCTCTCGCTATCTCTGCCAGATCTGCCGAGAAACTGGCTCGGGTTGCCAAAGTGTTCGAAATACCCTTGAACTGGGGGGCATGAGGTCTGATCGGACATGAGAACAGAACGCGCCACTGTCGGAGCGGAAGACGTCTATCGGCCAATAGCAGTCATTGCTTAGGCGCTGAATCAGACGCGGTGGACGCCTGAAGTGATCAGGGTTCGAATCTCCCCTTCACTGCCATATTTTGAAACGCACGGGAATTCAGTTAGTTAGAGTTTTCGGGCTTTTTCGATTGTACGACCAAATTGTACTACTCCCTTTCTTACTGCAATTTTATTGGCCCTATCTTTGGATGCTGGCCTGGCGCCAGAGCGCGGCGATTGCCTGCTGTGAGCACGTGATTAGATATTTTGAAATGCCTTAAGCCGGTAGGGGAGGCGGCTAATCGTCGTTATGAATTTAGCAGGCTTACGAACTTACATTCCTGAGTTAAGTTTTTCAGCCTCGGGGTATTTGTTGAGTCGGCCAAATTAGAGCCCTTTTTAAAGGGCCCTAATTGAAACGCCACCCTCTGTAGACGCTCTATCCGAGAACGCGAAGATCTTCCTCGCACGCTGATAGACTCTCTAAATTGTCATTCCATAAGTTATTAGCATATGACTTCAAGTAAGGTTTTTTGTTTTTCTCCCTCACGACTGCTATATAAGATCGCTGCCCGGTATCTTTATCAAAAATGAAGTAAGCCTCATTGCCATTGTCGATTCTTGATATTAGCGAGTTTGTGGAAAGGCTCCACTTCCCTAAAGTATTACCGTAGTGAGTTATTTGTTTGGCGCCAGTATGATCTGTGCCAAATTTTACACAGTTTATCTGGAAGTGCATATCTTCTGGTACGGCTTTTTTAGGCTCTTTATCTGAGTTGTTTGGCTGGAGGTTCTCTTGCAAACTGAGTTCGTTCTGTTCTAGCCACTCGTAGAACAATCCTTGTAGTATCTCAAAGCGTCCTTGATGGCTAACTAGGTCATTGGTACTTCGATTGTAAATATCAAATTTAACAAAAGTAGAAAATGCTTTGTCTGTATGTTCGGAGGCAGAAGCTCTTATTCCTTTTCTGTCGTTCTCGAACTGAACTAGAAACTCCCTGATGAGATAGTAGTGCTCCTCAAGTTGATTTCTGCAGAACCAATAGTAAACCGGTAGGAGTCCGCCGCTTGATAGCAACTTATCTTTAGGTAAAAAGATCTCAGACATGACAGTTAAGTTTTCATTAACTCGTCTTGCTGCCAGTTCTAAGTGGTCTCGACGTTCGGCTAGTTTTATGCTTGAGACAAAGGCGTCTAGTACTTTTTTCTTGGTATCTACTGGTTTTCCTTCGAATTCAAACTGTAATATTTTGGCTGCGGCGTTAAGGTCGGCGCCTCGGGTGAACGGAAATGCTACGTTATTTATAAAAAAATCATGGTCCCGGATAGTGCGAATAACGGCAGGTGCTGGGCCGGACATCGCATTGCGTATTTCCGCGCCCGTCAATGGTTTATTTCGATTTAGTCTAACGAATAGCTCGTTAATAGGCTCTTCTGTGGATGCGTGTACGGACATTATGGTCAAGGGAAAAACCTCAAATACCTCCGCAACCTCATAGTAGTTAGAGTAAAGATCCTTGTAAGACAGTCCTCCAAGTTTTAATGTAGGATTTGGTAAATATATGAAGTCCTGGTTGAGTACAACTTTGTTTTGGAAAAAGTCAAAAATCGCTTCAAGCCGCTGCTTACCATCAATGATTGCGTAAGGTAGCTTGCTTTTGTTGAGAGATGAGCCCTCTCCTACCGTGAAGTCAGCCATATAAAGCTTTGGGATATCAAAGCCATTAAGTATGGAGTCAATAAGGTATGCCTTATCCGTCTGAGACCAAAGCCGACCGCGACGTTGATATGGCGGCTCCATGTCGATTTTATTCTGTCTGGCTCGCCACCAAGTAAGTGGCTTAGGATCCATTGTTCGGATAAAAAATGTGGTGTCTGTGCTTGACATACTATACCTCAAACTCAAAGAAACGTTTAATTTCTAGGGCGAGACCGTCGAGATCTGGATAGACAACGGATTCGGTAAAACCATAAGAAAAAAGAGCGGCTCTCAATGATTTTATATTTTCTTTTGGTATGATAACTTTTATTAAACAATCTTTTGGGAAGCGGGAGCTGTTGTAAAGTTGATCCATTCCTAATGCGCTTTGCCCAAATGCAGTGAAGACACCTCGTTGTGCTACTATTCTTGGGCTGTTATGGGTCCCGTAAAGCGCAACGGGGTGGTTGTTCATTTTGGATATGGAGGATCTTGGGACATACCCCTTCATTTCCTCATCGATTGTTAAGAGAATGCCACGGTCGTAAGTTTGATGTGATAAAGCGTGTCGATTCCAAATAATTGGATCTAGTATCCAAACCGTCGCATCTGTAGTAAAAACTAGTTCGCCGTTCTGATCGATACCATAAGCTGAGTTCCCTATGGCAAAGTAAAAGGCAATGAAAGGATTTTCAGTCCAATCAAGCAGTCTTGTGGGGAGGCGATAATGCTGCATGTAGAAAATCACCTCCCATGGGTCGGTGAAAGACCTGTTCGTGAACGGCATACTGCGCTGTTGAAATCTTGTAATTAGTTCATTTTCTAGTTTGCTAAGATCATCCATTCCTGATCTTTTTTTGTGTCGATAAAGTCCAGGTATCAAATGGTGCGAACTATTGTTAGAACCTCTATACCAGAGCGATCCACTCATGGTTTCTTGAAGGGTTTCTATATAACTTATATATTCTGAGAATTTGAAAATTTTCTTCTCTTTAACTTTAGCCACGAATCGCTCCAAATAAAATTATTATAGGTTCCTTCCCCATTTCATAGCTTTTCTTGGGTGCAAACCCGCTAAGAATGGCACAAAATCAAGCTTCAGTTAACCCAAGCACATGTATCAGTACGGGCCCGCTAAACGGATAATCGCACCAAGCTCGGTGGGCTGTATAGCTGACGTCATTATTTAGCGAGTGGCTGCCCCCTCTACCTATTTCTCGTTAGCTGCTCACAATGCTGTTTTCAGTACACCTACCGGCCCATTACAGTTTTGCCGCTGCCTGTTGGTGACTCAAACCGCGGTCATGTTGGATCACGCTCCTTCATCTAAACCATGAAGTGAAAGCGCCGTTCTGAAGCAACGCCTATCTCGCAACTGAGTGAAATGGCGAGATCACACTGCCACTGCACAGTCAACGTCTTTTTATTGTCCGTATAGTAAGCAGATTTCGCTGGCACCTGCGGCATTTTAAGATCTTGAATGAGGAGCAGTTGGTGGAGATGAGTCATCGGCTCTATAGGTCAGTGCTCGGTGCCCGCTTTTGGCCGGTATCTGCCCTTCTTGAAGGGTAGCTGTGTGGCTGTGGGTGAGCTTGATGGGACGAGCCTTGGGGTGCGTTCCCCTTTCCTGCAACACGCTTAGCTGCTGGAATACGAGGTGTTCCGACTATTTCTATTCGGTGTAAAGCTCCTGAAAACCATATATTCCGCGGCCTTCAGCGTTTATGGTGCACCGGGAGCATGTGGAGCACCGGATTGAGGAGGGGTGAGTTATTCATTCATCCCGTTGCCCTTTATCTGGGGTACCAACAGCGGGTAATGGTGGTGACCACAGGGGCACCTCTTCCCCTGACACCTCAACAGCTTCAATGATAGGTGGGCAAGGGCTGGGGGGCCTGGCCATCTACTGACCTACTACCCAACCGGAGACGGAACCCCCTATAGCCACTTGAATCTGCAAAAACATCGGGGTTCGAATTACCCCAATCCAAATAACCTCCCAAAGGACCCATGAACAGCGCGGAAAGGTGTTGTTTTGCCTGCTGTCTAGACGCTTGGCGGCAGGCGTGTGGCGACCCTCTGATGCTCGCTGAAGGCGCGCAATGCGATGGGGTGATGGGGGTTAAAAACCGATACCTCTCAAAAAACGGTGTTCCAGGTGTTCCAGGTGTTCCACTAAGGCTGAAAGCCACGAGTTACGGGGCTTGCAGAGTGGAACACCTTTTTATTTGAGCTGGAACACTAGGTGTTCCAGCGGCAAAAGGTGTTCCACGTTGATAGTCTGTTGATTCAGTCCGAGAGCCGCTCCTCAACGGTCGGCAAGGTTGCGTCAGGAGTGATTTGTGTGAGGATAGATGTAGTAGATTCGGTCTGGCATGTGCGTGGCAAACCCCGCTGCTGCCCACGTTGTATACGGCAATACTTTTCGTACAAAACCTAAAGAATATTGGCAGTGGCGTGTAAAAAACAGTGAGGTTGGTATGTCAAGCTTAGAGATGGTAAGGAGTCGATTTGAGTCGTTGAATGGTATTCGCGCAGTGGCCCCGGATTTTATTGAAAAGCTGGAGCATGAGTTGAAAGTATCACTTCCCAGTAGCTTCAAATTGGTGGGGGAGTTTTTTGACGGAAGTGGTATTTATGTTTTACCGCTGCACCAGATCGGTTGGGAATCTCCAACTAATGTTCTTGTTGAAACGAAGCGCTTGAGAAGCAGTGGCCCACTTTCTTCAAATTATCTTGTGTTGGGGGAGCCTGCTGAAGGTCTAATCGTGATGGACTGCAACTCCCAGTTGGGGCAGGTGTTCTGGTGTGATGCGATTGATGTTAACCGCATTGGTAAAGAAGCATTGATGACAGCACCTGAAGTATGGGGTTCCTACTTGGATTTTGTTGAGTATTTGGTGTCGGAGGAAGAGTCTGATCGGCTGTAAGCAGCGCGTAAAGGCGTGTTCGATGTCGACCCATCCTCTGCTCGGGAGAAACCAGATCCTTGATCAATTCCCAAGATGCATCGGAGAGTTCGTAACGCTTTGACATGCGGGCCTCCAGCCAATCATGGCGCGATTCTAACCATACGGACTTTTCGTACAGAACCTCGCTGACGGCGCCGAATGAGACGGGGTGACGGAGGTTAAAAACCAATACCCCTCAAAAAACGGTGTTCCAGGTGTTCCAGGTGTTCCACTAAAGCTGAAAGCCACGGAGTACGTGGCTTTCAGGCTGGAACACCTTTTTATTTGAGGTGGAACACCGCGTGTTCCAGGGGAAAAAGGTGTTCCACGTTGATGCTGTGTCATTCAGTCCAACAGCAGTTCCTCAACTGTCGGCCTCGCAGGGCCTGGACTGATTGTGAGAGGGCCGACGTATTGAAATCGGTCTTCCCTGTGAGTGGGAGGCATGGGAATCCGAATGTCCTGCAAGGAACCGTGTAGCCCCACGAGCTGTGCGACTTGCTGATACCGTTTGGCTACTGCCACGAACTCATTAGCGCTGCTTCTTATTTGCTCCGCTCGTTTGTACATGATTGCTCTCAAGAGCTCTTTGTGTGAAACCTCCAACTCTTGGGCGCACTGTTCAAGTCGTTGGTCGATTTCAACCACTTCCTGTTCAAGTTTAGCGATGGCAGCAGTTCGAGCCAGATTCTTGCCACGGCTTCTGTCCGACTCGCCAAGGATTGATTGCAGGGCTGTGTCTGCTTCGGCTTCTGCAGCCGTATCGCCGGCAGCAATAGCCGCACTGTAGGCTTTGAGCGCCTTGTCATGCGCCGATGCTCTTGCTTCCTTGTCCAGAGTGTCCTCAGCAACCAAGGCCGTGAACTTGTGGGTTAGCTGCTTCTTGGTCCTCTCCAGTTCGTGGAGCGTTTCACGTTGAGCTGCGTATTTGTTCTGAGCCGCTTTAATTTCGGGGGTTGAAATCGAGTTTCTGTTAGACATGCGGGTATCTCCATTTACATATGGTGCTGCGAAAGGCTTGCCGGAATGGCAGGCCGAAATGGATAACTAATTTATGCGGCCTCGATGGAGTGTCCGCTGTCATCCGCCATGAGTGCGGATGAGTTAAAAACGTAGGCACGGGCTTTAGGCATGCCCGGTAGCCTTACCGATTGAGCCGCTTTGCCATCGCTGCCAGGCTCTAAAATGGCTCGGCTCAGTAGCTCTTTGTTCACGGCGTTCAGGTTCATGCCTTTGAAGACTTCGGAACACCAAGCCTCGGGCAATACGTAGTAGGTAGTGGTGGTGTGCAACGCATCACCCAGGCCATGCTCCAGCGTCTTGCGAAAGCCCAGCCGGTCAATGGTGCGAGGGCCGTGCTCGTCGATCTTGGCGGCGGCGGATTCCCAGCGGGTGAAACGGCTCTCTCCGAAACGCTCGATCACTTGGCGAAGGCGCGCGACGATGGCGTCACTTTCGAAGTTTCCGGCGCCGCCGCGCTCATTCAGCCAGGCATTGAGGCAGACCTTTGCCGCCGTGGTCGCTCCACCCTCAGGCCAGCCAGTTATCCCCAGGGCAGTGGCCAACTCCCCAGCGGCGGCGGCTAATCCAAAACGAGTGGCGGCACGTTGGGCCTGTCCGCTTGCTGATTTAGGTAGTGACGTCGAGACAAACCGCTCAATGGTGTGGCGCAAAATGGTCGACCACCCCAGCATCTTTCGGGGCTCACATAGGGCGGACAGGAAGGCGGTTAGCGGGGTGCCGTAGTACTTGGTCACCCGCGCTTTTAGAGCGTCTGAAAGCGCAGCTGCATCCTCAAATCCATTGAGGGCGTCGAACATTCCAAGCCCTTTGCTGGCATCGGCAGGTACTGCGAGCATGCGTACTTCCATGCCCGCTTTAAGATCCTTGTTGGCCTCTGCCATGTGCTGCGCTAACGTCTTTTCCCCGGTCGACAGAAACAACAAACGCCATTCCTGAACGTGACGACCAGCCTGGCCTCGATCATTGGCGCGTGCTTTGCCACTGCCATTACCCAGCATGTAAACCGTTTCGCCAATGATGCGCGGATCACACATGCCGATTTCATCGAGCACCAATAAGCCATCTGAGTGCGCGGCGGCGATGGACTCCAGGGCGTTATCAGTCGAACGCCAGGAGCGCACGCAACGCGGACTCCCGTAGACCGATGCGGCTACCTGCAAATGTGTGGTCTTCCCGCCGGAGCTGTCACCGTAAAGGTGAAAGCCTCCCGACTCATGACCCAGCATGTGCAGTAATGGCCCCGCGAAAGCGGTACTAACGACGAATGTCAGACGGTGGTTGCCAATGCACAGGTAACCGATATGCCGCTGCCATTGTTCGAGTGTTCCGGCCTGACTGATGGGCGGAAGTTGAGCGCCCGCATCGTAGAAATGCAGCTGCTCTTTGCTGGCACCAATCTGTCGCTCTGGAAGCAGATAGGCATCGTCATGCCAACCAAGTCGGTTAACCACTCGGGCGCGTTTGTCACTGTCATAGCTTTGCAGGTAGCCCTGCAAATCGTTGCGAGCGTTACGCCCTGACCGACTTCCCGCCAACCGCAAGCCCATATCCACCAGAGGCCCCAACACTTCCTTGCCGAAGTCACCGGCCATGTTGCGAGCGGGGATGTTCCAGCGTTTTTTATCACCGTCGGGATCATCCAGCTCGACCAGTAAGCCCCAGTTATTGCCCTTTTCGTCCCGGGTGCGGGCGAGGATTTCCAGGCGAGAGCAGACTGGCCGAGCTTCACCATCATCGCCGGCATAAAACACGCCTTCGGATGTGAGCCGAAAGCCACCTGGCAGCGTATTGGTTTTGGATTTCCTAGCGGGTTGTTTACTGTTGGACTGCTTGGCTTTGGACGGCTTGTCGCGAGGCGTCGTGAGGGGCAGAGAGAAAAGCTCTCCTGTGCGCTCCAGCTCGGCAAAGTGGGTGGGCGTCCAACCCTTTGCCTGTGCATCGGCAGCATCATCGCCGCCCGCCCACACGCCGCCCTTGGCAAAGGTCGGTGCCTCTCCATTGAGGCCGGGTCGCTGACTGAACACCGCGAGCGCCAGAACGCGCACAGAGGCCGCTCCCAGCGTGCGCAGGTGCTCGGCCAGCTCATCCATGCACTTGAGCCCTGGCGCATCGTTATCAGGCCACAGCAGCACATCGCGCCCAATCAGCGGACTAAAGTCCGACTTGCGCCAAGAGTTCGTTCCGTTGAGCCAGCAGGTGGCCACGTATCCCGGCATTAGCAGTGCGGCGGCGTCGGCAGATTTCTCGCCCTCGGTCACCACGACGGGGGCTACGTCGCGTTGCTTGAGGTGATCGAGGTGCAACAGCGGACGCGGTTCCGGCAGACCTTGCCAGCGCCACTGGTGGACACCATTTTTGCCTTTGCACCAGGTCAGAGGAGCAAACACCTTACGCGGATTGCCGCTGTCATCTGGAGGCAGGTCAAAGCGATAGAGCACCATCAACGGCAGGGCGTCGGCGTCTCGATAAATCCAAACCTTTGAGGGCGTTCCATGCTGGCGATGCTTGACCAAAATTTTCGCCATGGCCTCATCAGGAATGGGGCGGATCGCCACCCAATCCGGTGTTCTGCTTTGCGCCGATTTGGTGGCTGTTGAGACGCTATTTGAGTCGCTAGCCACACCCAGAAACTCGGCGAGTTTGTTGCACGCCTCGACCTCTGTTCCACCGTCCAGATAACGGATCAAATCAATCAGGTCGCCGCCCTTGTCGCCGGTGGCAAAATCTGCCCAGGTGCCCTTGGCTAAGTTCACCTTGAACGATCCGGCGTGTTTGTCGGCGCGAGTTGGATTCGGCGCTGAATACTCCTTGCCGCCGTCTTCACGTTTCCCGCTGGGTAGCCAGTGAGCCAATACTCGGTCAATAGCCTTAAGGGAGGCCGCTTTTACCTGGGCGAAGCTGGGGCGTTTGCCTGTTTTAGCGGGGCGCTCGGTCATTGGTCGGGCCTCGCAAGAAATAGCCCGTCCGTGGCGTCATCGATAAGTGCTTTCGCCATTTCGCCCAGGTAATAAGACGCCCAACTTAACCGCTCGCAGTTATCAGTCATGGCTGCATCGAGCGCGAATTGATTGGCGAAAAATTGCAGGTGGGATGCAGCCTCTAATGCCTCATCGATTGATATGCCTGGATTGACGCAAAACAGCTTCCTGCCCTCTTTATCGATCTTGGTGAACTGGGTATGGCCCGGTGTTCTTTTTCCGGCTGGCGAGGTCATTGGGCACCTCCATCGCGAGGCATTTTGCGAGTGGAATCATGGCCGTGTTCGGCCAGTGTTTTTATGAGAGCCAGTGCGCCGCGTACATCCCAAAGGGTGCCCGCCACTATCGCTGATGGAAGCGGCGGTCTGCCCTCTATGAAGTGTTCCTCAAGCAAGGCCAAGACCGAGTCGGCGCGAATGATGGCGCAACTGATCGCATCGATTGGTATGCCTGCTTCGACGTCGCCGGAGACGGTCAAAAGCTCTTCTGGCAGAGCAAGGCATTTCGATTTCATTTCACACCCCCTGTGGCTTCCAGGGCGCGTGCTTTTTCCATGTGAGAGTTGTAACGGGCGAGGCGAGAACGGAGGCTGGAGTTTGCGTGTAGAGCGGCGCGAGCCATTGCCCGGTGGGCAGCAGCACGGATTTTGGACGGATTTAGGGCGTGCATGGTGGAGCTCCTTCTTAAGTGGAAGCTGCCACGGAACGTCGCCAAACGAATAAAGGTGGCAGCTGTACGCAGGTTGGCGAACCGGGTAAGAAGGAACCCGGCAGACCCGAAGGTCTCCCGCGCACAGCCGCCATAAAGCAGGAATGCGGGCACAAAAAAAGCGCCTGCAATCGATATGGTGGCGCCTGTGCGCCTTCTTAAACTCGGGTCGCCAAACCCGGTCGCTGAATTTGCAGCGACGGCCAGAGCATAGCGCTCAGTTTTCCGACGTGCAACCACAAGCGAAGCTTGAAGATTTGCCGGGGGCGAAATACATTGATTGGGCATCTAGATTTACCTCCAACGCCCCCGGTTGCAGCCGGGGGCGTTTTCATTTCAGGCATGAAATTCCCAGCGCAGGTTAAGCAGCGGTAGATAACCGCCCTCATTCATCGAGCGAGCATCCTCATAGGCCGCTGCTTTTTGGTCACTGTCGATAGCGACGAGGCTGAACTTCTCGGTGTGCATAGCGAGTACGCCCCAAGTGCCGTCAGGCCAGGTCATGACGACGACAGCCCGGCCCAGGCTTTCGTGCTTATTTCGATACCGGATGAGGCGTTGCATGGTCGCCGGAGATAGGCCGATTTGCCGGAGTAGGGAGAATGGATGTAGCGCCGCCTTTTGGGCTACAGACGCTCTCATGCGGCCTCCTTGGCGCGTAGCGCGATGCGTGCTCGCACCCAGCTTTGAACCTCACTCAAAACCCAGGCTACCGGCGCTCCACGGGCGGTGCTTTCGCTGAGTTTGACGGGGAGAGGAAAGCCGCTTTCCGGTTGGCGCATAAGTTTGTAGATCGTGGGCCTTGCCAAGCCCACCATGGCTACGACTTCATTTATTCGAATCAACGTCGTGAGTGGGTCTAGTCTGCAAGGCGTTGCAACAACGTGGCTGTCTTGAGCTTTGGTCATTTGCCTGCCCTCACATCGTCGAGCTCCAATTGCTCAAGCGCCAAGACATCACGCCTTCTCATTTCGAGCCAGGCCAACACTTTTTTGCGGCTATAAAGTGGACGACCCTCAACCCTAGTAAAGGGAATCCAGTGTTCGCGATGTCGCCACTCTGCGAGGGTACGACCAGGTATACGGAGGGCATATGCCAATTGGCCCGCCGAGAGAAGGTCGTCAGAAGCATCTGTTAAATGCGAAGGGGGGAGCTCGGTTTTCGTAATTACGGAAATTGAAACATGTGCGACACGGGTGTTCATGGCTGACTCCTGTTGTCTCTGTGATCAACAGGAGCGAATCTATTTGTCCAAATGGAACTGTGCTTAGCTCACTTCCGAAGTTTTTTTCTTGGCTCCCAAACCTTCTCAGCCGCTAAGATTTTTTTTAGCTGCCTATCACGGAGACCGAATCGCTCACAAAGGATCTTGACCGCGTCGTTGTGCTCCTGTCCCGATTGGATGAGCACTGTGTAAGCGCTGCCGATGCGTCCGTTGCGCGGGGCAAGGACTTTGCGTCTGACCTCGGCAGATTTGAGGTAGTTTTTTCGAGATTTCTCCATGCGATCCTGTTTTACCGCACCTCGACTAATTCCCACTTTCTCCACCTCGGTGAGGTTTGGGTTCAGATATGCGATTGCGATAGTCATGTAGTTTCGAGCGTCACCCATGTAAATGGCGGCGGACTCTCTAGCTTCAATCTCTAAATGGGGGCAAGTCGCACGGTGCTCGTTGACCATCTCCAAATAAATATCTGGTGGTGCCATCGAAATTTGAGCGGTGTGGGGCAGGTCTCCCAGGCGCGCATCACCTTCAATCCAGTTGATCCACGCCCAAAGGATTTGGATTGATCGACAAGCGCGATCTATCGCGAGGGCGGCCACAAGCTGGGTGTCGGAAACGTCCTTGGTATCGACACCGAGGCGGCTATCCCTTATAGCTTTCGCCAATCCATGACTGGGATAGCTGTTGAAGCTCTGTCGTATGTTGAAAGCCATGAGGCTCACTCTAGAGGCAACCTGGCTCGCAACTGGATCCCAGCCTTGATCACTGGAGTAAAATTTTTTCCAGAGATACTGCCCCTCATCGATCAGATCAAAAGCATCTGCGAAGCGCTCCGCGAACTCTGGATACAGAGCACACTCGGTAAGTCGACTTGGAAGGTCGTCAGGATCTATCTCTAACGGATGCCCAAGAAGCTCCCTATAAGGCACTGATCACCCCCGCACCCCTCAGATAATTTGATGACCGCGCGATACACAAATCCCTCAAGAACCGCAGTGCAAGCGGCCTACAGCCGGGTATGGTGTGTGTGAGGTGTTCCATTTTTGGCGCTTTATGGGTGGAACACCTTTTTTGTGTGGAACACCAGGTGTTCCAGCCAAAACAAAAAGGTGTTCCACCGCTGGAGGCCACGAAATACGGGGCTTTCAGCGTTTGTGGAACACCTGGAACACCTGGAACACCGTTTTTTGAGGGGGTACGGAAACGCATCATTATTCGACCCTGCCGAAATTCCCTTCGATCACGTTACCTTTCTCCAGTCCATCTAGGTAATCGGCGTACCACTGCATCATCGTTGTACGTGGCGCCAGGTACTGGGCCTTGTTGTAAATTCCGCGCACGCCTGGTGCCTTGTGACTGAGTTGGGCCTCGATGTGGTCAGCATCAAATCGGTGTTCATTCAGGGCGGTGCTAGCGATGTGCCGAAACCCATGGCCTGTCTGCCGACCTTCATAACCGAGACGGCGTAGAGCCATTAGAAATACCGTGTCGCTTCGAGGTTTGGTGCGGTCGCTTCTGCCAGGAAAGAGTAACGGGTAAGCGCCGGTCAGGACGTGCAGCTCTTTGAGGGCTTCAACGGCCTGACGGCTGAGTGGTACTAAATGCTCGAGGCCTTTCTTACGGCCTTTGCGCTCCACCGGGATTGTCCAAAGTTTTTTATCAAGGTCGAATTCGTCCCAGCACGCTTCACGTAGCTCACTGGGGCGAACAGCGAGGAGTGTCAGCAAGCGCAAGCCCAGTTGCACATCTTTGGCGTGGGGGTAGGAGCGAATGGCGCGGAGGAGGGCGGGTAGTTCTTCAATGCTGACATGGGCATAGTTTTCGGGCTTACCTGCCGAAAGGAATTTATGCACACCGTCGAGTGGGTTGTTTATCGCCCGGCCGGTTACGCGAGCTAAGTCATAAATGTCTTTACAATAGGCTCTGACTCGGCTCATCTGCTCAAGGATGCCTTGTCGTTCCATTCCGCGTAGCAGTTCCATCCACTCCATCGACAGAATGCCGGTGTATGGGCGATTGCCGAAGGAGGGGAACACGTGGCGCTCCAACGCACCTATGACCCGTTTAGCGGTGCCGGTATCCCAGGAGTTGAGTCGCGAGCTATGCCACTCCCGTGCGAGTGGCTCGAACGTATTGTTACTTGCCGCTAGCTCAGCAGCACGGCGAGCCTGTTTGGTCGCCATTGGGTTCTTGCCGTCGGCTGCGTCACTGCGCAGTACGGAAGCCTTCTGCCTTGCAAATGCACCGCTGACCTCTGGATAACCTCCGAGACCTAACCAGCTCCATTTACCAGCTGGCGTTTTGTAGCGCAGTTGCCAGGACTTTTGACCGTCGGGTTTCACGCGGAAATACAGACCGTTGCCGTCCTGTTCCCGGTATTCCTTGATGTCGGGCTCCAGGCTTGCCAGGACGGTGTCAGACAAGGGGCGGCGCTTGATTTCAGAACGCTTCATGGGCATGTATCCCCTGAGTTCTATTTTTCACCAAGGATACACAGGGGGATACACGGTGGGAAGGTATAGGGGGAGACAGAGGTGAACAGCCAGAAACAAGAAAGCCCGCACTAGGCGGGCTTCTTGGGGTTGTTTATAGACTGCTGTAGACATCTATAAACAGGTACTTGGTGGCTACACAGGGACTTGAACCCCGGACCCCAGCATTATGAATGC
>Ga0207713_1001693_pt1 | contig 17049 bp, 16 predicted proteins | sample KBSS64metaG_FD_184404 | JGI IMG/M metagenome (GOLD analysis project Ga0207713, IMG submission 184404) | Switchgrass rhizosphere microbial communities from Kellogg Biological Station, Michigan, USA - KBS S6-4 metaG (SPAdes) (version 2) | ecosystem: Host-associated > Plants > Roots > Rhizosphere >...
TGCCGGTGGCCGCCTGCGCGGCATTGATTGACAGTCCCATCAGCAGCAAGGCCCGGAGCACGGGATTGAAGGTCGGCCAGGAACGACTCTGCATGCACTTGGATCCTTGCTCAGTCATGGGTTTTGTGGGTTGGTCTGATTGCCGCGAATCACTTCCACCGCGGGCCGTATCGCACCGCTGTGGTCGCTGCCGGGCGCGGTTTTCGGCGCGGTCCCCAGCGCCAACTGAGTGAACTGGAAGAGTTGGCTGTTGGCGGCCACCAGTTTGTCCGGCGCCTGACGTTCGCCGGCCCAATACTTGGCCAGGCGCTGTTCTTCACTGCTGCGCACGGCCAGGCGCAACGTCCCGACCTGGGTGGCGAGCATCATTCGACTCAACAACTGTTCAGGCACCGCCAGCACCACGGTGCGCGCGGTGAGCCGGCGCTGGTCCTGTTTGATCTTGTCGTCGGCACTCATTGCAGGAGCGGACGGTTGACCGTCGTTGGTCAGGCCGTATTGTTCGCCGACGCCGAGCACACGCATGGCCGGCACCACAATCTGTGCCGACTGTTGCGGGTTGCTGGCGTCCTGGCGCAGGAACAACAGCACGTCGACGTAATCCCCGGGAATCAACTGCCCGGCCGCGCCGATCACTTCATCGACCGACACCGCCAGCGCGCGCTCGTCACTGTGGATCATGCGCGCCAGTGTGCCGCCGGCCTCGAAGCTTTCTTCGTTGAGCCAAGTGCCGGCGCTCAGGTGTCGCCACGGTGTGCGGCCCACGGCCTGTTCGAGGGTACCGAGGCTGCCGGCGGGGGCGCTGAGCAGCTTTTCAACGGCCAGGTCGGCCGCAGTAAGAGGAGTGAATGGAGGGACGTCACGCACCAGCACCACGACCGGCTGGCGGGTCTGGTCTTCGGCAGCTGCGACGGTTTTTTCGACGGTGACCACCGCAGGCGCGGGAGCCTCGGCAACCGGAGCGGGCTGCCGGCTGAGCATCAGGCCCCAATATCCGACAACGATGGCCCCCAGTAAAAGCACCGTTGCAAGGCCCATGGTCACACGACTGTTCATGACGGCTCTCCCTTTCCTGCTGCACTACCAGCCCGCACTTCCTACCAAGGGACATCGCAATCAGGCAGCTATGAACATCCAACTATTTCGCTATTTCCACGCTAGCTGAAACAAGACAAAACGCCATTACTGACAGACAAATAACCCACGAAAGTATGGGTGTTGGCCCAATCAGCAGTCGAAATTCCGGGCGTGACGAAGCGACTAATCCTTTATGACTAATCCGTTCTTACAGTTGTTGGGTGGGGCTTTGTTGACAATGCTCAAATGGCACGGCGAACGCTTTGCCGCTGCTGTGACATCGGCGCCAGGTGCGCAAAGGAGTGGGCATATGTTTCGAATGATCGTTGATTATTTAATGGCCAGAGCTTTGCTGCTCTACAAACATGAGGACGGGGCTTCGGCAATTGAATACGCCATCGTCGTGGCCATGGTCGCCGTGGTGGTGGTCGTTTTCGTCACTCCGCTGGGTGATCGCATGCTGGCGATCTTCAACAACGTTCTGGTGTCACTGGGCGGCACGACGCAAACCCGGCCAACGCCATAATCCACAGCACGGTTGCGCCAGCACCTTGCTGATGTCGGGCTACACTCGATCTACCATTCAGCTTTCAGGTACTGCCCATGAACGTGTCTTCTTCCCCACGCCAACAGTTGCTTCTGGTTGACGACGAAGAGGACGCGTTGCTGGAGCTGGCGGAGTTGCTGGAAGGCGAAGGCTTCGTCTGTCATACCGCCACCTCGGTCAAACTCGCCCTGCATCACCTGACCCGCCATCCCGATATCGCTCTGGTAATCACCGATCTGCGCATGCCGGAGGAAAGCGGCATGTCGCTGATCAAGCGTCTGCGCGAACACACCTCGCGCCAGCATCTGCCGGTGATCGTGACGTCGGGGCATGCAGACATGGAGGACGTGAGCGACATGCTGCGGTTGCAGGTGCTGGACCTGTTCCGCAAGCCAATCTATCACGTGCGGCTGCTGGAGACCCTGGACAATCTGTTTCCCAAGCCGAAAGTGAATGCCGGGTAAATGGGTTACCCGGCAGTCTGTCTCAGTGTGCGGTTACCCGCTGGCGCAAACCGGAATTGCCCGGCGATAACGCCAGCGCCAACTGCGTGCGGTTGTGCATGTGGGTCAGGCGCAACACCTGCGAAACATAGAGCTTCACGGTGTTTTCGGTGATGCCCAGCTCACAGGCAATCTGATAATTGGTCTGCCCCTTGCCCACCAGGCGCGCCACGTCCAGTTGCCGTGGCGACAGCTGATTGAAGATCGCCGGGATTTCCAGCTCACCGGCCTCACGGTGCGCATCGTCACTGACGGGCGCCGGCGCGCGACGCACCTTGTCCAGATCCTGATAAAGATCATCGATGGACGACGACAGGTCCTGAAGTTTTTGATTCAGATGGCCCAGTTGCAGGGTTTTCTGCCGCTCCTGCAGCACCGCTTCCTGGCGTTGCAGGCCTTCGAGCAATTCATCCAGATTGACCGGTTTCTGGTAGTAGTCGGCAATCCCGGCGCGCAAGGCCTTGATCACGTCCTGCTTGTCGGCGCGGCCGGTGAGCATGATGGCTTCGAACGCCCGGTGTTTGCCGGCCAGCCGTTGCAGTTCCTGCACCAGTTGAATGCCGTCCATGTCCGGCATATGCAGATCGCACAGCACCAGACCGATAGCAGTGTCGCCCGTAAAACGCTCGATCGCCTCTTTGCTGGACTCGCACGGCACACAGCGGTAGCCGCTGCTCTCGAGAAATTCACAGAGCTCTTCGACGATCAGAGGCTGATCATCGACAACGATGACTTTTACCGCAGATGTAAGCTTGTTCACGTGCCACTCCATGCCCGGGCCAAAAACTGACCATTCCTGTACTGTCAGCCGCTGGCTGTATAACTCGTTGTTTTGAAGGTAGACCCACTTTCCGACTATGTACATAAGACTAGTGGCGCTTGGCGACTAATGGATCCAAGGTAGTGCAAGCACAAATCCGATCAGCACAAACGGCGCAAATGGCAGCTTTTTTGACACGGATGGCGCCATATACCGAAGTCGGTGCCTAAGCCCTTGACTCATATGCAGCCAGACTCTTGGCGCAAGCAGCATCCAGATCAGGCTCGCCGCACCGGCGCCGATAAAAATCCCGAGCAGCGAGACGCCGTCCGTCGCAAGACCAAGAGCTGTCATTAGTTTCACATCACCGGCGCCCATTCGGCCCATGAAATACCCGGGCAACGTGAATGCCAGGGCCACGACACAGGCCCAGCCTCCCTGCCCGGCTTCGGCGCCCATCCAGGTGGTACCGAAAGACAGCAGATAGACCAGCGCGAGAGTCCCGACGCCCAGCGTCAAAACGTTGGCAATTCGTCGTTGCCGGGCATCCTGAGCCGCGCACGCGGTCAACCAGATCAGAAGGACAAGGCTTTGCATCCGGTAAAAACCGTCCGTTTTTGCTGAATGATTCTATGCTGATACTACGCAGTGACTGTCAGGGTAGACGCACGGATGAAAACCGGCTCTCGGAAGGCGCAAAAAGGCGCGGTGGCGATTGAATTCGCCCTGGTGTTCGTGATCTTTTTCGCGGTGTTTTATGGCCTCGTCAGCTACAGCTTGCCGTTCGTGCTGATGCAGACGTTCAACCAGGTCACCGCCGAAGCCATCCGCCGCGCCGTGGCGGTCGATCCCGCGGTTCCCAACTATGCAAGCGTGCTGGTCAGCACCGCCAATGCCGCGTTGACCCAGCAATTGTCGGTGCTGCCGTCGTCGCTGAACGTGGTGGTCGGCACGGACACGACAACGGTCTACGACCCGGCCCAGGGCACGCTCACTGTCAGCGTCAATTACCCGGTGAGCAAGCTCAATCGGGTCATACCCTTTCTGGTGTTGCCGGGCGTCGGCGCTGTTCCCAGCCTGCCCGCCAACCTGACCGCCATTTCGAGCCTGAAATTTTGACTCCGGGTGACAACCTGCTCGGCCGCCTGCTCAAGCGAAGTATGGTCGCCAGCGATTTGCCGGACGTACTCGGGACCCCGCTGACGGGCCTGCACATCCACCTCGACAACGACGGCGGCGTGTTGCAAATGGCCGGCCCGCTGCGCCTGCTGCTGGCGCAACAGACGCCCCGCGACAAACCGGTGCCGTTGCACGACTACCTGCTGGCGCACTGCACGCTGGCGATCGAGGGCCGCCCGCAAGACTGGCAAGGCCAACTGCTGGACCTGGATTTTCCCGGTCTGGGCGACCAGACCTTGCACCTGCGCGGCTGGGTCCAGCCGCTGAGCGATGGCTGGCTGCTGCAATTGATCGACATTGCCGACCTGTTGTCCGAACGCCAGCAAGCGCATCAGCGCGAGGCGTGCCACATGCTCGCCGAGCAGATCAGCAAACAGGTGCGCAGCTGCAGCCTGGGACGGTTGCCGATGCTCGTCAGCGAACAATTGCAGGTGATCGCCCAGCGCTGGCAGATCCCGTGCCTGGCACTCGCCCTGCTCGATGAGCAGGAACAGGGCTGGCAGATCCATCAGCAGTTCCACGCTCATGACGCCCCGGCGCTGTGGCACGACGGCCAGCGTCTGGGCACGCCGCTCGACAGCCTCAATGGCAGCGGCCCACAGCGCCTGGGTGAGCATTACGGCCAGTACGAACACTCGCGGGTCCAGGGCCTGTTCGGTAATGCCGAAGGCTTCGCCGTGCCCTACAGCGATGATCGAGGCGTGATGGCGTGGCTGCTCTGCGGTTTTTACGCGGTGGACAAGACCGCGCCGTATCTGGCCGATCGCGACTGGCTGATGCTGGCAGGCGCCCTGGCCGGGCCCCTTCTCGGTCGCCTGCGCGAGCAGCAGCATCAACTGCAACTGGAACGGCTTGAGTCGTTGCAGACAATGCTTGGCACAGGCTGGTGGGAAATCAGCCATAGCGAGCAGATTCAACTGGCCCCGACGCTGGCTGCCATCCTGCAACAGGACAGCTCGACGCTGACGCTCGAGGCCTGGCTGAGCCTGATCCATCCCGCCGATCGCGAAGAAGTCCGCAGCCGCCTGCAAGCCCTGCAGATGCAAGGGGAAATCCTCGACCTGTGCGTGCGCCTGCAGCCTCGCGATGGCAACCAGACGCAGGCGTGGTATCGCCTTCAGGGTCAGGTCACCGGCACCGGCGAGCACCGGCGGCTGGTGGGTTTCATGCTCGACATCAGCGACATCAAGAACCAGCAGCAACTGGCCGCTGCAGCCCATGCACGGCTGGACAACCTGATCGCCAGTTCGCCGGCGGTGATTTACGTCCAGCACTACGTCGAAGGCGCCTTGTTGCCGGCGTTTTTCAGCGCCAGCCTGCAACCGTTGCTGGGCTGGAGCCTGGAGGACTGTGACGCCAGTGCGCTGGCAGAGCGGGTTCATCCGGAAGACCGCGCCCTGTATTTCGAGCGAACCCGGCAACTGCTGCGCGAAGGTTCGGTGCGCGCCCGCTATCGCATGCGCGACAGTCGCGGCGATTACCACTGGCTGCTCGACGAAGCCCGGCTGTTGCGCAACGACCTCGGCCTGCCGGTGGAAGCTGTCGGCTTGTGGCTGGACGTCACCGAAGCAACGCTGGCCGCCGAGCAGGTCAGACAGAGTGAGGAACGCTACCGGATTCTGGTGGAGGACTCGCCGGCGATGATCTGCCGCTACCGCCCGGATCTGATCCTGACGTTCGGCAACCGGCCGCTGGCGACCTATCTGGAATGCGCCCCCGAAGCCCTGGCCGGGGTCGATCTGGGCAGCTGGATGTCCGACGTTCAGCGCGCGGCCTTCGTTGAGCGCCTGGCGCAGTTGACCCCGCAATCTCCCGTCAGCACCGCCGAAATCAGCCTGCAATTACCGGGGCGCGAACATGCGTGGTGGGTGTGGTCGGATCGCGGTGTGTTCGATGAACACGGAAAACTGATCGAAGTACAGGCGGTGGGCCGTGACAACACCGAAGTGCGCCGCTCTCAACAGCAGCTCACGCAAAGCGCAAAAATGGCCACCCTTGGCGAAATGGCCACCGGCCTGGCCCACGAAATCAATCAGCCGCTGAACGTGATGCGCATGGCCATCGTCAACGTACGGAAGCGCCTGAGCAACGGCGATGCGCAGATCGATTACCTGACCGACAAACTCAATCGCATCGACGCCCAGGTGCAGCGCGCCGCGAAAGTGGTGGACCACATGCGGGTATTCGGTCGCCGCTCCGAGATCGAGCAGCAGCTGTTCAACCCGGCCAGCGCCATCGAAGGCACGCTGTCGCTGCTGGCCGAAGGCATGCGCGGCAAAGGCGTGGACCTGCGTATCAGCGAAACGGCATTCGAGGTTCAGGTGCGCGGGTACGTCGATCAGCTTGAACAGGTGTTGATCAACCTGATGGTCAACGCCCGGGATGCGCTGCTGGGCAAACGCGAGTCCGACTCGACGTTCAAACCATGGATTTCAATCTACGCGGAGCGCGACGAGCAACACGTGCGACTGTGGGTCGAAGACAACGGCGGCGGTATCGACCCGCGTCTGCTGGAGCGGATTTTCGAACCGTTCTTCACCACCAAACCGATAGGCGTCGGCACTGGTCTGGGGTTGTCGGTGAGTTACGGGATCATCGAGAACATGGGCGGCCACCTCAGTGTGCGCAACTCGGCGGACGGTGCACGGTTCTGCATCGAACTGCCGATCGCCCCCGACGACTAGATCACCAGATAGGCCTTGCCGGTCTGGCCGCAGGTCATGTTGGCGCCGACGTCGACGTCCATCAGATTAATGCCCAGCCCCTTGAGCAAATTGTTCAGCAGTGGGTCCAGCAACGGACTCACCAGATTGGTGATCACCGGTTGCAGGATCGTCGTGACATCACTGATCAGGCTGGCAACACCGGTGACAATCGCGCCCAGCGGGTTGCTGCCCTGGGGTTTGTAGACGATCAGATTGATCCCAGCGAGGGTGCTTGCCAGACTGTTGACGATGTTGGTTGAGGGCGCGGCAGCAATCACGCTTGGCGGCAGTTTCAGGTTGGGCGGTGTGGCGAACGGATTACCGCTGGAAAACACCAGGTTCTGGGTGTTCTGCGCCACGCTGGTGTTGACCATGATCGCAATACCGCCGGCGCCGTACGGCACGTGAGTGCTCGGGTCACAGCTGCCGATCCCCAGAATCTTGTGGCAGGTCACCGTACCCAGATCCACCAGCGGCAAGGGTGTAACGGTGGGCTGGGCGGCAGAAGAGAAGGCGTTGGTCGGGTCGATCTTGCCCAGTTTGAGATCGGCAATCGAGGTGGTGGTTCGGGCCGTCAGGCTTTTGGTGCCGGCATTGCCGGTCGGACAACTGTAATCGGTGACATAACTGACGGCACCACCGGCGTCCAGGCTGATGTCGATCTGCGGCGAGGGCAACAGCTTCGGGTCCAGTTGCTCACAACCGGCACCGAGCAGGCAGCCGGCCGAATTCAATGTGGCGACCAGATTAAGGCTCAACAGTGCATTGAGGGTCGGTGTCAGCGTGCCAACCAGTCCGAGTACCGCGTTGGCCAACCCGGTCACCCCGGACAGCACCGGCAGAGTCACCGAAAGCAGCGTGCGTATCTGCGCGGTGCGCACATAGATCCGGTTCGGCCCGGTGGGATTGGCCCTGGCCAGCGCCGGATCGCCGATCGCGGAAAACTGCGGCGGCTCGATGACTTTGACCCGCACCGTGACATTCGCCAGCCCCAGCACGCTGATCGGCAGAGTCGCGGCCACCGCACTTTTGCTGTTGGCCAGTTGAATCACGCCCTGGACCAGTTGCAGCAACTGCAGATTGGCATCCAGCCCGGCGGCCGTGGTGCCGGTCTGCACTTGCAGGATGTCGCCGAGCTTGACCGGCGCGGCATTGATCGCCGCCACTTGCAGTTGGCCCAGCGCGGTAATCACTTCAGCGGTGGCGCCGTTGAGCTGGACCGCCGTAATCGCGGCCTGGATCAGTTGCGTCACCGTGGCCTGGGTATTGAGCAACTGGGTGTAATTGCCGGCAGCCACGTTGAGGTTGATCGCCAGTTGATTCAGGTAGCCAAGCAGGTTGATGTCAGTGTTGAGCAGGCTTTCCCAGCCCAGGGCCGTCAGGTTGACGTTACCGCCAAGCAGCCCGGAAAACAGTGGATTGAGGATGTTCGATTGCGCGGTACTGATGCTGGCCAGGTTGCTACGGATGTTCAATTGAGCGACGGTCGGCTTGGGTTTGGCCGCCACCGCCGAAGCGTATAGCACGGTGTTGAGACTGACGGGTGTGCCACTGAACAACGCCTGCACCCCGCCGGCAAAACTGGTGGTGACGGTACGGTTGGCCGCGACCTTGACCGCCTCTGATTGCGTGGCGTCCACCGTAAAAGTGCGCAGGCCGGTGGCGGCTGTCGCCAACTTTCCGCAATCGATCACAAGAACGTTGGTGGCATTGGCGACAAACCCGTTGCGTGTCGCGCTTTGCCCCGCGTAACTGGCCGCAGTGAGGCCCGGCAGGCAGTTGCCGCCTCGGCTGACGGCTTCGAGGGCGGCGGTGTCCACCAGGCGCTGCAGTTTGCGTTGCTCCATGTACAGGCGACCGGTGTCCACGACCAGCAGCATCAGTACCAGCGCCAAGCTGAGGGTGGCGGCCGCCATCAGGCCGATGGCTCCCCGCTGCCGGGCTGGCCCGCCGCACTGCGAATGACGCGACATGGCGCACTCCTTTGCCGGCGCACGGCCGGGCGCAACCTCCATGGATGGGTAAGAGTGTAGACACGCGCAGGCAACACTGCTGGCAACGCGCCATTTTCACCCGCCCATAAAAAACGGGAGCCATTTGGCTCCCGTACTTTTTTCAACAGACTCAACGCGGCGGATAGTTGGACAGGATCCGCGCCACGGTTTCGCGGATGGCATTGCTGCGATCCGCCGGGTTCGGCGTGCGGCTGAGTATTTGCTCGTCGCTGCCGCGCCACACCAGTTTGCCGTCCTTGCCGTCGAGCAGATCGACCTGAATGGTCGCCACCTTGTAGGTGATGTTGCGGGTTTCGTTGTACATCGGCGCGCCCCAGTAACCGTTCCACGGGCCACCCCAACCGCCGCCGTAGTTGGTGGTCACCTGTTGCTGACGGTCCTCGACGATCAGGTAGGTCTGCACAAACAGATCGCCTCGGGCGCCCGAGGCGGCCGGGCGCAAGCCACGCTGATCCAGTTGATCGGCAACGGCCTGACGGATGCGCTGCTCGGTCAGGTCGCTCTTGATCCGTGGATCATCGGGGCGGTATTGCAGGGCGGGGTCTTTCCAGCTCCAGCTGCGATACGCGGCGAAGTCGCGGCTGGCGTCAAAATCATGATTGACCTGGTTCGAGGCGCAGGCACTGAGCAGCGCGATAACGACCAGTAAAGCAAGACGGCGGAACATGGTTTTTCTCCGGTGGAAGACATGAACCTGAGGGCGCTTTCATTTGCAGAAGGCTAACCGGGAGGATACGCCGACATGGCCTTTTCGACAGCCTCCCGAATCGCATCGGTGCGATCACTTTGCGTGCCCTGGGTACCGGTTTCGGCGCTGGCGCTCCAGACCGGTTGACCACTGCCGGCGTCGAACAGATCGACCCGCACCACCACGACCTGCTCCTGATAGGTACGCACGATCGGCACCGTGTTGTACATCCCGTAACCGCGGCCGTAACGGTCATAACCGCCGTAGCCGCCGCCGTAGTAACCGTAATCGTCCTGCACCTGACGCAGGCGGGTTTCCAGGCTCAGGTTGGCGCTGACCAGCAGGTCGGCCGGGCGATTGTCATGCAGCGGGCGCAGGCCGCGCTGGTCCAGCGCACTGCTGACGGCTTCGGCCACTTGCGCCGAATCCGCCCAGGCCGTGCCCGGTGGGAGTTGACCGTTGAGCCATGCCCAGCTGCGATAGCGCCCGTAGTCACGAGGGGGCGCGGGATAAGCGCTGCGGTCGAAGGTGGTCGCCGCTTGCGGTGGGGCCGGCGGCAACGGTCGTGACTGCGCCACGTAAGGGTTGCTGCCCTGGCAGGCGGCCAACCCCAGACAGATCAGCAGTAACCCTGAATGACCTTTCATATCTCGCTCCGATCAGATCGGCCGGCAGATCCAGTGCAAGTAGCGCCCAAGCCCGGCGAAGCTTGGGTGACGACGGTGGGCGAGCTCTATCTCGAGCAAATCAATCAACTCGGCGCGGGCCTGGAATTCCACCGGCATGTAATCGTGGAAAACCCGCACCCCGCTCTGGGTTTCGACCTGCCACAACCCGGCGAGTTGCGTCGCCAGTTCCCGTGGATCGAGTGGCTGCTGCGGGGTCAGGCTCTGCTTTTCGCCGGCCAGGTCGTTCTTGCGCATTTTCTTGAAATGGCCTTTGAGCAGGTTCCGGTAAATCAGCGCATCGCGGTTGTAGAACGCCAGCGACAGCCAGCCGCCGGGCTTGGTCAACTGATGCAGCACCGGCAGGATCGCGTGAGGTTCGGCCAGCCATTCCAGCACCGCATGGCACAGCACCAGATCGTAAGGCTCGGTGAGCTGGCCGAGCAGTTCCTGCCAGGGCGCCTGAATGAACGTCGCGCTTTGCCCGGCTTCGGCAAAGCGCTGGCGGGCGCCTTCGAGCATCGGTTCGGCCGGCTCGGTGAAGGTCACCTCGTGCCCGCGTTCAGCCAGCCACAACGACATGTGGCCCAGGCCGCCACCGATGTCCAGCACCCGCAACGGGCGGTCCGGCAAGGCTTCGGCGAGATCGGCCTGCAACACCGCTAGGCGAATCGCGCCTTTGGCGCCGCCGTAGATTTTTTCGGCGAAACGGGTCGCCAGTTGATCGAAATGACGGTCGCTCATCAGCTGAACCGCCGTTCGCTGTCGGCGAGTTTGCTGCGCACCACTTCATTCATGTCCAGCCCCAGTTCGCTGCACAGCAGCAACAGATAGAGCACGATGTCGCCGACTTCCTGCCCGGCATGGGCGAGTTTGTCCGCCGGCAGTGCGCGCGACTGGTCTTCGGTCAGCCACTGGAAGATTTCCACCAGTTCGGACATTTCCACGCTGGCAGCCATGGCCAGGTTTTTCGGGCTGTGAAATTGCCGCCAGTCATTACGGTCGCGAATGGCGTGCAGGCGTTCGGTCAGTTCAACAAGGTTCATCGGGCTCTCCTGAAGGCGTATAGCTTCGGGGGGATGCCGACCGAAGGCAAGCGCCAGTCGACCGTTAAAACCCTCTATGCTTGCAGGGAACTCGACCGCACCCGCTGCGGCCCAAGGCTCAGCTCTTTCATCAGGAAACAGACATGCAGGTAGAAAGCTTTTTCGAATGGCTGGGCCAGGCGCTCGGCTCGATCATCCGCTTCATCGTCGACGGCCTCAGCGGCCTGTTCAATCTGCTGGGCAACGCTGGCGGCAACTTTGTCGACGGGCTGTCGAAGGCGCTGGGCATGGACACGTCGATCATCAGCATCATTGCGCTGATCGTCGGCCTGATGCTGCTGTGGTCGGCGATCCGCGCGTTCATGAATGCCTCGATCATCGCCGGGATCATCTGGTTGCTGCTGGGATTGTGGCTGCTGAGCTGGATCATTCACTGACGCCTCCCGTTACAATGCCGCTCCCCAAGGAGCCCGCATGTCCAACCTGATCGCCGACTGGCGCGACCGCCCGACCCATCACCGGGTCTGGGCCCTCGCCGCCCCCATGATCCTGTCCAACATTTCCGTGCCGCTGGTGGCGCTGGTCGACAGCACCGTCATCGGCCATCTGCCCCACGCCCATCAACTGGGCGCGGTGGCGGTTGGCGCCAGCCTGTATACCTTTCTGGCCTGGGCCATGGGTTTTCTGCGCATGGGCACCACTGGCTTCGCCGCCCAGGCCGCCGGGCGCAGCGACGGCGCGGCCTTGCGGCAGATTCTGCTTCAGGGCCTGCTGCTGGCGATGGGGCTGGCGCTGCTGCTCGGGGCGCTGGGTGTACCACTGAGCGGGGTCGCACTGCACTTCATGCAACCGTCGGCGGAGCTGGATCAACTGACCCGTGACTTCTTTCACACCCGCCTGTTCGGGCTGCCGGCGGCGCTGGCCAGTTATGCGCTGGTCGGCTGGTTCCTCGGCACCCAGAATGCCCGGGCGCCGCTGGCGATTCTGCTGAGCACCAACCTGATCAACATCGTGCTCAACCTGTGGTTCGTCATTGGGCTGGACTGGGGCGTGGTCGGTTCGGCCCGCGCATCGGTAATCGCCGAATGGAGCGGCGCCCTGCTCGGCCTGTGGATGACTCGTAGAGCCTTGCGCGCCTATCCCGGACACATTGCCTGGGCGGCTCTGAAAATCTGGCAGAGCTGGCGTCCGCTGCTGGCGGTCAACCGCGACATTTTCATCCGCAGCCTGGCCCTGCAATCGGTGTTTTTCCTGATCACCGTGCAGGGCGCGCGACTGGGCGATGCCACGGTCGCGGCCAACGCGCTGCTGCTCAACGGCCTGCTGCTGACCGCCCACGCACTGGACGGACTGGCCCACGCCGTCGAGGCCCTGTGCGGCCACGCCATCGGCGCCCGTGATCGTCTGGCCCTGCGCCGTTCGCTGGTGGTTGCCGGCGGTTGGTCGTTGCTGGCGAGCCTGGGCTTCGCCGCGCTGTTTCTGCTGGCCGGCCACCTGTTCATCGAAATGCAGACCGACATCCAGAGCGTGCGGGAGACCGCGTTCATTTACCTGCCCTACCTGGCTGTCCTGCCGTTGATCGCGGTCTGGAGCTACTTGCTCGACGGCCTGTTCATCGGCGCCACCCGTGCCCGGGAAATGCGCAACGGCATGCTGGCCACCGTGATCCTGCTGCTGCCTGTCGCTTGGGCGCTGCAAGGTCTGGGCAATCACGGCCTGTGGATTTCGTTCCTGTTGTTCATGGTGCTGCGCAGCCTGACCCTCGGGGGACTGGCGTGGTGGCTGCGACGCACCGATGGCTGGTTCAACGGTGCCGCTCACTGAAGCTGTGCTTCACGATGGATCGCTCAGCCAGCGTCGACGCAACAGTTCGAGTCGTTCTCGCGGAGTCAAACCTTGCGGCAGCGGCATCAGCTCGGCACGCGGATTCAGCAAACGCAGCCACAACCAGTCGTCCAGCAGCGTCCGCTCGCTGAAGCCCAGTGCCAGACCTTGTTCCTGAAAGGCAGATATCAGCCGAAAGTTGTTTCCCGTCGCCTGACTCCAGCGCCAGACATGCTGATCCAGCAGGCAACGGTGCAAGCGTTCACGCTGTTGACGGGTCAGGCTTTGCTCGATGCGCAGCGGCTCCACGGGCAGCCCCGGATTGCGCAGTTGCTGCCAGCCCTGACTGCCACCAGCCAGATCGGCCCAGGTCCCGCCGAACCAGCGCAGCCATCCGATCGGCCCAAGCCAGCAGCTCAATTGCCGGGCATCGCAGGCATCGAAAAAGTAACTGGCGGTCTGCCGATTGTAGAAATTGAGCAGTGCCCGGTGATTCAGGCCGATGGACACGGTCAGCATCCGCTGCAAGTGTTCGCGCAGTGACTGCGCCGAGACCTCGCTGCCCAGCAGCAGCCCTTGCCAGGTCATGGGATCGGTATGACAGAGCGCCGATAGCGCCGGGCAGTCACGCAGGTCGATCAGCCATGGGCCTTGCTCACTGACCGGCTGAAACTCGGTACCGTCAAACAGCTGCAGGCAGTGCACACCGGAGAATCCCTGACGTAACGTCTTCACTGCCTGAGGCGCCTGTGCGATATCCAGCAACAACCATTGAGCGCGTTGTCCGGGGGCTGCGCCGCTCATCTTCCATCGCTCGTTTTGAGCCCGGCGACCAATCGACAGCTGCACAGTGACGCCGAGCAATGGCGATAACTGCCGCCCCCCGGTATCAGGCACAGCAACAACAGAGGCTCGGCCGCCTTCAACCATTGAGGCACGCCGGCGGTATCCAGACGCTCGGGCAGCGTTGACGATGCGTCATCCTCGATGCCCTCGATGAGTGCCGGGACCTGCAAGACGCCACTGATCACGGGCTGCTCAGGGTCACCTTCGAGAAAGCTCACCACCACCTCTACCCCGTCCTTCAATGATGCCATCGGCGTATCGGCCAACGCCGGCGCCAGCGGCAGCCAGCAGTGGCTGGGGCGGGCCCCTTCGCCCTGATAAAGCCAGTCGAACTGAACGGCCACCGGCCGCACGGCATCAGGTTGCGTCTCCTCGACCGACACCACCCAGGCACGCTGTGGGCTGCACATGCGAGCACCGCGGTATTCAACGGGTGATCGAGGCTCCGGCAACTGGTCAAGGGCAAAAATCCGGTTGCTGTAGGGCGGCTCGAGCGACTGATCGGCTCGATGCTCGATTCGACTCACCAGCCAGTCCGTATTGGCGTCTGCCAAGGGCTCGCCGGAAATCGTCAACCAGTGACCACTGCGCAGGGTTGGCGAATCGGAATGCCCCTGCGCCGTCAGTGTCCGCCGCGCCCCCTTTGCGTGCAGGCGGGCATGCTCGCCCAGTTGCCAGCGGCGCACTGGCGGCGACGGCGCTCCATCTTCGCTCTCGAATTGCAGGTTGCCGGCGCGTGGCAGCCGGGCCGGGTCATCACCGAACACCAGGCAATGCCCCTGGCTCCCTTGCTCGAAGTGATAGTGAATGCGTGCCTGTCCGCACAGCCTCTGTACCAGTTGCAGATCCGACTCGCCGTACTGGGTGCAGAATGTCCGGGGCGGATAAGCGCCTTGCAGATCGAACCGACGCCAGTTGCCACTGATGCCGTGCTCCTTGAGCACCTGATCCAGAATCTGCGGCACCGAGCGGTCGCTGAAGATGCGCTGGCTGAAGCGCAGTCCCAGACAGCTCAACCGCGGCCCCAGACGCGCCCGGCACAACCGGGCGCTGCGCCCCTGTTCATGCTGGACAAGGCTATGCAACTGCCCGTGAATACCATTGCCGCAAGGCCCGAAACACAGGCGCGCCGAACGATACATCAGCCCGGCAAGGTCCAGGTGCGGATCATCGACCAGCAAGTCGATCTCGAACGCGAAAGGCTCGCTGATGGCTTCGCAACCCGTAAATGCCAGGACTTCAAGCGAGTCGGACAGGCCCGCTACATCGAGACGAAACGACGGCTCGTCGGCTGGATCGAACATGGGGGGATTCTCTACAGGGGGGCGGGCGGGGATTCTCGCCGAGACCCATGGCCGAGTAGAGGGCCGAACTACAAATTCGGAAATGACCTACGCGAAAAGCAGACAACGTCACTTTGCTGGCCTGGAAACAGGCCATTTCGCGAAGAAAAAAAGAAGCGTCTCACCCAGTCATCTGAAACGTCCGCGCTGGGCGGAACAATTTCAGACAACCAGATAAAAGCGAAACCTGGCCTCAGGAGGACAGGTAGGAGGAGCGGGTCAGACCCAGGCGCAGGGCATCGAGGAACTGGGTGCGTTCGCTGGCGCTGATGCGGGCACTGGCGCACTTGTCGCGATAGTGAGTCATCAGTTCTTCCGGCGACAGGTGCACATAGCGCAGCATGTCTTCGATGGTGTCGTGGGTTTCAATGCCGGCGTGGTACACGCTGCCGTCGGCGTTCTGGTAAATGTTCACCGAGTCGGTGTCACCGAACAGGTTGTGCATGTCGCCAAGAATTTCCTGATAGGCGCCGACCAGGAACACGCCCAGCAGATAGTCTTCACCTTCGTTCAGCGCATGCACCGGCAGGCTGGTCTCGATGCTCTGCTCGTCGACGTACTGGTTGATCTTGCCGTCGGAGTCGCAGGTCAGATCCTGCAGCACCGCGCGACGCAGCGGCTCTTCGTCGAGACGGTGCAACGGGATGATCGGCAGCACCTGATCGATCGCCCAGGTGTCCGGCAGGCTCTGGAATACCGAGAAGTTGCAGATGTACTTGTCGGCCAGCTTGTCGTTGAGTTCGTCCAGCACCTGACGGTGCGAACGCTGACGTGCCTTCAGCGAGTTGTGCAGACGACGGCATACGGCGAAGTAGCACTGCTCGGCCAGGGCCTTCTCGGCCAGGGTCAGTTTGCCGTCGGCGTACTGGGCGGCCACGTCGCTCATGTAGTGGGTGGCGCGCCAGTAGGTTTCGGTGACCATTTCGATGTCGGTCGGGCCCAGCAGGTCAACCAGCCACTGCACGGTTTCCGGCAGCGCTTCCTTGTTCTCGATCAACGGGATTTCGTCGTTGTGTTTCTCGACGTCGGTAACCTGCACCACCAGCATCGCGTGGTGCGCGGTCAGCGAGCGGCCGCTTTCGGAGAAGATGTGCGGATGCGGCAGCGCCTGCGCATCGCAGAACTCCTTGAGCATGCCGACCACGACACCGGCGTAGTCATCCATGTCGTAGTTGATCGAACTGGCGTTGCGCGAGTGCGTACCGTCGTAGTCCACACCCAGGCCACCGCCGACGTCGATGTGATCGACCGGCAGACCGAGGTTGCGCAGCTCGCCGTAGTAACGGATCGCTTCCTTGAAACCGTGCTGGTAGTCGGCCAGGTTGGCGATCTGCGAACCCATGTGGAAGTGCAGCAGACGGATGCCCTGATCCAGGCCCGCCGCGCGGAAACGCTCGACCACCGACAGCAGTTGCGCCGCCGACAGACCGAACTTGGATTTCTCGCCACCGGTGTCCGCCCACTTCGACGACGCCAGGGAGGACAGACGCACGCGCAGACCGACCTGCGGCTTGACCTTGAGCGAGGCGGCCTCCTCGATCACCAGACCGACTTCGGACTCCTTCTCGATCACGATGAACACGTTGTGGCCGAGCTTCTGGCCCATCAGCGCCAGACGGATGAACTCGCGGTCCTTGTAACCGTTGCAGACGATGGTGCCGCCCTTCGGCGCCAGCGCCAGCACGGCCAGCAGCTCGGGCTTGGAGCCGGCTTCCAGACCGATCGAAACGTTCTGGGTGGCGATGATGTTCTCGATCACCGCTTCCTGCTGGTTGACCTTGATCGGGTACAGCGCGGTGTATTTGCTCTGGTATTCCAGACGCTCGATGTTCGCATCGAAAGCGCCGGTCA
>Ga0207713_1001694_pt1 | contig 17048 bp, 12 predicted proteins | sample KBSS64metaG_FD_184404 | JGI IMG/M metagenome (GOLD analysis project Ga0207713, IMG submission 184404) | Switchgrass rhizosphere microbial communities from Kellogg Biological Station, Michigan, USA - KBS S6-4 metaG (SPAdes) (version 2) | ecosystem: Host-associated > Plants > Roots > Rhizosphere >...
TGCGCACCTATCGTCTGGTGATCGCCTGCCCCGACCGTGTTGGCATCGTGGCGAAAGTCAGTAATTTCCTGGCCTTGTACAATGGCTGGATCAACGAAGCCAGCCACCACTCCGATGAGCAGAGCGGCTGGTTCTTCATGCGCCATGAAATCCGCGCCGAATCGCTGCCATTCGGTATCGAGGCGTTCCGCGAAGCCTTTGCGCCGATCGCCGAAGAGTTCTCCATGACCTGGCGTGTCACCGACTCGGCGCAGAAGAAGCGCGTGGTGCTGATGGCCAGCCGCGAATCGCACTGCCTGGCCGACCTGCTGCACCGCTGGCACACCGATGAACTGGATTGCGAGATCCCTTGTGTGATTTCCAACCACAACGACCTGCGCAGCATGGTCGAGTGGCACGGCATTCCGTTCTTCCACGTCCCGGTCGACCCCAAGGACAAGGCCCCGGCGTTTGCCGAAGTGTCGCGCCTGGTACAGGAACACGCGGCTGACGTGGTGGTGCTGGCGCGTTACATGCAAATCCTGCCGCCGCAGCTGTGCCAGGACTATGCCGAGAAGGTCATCAACATCCACCACAGCTTCCTGCCGTCGTTCGTCGGTGCCAAGCCATACCACCAGGCGGCGCTGCGTGGCGTGAAGCTGATCGGTGCGACCTGCCACTACGTGACCGAAGAGCTGGATGCCGGCCCGATCATCGAGCAGGACGTGGTGCGTGTGAGCCATGCCGACAGCATCGAAGACATGGTCCGCTTCGGCCGTGACGTCGAGAAGATGGTGCTGGCCCGCGGCTTGCGCTATCACCTGGAAGACCGCGTGCTGGTGCATGGCAACAAGACCGTGGTATTCGACTGATACCGCATGGGGCTGCTGCGCAGCCTTTGTGGGAGCGGGCTTGCCCGCGAAGCAGGCAGCGCGATGGATGGCACCGGCTTCGCCGGTGTTCGCGGGCAAGCCCGCTCCCACAAGGGCGTAAAGCGCCCCCCGTTCACGGGAGTGACTTATGGCCAAGCGCAACAAGCCCACCGCCTCACCCCCGGCTACCCTGGGCGAAGGCTGCCTGGCCCGCTACGACCCCGAATCCCTGAGCGAAGAAGACGGTACGGATTTCCCCGATGCCGCCGAACTGTGGCGCCAGCTCAACCCGCCTGACGCCGCCAGCGTTCCAGCAGCGGACGCGCCAGCAGGCAGACAAACACCGGTCCGCCCGCCAGCAGATAAAAGTAGTAAGTGATCGCCCGCCAGATCAGGATCGCCGCTGCGGCTGTCGAACTGCCGACCAGCGGTGTCAGCAGGCTGGCCGAGGTCAGTTCGGCGGCACCGGCGCCACCCGGCAGCAGGCTGAATTGTCCGGCGCTGAGCGACAGCATCTGCACCAGGAAGCTCGGGATCCACGACAGTTCCACCCCAAGGCCCTGCAGTACCAGGTACAGCACGCTGTAGCGCAGGCTCCAGTGCAGGCAGGTGAGGGTGAACACCAGTGCCAGGGTGCGCTTGGGCAGTTGCCAGGTCTGCGCCAGGGCGTCGATGAAATGCAGTACCTTGCGGGCCCAGCGGCGTCTGCGTTTGCCGGGCATGCCCAAGCGCTGCAGCAGGCGCCCGTTGAAGCGCATCAGCGCACGCCGGTAACGCAGCAGCACCACGACCACGGTCAGGGCGGCGCACAGCAGCAGCGCGCTGCCCAGCAGCATGCTTTGCTGGTTGTGCCCGAGGCTGTGGAACAGCGCATAACCGGCAATCGCCAGCATCGCGCAGAAGAAGAACAGCAGGTCGTTCAACTGATCCATGGCAAACACCGCACCGCTGCGGGCGGGCCCGATGCGGTCACGGGCAAGCAGGGCCATGAGGGTGATCGGCCCGCCGCTGCCCCCAGGGGTGGTGCAGATGGCGAACTCGGTGGCCATCACCACGCCGAGGCTGCGTACATGGCCAAGCTGCGCGGCTTGCTGGCCGAGCAGCAGACGCAGGCGTAGGGCATTGATCACCCAGCACAGCAGGATCATGCCCAGCAGTGCCAGCAACAGCCGGGTATCGAAAGCCATCAGCCTGGGCATCAGTTCGTCGCCGCCTAGCAGCGTCGGCACCAGCACTGCGCCCGCCAGCGCCAGGGCCAGCCAGCCGAAGCGGTTCATGCGAGCACCTGGCGCTCCAGCCAGGCCGACTTGGTCAATGGCTCACGGCCTTGCAGCAGCAGGTTGTCGAGGGTGCGCAGCCAGTAGTTGCGTGATGAGCGGTGGCGCATGTCGACCGGGTGCAGGCCCAGGCGCAGGGTTTCGGCTGTGCGCCAGCGTCGGCACTGCCAGTCGCAGACCACTCTCGACAGCCCCCGACGCCAGGCGCTGCGTGCGCTCCATACCAGGCCCGGGGCGTCGAAGGCGGTGAAGTCCGGTAGACGATAGAGGTGCTGTGGCGTGCTGGTGTAACGCAACGGCAACTGACTCAGCGCCTGTCGAGTGCCTTGGCTCATCAGCCAGGCCGGGGCGACGAAACCCGCCACCGGCCAGCCTTGCCCGGCGAACAGCGCCAGTCCTTGTTCCAGGCGCGCCAAGGCTTGCGCCTGGTCGAGGGCATAGAACTCGCCTTCGTGGGTGTAGATCCGCCGCATGAAGTACTCGCCCAAGCTGCGTGGCGTGGGCCCGTCGTCGGCGTGGTAGAGGCCGTGCAGCGCCAGCTCGTCCCCGCGCGCAAGGCGCCGTTCGAGCAGGCGGCAGAAGGTCGGCGAGCGGGTCAGCGGGTTGCGGTGATGAAAATCCGGTACCACCAGCCAGGTCATTGGCACGTTGCCCATCTCGTCCACGGCCTGCACGAACGGTTGGTAGTCAGGCCAGGTTTCGGGCGCGATATCGTGCAGCACCAGCATCAGGCTGCGCGAGTCACTGCCAGGCTCAGCCATGGGCGCGCACCTGCGGTTGATGGCCGAGCACGGCCTGGTAGTGTTGCAGCAGGCCGGCTACCACGTTGTCCCACGAGTAGTGTTGTTCCACATGCTGGCGGGCCTGGGCGCCGAGCTTGCGCACCCCGGCCTCGAACGCTTCGCGCACGGCCAGCGCCATGGCCTGGCCATCGTTGGGCCGGCACAGCCGCCCGCACTGTTCGTTGACGATTTCGCCAAAAGCCCCGGCGCGTACCGCGACCACCGGGGTGGCGCTGGCCATGGCCTCGAGGATGACCAGGCCGAAGGTTTCCTGGTCGCCGGCATGCACCAGCAGGTCGGCGCTGGCCATCAGGCGGGCGACTTCTTGCGGTGGGCGGAACTGGTCGATGACGCTGACGTTCTCGGGCACGTTGGCCGGCATGTTCGAACCGACCAGCAACAGGTGATAGGGGTGCCCCAGGTGCTGCATGCATTCGAGCAGCACCGGCAGGTTCTTCTCGCGTGAACCGCGCCCGGCATAGATGAGCAGGCGGCTGGTATCGGCTATGCCGAGCTGGGCCCGCAGTTGCGGGTCGCGATGGTCGGGGTGGAAGGTGTTCAGGTCGACCCCCAGGCGCTGCACGTGCACGTCACGCACGCCAAGCCGGCGCAGCTTGTCGGCCATCACCAGGCTCGGCGCCAGCACCCGGTCGAAATTGCCGTACAGCTTGCTGACATAGGCCTCGACATTGGGGGTGAACCAGTTGCCCATGCGGTTGCTCACCAGCAGCGGCAGGTCGGAGTGGTAGAAGCCGATCACCGGCACGTCGAGCTTGCGCCGGGCCTCCAGTGCGGCCCAGGCAGTGAGGTACGGGTCGCCGACTTCGATCAGGTCGGGCTTGAGGTGGCGCAGCACATTGCACCAGGGCGCCAGGCGTACCGGAAAACGGTAGCCTTTGCCGAATGGCAGGGGCGGGGCAGGGACCTGGTAGATGCCATCGGCATCGCTGGCACTGGGGCCGGGGATCAGGAGGCTGTGGCGCACCCCCGGAAGGGCGTCGAGGCGGTGGTGTTTGGCATCGAGGTACGTCCGCACGCCGCCGCTGGCCGGGGCGTAGAACATGGTGATGTCGGCGATGTGCACGATCAGCATCCCTCCGGGATCGTCTTCGGGTCTGTCATCTGGCAATGACGCGCCTAAAGGTTGACCTACCTGAAGGATAGTTTGTTCGATCGGGGTTGGGCGGGAGTGCAGTGCTGGATTCTTCGCGGCTAAAGCCGCTCCCACAGCGATCACCTCGGCCTGGAGGGCAAGGGAGATCTTGTGGGAGCGGCTTTAGCCGCGAAGCAGGCGACGCGGTCTGACGGTCAGATGCGGAAACTGCCGACCAGGTGTTTCAGGCGGGTGGCCTGCTGCTCCAGGTCCGAGCAGGCGCGCAGGGTGGCCTGCAGGTTTTCGACACCTTCCTGGTTGAGCATGTTGATCTCGTTGATGTCCATGTTGATCGAGTCGACCACGGCGGTCTGCTCTTCGGTGGCGGTGGCCACCGACTGGTTCATGCCGTCGATCTCGCCGATGCGCACGGTCACGCTGTCCAGGCGCTCGCCGGCCTGGTTGGCGATCTGCATGCTGTCCTGGCTGTGGCGCTGGCTCTGGCCCATGGTGTCGACCGACTCGCGGGCGCCTACCTGCAGCTCTTCGATCATGGTCTGCACCTGCTGCGCCGACTCCTGGGTGCGGTGCGCCAGGTTGCGTACCTCGTCGGCAACCACGGCAAAACCACGCCCGGCTTCACCGGCGCGCGCCGCTTCGATCGCCGCATTGAGCGCCAGCAGGTTGGTCTGTTGGGAGATGCTGGTGATCACTTCGAGGATCTGGCCGATGTTCACGGTCTTGCTGTTGAGCGTCTCGATGTGCGCGCTCGAGGTGACGATCAGGTCGGACAGGCGGTTCATTGCGGCGATGTTGCGCTCCACCACTTGCTGGCCTTCTTCGGCCAGCAGGCGCGCAGAGCTGGCATGCTGCGAGGCCTGGGCGGCATTGCCGGCGATTTCCTGGGCGGCGGCGCCGAGTTCATTGATGGCTGCGGCGACACTGTTGGTGCGGTTGGACTGTTCGTCGGAATTGGTCATCGACGAGTTGGAGGCGCTGATGACGCGCAGCGCTACTTCGTTGACCTGCTCGGTCGCCGACGACACTTCACGGATCGAGCCGTGGATACGTTCGACGAAGCGGTTGAAGGCCTTGCCGAGGATGCCGAACTCATCGTGGTTGTGGATGCTCAGGCGCTTGGTCAGGTCGCCTTCACCTTCGGCGATGTCTTCCATGGCGCGGGTCATGGTGTGCAGGGGCTGCATCAGCACGCGGATCAGCAGGCCGAGCAGGCCGATGATGATCACCACAGCCACCAGCGTGGCGATCACCGCCGAGGTGCGGAAGGTGCTGAGCATGGCGAAGGCTTTGTCTTTGTCCACCGACAGGCCGATGTACCAGTTGGCCGATGGCAGGCCCTTGATCGGGGTGAAGGTCAGCAGGCGGGCCTGGCCGTTGGCGTCGACTTCGGTCAGCTCACCGGACAGTTTCGGCGTGTGCTGCGGGAACAGGTCCGACAGCGACTTCATTACCAGGTCCTTGTCCGGGTGGACCAGGATCTTGCCCTGATCGTTGACCAGGAAGGCATAGCCCATACCGCCAAAGTTCAGCGAATTGATGATCTGCACCAGGCCATCGAGGGCCAGGTCGCCACCGACCACGCCGACGCTGCCGGAAACCTTGCTGAGGATACCGATGACCATCTTGTTGGTGGTCAGGTCGATGTAGGGCTCGGTGAGAATCGCGCCTTGGGCGTTCATGCCGTCCTTGTACCAGGGGCGGGTGCGAGGGTCATACCCCTCTGGCATCTTGGCGTCCGGGCGCACGCTGAAGCCACCATCGACCTTGCCCAGGTAGACGGTGAGGAAACTTGAGATCAGGGCATTCTGGCCCATCAGTGTTTCGGCACTGGCCGGTTGCTGGGCAATGTTCTGCGCCAGGTTTTCCACCAGCTTGATACGGCCATCGAACAGGTTGCGGATGTTGGTCGAAGTGGATTCGCCCATTTCAGCCAGATAATTCTCCAGATTCTCGCGGATCGCATTACGCTGGAGGTAATCGTTGTAGAGCGTGAACAGGCTGAAGGCGAGTATCACGATCAATGACGCAGCCAGAAGGATCTTGTGGCTGAAACGCAGGTTTTTGTTCATGGCGTAATCGGTTCCGCTAAGGTTTTTATCGGGCGTTCGCACGGTATCGCTGCAAACAGTGCAACATCCCGAAAAGTCCTTTTTCGGTTGCTCCTGTCTATTAAGGCGAATATCACCCAAAGGTATCGGCCGAATTAAGCTAAAGCTTGAGCGGGGGATTAAAGAGATGTCGGAAACTTCGACCATAGTTGTAGGCGCTGACCTGAGCGGTCAACCCGTTCAGCAGGCCATGCGCCTTGCCAACCGCCACGGCCTGGTTGCCGGGGCTACCGGTACCGGCAAGACCGTGACCCTGCAGCACCTGGCGGAGGTGTTCAGCGACGCCGGCGTGGCAGTGTTCGCGGCAGATGTCAAAGGCGACCTGTGTGGCCTGGGTGCGGCAGGTGCACCGCAAGGCAAGGTGGCTGAGCGAATCGCGGGCATGCCTTGGTTGGGACATGTGCCACGGGCCTATCCGGTGACGCTCTGGGATGTGGCCGGGCAGTCTGGCCACCCTTTGCGCACCACCCTCAGCGAAATGGGCCCGTTGCTGCTCAGTAACCTGCTGGAGTTGACCGACAGCCAGCAGGCAGCGCTGTATGCAGCGTTCAAGGTGGCGGATCGCGAAGGCTTGCTGCTGCTCGACCTGAAAGACCTCAAGGCGCTTTTGGCGCACCTGAAGGACAACCCGCAACTGCTCGGCGAAGACAGCGCGCTGATGACCACTGGCTCGACCCAGGCCTTGCTGCGTCGGCTGGCAACCCTGGAGCAGCAAGGCGCCGAGGCGTTGTTTGGCGAGCCGGCGCTGCAACTGGAGGACCTGTTGCGGCCAGATGGCGATGGACGAGGGCGTATCCACCTGCTGGACGCCAGCCGGCTGGTGCACGAGGCGCCGAAGGTGTACGCCACCTTCCTGCTGTGGCTGCTGGCAGAGCTATTCGAGCAGTTGCCGGAGCGCGGTGATGCCGACAAACCCGTGCTGGCGCTGTTTTTCGATGAGGCGCATCTGTTGTTCAACGGCACGCCGAAAGCATTGCAGGACCGCCTGGAACAGGTAGTGCGGCTGATCCGTTCCAAGGGGGTTGGCGTGTATTTCGTCACCCAGTCGCCGGGCGATCTGCCTGATAGCGTGCTGGCCCAGCTGGGCTTGCGCATCCAGCACGGCCTGCGCGCCTTCACCGCCAAAGAGCAGAAGTCGCTCAGGGCGGTGGCCGATGGCTTCCGCCCGAACCCGGCGTTCGACAGCCTGGCGGTGCTGACTGAGCTTGGGATTGGCGAGGCGTTGGTTGGCACCCTGGAAGACAAGGGTACGCCAGCGATGGTCCAGCGGGTGCTGATCGCGCCGCCGCAATCGCGGATCGGGCCGTTGAGTGCGGCCGAGCGCACGGCATTGATTGCCGCTTCGCCTTTGCTCGGGCGGTATGACAAGGCGATCGACCGGGAATCGGCGTATGAAATGCTGACCCAGCGCAAGGGTGAGCCGGTGGAGCCAGCGCCGGTACCCAAGGCGGATGAAGAGAGTTTCGCTGACAAGGCCGGGGACTTTTTGCAGAGCGCGGCGGGGCAGGCCATCAAGTCGGCGGTGCGCCAGGCGGCCAATCAGTTTGGACGGCAGCTGGTGCGAGGGTTGATGGGGTCGTTGCTGGGTGGTAAGAAAAAGTGATTGGCATGGCTGTGCGGTCTTTGTAGGAGCGGCCTTGCCGGGGCGCCGGACCGGTCGGAAAGGGCTGCGTAGCGGCCCCGGGATTTATGCAACATCACAGATTGTCGGGGCCGCTTTGCGGCCCTTTCGCGACGCAAGGCCGCTCCTACAGCAGACGCGTCACGGCAGGAATGATGGCCACGAAAAAGGCGCCCGTAGGCGCCTTTTTCAGTGCAGCTCAATCGCTCAGGCCAGTGCCTTGGATGCCAGCCAGAACAGGCCGGCCGCCAGGCCCATCGAGGCCGGCAGGGTCAGTACCCAGGCCAGCAGGATGGTCTTCACGGTGCCGCCTTGCAGGCCGCTCTTGTTGGCGACCATGGTGCCGGCAACGCCGGACGACAGCACGTGGGTGGTCGACACCGGCAGGGCGAACACGTTGGCCAGGCCGATGGCGCAGGCTGCGGTGATCTGCGCCGACATGCCCTGGGCGTAGGTCATGCCCTGCTTGCCGATCTTCTCGCCGACGGTCAGTACCACACGCTTCCAGCCCACCATGGTACCCAGGCCCAAGGCCAGGGCGACGGCCACGATCACCCAGAACGGGGCGTATTCGGTGGTGGCGGTCAGGTCCTTGCGCAGCTTCTCGAGGTCGGCCTTTTCACGGGCGTCCAGGCCAGGCAGCTTGCCGACCTTCTTCGCGGTGTCATCCAGGCACAGCAAGTAGCGGCGCACTTCGACACGCTTCTCGGCATCCAGGGCGTGGTAGTCGGTCACGCCTTGCAGCGAGGCCTGCAGGGCGGCGATGGTCGGTTCGGTCTGCTGCGGGTTGCAGCTGAACTGCTCCGGCAGGTCGGTCGACTTGGCCTTGCCCAGTGCCAGGAACTCGCCCAGGGTGGCGGCGTTGCGCTGGTAGAACTGGCTCATGTGCAGGGTGGCGTCACGGGTGCGCTCGATCTGGTAGGTCGTGCTGTTCAGGTCGAGCACGAACTTGGCCGGGACGATACCGATCAGCACCAGCATGATCAGGCCGATGCCTTTCTGGCCATCGTTGGAACCGTGCACGAAGCTCACGCCCATGGCCGAAATCACCAGAACCAGGCGGTTCCAGAACGGCGGGTGTTTCTTGTCGTCGAGCTTGCGGCGCTGGTCCGGGGTCTTGTGCATCTTCGACAGCGGGCGCCACCATTTCAGGCCGACCAGCACCAGCGCGGCAACCGCGAAACCGGCGATCGGCGAGACCACCAGCGACATGGCGATGTCGATCGCCTTCTGCCAGTTGACGCCATCGCCCAGCGGGATGTCGTTGATCAGCGCGTTGGCCAGGCCCACGCCGAGGATCGAACCGATCAGGGTGTGCGAGCTGGACGCGGGGATGCCGAAGTACCAGGTACCGAGGTTCCAGGTGATGGCGGCGGCCAGCAACGAGAAGACCATGGCCAGGCCATGCCCGGTATTCACATTGATCAGCAGTTCGACCGGCAGCAGGTGCACGATGGCGTAGGCCACCCCGACACCGCCGAGCAGAACGCCGAGGAAGTTGAACACCCCGGAGAAGAACACGGCCAGGTGTGGTGGCATGGCTTTGGTATAGATGACGGTGGCTACCGCGTTGGCGGTGTCATGAAAGCCATTGATGAACTCGAATGCGAGCACGAAGGTCAGGGCGAGCAGCAGGCTCACCAATACCCAGGCATCCAGTCCGCTGAATAAATCGATCATGAAGGTTGTCTGGCGGTCATAGGGGGGCGGGATTATGCCAGAAAACCTTGGCAATCGATGCACCCACTGCTGACCGATGGCAGCTTTGTGTGCGCCCTCTCAGCCTTGCAGGTGACGTGATCTGGCGGAAAAAGTTCCGTTAAAAGTCATGAAATTGCCAAAAATCCGTTAATTTTCTGGAAAAATCTCGGAGTGATGGCGCTTCAAACGGTTGTATGAAATTTGTGTAATTCCATTTCATCCTCGGCCATTCGGTAAAGATCGGCCGCGTCGTGGGCGCCAGGCCCGCGACGTGAAGGCGGTACAGCGGGCAGCTCAGGGCTGCTCGCTGCGCAGTTCCTTTTCCATTTTTTCCAGTTCCTGGCTGAAGACCTGGTCCTGGACGGTTGCACGTTTGCGCCAGGGTTTGCGCTCCGGCTCCGGTTGCGCGGCATAGGTGGTGACTTCACCACCGTAAACTTCCTTGTAACGTTCTGCCTGGCGCTCGAGTTCGGCGCGCAGTTCATCTTTCGTCACAGTAATACCTGAATGAGTAGTAGTGGCTGGTGTTGTGCGCAGGTACAACTTCCCCATGCACACGACGTGCTGGTTGGCGGATGAAAGCCGGGCGAGTATTCCCTAGCCGGAGTGTCGATCCGGGCCAGCGGAATCGATTATAGCAATCGGTAAATCGCCAAACAGGGTTATTTATGCAACAGCGTGCAAAGTTTCAAGGCCATCGGCGGCCTGTACAAACTTTGAGCGAACAGCGCCTGGAATAGTTCGCCGTCGTTAAGTCGCAAAGTAGAAATAAAACGGCCCCGCACGAGGCGAGGCCGTTGCCTGGGGACTTCTACGGTGGGTACCTGACCAGTCTCTCCAAAGAAGCCACATGTGGCAGGAGAAAGGTATAAGTAAATTTGTCAGCGGTCAATTGCGATTATCGGCCGTTCGTTCGATAATCGCACGAGCCAGCGATTTTTTTGAGGTGAGCGATGAGTGACGAAACCACGGCCAACGAGTCTGCCAATCCAGAGGCGTCCCGCCCGAGCGCACCTGCGCTGGCACCGCCGATCGTGGCCTCACCGGCCAAGCGTATCCAGGCGTTCACCGGCGACCCTGACTTCATGACCTCCCTGGCGCGTGGCCTGGCGGTGATCCAGGCCTTCCAGGAACGCAAGCGCCATCTGACCATCGCGCAGATCAGCCACCGCACCGAAATCCCCAGGGCCGCCGTGCGCCGCTGCCTGCATACGCTGATCAAACTGGGTTACGCCACCACCGACGGGCGCACCTATTCGCTGTTGCCGAAAGTGCTGACCCTGGGCCATGCCTATCTGTCTTCAACGCCCCTGGCGGTGTCGGCCCAGCCCTACCTGGACCGCATCAGCGACCAGCTGCACGAGGCTGCCAACATGGCCACCCTCGAAGGCGACGACATCCTTTATATAGCCCGTTCGGCCACGGTGGAGCGGCTGATCTCGGTTGACCTGTCGGTCGGCGGGCGGTTACCGGCCTACTGCACATCCATGGGGCGCATCCTGCTGGCGGCGATGGACGACACCAGCCTGCGCGAGTACCTCGACCGCGCCGATCTCAAGGCACGGACCAGCCGTACCCTGAACGACCCCGAGTCGTTGTTCGCCTGCATACAGCAGGTGCGCGAGCAGGGCTGGTGTGTGGTCGACCAGGAACTGGAGCAGGGGCTGCGGTCGATTGCAGTGCCTATCTATGATGCGTCCGGGCAGGTGCTGGCGGCGCTGAATGTGAGTACCCATGTCGGGCGGGTGACGCGCAGCGAACTGGAGCAGCGCTTCCTGCCGATTCTGCTGGCGGCCAGCCGCGACCTTTGCCATCAGTTGTTCGGCTGACGGAACAGGCGGCACTGTTTCCTGTTCGATAAACGCACAGTGTCGCTCCGGGTGAATTGCGCCTCCCCCAATCGCTGATTAATGTCTCTCGCAACGGTCGGCTCTGCCGACCGATACAAGAAAAACATAAGAGGCGCATCCCATGACCACTGTCACCCGACTGCTACGGCCGCACCCGTTTGCAGTGCCGTTGTATCCAGGCTGATTCAGGCCGCACTCCATCGATATGCAAGCCCTGTACTGTTGACCCAAGTGCAGCGGCGCGACCGTGCTCCCTTTCTGGATAACAACAATGAACCAACCACACTCTGTCGGGAACAATCTCGACGTCCAGTCGTTCATCAATGAACAACCGCTGTCGCGCTATCAGTGGCGCGTGGTGATCCTCTGCTTCCTGATCGTCTTCCTCGATGGCCTCGATACGGCGGCCATGGGCTTCATCGCGCCTGCGTTGTCGCAGGAGTGGGGCATCGACCGCGCCAGCCTCGGCCCGGTGATGAGTGCCGCGTTGATCGGCATGGTGTTCGGGGCCTTGGGGTCCGGGCCGCTGGCCGACCGTTTCGGGCGCAAGGGCGTACTGGTCGGTGCAGTGCTGGTGTTCGGTGGTTTCAGCCTGGCCTCGGCCTATGCCGGCAACGTCGACCAGCTGCTGGTGCTGCGCTTCCTGACTGGCCTGGGTTTGGGAGCGGGAATGCCCAATGCCACCACGCTGCTGTCCGAATACACCCCGGAGCGCCTCAAGTCGCTGCTGGTGACCAGCATGTTCTGCGGCTTCAACCTCGGCATGGCCGGTGGCGGTTTCATCTCCGCGAAGATGATCCCGGCCTATGGCTGGCATAGCCTGCTGGTGATCGGTGGCGTGCTGCCGCTGCTGCTGGCTGTGGTGCTGATGGTCTGGCTGCCGGAATCGGCGCGTTTCCTGGTGGTGCGCAACCGGGGTAACGACAAGGTGCGCAAGACCCTCGCGCCGATCGCGCCGGCGGTGGTGGCGCAGGCGGCCAGTTTCAGCGTGCCGGAGCAGAAGGTCGTGGCTGCGCGCAACGTGTTTGCGGTGATCTTCTCCGGCACCTACGGCCTGGGCACGGTGTTGCTGTGGCTGACCTACTTCATGGGCCTGGTGATCGTCTACCTGCTGACCAGCTGGCTGCCGACGCTGATGCGCGACAGCGGCGCCAGCATGGAGCAGGCCGCCTTCATTGGCGCGTTGTTCCAGTTCGGTGGCGTGCTCAGCGCGGTGGCGGTGGGTTGGGCCATGGACCGCTTCAATCCGCACAAGGTCATCGGCATCTTCTACCTGCTGGCCGGGGTGTTTGCCTACGCCGTGGGCCAGAGTCTGGGCAACATTACTGTGCTTGCCACCCTGGTGCTGGTCGCCGGCATGTGCGTGAACGGCGCGCAGTCGGCCATGCCATCGCTGGCTGCCCGTTTCTACCCGACCCAAGGGCGCGCCACAGGCGTATCGTGGATGCTGGGTATCGGCCGCTTCGGCGCGATTCTCGGGGCCTGGAGCGGCGCGACGCTGCTGGGCCTGGGCTGGAACTTCGAGCAGGTATTGACTGCATTGCTGGTGCCGGCGGCGCTGGCGGCGGTGGGCGTGATCGTCAAAGGGCTGGTGAGCCACGCCGACGCGACCTGACTAGGCAGGGGCTGCACCGCGGCCCCGTCATCGGAGATGGATAGCAGGGCAACATTTGGTTCGATAATCGCACATATAGTCGATTATCGAATTGTAAGCGACCCCCCTGTCTCCTTAATCTGGGCTCAACGTAGCACCCCTGGCAGGAGAAGCCTGATGCGTGAAGTATTTATCTGTGACGCCATCCGCACCCCGATCGGCCGCTTCGGCGGCGCTCTGGCTGGCGTGCGTGCCGATGACCTGGCGGCGGTGCCGCTGAAGGCGCTGATTGAACGCAACCCGTCGGTTCAGTGGGACCAGCTCGACGAAGTGTTCTTCGGCTGTGCCAACCAGGCCGGTGAAGACAACCGCAACGTCGCACGCATGGCCCTGCTGCTGGCTGGCCTGCCGGAAAGCGTGCCGGGTGTGACCCTGAACCGCCTGTGCGCTTCGGGCATGGACGCCATCGGCACAGCCTTCCGCGCCATTGCCAGTGGTGAAATGGAGTTTGTGATTGCTGGCGGCGTCGAGTCGATGTCGCGTGCGCCGTTCGTCATGGGCAAGGCCGAAAGCGGTTACTCGCGCAACATGAAGCTCGAAGACACCACCATCGGCTGGCGTTTCATCAACCCGCTGATGAAGAGCCAGTACGGCGTCGACGCCATGCCGGAAACCGCCGACAACGTGGCTGACGACTACCAGGTTTCCCGCGCTGACCAGGACGCCTTTGCCCTGCGCAGCCAGCAGAAGGCCGCTGCCGCTCAGGCTGCCGGTTTCTTTGCCGAAGAGATCGTGCCGGTGCGTATCGCTCACAAGAAGGGCGAAACCATCGTCGAGCGTGACGAGCACCTGCGCCCTGAAACCACGCTGGAAGCGCTGACCAAGCTCAAGCCGGTCAACGGCCCGGACAAGACGGTCACTGCCGGCAACGCCTCGGGCGTCAACGATGGCGCTGCGGCACTGATCCTGGCTTCGGCCGAAGCGGTGAAAAAACACGGCCTGACCCCACGTGCCCGCGTACTGGGCATGGCCAGCGCCGGTGTTGCCCCGCGTGTCATGGGCATCGGCCCGGTGCCAGCGGTGCGCAAGCTGACCGAGCGCCTGGGTGTGGCGGTGAACGATTTCGATGTCATCGAGCTCAACGAAGCCTTTGCCAGCCAAGGCCTGGCGGTGCTGCGTGAGCTGGGTGTGGCCGACGATGCACCGCAGGTGAACCCCAACGGTGGCGCGATCGCCCTGGGCCACCCGCTGGGCATGAGCGGTGCGCGCCTGGTACTGACCGCGCTTCACCAGCTGGAGAAGAGCGGTGGCCGCAAGGGCCTGGCGACCATGTGTGTGGGCGTTGGCCAAGGGCTGGCGCTGGCGATCGAGCGCGTTTGATCAGTTCCGGCCTCTTCGCGGGCAAGCCCGCTCCCACAGGATTGTCGTTGCCCACTGCACAACGCGAACCTGTGGGAGCGGGCTTGCCCGCGAAGAGGCCGACCTGTACGACACAAGGCCAATTGCCAGCCCGCAAGCGGAACGAGTGTGTTACTAGGTATGTCTAGACTTACCTAGGACCCTCCAGGAGTAACCCGTCATGACCTCAAGCTATTACACCGGTGAAGAGCGCAGCAAGCGCATCTTCGCCATCGTCGGTGCCTCTTCGGGCAACCTGGTGGAATGGTTCGACTTCTACGTCTACGCCTTCAGCGCGATCTACTTCGCCTCGTCTTTCTTCCCCTCCGACGACCCCACCGTGCAGTTGCTCAACACGGCCGGCGTATTCGCGGCGGGCTTCCTGATGCGCCCGATCGGCGGCTGGCTCTTTGGCCGCCTGGCCGACCGCCATGGCCGCAAGAATTCCCTGATGATCTCGGTGCTGATGATGTGCTTCGGCTCCTTGATGATCGCCTGCCTGCCGACCTATTCGAGCATCGGTGCCTGGGCACCGGCGCTGCTGTTGCTCGCGCGGCTGATCCAGGGCCTGTCGGTGGGTGGCGAGTACGGCACCACCGCGACCTACATGAGTGAAGTGGCCCTGCGCGGCCAGCGCGGCTTCTACGCGTCGTTCCAGTATGTGACGCTGATTGGCGGCCAGTTGCTGGCGGTACTGGTGGTGGTGATCATGCAGCAACTGCTGAGCGAGGAAGAGCTGCGCGCCTGGGGCTGGCGCATTCCGTTCGTGGTCGGTGCCATCGCCGCGCTGATCTCGCTGATGCTGCGCCGCTCGCTGCACGAGACCAGCAGCGCCGAAACCCGCAAGGACAAGGACGCCGGCAGCATCAAAGGGCTGTTTCGCAACCACACCGCAGCGTTCATCACCGTGCTTGGCTACACGGCCGGTGGCTCGTTGATCTTCTACACCTTCACCACCTACATGCAGAAGTACCTGGTCAACACGGCAGGCATGCATGCGAAGACCGCCAGTTTCGTGATGACCGGGGCGCTGTTCCTGTACATGGTGATGCAGCCGTTCTTCGGCATGCTCTCCGACCGCATCGGCCGGCGTAACTCGATGCTGCTGTTTGGTGCCTTGGGCACGATCTTTACCGTACCGCTGCTAATGGCGCTGAAAACCGTGAGCAGCCCGTTCATGGCCTTCGTGCTGATTACCCTGGCCCTGTGCATCGTCAGTTTCTACACCTCGATCAGTGGCCTGGTGAAAGCCGAGATGTTCCCGCCGCAGGTGCGTGCGCTGGGCGTGGGCCTGGCTTACGCGGTGGCCAACGCGGCGTTTGGTGGCTCGGCCGAGTACGTGGCCCTGGGCCTGAAGACCATGGGCATGGAAAACACCTTCTACTGGTATGTGACGGCCATGATGGCAATTGCCTTCCTGTTCAGCCTGCGCCTGCCGAAGCAGGCCGAATACCTGCACCACGATGATTAAGGACGTTGCATGAGCAACCAACTGTTCGACGCCTACTTCACCGCGCCGGCCATGCGCGAAGTGTTCTCCGACCGTGGCCGCCTGCAGGGCATGCTCGACTTCGAGGCCGCGCTGGCCCGTGCCGAGGCCGCGGCTGGCCTGGTGCCGCACAGCGCCGTGGCGGCCATCGAGGCAGCCTGCCAGGCCGAGCGCTATGACGTGCGCGCCCTGGCCGATGCCATCGCCACCGCCGGCAACTCGGCGATCCCGCTGGTCAAGGCGCTGGGCAAGGTGATCGCCAGTGGTGTGCCCGAAGCCGAGCGCTACGTGCACCTGGGCGCCACCAGCCAGGATGCGATGGATACCGGGCTGGTCCTGCAGTTGCGTGATGCGCTGGGGCTGATCGAAGCCGACCTCGGCAAGCTCGCCGACACCTTGGCGCGCCAGGCCTTGCAGCATGCCGACACGCCGTTGGTTGGGCGTACCTGGCTGCAGCACGCCACGCCGGTGACCCTGGGCATGAAGCTGGCCGGTGTGCTCGGTGCCTTGACCCGCCACCGCCAGCGCCTGCAGGAGCTGCGCCCGCGTCTGCTGGTGCTGCAGTTCGGGGGTGCCTCCGGGAGCCTGGCCGCGCTGGGGAGCAAAGCCATGCCGGTGGCTGAGGGCCTGGCCGAACAACTCAAGCTGACGTTACCTGAGCAGCCTTGGCACACCCAGCGTGATCGCCTGGTGGAATTCGCGTCGGTGTTGGGCCTGATTGCCGGTAGCCTGGGCAAGTTCGGCCGCGATGTCAGCTTGCTGATGCAGACAGAAGCTGGTGAGGTGTTCGAGCCTTCCGCGCCGGGCAAAGGTGGTTCGTCGACCATGCCGCACAAGCGCAACCCGGTCGGTGCGGCAGTGCTGATCGGCGCCGCTACCCGCGTCCCGGGCCTGCTTTCGACACTGTTCGCCGCCATGCCCCAGGAGCATGAGCGCAGCCTCGGCCTGTGGCATGCCGAATGGGAAACCTTGCCGGACATCTGCTGCCTGGTTTCTGGCGCCTTGCGCCAGGCCCAGGTGATCGCCGAAGGCATGGAGGTGGATGCCGAGCGCATGCGCCGCAACCTCGACCTGACCCAGGGCCTGGTGCTGGCCGAAGCGGTGAGTATCGTGCTCGCCCAGCGGCTGGGCCGCGACCGCGCCCACCACTTGCTGGAGCAGTGCTGCCAGCGTGCCGTGGCCGAACAGCGCCACCTGCGCGCCGTGCTGGGTGACGAGCCGCAGGTCAGTGCCGAACTGAGCGCCGAAGAACTCGACCGCCTG
>Ga0207713_1001696_pt1 | contig 17039 bp, 16 predicted proteins | sample KBSS64metaG_FD_184404 | JGI IMG/M metagenome (GOLD analysis project Ga0207713, IMG submission 184404) | Switchgrass rhizosphere microbial communities from Kellogg Biological Station, Michigan, USA - KBS S6-4 metaG (SPAdes) (version 2) | ecosystem: Host-associated > Plants > Roots > Rhizosphere >...
CACTCAATCTGTATAGCCAGCATCAACAGAAAAAGAATGTTTTTCTGTCGCCACGTGAGCGACAAATCCTTAAATGGGTCAGCGCCGGGAAAACCTACGCAGAAATTTCTGTTATTTTGTCTATTGCCGAACGCACCGTTAAATTCCATATGGGGAATGTAATGAAAAAACTCGGTGTGAATAATGCCAGGCACGCAATTAAACTTGGAACAGAGCTACGTTTACTGGACGACTGAGCCTCAGCCACTGGTTATAAGTGGCGTAAATGCTCCAGCATTTCGCGAAGCCAGTGACTGGATTTGTCTTTGCTAATAATATCTTCAATAATGCCGGTGCTGGCAGGCATATAAATATAGTAAATAACCTCCCCTTTTTCAGAAACACCGCGTTGAATAACTTCAACTTTCCAGTTCGCATGGCGAAATATGGCATACATACCACGACTGGCTACTGCGTACATTCCATGGTATTTTTTCTTTATACAATACATATTCATTGCAAGAAACAATGCTTTACTGGCGGGCACGCCCTGCAGACTTGCGGAGTCTCGTCTTTCTTTATCTAAAAATAAACGGCTAATTTCACAGCAGGGAACATCTGCCGGGAAAAGAATAGTTTCGGAAAAATAATTGTGAAAAATTTCGCTTATCATCGTCGGATGCGTCGAGTTAATAAATCGCGCGCCGCATAACAACTCTCCCTCATACATACCCAACAAGTATGTCGTGTTTGGGTTGTCAAATTGATCCTTTTCCATATCTTCAACGCATTCAACTTTCCAGTCGAGTCGGTCCCGAAAGGTTTTTCTCCTGAGTCGGTAGAGTTCGCGGGCTAATGCTGACGGCAAATCATCGTAATCATGCAAAAAAAACTCAATAACAGAATTCATTGCTCTCATTCCTGATAATAACACCTGAAACTATTATCCCCTGTCTTTTAGGACAGCTTCCATTGTTCAGGGTATTCCTTATACTTAAAGAGTACCCGGCCACTAAGTCCTCGTGAAACTCAGTGGCCAGGAGGTCAAAGACCTACGAAACACCAGGGATATATCCATTCATGATTATCTAATATTTATAGTTTCGGGTACAGAGCGCAAGAAGCACTTAGCCGATAAAATATTAAAAAACGATAATCATAAAATAATTACAATTAAAGTATTGCCCCTTAAGAATTTAAGGGGTAATATTTCCTTTTTCTTATTTTTTCCTATTATCTCTGTTCTTACTGCTGTGCTACTCTTGCAGAAGTATGCTAAACGGAGAACCAAAATGGCCGACTGGAATCCTTCTCTTTACCTGCAATACGGCGCGGAAAGAACGCGTCCTGCCGCTGAACTGCTCGCCAGAATTCCTCTGGATGAGGTCTCCACCATCGCTGATTTAGGCTGCGGGCCGGGAAACAGCACCGCGCTGTTGAAGCATCGCTGGCCTTCGGCGCACATTACCGGTGTCGATAACTCCCCTGCAATGCTCGAGGAAGCAAGAGCCGCATTGCCCGGCTGCCATTTTGTTGAGGCCGATATCCGCCAGTATAAGCCATACCAGCCGCTAAGCCTGATTTATGCCAACGCTTCGCTGCAATGGGTTCCTGACCATTACGATCTCCTGCCTCACCTCGTTTCTTTGCTCACGCTTAACGGCGTATTAGCGATCCAGATGCCTGACAACTGGCTTGAACCCACTCACGTAGCGATGCGTGAAGTGGCGCTTGAGCAAGACTACCCTGACCGCGGCCGCGAACCTCTCCCGGGTGTGCATGCCTATTACGACATTTTGTCGGAGGCGGGCTGTGACGTGGATATCTGGCGAACAACTTATTTCCATAAAATGAGCTCGCACCAGGCCATTATTGACTGGGTAAGCGCCACCGGTTTGCGCCCGTGGCTCCAGGAACTGAATGAGAGCGAGCAGAAACGGTTCCTGAAGCGCTACCATGAACTGCTGGAAGAGCAGTATCCGCTCCAGGAAAACGGGCAGATACTGCTGGCCTTTCCGCGGCTGTTTATTGTGGCTCAGCGTCAGCCCTGAACAGGTTATGAACGGGCCTCTTTGAGCAGCTGCTGAATAACCTTTTCCTGCTGCTCATAATCGCCTTCGCCAAAGGCGGTATAGCGCAGCTGGCCTTTGGCATCGAAATAGTAGTGCGCTGGCCAGTACTGGTTCCCGAAAGCGTTCCAGATTTGGTAGTTATTATCCGTCACCACCCGATACGGCAGCTGCCATTTATTTACCGCGTTTTTCACCGAGGCGAGCGGTTTTTCCCAGGGGTATTCCGGCGTGTGAACCCCAATCACGACAAGACCCTGCGACTGATACTTCGTGGCCCAGTCTCGCACGTGCGGGAGCGTATGCTGGCAGTTAATGCAATCCCACGTCCAGAAATCAATCAACACCACCTTACCTCGCAATGATTCAGACGTGACAGGGTCACCGTTAATCCACCCTGTCCCGCCGCTTAACGAAGGCAGCTGGCTGCTGGGCTCTGCCATCACGACCGGCTGGAGCTTCACCGGCGCGGCTGCGGGTTTCGCCAGCGTCAGGAGTGTTGTCTCCAGACGGTCCGCAACGCCGTTTGCTCCTTTAAGAAGCGAGGTCATTCCTGTCGCGTTAAATACGATAGCTGCCAGCATCGCCACGCCCGCCCCCTGCCGCAGCTTTTCCATCAGCGCTGATTTTGCTCTTAGCGGCGCCATCAGCGTGCGGCCTCCTAAAACGAGCAGGCTTAACATCAGCGCGCATCCGCTGCCATAGGCCGCCAGCAGCGCGCCCGTCGCAATGGCCGAGTGGCCCGCGATATTAATGCTGAAAATGGCGCCCAGTATGGGACCGGCGCAGGGAGACCAGAGCAGCCCGACCGCAAGCCCGGCCAGTAAAGCAGATGCCATACCGCGCGTTTGCCCGCTTCGGGCGTTGAGTATATTGCCCGCGCTGACGGCCGGACCCGCAATACGCTGGGCGAATGACGGAAAAATTAAGGCCAGCGCGGCCGTGGCCAGAATAACGAGGGCAATCCAGCGCCCGACGATGGTTGCCTCTGCTATCCACTCGCTGGCGACGGTGACTGCCATCGCCACCAGGGTGAACATCACGATCATCCCCGCGAGTAGGGCCAGAATATGTCGTCGCTGCCCCTTAAAACCGGCGAAGAGAAGCGGGATAACCGGGAGCGTACATGGGCTGAGCAGGCTTATCATCCCGCCCAGAAAAGCGATTACCAGAAACATAGACACCTCACAATACAAGTCCTGCGACGCTGCAGTGAGGCTATTTCATCGTGCGGATGTGTTCAGGATATGTGTAAAAAAGCAGGTTTTGTCTGGATCTGTATCACCCGGACCGGGAGATACAAAGCCGTACAATTAGCTAACGGCGCGGTAGCGTAATGGAGACGTCCAGCCCGCCTTCGGCCCGGTTCGTCAGGTTGAGCTTTCCTTCCAGCTGAGCGGTAAGCTGCGCGGCAATCGCCAGCCCGAGTCCTGTTCCGCCGGTATCGCGGTTGCGCGATGTTTCAACCCGATAAAATGGCTGTAACACCGCCTCAAGTTCGGCTTCGGGGATCCCCGGTCCGTCGTCCACAATGTGGATAACCACCTCGCTGTCGGACGAATAGTCTATGGCAATCGCGGCGTGCTCACCGAACTTGAGGGCGTTATCCACCAGGTTGGTCATCACCCGGCGAAGCGCCTGCGGGCGCGTGACGATCGGTAAACGGGCCTCGTCTGCCTGAAACTGCACGTTTTTACCGATGTCCTGATAATCGCAGGCGATGCTGTTGACCCAGGCGTTCAGCTCCAGCTTCAGCGGGGTCTCTTCCAGGGATTCTGATGACCGGGCATACGCAATACCTTCGCGGACAAGACGCGTCATGCTATCGAGATCGTTCAGGAGCTTGTCGCGAAGTTCAGGTTCCCCTGCCATCTCGACGCGCAGCTTCATGCGGGTAATCGGGGTCTGGAGATCGTGAGATATAGAGGCCAGGATCTGCGCGCGCTCCCGGAGATAAGACTGAATGCGCGCCTGCATCGCGTTGAAGGCATGCGCTGCACGCTGCACCTCCAGCGGCCCTTTCTCCGTCATTGGCGTGCTGGCCGCCGGATCCAGTGAATCCACCGCGCGGGTAAATTGTGAAAAAGGCCGCACCACCTGCCGCACGGCAATCCAGGCGCACGCAGCCAGCAACAGCAGCTGCAGGATGAGCACAACCGGCAACCAGCTGGCGACCGGCGGCATGCGCGGGATCAGGTCAATGGTCAGCGGCGCGCCGTCGCGCAGCGTCAGATGCGCCTGGATGTGTGAAACGGCACCGGGAACGGCGGTAAAGCTGAGCGGGTACTGTGACGCAAGCGTCGCTTTTAAGGTTCGGATGGCGTCCTGCGAACGCTTATCCGTTGGCGCGTTGCCGGGCTCTCCCGGCCCCAGAATATAGCGGTAGTTACCCCGTTCGAGGCGCGGCAGCCAGGCCGCGCGTTCGCTGGCCGGTAAGCGGTCTAAAATGGCGACGCTGGTTGCGACGTCGTTTTCCAGATTACCGAGCATCACCGTTCTGGCGCTGTGCATTCGTTCAATCATGACCAGCGTCAGGCTCAGGGCGTTAGCCAGCAGCAGGCCGGACAGCACGACGAGCAGCAGGCGGGCCAGCAGCGAGCGTGGCCAGAGCGTCATTCGTTAGCCTCTTTGATGGTGACCGGCATCGTAAAGACGTAGCCTTCGCTGCGCACGGTTTTGATATAGGCGGGCGTGCGGGCATCTTCGTTCAGGCGCTGGCGGACCCGGCTAACCAGCAGGTCGATAGAGCGTTCAAACAGCTCGGCGTCTCGCCCCTGCGTCAGGTTGAGGAGCTGATCGCGGGTTAGCACCCGCTGAGGATGGTCAAGGAAAACGCGCAGCAGGCGATACTCCGCCCCGCTGAGCGCCACGATTACCCCTTCCGGATCGATTAAGTGGCGGGAAACGGTATCGAGCTGCCATTCACCGAACATCACCAGCCGTCCTGCTTCTGTTACCTGTAGATTGGGCGGCATCGTGCGGAAACGCCGTAAAATCGCTTTGATACGCGCCAGCAGTTCGCGGGCGACAAACGGTTTCACCACGTAGTCATCCGCGCCCATTTCCAGACCGAGGATCCTGTCCGTCTCCTCATTGCGGGCCGTCAGCATCAGAATAGGCAGATCTTTGTGTTTGCCGCTGCGCAGCTGCCGACATAGCGTAAGCCCGTCGTCGCCGGGCATCATGACATCCAGCACCACCAGGTCGATATGCTGTTTATCCAGCACGACGCGCATCTCTTTGCCGTTGGCCGCGCCCGTGGCGCGATAACCAGACTTACCGAGATAATCGACAATCAGTTCACGAATATCCCTGTCGTCATCGACGACAAGGATATGATCAATATGCTCCACCGAAATCTCCAGACCGAAGGGTAACGTACTGAAAATAGCACATTTCAGAGCTTGTCCGCGTCAACGACGGCCTTGACGAAATCCTGCGGATCCTCCTGAGGCGGATTGTGCCCCACGGTTGCCCCGAAGGTGCGATGCTCATATTTACCGGTAAATTTACCCGCGTAGGCCTGCGGTGCCGGATGCGGCGCACCGTTGTTTCCGCCTTCGATGGTGATCGTTGGAACGGTGATATTTGGCAGCGTAGCGAGTTTTTGCTCGTAGCTGTCGTATTTGCGTTCGCCTTTTTCCAGCCCTAAACGCCAGCGATAGTTGCTGAGCGTCACGGCAACGTGATCCGGGTTATCGAGGGATTTGGCGCTGGCGTTAAAAACAGCATCGCTAAATTTCCAGTCAGGCGAGGCCTGAGACCAGATCAAACGGGCGAAGTCATGCGTGTTTTTGGCATAGCCATCAGCACCGCGCGCGGTGGCGAAATAGAACTGATACCACCACTGCTGCTCCGCTTTTGGCGGCAGCGGCTGTTTGCCAATCTGCTGGCTGCTGATGAGATACCCGCTCACCGAAACGAGCGCCTTAACGCGCTCTGGCCACAGCGCCGCAACGATATCCGCCGTACGGGCACCCCAGTCATATCCTGCAAATACCGCCTGCTTAATATTCAGCGCGTCCATCAGGTTTACAATATCTTTCGCCATGGCTGAAGGCTGGCCGTTGCGCGGGGTTTTTGCTGACAGAAAGCGCGTGGTGCCGTAGCCGCGCAGAGAAGGCACAATCACCCGATAACCTTTTGCCGCCAGCGCGGGGGCGACCTCGGTATAGCTGTGAATATCGTACGGCCAGCCGTGCAGTAAAATAACCGGCTGGCCATTTTTCGGGCCGATGTCGACATAGCCGACATTCAGATCGCCGGCGTTAATTTGCTGCGGATGATCAAAGGCTGCCGCGACGTTTGTGCCGGTGACTTCGGCCTGACAGGACATCACGGTGCCAAGAGAAACGGTCAGTGCGAGGGTTGAGTACGCGAGTTTGCTAAACATGTTGGTATCTCCGGTTGAGTACAGTTCACGGGGATATAACAACACGGCAATGTATAGCGGATATGTGCGAAAGCGGGTTTATTGCAAGCCTGTGTATGTATCCGGTACGCAGATACAGTGTGATACAAACACAGGCGTTGACGCCTTAAAGGGAGAGGCGATAGCGGACGTAATCGTCAGCTTCACCATATTTGTCATAGAGTTTACGCGCCGGGTTGTTCTCCCGGGTGACCCAATACAGCTTTGACCACCCTTCACGCTTGCCTTCCTCAATCAGAGCATCAATAAGCGCCTTACCTGCGCCCGCCCCGCGTTCGTCGGCATCAACAAACAGATCTTCCAGGTAGCAGATGGGAGCCGTTGACCAGGTTCCTTCGTGCAGAATGCACATCGCGAAACCGATGACCTTTTGGTCCTTCTCTACCACCCGGCAGAACATCGGTGAATGTGCTGAAAGCGCCCTTTCCCATGTCGATGCGGTGACGGATTCCTCAAGGTAGCATTCATAAAAATGGGTATAGCCATCCCAAAGCGGTCGCCACCGGGAATAATCGTCTTCGCATAGAGGTCTTACCGTGACAGCCATGTGTTCCTCACATTACAAGTCGATCGCCATTTCAAAACAGCGTAAATCAGCCCCCGCCATACGCGAGTGATGATAGTTTTCGCGCAGCGTGACAAACCCCAATTTCTGATAAAACGACTGGGCATTAGGGGTTGCATCCAGCCTCAGGCGAGTTATCCCCCGACTGCGGGCCTCGTTTTTGAGCGCCTCGATAATCCGGGTCGCCATGCCTTTACCGGATGCCGCAGGCAAGGTGAATATCGCCTCCAGACAGTGGGTATCCAGATCCAGATAGCCGGTCGCCGCAGCGTCGCCCTTTTCATCTTCCACCACGTAAAAAGGGTATTCAATGACCATCTGCCGATAGCGTTCTGGCATGAGATCCGGCGTCCAGCGCGCAATGACGTCGGCATCGTAGCTGGTTTTACAGCCGTGACGAATCGCCTGATTGCGAATATTCCAGAGTATTTCGGCTTCCTGGGGGTTGGCCCGTCTTAATGCCATGCTGACCTCTGCAATTGTTAGTAGTATGGGAAAAGAGTTCGCTGGGATAGAGTGCCGTAAAGATGAAAATACCAGAACGCAAACAAAAGCATAACGCTTAAATATGGAGATCCGCGGATGACGATACCGACGCTCACGACAGAACGCCTGCTGCTAAAACCGCTGGTTGCCGAAGATGCGGCCCAGATTCAAAAGCTTTATCCGCGCTGGGAGATTGTCCGCTATATGGTCTCTTCCGTGCCCTGGCCCTACCCGGATAACGGCGCGGAAAACTATGTCAACAACGTGGCGCTGCCGGATATGGCAAAAGGGATCGCCTGGTTCTGGAGCATCCGACGTCGAGAGACGCCGGATGAATTGATGGGCATTATCTGTCTGTACGACGTCGAAGATAACAACCGTGGGTTCTGGTTGGCCCCGGAGTTTCAGGGCCAGGGATACATGCGCGAGGCCAGCATTGCCGCGACGGATTTCTGGTTCAATACGCTAAACAAGCCCGTATTGCGCGCCCCGAAAGCCGCCGCCAACAGCCGCTCCCGGCGTATTTCAGACAGTAGCGGCATGCGGCTTATCAGAACGGAACAAAAAGCCTACGTCAGCGGCATGCTGGATTCCGAACTGTGGGAGATCACACGCGACGAGTGGAACGCCCGTCAGGTCAGCTGATAATACTTATCCGGCATCAGCCTTTCCGGAATGTTCTCTTCATCGTTCATCTGCAGCAGATCGCGTTCCATCATGTTGCAGATGGCGTCCAGCGGCAGATCGTTATCTTCTGTGCCGAACGGGTCTTCCAGCTCTTCCGCCAGGGTGTCCAGCGAGATAAAGGTGTAGGAGATCAGCGCTGAGACAAAAGGCGTCATGTAGTGCAGATCTACAACCAGCGCGAACGGCAGCATGATGCAGAACAGATACACCGTGCGGTGCAAAATTAGCGTATAGGCAAAGGGCACCGGCGTTGTCGCAATGCGCTCGCACCCGGAAAGCACGATGGACATATCGTTCAGACGGTTGTTCAGGCTGTGGAACAGGATGTCTGAAAGCTGCCCGTTTCGCCGCCGCACGGCCAGCCACTCCCCCATGATCAGTAAAATACGGTTCGCCGGCGAGTTGGCGCTCATCACGTGACGTAAATCATCCGCAGCAAGATAGCGAGAGAGCTGTTCGGCGTTCAGGTCCCGGCGCAGGGTCATGCGCAGGCAGTTGGCAAAAGCTATCTGCAGGCGGACAAATTCCCCCAGGTGCTTATCGTCAGGCAAGGTGTTTTTTACCTCGCGAAACAGCGAGCGTGCCGCTATCATCAGCTGCCCCCACAGCAGGCGAGCCTCAACGTAGCGCGAATAGCAGGCGTTGTTTCTGAAACCGAGAAAGATAGCGATCGCCACGCCGAGAATGCTAAATGGCGCCACGGTAAATTTGATGCCCAGCGAGGTATACCACGGCAGCATCAGGATAACGGCGATAGAAAGCAGGAAGTTGAGCAGCAGTCGGGTGTAAATTTTGGGAAGTACCGAACCGTGCCAGACAAAAATCAGTTGTAGCCAGTGCTGTTTAGGACGAACAATCATAGTGAATTTCAGGAAGGAAGAGAGCGTGGCTATTAAACGTGATCTCCCTCACGGTTGCAAGCATGTTAACGGGACATTGTATTTTATGACCTGTCTGGCGATAACCGCACGGTGCTGCATACAGTTTTAAAAAAAGAGCACATAGTATGTTGTAACTAAATTATGATGTAATTAAACCCGGCCGAAGCCGGGTGACGTCATTAGCAAAGGGGTTTCACCGCTGCGCGCATTCCCTTCAGGAGAATCGCGTCAAGATCCAGGGTCACCTGGTCGACAAGTCCGGAGACCTGCGTGAGATCCAGTTCCCAGTGCTCGCTCACGCTCAGCACGGACTGTACAAGGTCACGGGTACTCAGCTGCTGGTCGCGGTGCTGCGCCCAGAGCTGCTGATAACGCTCCAGCCAGAAGGCATCATCCTGCACCGGATAGTTCTCCCCGTTACGCTCCGCGCGATAAAACGCTATCAGTGCAGCCAGCGCGAACGTAAGACGTGGAGGCAATTGTCCGCTTGCCTTCTGCCCTGCCAGCAGCTGCGGCAGGATGCGGGTGCGGTATTTGGTCATGCCGTTGAGCGCAATGGAAAGCAACTGGTGTCTGATGTAAGGGTTGCGAAAACGCCCTGTTACCGCGCTGGCGAAAGATTCCAGCTCGTTACGCGGCAGATCGAGGACCGGAATGATCTCCTGATAAATCGCTTTTTCGACGAATGCGCAGATCTCTGCATCATTCATCGCCTCGCCTACCGTATCCAGCCCGGCCTGGAATGCCACCGGTACCAGCGCCGTATGCGCGCCGTTCAGGATAGCGACTTTACGCTCTTTGTAGGGCCTGATGTCGTCGACAATCAGCACATTTAACGGGTACTTATCCAGACGGAGTTCCTGCGCAAGAGATGCCGGCCCCTGGATAACGAACAGATAGAAATGTTCAGCCGTGTCGAGGAACCCATCGTGATAACCCAGCTCAGCTTCAAGCGTGGCCGCTTCATCGCGCGGGTACCCGGTCACGATACGGTCGACCAGCGTCGAGCAGAAGCTGTTTGCCTCGTTAAGCCACTGGATAAAGGCCGCAGGCAGCGCCCACTCCTGGGCATAGCGCAGGACGAGTTCACGCAGCGCGTCACCGTTGTAGTCAATCAGCTCGCACGGAATGATGATCCAGCCTTTATCCGCTGCACCGTTGAAGTGGCTGAAGCGCTCAAACAGCAGTCGCGTCAGCTTCGCCGGGTAGCTCACCGCAGGGGCATCGTCGAATCTGTCCCCCGCGTGGTAGCTGATACCCGCTTCGGTGGTGTTCGAGAAAACAAAGCGCATATCCGGGTTGTGCGCCAGTTTCAGAAACGCGTCATAGTCGTCGTAGACGCTGATTTCACGGTTAACCGAGCGAATAAGACGGCTCTCACTCACCGCTTCACCCTGCCCGTTCAGGCCGCGAATGATAGTGGTATAGAGACCATCCTGAGCGTTCAGCGACGGCGGGAAGTCGCTCTGAATAGGACGGACGATAACCACTCCGGCGTTAAGATCGGTGTGTTCATTTAGCAGGTCAATTTGCCAGTCGACAAACGCACGCAGGAAGTTGCCTTCACCAAACTGAATAATGCGTTCCGGGTAGTGAGCACCGGGAAAATCACGACGGTTAAGCGTGTTCACAAGGGGGTTCCTTTTATTATTAGTCATACAGCCTGATAAGATTGGTACGATAACTTACCAAAACTTAACGACCAGGAACCCTGTTTTGATCAATCCACGGCGTAGTTGTACAAAATAATCATAAGAACTTATAGAACACGGACGTGGCCGTCATCGCGCCGTCCGGCATCAGGGCATAGCGCGGGATCTCCCCCACCTTTTGCCAGCCGGCGCGCTGGTAGAACGTCTCGGCACCGCTGCCGGTGGAGGTATCGAGCACCAGAACCGAAATATTTCTGGCCCGCGCCTCCGCTTCAAGCGCTTCCATCAATGCCATCGCGGCACCTTTCCGGCGCGCTTTCTCGTGAACCAGCAGCTTCGCCACATCGGCGCGATGCGGCTGGTTTTCCGGCTGGTCGACGATCAGCTGCACCGTTCCGATGACGCCGTCCTGCGGGTCGACACTGGCCAGCACGAGGCGCTCGTTGCGCCCTACGCTTTCAGCGATGCCGCGCCAGAACGAACGAGCCTTATCCAGACTAAAGGGAAGCACAAAGCTGACGGATGCCCCGCCGCTCACACAGTTTTCGAGGATCCCGGCCAGCGCATCAAGGTGGGTGAGAATTTCGTCTCGGGTGAGATTTTTGATTTGCAGTGAGGTATTCATTGTTTTTCCTTACGTTGAATACCGTCACTGTGCATTTAACATCTTCTTAACGCAAACGGATCGGACATAGGCTTTTGTTATGTTACCGGGCGCGCTGGCGCTGCTGTTTCATGGCATACATCTTTTCATCGGCCTCTTTTAACCACTGCTGCAGGTCGTTGCCGTTATGATCGAATTCACTTAGCCCCCATGAGAAGTGGAGCGACCAGGGGTGAAGCTTCCGGGCGTTATAGCTTTCGACCTGCTCGGCGAGATACTGCATGGCAATCCAGGCGCCCTGCTCATCCGTATCCGCGAACAGCACGGCGAACTCGTCCCCGCCAAAACGAACCAGCAGATCCGCTTCACGGAAAGAGGCGCGCATCAGTTGCGCCATGGCTTTCAGCGCCTTATCCCCCTCTTCATGCCCGAAGCGATCGTTAATTTCCTTAAAGCGATCCAAATCCAGCCAGCCGAGCGTCAGCGGCTCGGCCCGGCGCCGGGCAACGGAAAGCGTGAAGCGCACGAGCTGATTAAAGCCCCGACGGTTGAATAGCCCGGTTAATTCATCCGTGGTCGCCGCGCTGATGGCAGCAAATTCATCTTCCGCCAGCGCGCCAAGGTCTCCCAGCACGGCGAGGTCGGCGGCAGAAAACTCCCGGGGAGCGTAATCAATCAGGCACAGCGAGCCAACGCTAGCGCCGTCACGCAGGCGCAGCGGGAAGCCCGCGTAAAACCGCACGCGAGGTTCACCGGCCACCAGCGGGTTATCCGCAAAACGATCGTCCTGAAGCATATCCCCCACCACCAGCGGCGCTTCGGCGAGGATCGTATGCCCACAAAATGAGATGTTACGCGGAACGGTGCCGGGTGCCTGACCATCAGCCGACTTCACGATTAGCGAATGCTCATCAATGAGATTGACCATCGCCAGCGGCACCTGGAAGAAGCGTTTTGCCAGACGCGTTAACCGGTCAAACGCCGGGGAACTGTCGATCTCAAGCAGACCTGATTCTCGCAGCGAGTTGAGTCTGTCTGTTTCATTTTCAGGGGTTGCAGGTGCTTTCATAATGTCTCCTGACGTAAAGCGTTACTAAAAGCGTAGCTTAAACAGAGACATTGTCAGTGTTCTGACAGCCTGTTAAGCCGCTTACTATTCACGTCAATGCCTTATGACGATTAACGCAGCTATGTTTCACTCCCGGAGGGCGCGGCGATTTGCTCGTCCGCCACCCGGGCGCTGGTGCGGTTTCGACCCGCTTTTTTTGAACGATAGAGATGATCGTCCGCTTCGGCCATGAGCTTGTTGAAGACCTCGGTCAACTGCCACGACTCAGCCTTTGCACTTCCGAGGCCAATGCTGACCGTCAGAAAGAGCGTCTGTTGACGCCATGTAAAAGGATGGCTGGCAACGGTGGACCGGATACGTTCAGCCAGTTCAAAACCGTGCTGCGCGTCGCCTGAATTGACCACCACAGCGAACTCTTCCCCGCCCATGCGCGCCACCATGCCGTCTTCACCGACAACTTGCTGAACCTGTCGGGCAAACGACGCCAGCACGCGGTCTCCGCACTCGTGGCCATAGTTATCATTAATGCTTTTGAAGTAATCAATATCCAGCAGCATGACGGTCAGAAAACGTGTATGCCGGTACGTCTCTTCATGCTTTAACGCCTCGTAAAGCCCGGAACGCGAGTAGACGTGCGTTAAAAAGTCATAATCCGCCCTGAGCGAAACCTGGCGGATCAGGGAATTAATCGCCGCCATGCTGACGGAGACCATCACCGGGCAGATCGCCATCGTGGCGATGCCCAGCCTGGCTGAAAACATCATTGGCGTCGTAAACGGCGTCGCCACGGCAATATTAATAATCGAGTTGGCGACCAAAATAATTTCAGTGGCGCCCGTGATAAACGTCAGAAGACAGGTGGCAGGCAATGAGTAACGAACCGCACACCAGATAAGCGCGGGCAGAGGAAACGAGAGGCTCCCCGCTCCGCCAATCACCACCGACGCGACCACCGAGACGATCAGCGCCATCACCGGCAGCAGCTGCTCCAGACGTAACCTGAGTTCACGCCCGGGCATACGCAACGTGAGCATACAGGGCACAACAAGCACGCCGGTTGAGAACTGCTCGCTAAACCAGTCTGCAAACAGCGGCCAGAAGGTATGACTGTCAATCCCGACAGACCCCACCGCGCCGAGCAAGGCACAAAGCAGCGCGGCAATCAGACAGTAGTTAAACAGGCGTAATGCGTTAAGCGGATCGGGGGTTTTCTTCATCAGCCGCTTGTCGCGCTGAACCAGTACGGCGACGACAACGATAAAGATCATGTTAGACAGGTTAATCACCACTGAGGCTATCCCCCAGTTGGTCGTTACCGCGTCGTACAACAGCATCGCGCCATAACATACCGCATAGTAATGCAGGCGATTAAGGTAAACATAGCGGGCGAAGATCCCTGCCATGACGCCATTCAGCGGCCAGAACAGCGACAGGGCCTCAACGAGCCGTAATTCCGCACCCACAAAATAGAATAAGGTGGTGAGGATGAAGATCGTCGATGCATTTCGCAGCGGCGTGTCAACCTGGAACGGCCTGAAAGCGGTAAGAGCAGAACGCATTAAATATCATTCCATATGAAAGCTTATGGCAATTATTGCGGTCGTCAGCATGATCGGGACTAACTTGGGATGCATCTATAACACAAATACCACGGGAGCATAACTCGTCAAATTTAGGCGTTCATCTGCAGCACCAGCCAGTGGTGGATGACGCTGACGATATAATTTTGTTGCGGCGCGGTGAGCGTTACGCCCTGTGGAATATTATGCCATTTTGCCAGACAGCCCCGACAACAGGTGGCGGTGGCATGCTGGGCGATAAACACCGGGTGACCGCGCATGGGCGTCTGTTTACCGTCGTTTGCGGGGTGAGCGGGCGCAAGGCGCTTTTCGACAAAATCCGCGGCGTGCCGGTCAATGGTTTCGGGGCCTTTGTCCCAGCAGTACTGTCGTTCCTTATCGCCTAAGCGAAAGCGCGAGCGAAATGTCGATCGCGCCAGGCGGGAAAAGAGAGGATCCAGATCGGACATCAGTATACGGAACGTCCCAGACGCTGGGTCAGTTTCTCCAGAACCGCCACGCCGGCAAGCGAATTTCCCGTTTCATCCAGTTCCGGGCTCCAGACGGCTATCGCCATTTCATGCGGTACAATCGCCACGACCCCGCCGCCGACGCCCGATTTAGCCGGAAGCCCAACGCGCCAGGCAAACTCGCCGGCGTTTTGATACATCCCGCTGGTGGCCATCAGCGCGTTAACCTGCCGGGCCTGAAGCGGAGAAACCACCTCCTCATTGAGATGCGGCGCGTGCCCCTGGTGCGCAAGGAACAGGAACGTCTGGGCCAGCTCAACGCAGCTCATTTTCAGGGCACAGTAATGGAAGTAGTTTTGCAGCACGGTCGCCACGTCGTTGTGGAAATTACCGAAGGATTTCATCAGCCACGCGATAGCCGCGTTACGGGCGGAGTGTTCGAACTCCGAGCGTGCCACCACCGCATCATAGGCAATATCGTCAACGCCCGAGAGCTGGCGAACAATCTCAAGCATTCTCTGGCGCGGTGCGCTGAGGCGGCTTTGCAGCATATCGCAGACCACCAGCGCCCCGGCATTGATAAAGGGATTTCGCGGTTTACCCTGTTCAATCTCAAGCTGAAGCAGCGAGTTAAAAGGCTGGCCGGATGGATCTTTACCGACACGCTGCCAGATCTCGTCTTCTTCATACTGGCGCATCGCCGCAACCAGACTCAGCACTTTCGAAATGGACTGAATGGAAAAACGCTCAGCCGCATCGCCTGCCTGGTATCGCTGTCCGTCGATGGTACAGATAGCAATCCCCAGCTTATTCCCGCTCACCGAGGCAAGGGCCGGAATATAGTCGGCAACCTTCCCCTTTCCAATTAACGGACGAACCTGCGCCAGAATCTCGTCCAACATCTCATTATGGATGACCGCAGCCACACTTTGCTCCTTGCCCTCAGGCTAAAACGGGCTGCGAGTATAACAGAGGCTTATGTATTGCGTCAGGCGCTAAGACGAAAACGCGAAACGGCCTGCAATAAAAGATCGGATTGCTTTTGCAGCCGCTCAGAGGCATCCGAGGCGTCTGAGACCAGCAGGTCCGTCTGGCGGGAGACCTGATTCAGCGCCTGAAGCTGGCGCGTCATCTGGTGAATACTTTCTCCCTGACTGAGCGTGGCGGTGGAGATCTCATTAAGCAAACTGCTTAAATTGCCCACCAGACCGGTGACCTGCTGTAAATTCTCTTCCATCAGGGTAACGGCGCGAGAACCGTCTTCAATGCCCTGCAGCGAGCGGTTAATAAGCTCCTGAATGGTCTGCGTCGAGTGGCTGCTTTTTCTGGCCAAAAGCCCGACTTCCCTTGCGACGACGGCAAAGCCGCGCCCTTGGTTTCCGGCATGGGCCGCCTCGATGGCGGCATTCAGCGCCAGAATGTTGGTCTGAAACGCCACGCTGTCGATCATCGCCACGATCCCGCGCATCTCAGAAGATCGGTCGACGATCGCCTGCATGGACGCATTCACGGTAGACATCATCCGGTCGCCGCCCACGGCGGCCTGCCGCGCTTCATCGGCCCGCGAGCTGGCGAGCCTGGCATAGCCGGTATTCCCTTCCACATGGCTTTCCAGCGCCGCGATATGCGCCGTCACATCCTCAAGCTCTTTCGCCTGGCGCGCTGACTGCTGATATAGCTTCTGGTTACCCTCCGCCAGGGAGCCAATATTCTCCACCATGGTGGCAGTGGCATGGCTGACCTGCGTCACCAGCTGCTGCAAACCGTGCTGCATCGTCGCAATACTGTCGCTAAGCTGCCCTATCTCCCGGTTGAAGCGCATGACGTCCGGCGGCGTGCCGGAGAGATCCCCTGCCGCCAGCCGGTTAATATGGGCAATCAACCGACGCAGCGGCGAAATCACCCATCTGGACATGCCGAACCAGACGGCAACCGCGATGGCGAGCAGCAGCACCGGTGCAAACAGGAACAACGTTTGCAGGCCGGAGAGCTGTGCCATTAGGCTCTGGCGCCCCTGCATGGCCTGCTTCTCGCTTGCCTGCTGATAGCGCGCATAGTTGTCGTTAAAATCAGACTGAAACGCCTGAGCCGGTACGGCAAAAAAAGCGTCGATCGTGTTGGTCTTGAGAAGCCCTTCAGCCTGCTCGTTGATCGCGCCGTAGAAAAGCTGATAGCTGTTCACCAGAGCATCGTCTTTCGGCGGATTCAGCGCCAGCCAGGCCTTCCACGCCTGTTGAGAAACCGCCAGCGCCTTTTGCGCATCGTCCATCAGGCTATGCCAGCTTCCGTCGGAGCCGGTCTCTTTATCCTGCATAAACCAGACGCCGGACCGGTTAAGCAGATCGCTTGCCGCCAGCAGGGAAACGCGGGCCAGATCCAGCTTGCTCTGCTGCTGCCAGGCCAGCAGGTTTTGCTGCTCGTTGCGCTGGGCGTCGTTCAGGGAGGCGTTAAGCAGGAAGGACGAGGAGAGCTGCAGCGCGGAGAAAAGGCCAATAATGCAAAAGATACCCGTCAGCAGGCCAAAGTGACGAGGGGTGAGACGCTGCGCAATACGGCGAAAAATTTGCGTTAGGTTCATAATTATCT
>Ga0207713_1001698_pt1 | contig 17036 bp, 12 predicted proteins | sample KBSS64metaG_FD_184404 | JGI IMG/M metagenome (GOLD analysis project Ga0207713, IMG submission 184404) | Switchgrass rhizosphere microbial communities from Kellogg Biological Station, Michigan, USA - KBS S6-4 metaG (SPAdes) (version 2) | ecosystem: Host-associated > Plants > Roots > Rhizosphere >...
CGGGTGTGGCCCTGTCCACACCGTGCGGCTCTGGCAGCGATGCTAACCCGCGTCTGATTCCGCGCGCCAGGCCAGCCCCTGCCTCGCGGAGTCATACTGACTAATGGATCGGGCGATCGGCCAAAATCGTCTAGATGTAGCGCGGCGTTCGCTATGTTGCCACTGATCGCAGGCGCTTTTATCGCCATGACCGTGCGCTGTCGACTCCGTGCGAGTCTGCGCGTCCATCAGGGAAGGGGAATGCGTGACTTCTTCGAGACTTGCCTACACCGCAGGGGCAGCACGTGCGGTGTGATCTATTTACACAGGGAGGTTCAGTGACCGCCAATTGAACTCCCGCTGACCACGGTCGATCCCGGACGAACGCCGATGAGACCGTTTTACCGGCGCGAAGTCGGGCCGAGGCGCGAACGTTCGAACGCAGTTGCGGGTCCCGCTGCGGACCTGCGCAAGGCTCTTCGGTGAGTAGCCGCGGGGGCCCCCCAAGCACGCACATTAGGCCCCCCCCGGAAGTCATCGCGTACACGTTTCGGTCTTCAATTCGCGCCCGGATGTTCACGCGGGCGTTTCCACAGCGTCGAACTGCCGAGAACTAGGTCTCGTTGGTAAGCGTGTTCACATATGCGGTCTTGACATGCTGCTCCCCGGACAAGTCACCATAGCGTTGCCAGAATCCGCGCCCTTTCGACTTCGCGACATACATCGCGGTGTCTGCATTGAGAAGTAGATCGCGCGCGGAGATGCCGTCTTGTGGAAACTCGCTGATACCGACACTTGCGCCCACGACCACCTTTCTCCCGCTCACGGGAAGGTCGCTATCGAGTGCTCGCACAATGTCCGCAGCGAGATCCGCCGCCGAATCGGAGGAATACGCGCCTTCCACCAAAACGACGAATTCGTCGCCGCCCAGTCTCGCCACCGTATGTCCCTTCGAAAGCACTTGTTGCAGACGGCCCGCCACGGCCACGAGCACGGTGTCGCCGAATGAATGACCGAACTGGTCGTTGATCTGCTTGAAGCGGTCCAGATCGACGAACAGCACGGCGAGCCTCTCGCCGTTTGCGGTCGCGTCATGCACTGCCGTGTCGAGCTTTTGCATGAACAGCATGCGGTTGGGCAGGCCCGTGAGCACGTCGTGATTGGCCAGATGCGCGAGTTGATGCTGCTTGTCGTGAAGCGCATCCACCTGGGATTTGATTTCGCGCCGCATGTGGTCGAAACAGCGCGCGAGCATGCCGATCTCATCGGTGCGTTTGAGCGGCAATGCTTCGGTCGCGTTGTCGGCAAAGAAATGCGTGGCCGCATGGGTGAGTATCTGCAGCGGCCTCGTCAGCGCGCGCGCAAACAGGATGGCGAGCAGGAGCGCTGCCAAGCTCGAAAATAGGATCATTCGCACGATCTGATCGCCGAGCAAATTGGCGCCGGACAGCACGTCCGAGAGCGGCTTGCCGAGCCCGAGCACGATGAAGCGATTGCCCGCCGACGCGCCGAACGGCCGCCTCACGAATGCGAGCACCTCGTCGTGCGCCTGCTCTGGGTTGGCGAGTCCGTTGATCAGCACGCTGTTTGCCGTGCGCTCGAAGAGCGGCTTTGTCGCGGCGAAGCTGTCCTGCATGAACACGCGGCGCCCTTTGTCGAAGCCGAACGACTGCGAAGAATCGGGATGAACGAGGAAGTCGCCCCATTCGTTGGCGAGATACACCTCATAGTCGGCGGGCAAGTCGGTCCGCAGCAGTTTGAGCAGGACCGCGAGATCCACGTCGAGCACCACCACGCCTACGACGACGCCTGCGGGCGTGGCGATGGGCGCGGCGAGGCGCAGGATGGGCCTGCCTTCGGCGTAGTGCGCGCCGTGTTCGCGATTGATGGTGATCGGGCCGATATAGACGCGTCCGGGCGCCAATGCCAAGGTGTCGAAGACGTACGCGAACTGGCCTTTTTCCTGCAGGTTGCCTTCCCGGACCTCGACGATGCCGTGTCCGTCGCGATCGAATCGTATTCTTTCCAGCCCGAAACGATCGCGCGCAATGAGCCGTGCCTGAAGATACCCAGGATGATGGAGCATGAAGCTCGAGAAGACCTGTGCAAGCCGCGCCCGGTCCTCCTTCGTTTTCAGGTCGTTCGCCGATTGTGCGATGAGCGCCGAGGACGGCATGGTGGCGAGCACGAGCACGTCGGCAGCCATGTCGTCGATGGAAACCGAGAAGCGCTGGCCAAGCAGCTCCGTCGCAGTGAGAAGATTGCGCCCCGCCTCGCCGGCCAGCATTGTGCGATTGGCGCGATACGCGTAGTAGCCGGTCGAGCCCGACGCCAGCACGCCAATCAAAGCAAGCAGCAACGACAACTTCACCATCAGTCCTGGCCGCATCATCGAAAGCGCTCCGGCCGGTCGCCCGACACGATCCGGCTCCAGAGCGACTCGCGCTCCTCGATGTTTTCCACGGGCTGGATCCAGATGAGATGAGCGCTGTCGCTGCTGTGTTCAGGTGGAAGGATCAACGTGTTCGCCAGGCCCTGTCGCTGGGTGAGCAGGGCGCTCACGTCGGGTTCGAGCATGTAGTTGATCCAGGCTAGCGCGAGCGGCCGGTTCGTGGCCGATTGGGTCATGGCCCAGCAATCGAGCCAGGCGAGCGCACCCTCTTCGGGAATGACATAACCCACATCCGCACCGGCCTTGCGCAGCAAGGCGAGTTGCTGGGTACCGTAATTGCCGAACATGAGCGCGGCCTTGTGCTGGATGAAGTACGCCGTGGCTTCCTCGGGCACGGTGTAATAGGTGAGCAGGTTACGGCGCAAGTCGACCAGTTTTCGCGCGATCTCTCGCATCTGTCCGTCGGTGAGCTGGAACGGATGCGGGTAGCCGAGTGCCAGCGCCGCGAACGAAAAGTTGTGTTGCGCGCTGTTAAAGTCGAGCACCTTGCCCTGATAGCGTGGGTTCCAGAGCTCCTTCATGGAGCGAGGCGCAATGGGAATCTGCTTGCGATCGTAGATCAGTCCCATCGACGAATACGTGAACGGGATCGCGTAGATCTTGCCGTTCGCGGTGAGTCCGTCGATCGACGAGACCGCGCGAAACCGCGGCAATTGACGTTGCGTGTTGGGAAGCTCTCCCAGATTGAGCGGAGAGAGCAGATTCTCCAACGTATAGCGGTGTATCTCCGCGGTGTTGGCAGCCAGCACGTCGAACGGCGGCTTGCCGCCTGTGTGCATCTTGTCCGACAAAGCTTCGTCCGAGTCTACGAAGGTCACTTGGACGCGCGCGTTGAAGCGACTTTCGAACTTCTTCACGACGTCGTTGTCGGCATAACCCGGCCACGCGAGCACCCGCAGCACGTTTTCTTGGGCGAAGGTCGGCAGGCCACACAACGTCAGCGTGAAGAAAGTGAGCGCGGCAACGGGGATGCGCGAAGAAAAACTGACGCGCCGAAATATGCGCTTCGCAATCTCGCATCCCCAAGAGAGCAGGATGCGTCTCCGATTGGGCGGTGAGGAACCAAGGCTCATTTGGTAGACCTTCGAACTGTGACCTGATGCGTCGTTCTAAAGCATCAAGCCCGGCTGGATTCGACAAGGCTGAATGCAACGGCATCCGATATCCTGAAACGGCTCCATTGCGTTAACGGTTTCGTGCAGGCGATCTTTAGCCGCGCCGGCTCGTCCGGACGTTTGCACCGCTCATTTACCGACTGTTGCCCAACCGATGCTGAGTTTCCGAGGGGCCTCTACGAGTCACTCCCGCCCGCACCACTTTGTACCGGAGTATTCGCCCCTACATTGCTGACATAGCCCATAGGCCTGCATTGGAAGACTCAGAACGTGTAGCCGACCGATAAAAACGTCACGATCGGATCCAATTTCAGCTTGGATTCGCTCTTGACTTGCCCCACGGCAGAATTCGTCGTGAGTGTTGCGCGTGCGGACAGCCACATGTACGACACGGAGAATGCCGCCGACCAGTGTTTGGTGAAGTTGTACGAAAGTCCAGCGTTCACAACAGGTGCGAACGAGTTGCTGATATGCACGCTCGTGGGCCCCGTCAATGCCGTGCCTGTCTGTGGCGAATAGAGGAACGCACCGTTGGCCATTTGCTGGCTCAGCTTTACGTCCGAGAACCACACATACGAGGCGCCCGCGCCGACATAAGGGCGGAACTTGCTCTGCGCGCTGAGGAAATAGTATTTGAGCAGTAGCGTCGGGCTCCACTCGCGGGCCGTACCCAGTTCGCCCAGCGGCCCGAGCGTGCCTTCGCCGTTGAGATGAAACTTCGGCGGTACGCCCGTCACCGCTTCGACCGCGATGTGGTCGGTGACGAAATACTGAAGGGTCAGTCCGAATGTATCTGCATCGCTTACTGACGCGCTTGCTCCTTGTTTCGTCACCGTCTGACCGAGCGCGGTGACGTTGAAGGGGCCACTCGAATCCTGCGGTGCGAAGTGCATCCAGCCGGCACTGACCTGGATATCGCCCGCCGACTGCGCGTTCGCGCACGTCACGCCCGCCATGCTCATTGTTGCGAGGGCCGCGCATGTAATGTGTTTCAGCATCATTTCTTCTCTTCTCGTTTCAGATTTCAATCGGTAACAGGCGAGCGCGTTCACATCGCCTCAGCCACCAGGCCCGAGGCGAAGTACGCACAAAAGAAAGCAAGTGAACCGGTAGTCTCTAAACCTACAGACAGCAGTCGAGGCTTACCTTGAAATACTCGTAGCTCATTTCGATGCTGCGCTTCACCGCGTGTACCTCGTCAACGCCGGGCGCGTTGCCGAGCAGTGTCGCGACGATCTCGAGCGCTTCCCACGGATGTGCGTCGTCATAGTGCGCGTGCAGACTGAGCCAGCGCATGGCCTTGCGGCGCATCGAGGTGGGGAAGCTGTTCGCGTAGGTGTCACTGCTGCAAACAAGCGTCGACCATTCGCCCGTGACGCCCTCGATTGCGAAGTTGGTTGCGGCGATGCTCGCGGCAAGCGGGTCCCCGCTGCTGCTCTTCCAGCACCAGTGCGAAAGTGCGTAGGCGAGGGAAGGGCCGCCGCCTTTCATCAATGCGCGCTTATTGACGTCGTGCGCGGCTGCCCAGTCGACCCAGTAGTCCGCGTGGTTTTGCTCGACGCGGATGTTGCGGGTCAAATAGCGCCGCGCCAGATCCTCGCCGCGAGAATGCCCGTAGCGCAGCTTCTGAAGATTCATCGCCATGTACTGCGGAAATTGCTCGACAACCGGCCAGCCGTTGACGAGAAATGCTTCGGCCTGCCGCGACGTCAGCCTTGCTTCGCGCATCGCGGCAAAGATGGGATGGCCGATGATGGTCTGCTTGGTCTGATTTGTTTCGGTCAGCACGTCGCCCAACCAGGCTGGGTAGCTGGCGATGTCCTTCAAGTCGCCAACCCGCTGAAAAGTGGGATCCAACATCTCCTCCTACGTCATTGCAAGAAATTCAACGTTCTGCGCCCAAAGAGCCGGTCGGCCCACATGGAACCCCTGAACGAAATCCACGCCCATCGTGCTTAATGCGCGCAGGATCGCTTCGTTCTCGACGTATTCCGCGATGGTCAGACGCCCCATCGAATGGCCGATGTCGTTGATCGCTGCCACCATGTCCTTGCTAACGGCATCTTTGAGCATGTCCTTGATGAATCCGCCGTCGATCTTGATGTAATCGACCGGCAGGTGCTTCAGATAGCCAAACGAAGACATGCCCGCGCCGAAGTCATCGAGCGAAAACTTGCAGCCGCGCTTCTTCAACGTGCGGATAAAACGCGCGGCGGCTGCGAGATTGGCGATCGCGGTGGTTTCGGTCACTTCGAAGCAGATGGACTCAGGGGCGATGGGGCTGAGTTCGAACTGTTCGGTCAGGAATTGGAGAAAGCGCTCGTCGCCGATCGAGGCACCCGACAGATTGATCGCGTATTGCACGCCCTCGGGATTGCCTATCCTGGCGAGCGTCGTGAACACGGCGCGCACAACCCAGCGGTCGATCGCGGACATTAGTCCGTACCGCTCGGCAGCGGGTAGAAAGGAGAAGGGCGATACGATCTTACCGCCGTCACCGACCATGCGCAGCAGCACCTCTACGTGACGCGGATGCTGCGCGGACTCGTCGATGCCGTCCGCCCGCTGAACCGCGCGGATCTCCTGTGCGTAGAGGCAGAAGCGATTGTTCGCCAACGCGTCCTTGATGCGACCGCACCATGACATGGCGCTCGCATGACGAGTGAGTTCCTTGTCGCCGCGCACGGCCAGATGCACGCGATCGCGCCCGCGCTCCTTGGCGAGATAGCAGGCGATATCGCCGAAGCGCATCGCCGTTTCCATGTCGAGCCCCCGCAAATCGACCAAGCCGATGCTCACGCTCGTCGACAACGTGTGTGTTTCGCACGACCACTGGAACGCGGCGACCTCCTGTCGTAGGCGCTCGGCAATGCCCGTCGCAGTTTGCTCGTCACAATCGGCCATGAGCGCGGCGAACTCATCGCCGCCCAGGCGCGCGACCGAATCCTCCTCGCGAAGACACTGCCTGAAGAGTGCCGCCACCTCGCGCAGCATCGTGTCGCCGGCCGCATGGCCGTACGTGTCATTTACCACCTTGAACTGGTCGAGGTCGAGCACCATCAGCATGCAGGGACGCTGTGTGCTTTTGACGTCCGATTGCGCATCGAGCGAGGCGGACAGACGTCGCTCGAACTCGGTACGATTGAGCAAGCCCGTCAAGCCATCGTGCGACGCCTGCCACGACAGATTCGAGACGTATTCGCGCTCACGGGTCATGTTCCGCAACAGCAGCACGGCACCCGTGATCGTGTCGGACGTATCGTGCACGACGGACGTGATCGCTTGCACAACGGTCTCTGTGCCTTCTCGGTTAGTCAGCACGAGATCGGTACTCGGGTCCCATGGCTCGGTGCCGCGCAGTGCCTGTTCGATCGGGTCAACGGGCCGCCGGTCCCATTCCCGTGCGATGGAGACAAGCGCAGTCAACTCGTGCTTCACGCAACTGCCTGCTTCACGACAGAAGAGGCGCTCTGCGGCGGGGTTAATGAACTCAACGAGGCCCGATGGCCCGACGGAGACGACGGCCTCGCCGATCGAGCCCAGCGTGGCTTTCGCGCGCGCCTCGCTTCGCCTCAACGCGTGCTCCGAGGCGAGTCGCGCGGTAATGAAGCGGCGTGCGTACCACACGGACAGTGAGACCAGGAGCGCCGCGACCACGACGTTGATGGCGAACAGTAACAATGCTGTTTTTCGGAATGCGGAGCCGAGCACGTCGGCGAATGCCCGCGAAATGGGTGCAATCGCCGAATTGATGTTCCAGATTTCGCCCGTCAAAAGCTCCACTTCGACCTGGCCGGACGCGCCAGTGAGCTTGGCGAGGCGCAGTTTTTGGGCGGTCGAGACGAGCTGATCAACGAGCGCATCGCCGCGTGTCCAATATGTCACCGCGTGTTCGAAGTAGCTGACGCGGCGGAAGGTCCGAAAGACCCAGATGACTGAGCTAACGTCAGCCGCGTCGACGCCGCTTTCGAGCAGTGCCATTCGAGCCGAGCCGAGATCGGGATAGGCACCTTCGAGCGCGAGTCGGGCACGCTTCAGATTAAGCGGGTAGGCGATCGCGCTTTCATACTGACGAAAGGAAGCTTCATCGCCGGTCTGCGCATAGCGGATGAGATATAAAACTGCGTCCTTCTGGCCTTTCGACCACGTGCTCTCACCACCGATATACGCGCGAACGGACGACATAATCGAGAGGCTCGTAGCGACAAGAGCCAGCAGCGAGGCAACGACTGCCAAAAAAGGCCACGTAGTCTTCAACAACTGTCGATTGGTCTTCGATGACGCTGGCATACCGAGCCTTGTTATCGGTTTCTCTGTGCATAGCGAAGAAAATACAGTCCCGCCGCAAAGACCGTCGAATTGTTTCGAACGATCGTGTTTTGCGGTGAGATGCTGTCGCTTCGATCTATAACGGCACGAGGAATATGAACTTGAGGCCCTATTCGAAAACCCTCGAGGGTCGAATAGTACTCGTGGTAGCCGCCATCAAAGCGTTTGATAATAAGAAAGAGTGGCAACCGTTGTTTTTATCGCATGAGGCAACCGAGTCGCGACAGAATGCGCTCGCGGCATTGCGGAGTAAGGTCGAGCGGAAGGACTCGTTTCCACACTTACCCCTGTACTTTCTCAAGCAAGACATCATGGAAGACATGACGCGTTGGACGCCGACTTCCGGCATTCCACAAGGGGCGGTTGTCAGCCCCCTGTTGGCAAATCCGTATCTGCACGAGCTTGACGTGGAAATGCGCCAGGCAGGGCTGGTCATGGTGCGTTACGCGGATGACGCCGTGGTGTTATCAGCCGGTGCCTGATAGCCCCAATTTACGACGACGAACTGAGATGTGGGTATCGCGCCGAGCTATTCATCGGAGAGGATTCCGATGAGCCGCAACGCGTTGTGCTGTTCGGACGGCTTACGGGCGCATGAAGACGCTCTTTCCGCGCGTGACACGACGGCTCGCGCAGCGCGCCGGCACGCCAATCGATTCTGTTGCCTAGAGGGCCAGCTCTCGCGACACAGTCGACATGGCAAGCCCAGCCGCCGCCCGTGGCACGCCCATTGCGCATTAATGAGGCCAAAAAGGAAGGAGAATGGTCATGAGCAGCGATCGTCTGGAAGGACCGGGCAGCACCGATAAGCCGCTCGGCGATGCCGGCAGCGGAGCCAGCGGTGGTGGCTCGCTGGGCAACCAGCCAGGACCGGGCGCCGCCACAGGCGGTGATCCCGCCCAAGGAGTGCGTCAACCAACTTCCGGCGAGGCCGAACAGTCTCCTGCACAACACCGGTCGAAACAGGAAGTCTCACCTGAGTCGGGCAACAGTACCGAGTCGCCCCGCAGAGACGCCGCGCTCAAAAGAGAGTGACGATGACCGATCGCTTCGTCATGTTGGCATTGAAAAGGCTCGCGAACGGCTGCTTCCTTGTTAGGAGCGATCCATCGACATGACGAAGCCAGCGCGGCATCGTCTATTTCGATTCCGCCGGCGGCATCATCGTACGATGCACTGCTGCGTAACCCAGCGGCGCTCGCCGTTTGGCGATCACGACAACGCGTAACAGAACCTCTCGGACCAACGCGACAGGCGCGGCCGCTGCCTGACCGCTTCCAATCAAAACGCTTGAGATGAACATTCTCCATCAGCGAAGGAACGTGGTGTAACGCAATCGATGCACCCGACAAGCGTGATACGCACCAAAGGTTTCTTACCACTCTGGACGGCCGGAGCGGTCTCAACGTCGATGATGTGGCTGGAAATGCTTGCAGCGGCGCTGTTCACCTTCAAGGCGACCAATTCGGCAGTAGAAGTCGCGCTGGTCTCCGCGTGTCGAAGTCTCCCGCTGCTTTTGAGCGGCGCGGTCATGGGCGTCGTCGCCGATGCGATGGATCGCAAGAGAATAGTGCTGCTCGGATTGTTGCTGGCGAGCGCTTCGTCGGCGACAGTAGGAATCTTGTCTTTCCTCGGGGTTCTGTCGACATGGCACCTTTGCGCTGCCGCGCTCGTGAGCGGTGTCGTCTATGCCACCGAGATGCCTGCGCGTCGGCGCATGATCGCAGAGACAGCAGGTTCGGCGATGGCCTCTCGCGCGGTCGCTATCGACAGCATGACCAACTTCGCGACGCGATGCATTGGGCCTCTGCTTGGAGGCCTGATATACGGAGCACTCGGCGTCGCGACATCCTATTTTCTCTCCGCGACGGCGTCGCTTTGCGCCGCGGCGTGCATCTTTCGACTTTCGACCGTGCATGCGCCATCCGGGCGCCTCTCCCTGACGCGGTTCCGCGAGGACCTCAGGGAAGCGTGGCAATACGCGCTCGACAGTAAAACGATCATGGCGCTCTTGATCGTGACGACAATCACGAACTTATGCGGCTATAGCTATAACGTTCTACTGACACCGCTCGGAAGGGACACGTTCGACTTGTCGGCCACGATGATCGGCGTGCTTTCGTCGGCGGAGCCTGCGGGATCTTTTGTCGCGGGCGCGATCATCGGAGGCACTCGCCTGCGAGGGCGTTCCTTTGTCTGGTTGATAGCCGGATCGAGTGTGTTTTTCCTGGCTATTGCGATCGCTGGGTTCGCAAGTTCTTTCCGATGCTCGCTGGCTTCATTGCTCGTCATTCTCTTCATCGGCGGCTTTGGTAGCGCCGCCTACAACATACACCAGACGACTATCGTGATCGAGTCCGTGCCCGGCGTCATGCGCAGTCGTGTGTTCGGTCTGGTCACTGTCGGTATCGGATGCTGGCCGCTCGGAACGCTGCTAGCGGGCCTCTTTGCGACAATACTTGGACCGACGGGAGCCTTGATCGCGCTGGGCGTCACAGGTATCGCCGGCAACAGTGTCCTGACACTTCACGCGGTGAAGGAGAGGTCGCATCGGTAGAAGGGCGAAGGGTCGCTTGTGAGCCAACGCGTCCGCGGAAGGCATGCCGAAAAGCCGCGAAAGCACCATAAAGTAAAGCGAAGGCAGTCCGTAAACAGCATGAAAGCAACGGCTTTCCCATTGGGGAAACCCTTTCGCATCTGTCTACGGAGAATCACAACCATGAAGGTAGTCACCAAACTGGGCCTGGGCTTCGGCATCGTGCTGTCGATGTTGTTCGCGGTGCTCGCCTTCGGTCTCGTCAGCATGTCGCAAATCCAGGCCCGCTTCGATGAAGTCGTCGAAGTCAACAATGCGGAAGCGAAGCTCGCACACGCGCTGAGCCTGTCGGTGAGCGACCGGATGATCGCGCTGCGCAACATCGCGCTCCTGACAGATACCGCCGCAGTCGAGACGGAGAAAGCACGCATCCGCACGCAGGCGCAAGGCTATGCGCAGGCCTACGACGCACTCGGCACGCGCTTCAGGGAAAGCGACCACACCTCTGCAAGCGAGCGCGCCGTTTTCGACAAGCTGCGCGCGAACGAAGCGGCCGCAGCGCCGATCATCGAAAAGGCGATCTCGCTTGCCGAAGCGCGCGAGCAACAGGCCGCGATTCGTGTGCTGATCGACGAGTTGCGACCCGTGCAGCGCGACTGGATGAGCACCACGAAGGACATGATCGCGCTGCAGGATGAACAGAACGATGTCGCCAACCGCGACGCCGACGCCGCCTACGCCCGCGCCAAGGCGATCATGCTCGCGCTCGGCGCGGCAGCCGTGCTCACCGGCATCGTGGCCGCGCTCGTCATCACGCGCGGTCTCACGCGCGCGCTCGGCGGCGAACCGGGCGAAGCGATGGCACTCGCCGCGCGCATCGCGCAAGGCAATCTGCGCGATGGGATCGCCGTCGACGGCCGCAGCCCCGACAGCCTGATGGTCTCGCTCGAAACGATGCGCGCGCGTCTGAACACGATCGTTCTCGGCATTCAGTCATCGAGCGTGGCGATCGCCGAAGCGGCCAGCGAGATCGCGCAAGGCACCGTCGATCTGTCGAAGCGCACGGAGTCGCAGGCCGCATCGCTCGAAGAAACGAAGAGACGGCGGCGAGCATGGAAGAACTCGCGAGCACCGTCGCGAAGAATGCCGACAACGCCGCCGAGGGCACGCACGCGGCGACGAAAGCATTCGGCGACGCGACTCAGGGCGGCGACACGGTCAATAATGTGGTGGCGACCATGCGGAGCATCGCGCAGGCTTTGTCGCACATGGCCGACATCATCGGCGTGATCGAAGGCATCGCGTTTCAGACCAATATCCTCGCGCTCAATGCGGCCGTCGAGGCCGGCGCCATCACCGCTGATACGTCGCGGACCAGCTTGACTGTGAGAGCAGCAGCTTCGTCGCGATGTTCGGGCGCTCAATCGGTGAGACGCCGCAGCGTCTGTTCAGGTGCGGTCGACGGACGTTCGATGCGCGAGCGCGCGAGCGCGCGATACGCGAGCGACGCGCCCGCCATGGCCAGCGCCGTCGGGATCAGGAAGTCGTGATTGAAGCGCGTGAACTCGATCATCAGCACGAGCGCCGTCAGCGGCATCTGCATGGCCGGGCCGAGGAACGCCGCCGCGCCGATCACCGCGAACGCGCCGAGCGGCGTGCCGGGCCAGATGCCGTTCCACACGCTGCCAAGGACCACGCCGAGCAACGCGCCGTTGGTCAGGCTCGGCGTGAGCAGGCCGCCTTGCGCGCCCGCGCGCAGCGAACTGACTTCGATTGTCACCTTCAGGATCAGCAGCACGCCGGCGAGCGCGAAGCCGAGCGAATCGTCGAACGAAAGACCGGCGGGGCCTCGGCCATTGCCCGCGAGTTGCGGGAAATAGATGACGAGCACGCCGATCAGCGCGAAGTTCAGGACCGCCAGCGCAGGCAGCGCATTGCCGCGCGGCGCGTGCTTGCGCGCGGCGCCCGCGAGCGTCATGAAGCACCACGCGGCCACGCCGAACACCGGTCCCATGACGATCGCCCAGACGATCATCTGTGCATCGAGCGCAAAGGCGGGCAGATGGTACTGATGTCCGTCGCCGAGCCCGATCCACGCGACGATCGCGCCGATTGCGGAGGTGGTGAAGGCCGCCGCGACGATGACGCCATCGAACGTGCAGAGCAGCACTTCGAGCACGAAGACCGCGCCGCCGAGCGGCACGTTATAGACGGCGGCGAGTCCTGCGCCCGCGCCGCACGCAACCATGATGCGCGACTGCGCGGGCGTGAGCCTCGCGTAGTGCGCGAGCCAGCCTGCCCACAGCGAGCCGATTTCGCGCGGCGCGACTTCCCGGCCGAGCGGCGAGCCCATCGCCACGGTGACGATCTGCAGGAGCGCATGCGCGATCGTGCTACCGGGCGGCATGCGCGGATCGTCGGAATCGACGGCCTGGCGGATGCTGACGAGCGGTTTGCCGAAGCGATGCACACACCACCAGCCGACGCCCGCGATCACGCCGCACAGCGTCAGCACGATGAAACGGCGCAGCGGCGACGCGGCCGAGATGCCGACGAGAAAGCTTTCGCCGCCAGTGAGCGCATCGAGGCTGTAGCCGAACGCGACGTGCTGGATTTCGTGCAGCAGCAACGCGAGCAGCATGCCGCCGAGCCCCGCACCCAGCCCGACGAGCGTGGTGACGACGATGAGCTTCACGGTCGGTGTCGATGACGGCATCGCGCTGACCTCGCAGAAAAAGGCGTAGGGTAGCGCGGCTGAATTTCGCGCGCCTCGCCGGATGCATCGATTATAGATATGCACGGCTTTATTTCGATGCCCGAAATCTTCTTGGGAAATGCGCAAACGCCCACTATCCTCGGGACAATAAGGTATCGAAAAATATCCGGGAGGCAGCGTGAGTCTGGTGATTTCCGGCCGCATCGTTCCGCTTGCGCGAACGTCCGAGAAGAGCACGTTCGCCGGCAAGGTGTGGATCGGCGACGACGGGCGCATCGAGCGCGTCACGCGCGGCAACGCAGCCGGTCCGCGCAGCGGCTTCGACAAAGCGGTCGTCGTCGATGTCGGAGATGATCTCGTGCTGCCCGGTTTCGTCGATCTTCACAGCCATCTCGCCTACGCGACGCTGCCGCTCTGGACCCAGCCCGGCCGCACGACACCGTTCCTGCATCACGACTCGTGGCCGTCCGCCAGCACCTATGCAAGCGACATCACCTGGCCCGCCTACGCGCTTCTCACCGCCGCTCCCGAAGCGTCGCTCGCCTACGCCGAAGTGCGCGCGCTCATCGGCGGCACGACGAGCATTCAGGGCTCGCCGCCGAAGAACCGGCCGCTCGACGGCTGGATGGTGCGCAACGTCGAGGATGAGACCTTCGGCGGAACCATCTCGTCGAACCGCGTGCTAGCCTCCACATTGACGGTCAAGCCCGAAGTCCTCGCGAAACGATCCGCGCAGATGAAAGCGGGCGCGGGCTTCATCTATCACTGCGCCGAAGGGCAGGTGAGCTCCATCGCCGCCAACGAGTATCAGAGCGCGCGCAAGTGCGGCTGCCTGCAGAAGGATTTCGTCGCCATTCACACGAATGCGCTCAATCCCGGCGATTACGATGCATGGACCGATCCCGGCACGGTCGTCTGGTCGCCGTTCTCGAACCTCTGGCTCTATGGCAGCACGACCAGCGTGCCGTCCGCGCTGGCGAGAAAGATCCGCGTGTGCGTCGGGTCCGACTGGGGGCCATCGGGCACGCGCAATGTGCTCGGTGAAATCAAGGTCGCCGCGCTGGTGAGCAAACGCGAGCGATGGAACCTCACGCCCTTCGATCTCGTGCGCATGATCACCTGCGAACCCGGCGACGCGATCGCCGGTCCCTGGAACGTGCAGGCCGGACGCCTTGAGCTGAATGCGCTCGGCGATGTGGTCGTCATCGCGGCCAAGGCTTCCGCCGATCCGTTCGCGACCGTGCTCGCCGCCACCGAGAATGACGTGCAACTGGTGGTCATCGGCGCACGCGCGCGCTACGGGAATGCGAAGCTCATGAAGGCCGCGAAGGCCACGTTTCCGTCCGAACTGAAAATCGCCGGAACGAAGCGCGTCCTGTCGATGACGAAACTCGACAATGCTTCCGAGCCGTGGAGTTTCGCGCAAGTGCTGACGCGCCTGGAACAGGTCCGCGCCGATCCGAAAAAGGAAATCGATGCCGCCGGTAATGCGGCGGCGGCAGCGCGCATGGCGGGCGAAGCGCCTCGTCTGCGGCTCGCGCTCGACATGCCGCTCGGCAAGCTGCCTATCGGCGGGCTGCCGAAGAATCTCGGCGAGATCGTCGTGCCGCCGATCCAGCCGCTCGCACACGACGCGGCCTTCTTCGCCTCGCTCGTCGGACGCGGCTTCCACGGCGGCCTGCTCGACGGCCTCAAAAAGTTCTATGCGTGACATCGCGAGCGAATCATGGCCACGAGAACATCATCGTTATTGAAGGCGCAGATGGGCGTGCTGCTCGCCGAGCGCGCGGGTCTCGTGAAGACGACTCACGCGCGGCGTCCGGCAGGATCCGGCGATCAACTCGATGCCGCCGATCGCGAAGTCATCGTCGATGCGCTTCTGACGGTCATCGCCGGGGCGTACTGTCATCTGCATCAGAAGCGCGCGGGTTACGCCAACGATCCCGTGCAGGCGCTAGAACTGCTGCGCACGCACGCCGCCGACATGAGCGAAGCCGAGTTCCATATGATCGTGACGGGAATCGTCGTCGATCTGCGCGATGCGCACACGCTCTATGCCGGCCCGGCGTCGCTCGCCGGCGCGGTCGCGCAACTGCCCTTTCTGGTCGAACAGTTCGGCTCGACGGACGAGCCTTCGTTTCTCGTCACGAAAGTCGGGCACAGCAAGCTCATCAAGGACCCCTCGTTCAAGCCGGGCGTGCTGCTCGATACCTGGAACGGCATACCGTTCGAGCGCGCCGTCGCGATCCATGCCGATCGCGAAACGGGCGGACGCCCCGATGCGCGGCTCGCGCGCGCGCTCGAATCGCTGACGTTCCGCTCGCTGCAATACGGTCCGCCGCCCGACGAGATGTGGGTCGACATCGGTTTTCGCGATGGTCCGGCGAGGGCGCGGCGCGAAGTGCGCATACCGTGGCGCATCGTCTGGCCGGGCCGCCCCGCGACCGGCGTGCGGCCCGGCGCGCATACCGCGCGGCGCGTCGCGGTGAGTCCGGCGGCGGAACAGGTCCGGCGCGCGAAAAAGCTGATGTTCTCGGGCAAGGAATGGAACGCCGAGCATCTGCGCGCGGTGATGGCGCGCGACGCCGGCTGGATCAAGACCCGCTTTCCCGACGCGCTTTCCGCGCGCACGTTCCCGAGCAAAGTGCTCGGCGATGTCGCCTATCTACGCATCTGGAGCTTCGATGTCGAAGATCACGAAGCCTTCGTTGATGAGGTCGCGCGCCTCGTCGGACAGTTGCCCGACACGGGCCTCATCGTCGATGTGCGCGGCAATCCTGGCGGCCTGATCTGGGCGGCGGAGCGCCTTTTGCAACTCTTCACGCCGAACAAGGTGCAGCCGACGCGCTTCAGCCTCGTTGCCACGCCCTTGACGCGCGCGATGGCGAAGAGCGCGTTCAACCGCATGGAGCTCGAACCGTGGATCGCGTCGCTCGAATCGGCGATCTCGACCGGCGAGGGATACTCGCAGGCGCTGCCGATCACCGATCCGTCCTGGTGCGATGACGTCGGTCAGCGTTATGGCGGGCCGGTCGTGTGCGTCGCCGATGCCAACACGTACTCGTCCGGCGACCTCTTCTGCGCGGGCTTCGTGGACAACGAAATCGGGCCGCTCGTGTGCGTGGGCCAGGCGACCGGCGCGGGCGGCGCGAACGTGTGGACCAGCCATGACCTGACCGATGCACTGGACGGAACGGACTTCGCACTGCCGCGACTGCCCGACGGCGTGAGCTTCACGATGGCATTTCGCCGCGCGGTGCGTGCCGGCGATGCGGCCGGCGTGCCGATCGAAGACCTCGGCATCGCCGGCATTCCGTATGCGATGACCCGGCGCGACGTGCTCGACGGCAACGCCGATCTCATCGACTGGTGCGCGCGGTTTCTGGCGGGCGCACCGTATTCGAGCCTTCGCGTGACGCTCGGCAAGTCGGAACTCACGGTGACGACGGCCGGGCTCGACGAGCTTGAACTTTATGTGGACGGCAGGCCGCTCGATGCGGCGCGAGCGATCGGGGATGGGGTTTTAAAGCTGCCGCGTCCCGCGGCCGGGGAGCGGCTCGAAGTGGTGTGCCGCAAGGGGGGAGCGGTGGTTCAGCGTCGGCGGGTTGCGCTGGCGTGAGGGGTGGATGTGTCGCAGCGCGGGTTGCAATTTGACGCAATCACGCTTGCGCCCAGATTTCACTTACTGACAGTGATCCATTGCGCACCGTCCAGTGGGCGCAGATAGCGGGAGTCCAGTCGAAAGCAGCGGACACTGTTGTCCTCGCGGCAGGCGCCTGGAGTGCGTTGTTCTGCCAGCATCATGACATCGACCTGCCCGCCATCAACGTGATCGGAACGGCGCTGCGGACCGCTGAGGCGCCCGGCGTCATCGAAGGCTGTTTCTCTGGGCCTAACTTCGCACTGAGG
>Ga0207713_1001699_pt1 | contig 16995 bp, 14 predicted proteins | sample KBSS64metaG_FD_184404 | JGI IMG/M metagenome (GOLD analysis project Ga0207713, IMG submission 184404) | Switchgrass rhizosphere microbial communities from Kellogg Biological Station, Michigan, USA - KBS S6-4 metaG (SPAdes) (version 2) | ecosystem: Host-associated > Plants > Roots > Rhizosphere >...
GGAACACCCAGCCGCCGGGTTTCACCAGTGTCTTGCATGCCTCGACAATGGCGGCCGGCTGCGGTACGTGCTCCAGCATTTCCATGCAGGTAACGACGTCGTAGGTTCCCGGTTCGCGGGCTGCGAGTGCCTCGGCGGCGATTTCTTCGTAACTAACCGTTACGCCGCTTTCAAGGCTGTGAAGATCGGCGACACCGAGTGCCTGGTTCGACAGATCGATGCCTTTAACGTGCGCGCCCAGTCCTGCCATGGATTCCGACAAAATGCCGCCGCCGCAGCCGATGTCCAGAACGTTCTTGCCGGGCAAATGTGCATGGGCGTCGATCCAGCTCAGGCGAATCGGATTAAGTTCGTGCAGCGGTTTGAATTCGGCATTCGGGTCCCACCAACGATGCGCTAGATCGCTAAATTTCTGTAGTTCGTGGGGATCGGCGTTGGTCATGGCGAAAGCTGCCTCGATGAGAGGGTGCTCGAGGATAAACCGTGAGTATATAGGCGGAGGGGCGAGGCGGCAAAATGCCGTCCATCGGCGCCACGAAGCATTTAGAGGAGGCATTGCGCCCGCGTTTCGGGAACGGCTGGCGCCGCAGAGGGCAGACACAAAAAAAGCCCCGCCGAAGCGGGGCTTTTCGATACTGCGGTAATTTGTAGCTTACTGCTTCGAAGTGCCGACAACTTCGACTTCCACGCGACGATCCGGTGCGAGGCAGGCGACGAGTTGCTTGTGGTTCTTCTGGTTGCAGCCGGTCGTGACCGGGTTGCGCTTGCCCTTGCCTTCCGTATAGATACGGTTGGATTCGATGCCCTTGCTGACCAGGTATGCCTTGACAGCTTGAGCGCGGCGCAGCGACAGACGGTCGTTGTACTTGTCCGAACCGATGCGGTCCGTGTAACCCGTTGCGACGACGACTTCCAGGTTCAGGCCTTGGATCTTCGATGCGAGATCGTTCAGCTTTTCCTTGCCTGCCGGCTTCAGGATCGCCTTGTCGAAGTCGAACAGTGCGTCAGCTTGATACGTGATCTTTTGGCTGGTGATGGCCGGTGCGGGTGCGACCGGAGCCGGCGGCGTCGGAGCCTGAGCAACCAGGGCGCCGTCGCACTTGGCGTTGGCCGTTGCCGGCGTCCAGAATGCATCGCGCCAGCAGAGTTCGTTCGTGCCGTTCATCCACACGTATTCGCCGGTACCATTCACCCAGTTGTCGTTCGTAGCTTGTCGCGACGCCGGCACCGACTGTGCCATGGCGGATGCAGCCATAACCGCGGTAGCTGCAATGAACGCGAGCTTTGAAAGTTTATTCATATTTCTCCTCTCGAAATTGAGATTACCGCAGGTTTACTGCGAGCCTGTTGACGAAGACAAGTCATACATTGCTCGAAGTATAACATCGGTGCAGAACAAAAAAGGTGCTGTGTAGACTTCGAGCAGTGTCTAACTCTTTGTGCGTTGGCATTTTGCCATATCGTTCCCTTCCGACGATAAAAAAATCCGCCCCCGATCGAATCGCCCTCCAATTGTGGTGCATGCGCAACAAAAGCAATCGCCTGGACGGGCCGCCAGTCATGGCTCAGCGGCGGATTGCGCCACGCACAATTCGAGCCTGCTTCGGCTCGAAAGTGGGGCGGCGGCGCGCTCTTCACGCGCGCCCGCTAATAGGTATACGTACCCGCGCCAGGGCGGAATACGCGGCATGTTAGAATCGCGTGATGCGTTGCGCCTGCAATGCTTACGCGAAGGCGCGGTTTACTGCCGCCTTGGCACGTAAAAGATACGGATAATGGATCAATTCGCCAAAGAGACTCTGCCAATCTCCCTAGAGGAGGAAATGCGCCGTTCGTATCTCGATTACGCGATGAGCGTGATCGTGGGGCGTGCGCTTCCCGATGTTCGCGATGGCCTGAAGCCGGTGCACCGGCGCGTGCTGTACGCCATGCACGAGCTCAACAACGACTGGAACCGGGCTTACAAGAAGTCGGCGCGTATCGTCGGCGATGTGATCGGTAAATATCACCCGCACGGCGACACCGCTGTCTACGACACCATCGTCCGGATGGCGCAGGACTTTTCGCTGCGCTACATGCTAGTGGACGGCCAAGGCAACTTCGGTTCGGTCGACGGCGACAACGCCGCGGCCATGCGGTACACCGAAATCCGCATGGCCAAGATCGGCCACGAACTGCTGGCCGACATCGACAAGGAAACGGTCGACTTCACGCCGAACTACGACGGCAGCGAAAACGAACCGGCCATTCTGCCGGCGCGCATCCCCAATCTGCTGATCAATGGCTCGTCCGGCATCGCGGTCGGCATGGCGACCAATATCCCGCCGCACAACCTCAACGAGGTCGTCGACGCTTGCCAGCATTTGCTCAAGAACCCGGAAGCCACGATCGACGAACTGATCGAGATCGTCCCCGCGCCTGATTTCCCGACCGCCGGCATCATCTACGGCGTGGCCGGCGTGCGCGACGGCTACCGCACGGGCCGCGGCCGCGTGGTGATGCGCGCGCTCACGCACTTCGAGGAGATCGATCGCGGCCAGCGCATGGCGATCATCGTCGACGAGTTGCCGTATCAGGTGAACAAGCGCTCGCTTCTGGAGCGCATCGCCGAACTGGTCAACGAAAAGAAGCTCGAAGGCATCTCCGACATCCGCGACGAGTCGGACAAGAGCGGCATGCGCGTCGTCATCGAACTCAAGCGCGGCGAAGTGCCCGAGGTGGTGCTCAACAATCTGTACAAGGCCACCCAGCTCCAGGACACGTTCGGCATGAACATGGTCGCGCTGGTCGATGGCCAGCCGAAGCTGCTGAACCTGAAGGAAATGCTGTCGTGCTTCCTGTCGCATCGCCGGGAAGTGCTGACGCGGCGCACTGTATACGAACTGCGTAAGGCCCGCGAACGCGGCCACGTGCTCGAGGGCCTCGCGGTGGCGCTCGCCAACATCGACGAGTTCATCGCGATCATCAAGGCCGCGCCAACTCCTCCGATCGCCAAACAGGAATTGATGGCGCGTCCGTGGGATTCGTCGCTGGTGCGCGAGATGTTGGCGCGTGCCGAGACGGAAAACGCGTCGGCCGGTGGTCGCGAAGCCTATCGTCCGGACGGATTGAATCCGTCCTTCGGCATGCAGTCCGACGGACTCTACCGTCTCTCCGATACCCAGGCTCAGGAAATCCTGCAGATGCGTCTGCAACGCCTGACGGGTCTGGAGCAGGACAAGATCATCGGCGAGTACCGCGAAGTAATGGCGCAAATCGCCGACTTGCTGGACATTCTGGCCCGCCCGGAACGCATTACGGCGATCATCGTCGACGAACTGACGTCGGTCAAAGCCGAATTCGGCGACGCGCGCCGCTCGAAGATCGAGTTGAACGCAACCGAGTTGAACACCGAAGATCTGATCACGCCGCAGGAAATGGTCGTGACCATGTCGCATACCGGCTACGTGAAATCGCAGCCGTTGTCCGAATATCGCGCTCAGAAACGCGGTGGTCGCGGCAAGCAGGCCACTTCCATGAAGGAAGACGACTGGATCGACACGCTCTTCATCGCCAACACGCACGATCACATTCTGTGCTTCTCGAATCGCGGCCGTGTTTATTGGGTCAAGGTCTACGAGGTGCCGCAGGGTTCGCGGAATTCGCGCGGCCGGCCGATCGTCAACATGTTCCCGCTGCAGGAAGGCGAAAAGATTACGGTCGTGCTGCCGGTCAAGGAGTTCTCGGCCGACAAGTTCGTCTTCATGGCCACCGCCTTGGGAACGGTAAAGAAGACCCCGCTGGAAGCCTTTAGCCGACCGTTGCGCAAGGGTATTATTGCGGTCGGTCTGGATGACGGCGACTACCTGATCGGCGCGGCCATCACGGACGGCCAGCACGACGTGATGCTGTTCTCCGATTCGGGCAAGGCGGTTCGTTTCGACGAGAACGACGTGCGGCCGATGGGCCGTGAGGCGCGCGGCGTGCGCGGCATGCAGCTCGAAGACGGCCAGAGCGTGATCGCGCTGCTGGTGGCGGGCGACGAGCAGCAGTCGGTGCTGACCGCAACCGAGAACGGTTTCGGCAAGCGGACCCCGATCACCGAGTACACGCGTCATGGGCGCGGTACGAAGGGCATGATCGCAATCCAGACGTCGGAGCGCAACGGCAAGGTCGTCGCCGCCACGCTGGTGGACCAGGAGGCGCAGATCATGCTGATCACGACTACTGGTGTGCTGATCCGCACGCGTGTGTCGGAAATTCGAGAAATGGGACGCGCAACCCAAGGTGTTACACTCATCAGCCTTGACGAAGGGACCAAGCTTTCAGGTCTGCAACAGGTTGCTGAGGCGGAAGCGGATGTCGATGTGGAAGCCGACGTCGAAGGTCCAGCCGAAGGCGACAACGGCGGTGAAAATGGCGATGCGGTTTGATCCGTGTCGGCGGCCTTCAGTCTCAGTAACGAGTTGAAAGCTGCGCAGAGAATAATGGCGTGTCGGGCCGATACGCATCTCGCGCAGCTCGCAGTTCAAGTTCATTTCTATTAGGGAGTAATGATGCAAAAACGATTCAAACAACTGATGTTGCTGGCTGCTTTCGTGCCGACCCTTGCCATGGCTCAAGCGCTTCAGAGCCAGGCTCCGGCGGCGCCGGCTGCTGCCGCGGCACCGGTTGATCCGGCCAAGCAGGCTGCCATCAAGGAACTGCTGGACGCAATCGACGCGCAGAAGCTCGTCGGCGCAATTGGCAACAGCGCGCAGATGCAAGCCAAGCAACTGGTTCCGGCCATCCTGTCGGATGCCCTGAGCGAAAACAAGACGATGACGGACAAGCAGAAGCAGGCTTCCGTCCCGGCGCTGCAAAAAAACGCGGTGCCGAAGCTGGTTGACGGCGCGGGCCAGGTGTTCGCAACCGACAGCTTCCGTCAGGACGCGATGCAAGCTCAATACGACGCATACGCGAAGTACTACAGCACGTCGGAAATCAAGGACCTGACCGCGTTCTACAAGAGCCCGACCGGCCGCAAGTTCATCCAGGTGCAAGACCAGGTTGGCCGCGACGTCGTGAACGGTCTCATGCAAAAGTACATGCCGCAATCGATCAAGGCAACGCGTGACCAGGCCGACAAGGAAGTCGCTTCGGTCAAGCCGGCGAAGTAAGCCCGCCAGGCAAGCTAAAGGTCGAAAGGCTGCGCTGACGTCGCGCTAGCCGCCGCCGGGCAAGCTATACGGCATGCGGGGTTTGGCGGGTTGGCGGCGACAATGCGATAATGGCTGTTTGCGCACAAGCGCGAACGGCCATTTTCTTTTCGGCGCGGAATTATTGGCGATGCGGTCGTCAGGATCGCGTTGTCAGCTTCATGATGGTTGCCTTCGCGGCTCCCAGCTTCGCCGTTTTTTGCGCGATTTCCCGTTTTCGCGCCTGCTTCCAGGATCTCACGATGCGCGTCTTTAATTTCTCCGCGGGCCCCGCGGCCATGCCAGAAGAAGTGCTGCGTCAGGCTGCCGACGAGATGCTCGATTGGCAAGGCAGCGGCATGAGCGTGATGGAGATGAGCCATCGCGGCAAAGAGTTCATGTCGATCCACGAGGAAGCGCTCGTCGATCTGCGTGAGTTGCTCGAGGTGCCGGCGAGCCATCGCATCCTGTTCCTGCAAGGTGGCGGTCTGGGTGAAAACGCGATCGTGCCGATGAATCTGATGGGCGCAAAGCCGCGTGCGGATTTCGTCGTCACCGGCTCGTGGTCGCAAAAGTCTTTCAAGGAAGCGCAAAAGTACGGCACCGTGCATCTGGCTGCGAGCGGCCAAACGGCCGACGGTTTCACGCGCGCGCCGAAGCGTTCGGAATGGCAGTTGTCGGACGATCCGGCTTATGTGCATCTGTGCACGAACGAGACCATCCACGGCGTCGAAACTTTCGAAATTCCCGATCTCGGCGATATTCCGCTCGTGGCCGACGCATCGTCGCACATCCTGTCGCGTCCCATGGACATCGCCAAGTACGGCGTGCTCTTCGGCGGTGCGCAGAAGAACATCGGCATGGCGGGCGTGACGGTTGTGATCGTGCGCGAAGACATGCTCAATCGCGCGCAAGCGATTTGTCCGTCGGCATTCGAATGGAAGATCGTTGCCGAGAATAATTCGATGTATAACACTCCGCCCACCTATGCGATTTACGTCGCGGGGCTGGTGTTCAAGTGGTTGAAAAAGCAGGGTGGCCTAGCCGCGATAGAAGCACGCAACCTCGAAAAATCGAAGCTGTTGTATGACGCGATCGATTCGAGCGGCTTCTATCTGAACAAGGTCGAGCGCGGCTCGCGCTCGCGGATGAACGTACCGTTTTTCCTCGCTGACGAGTCGCGCAACGAAGATTTCCTGGCCGGCGCGAAAGCGCGGGGAATGGTGCAGCTAAAGGGCCACAAGTCCGTCGGCGGCATGCGGGCGTCGATTTATAACGCTGTCCCGCTCGAAGGCGTCAAAGCGCTTGTCGAATACATGAAGGAATTCGAACAGCGCAGCGCCTGAAACTGTCAGGACATTCAGGCGCGCGCATCTTTCCAGCAGCTACCGGCAAGGCCGTTTTCAAGCATGGACGACGAACTCAATACCCGACTCAAACCTCTTCGCGAACGCATCGACGAGATCGACGCGCAACTCATTGCGCTCCTCAATCAGCGCGCGGCGGTGGCGCTCGAAGTGGGCGAGGTGAAAAAGCACTTCAACGCGCCGGTGTTCCGCCCGGAGCGCGAACAGCAGGTGATCGCGCGCTTGCAGGACATGAGCGAGGGCCCGCTCGCGAGCGAGCATATCAGCGCAATCTGGCGCGAGATCATGGCCGCGAGCCGCGCGCTCGAAAAGACGATCAAGGCTGCGTATCTGGGACCGGTCGGCACCTATAGCGAACAGGCGATGCACGAGTACTTCGGTCAGTCGATCGAAGGCCTGCCTTGCCCGTCGATCGACGAAGTGTTTCGCTCGGTCGAGGCGGGCGCCGCGGAATTCGGCGTCGTGCCGGTCGAGAATTCCACTGAAGGCGCGGTGTCGCGCACGCTCGATCTGCTGCTGCAAACCCAGCTGACGATCGGCGGCGAACTGGCTTTGCCGATTCACCACAACCTGTTGACGCAAAACGGCGATCTCGCGGGCGTGACGCGCGTGTGCGCTCACGCGCAGGCGCTCGCTCAGTGCCAGCGTTGGCTCGCGACGAACGCACCGCATCTGGAGCGCCAGGCGGTGTCGAGCAACGCGGAAGCGGCGCGCATGGCGGCAGAAGATCCCACCGTCGCGGCCATCGCCGGCGATCGGGCGGCAACGCACTACGGTCTGCAAGTCGCGTATGCGCAGATCCAGGACGACCCGCACAACCGCACCCGCTTCGTGATGATCGGCAAGGAGCGCACGGGCGTGAGCGGGCATGACCAGACGTCGCTGATCGTTTCGGTGGCGAACGAGCCGGGCGCGGTGTTCAAGCTGCTCGAGCCGCTCGCTCGCCACAGCGTTTCGATGACGCGTTTCGAATCGCGTCCGGCGCGCGTCGGCACGTGGGAGTACTACTTTTACATCGACGTCGAAGGCCATCGGGACGATCCGTCGGTCGCCGCCGCGCTCGTCGAGCTTGGCGAGAAGGCCGCGTTCCTGAAGATCCTGGGCTCGTACCCGCGGGCCCGATAGCTTCAAACGGCGCTCAGCGGCATTGCAAGGTCAAACCGCATACTCATTAGCTAATAATCGTTCGGAGATTTCATGACAGCGTCTTTCGGTCCTTCCTATGTGCGCGCGATTGCGCCCTACGTCGCCGGCAAACCGATTTCGGAAGTGGCGCGTGAGTTCGGCCTCGACGAAGCGACCATCGTGAAACTCGCCTCGAACGAGAACCCGCTGGGCATGCCGGAATCGGCGCAGCGCGCAATGGCGCAGGCAGCCGGCGAACTCGGCCGCTATCCGGACGCGAATGCGTTCGAGCTGAAGGCGGCACTGAGCGAACGCTACGGCGTGCCGGCCGACTGGATCACGCTGGGCAACGGCAGCAACGACATCCTCGAAATCGCGGCGCACGCGTTCGTGGAAAAGGATCAGTCGATCGTCTACGCGCAGTATTCGTTCGCGGTCTACGCGTTGGCCACGCAGGGCGTGGGCGCGCGCGCGATCATCGTGCCCGCCGTCAAGTACGGTCACGACCTCGACGCGATGCTCGCGGCTATTACGAACGACACGCGCCTGATCTTCGTCGCCAATCCGAACAACCCGACTGGCACATTTATCGAAGGTCCGAAACTCGAGGCGTTTCTCGACAAGGTGCCGCTCAACGTGGCCGTCGTGCTCGACGAGGCGTACACGGAATATCTGCCGCAAGCCAAGCGCTACGACTCGATCGCGTGGGTGCGCCGTTATCCGAACCTGCTGGTGTCGCGCACGTTCTCGAAAGCGTTCGGTCTGGCGGGCTTGCGTGTCGGCTTTGCGATCGCGCAGCCTGAGTTGACCGATCTGCTGAATCGTCTGCGTCAGCCGTTCAATGTCAACACGCTGGCGCAAGCCGCGGCGATCGCGGCGCTGAACGACACGGCGTTTCTGGAAAAAAGCGCGGCGTTGAACGCGCAAGGCTATCGCCGTCTGACCGAAGCGTTCGACAAGCTCGGTCTCGAGTATGTGCCGTCGGACGGCAACTTCGTGCTGGTGCGCGTCGGCAACGACGACGCGGCCGGCAACCGCGTCAACCTCGAATTGCTGAAGCAGGGCGTGATCGTGCGGCCGGTGGGCAACTATGGTCTGCCGCAATGGTTGCGCGTCACGATCGGCCTGCCGGAAGAAAACGAAGCGTTCCTTGCGGCGCTCGAAAGAACGCTCGCCACCGCCTAAGCGGTAATCCTTGACCCGCGCGCCTCATTGGCATCAAGGCGCGCTTTTTCTGTGACCGACGTGGCCGCGTTTTCTTTTAACAAGCTGGTGATTTTTGGGGTCGGCCTGATCGGCGGATCGCTTGCGCGCGCGCTGCGCGAGCGGGGCGCGGCGGTGGGCGCGCGCGCGGTGATCGGTGTCGGGCGTTCGGCCGCGACGAGCGCGCGGGCTTTGGAACTTGGTGTGATCGACGGCGCCGCGGCGTTGAATGACGACGCCGCGTTGCGTGAAGCGCTGTCCGGCGCCGATTTCGTGCTGCTCGCGGCGCCCGTCGCGCAGACGCAGCCGTTGCTCGAGCGCATCGCGCCGTTTCTCGACGCGGCCACGATCGTCACCGACGCCGGCAGCACCAAGTCGGATGTCGTCGCGGCGGCCCGTGCGGCGCTCGGCGCGCGCATCGGCCAGTTCGTGCCGGGGCATCCAATTGCCGGGCGTGAAGCGAGCGGCGTCGATGCGGCATTGCCCGACCTGTATGTCGACCGCAATGTCGTGTTGTGCCCGTTGCCGGAGAACACGCCCCAAGCGGTGGAGCGCGTTGCGGCGATGTGGCGCGCCACCGGCGCCGTCGTGCGTGACATGACGCCGGCGCAGCACGACCGCGTGTTGGCGTCGGTCAGCCATTTGCCGCATGTGTTGTCGTTTGCGCTCGTCGAGCAGATTCTCAATTCGCCCGACGCCGCGTTGAAATTTTCATTCGCCGCCGGTGGTTTCCGTGACTTCACGCGCATCGCCGCGTCGAGCCCGGAAATGTGGCGCGACGTGTGCGTCGCGAATCGCGCCGCGTTGCTGGATGAACTCGACGCCTACACGGCGGTGCTCGCGCGCTTGCGCGCGGCGATCGAAACCGCCGACGGCGCCGCCCTCGAAGCCGTGTTCGCGCGCTCGCGCGTGGCGCGCACCGAATGGCAGGAACAGCGCGCTGCGGGCGTGAGCAACAGCGACGCGTCGAAATAACCGGAACTGGACACAATCATGGAATTCCTCGATCTCGGACCATTTTCCCGTGCGTCCGGCACGATCCGGCTGCCCGGCTCGAAGAGCATTTCGAATCGGGTGCTGCTGCTCGCCGCGCTCGCCGAAGGCGAAACCACGATCACGAATCTGCTCGACTCCGACGACACGCGCGTCATGCTCGAGGCGCTCGAAAAGCTCGGCGTGCGTCTGAAGCGCGAGGGCGACACGTGCGTCGTGACCGGCACGCGCGGCGCATTCACGGCGCGCACGGCTGATCTGTTCCTCGGCAACGCCGGCACGGCAGTGCGTCCGCTGACCGCGGCGTTGGCCGTGAACGGCGGCGACTACCGCATTCATGGCGTGCCGCGCATGCACGAGCGGCCGATCGGCGATCTGGTGGACGGTTTGCGGCAGATCGGCGCGAGGATCGACTACGAAGAGAACGAAGGTTATCCGCCGCTGCGGATTCGCCCGGCGCAGATTTCGGCCGAGGCGCCGATTCGCGTACGCGGCGACGTGTCGAGCCAGTTCCTGACTTCGCTTCTGATGACGTTGCCGCTTCTGCGCACCGAAAGCGGCGTGAGCACTGTGCAGGTGGACGGCGAGCTGATCTCGAAGCCGTACATCGAGATCACGATCAAGCTGATGGCGCGCTTCGGCATCGAGGTCGAGCGCCACGGCTGGCATCAGTTCGTCGTTCCGGCGGGGCAGCGATATCAGTCGCCGGGCACGATCATGGTGGAAGGCGATGCGTCGTCGGCGTCGTATTTTCTTGCGGCCGGCGCACTCGGCGGCGGGCCGCTGCGGGTGGAGGGCGTGGGGCGGGCCAGTATTCAGGGCGACGTCGGCTTCGCCGATGCGCTCATCCGGATGGGTGCGAACCTGCAGATGGGCGACGACTGGATCGAGGTGCGCGGCGTCGGCCACGACAACGGCAAGCTCGAGCCGATCGACATGGACTTCAACCTGATTCCCGACGCGGCGATGACGATCGCCGTCGCGGCGTTGTTCGCGGACGGCACGACCACGCTGCGCAATATCGCCAGCTGGCGCGTGAAGGAAACCGACCGGATCGCCGCGATGGCGACCGAACTGCGCAAGGTCGGCGCGAAGGTGCAGGAGGGCGAGGATTTCCTCGTCGTCACGCCGCCTGAAAAGCTGATTCCGAACGCCGCGATCGACACCTACGACGATCACCGCATGGCCATGTGCTTCTCGCTGGTGAGCCTCGGCGGCGTGCCGGTCCGGATCAACGACCCCAAGTGCGTCGGCAAGACGTTTCCTGATTATTTCGAGCGCTTTACCGCGCTTGCCCAACCCTGATTCGACCCGAATCGACTGACGTGCGACTTTTTCGATGAAACCGACCCGTCCCTTTCACCAGACGCCCGTCATTACGATCGACGGCCCGAGTGCCTCCGGCAAAGGCACCGTGGCCGCGCTGGTTGCCGCGAGCCTCGGCTTCCACCTGCTCGACAGCGGCGCGCTGTACCGGCTGGCGGCGCTCGCGAGCCTGCGCTACGACATCGGGGCGGATGATCCCGACGCCCTTGTAAAACTCATCGACGATCTGCACATCACGTTTCGCGAGGGGCTGGCGCAACTCGACGGTGTCGACGTTTCCGCCGACATCCGCGCCGAGGAAGTCGGCAGCCGCGCTTCCGCGATCGCTGTGCACGCACCCGTGCGAGCCGCGCTGGTGGCGCGTCAGCGGGCGTTCCGCAAGGAACCGGGGCTGGTTGCCGACGGCCGCGACATGGGCACGGTGATCTTCCAGGACGCCGTGCTGAAGGTATTCATGACCGCCAGCGTCGAGGCCCGCGCGGCGCGACGGCATAAGCAATTGATCCAAAAAGGGTTTTCTGCTAATATAGATGACTTGCTCCGGGATTTGCGTGAGCGCGACGAGCGTGACAGTCAGCGCATTGCCGCGCCGCTCAAGCCCGCAGCGGATGCAAAGCTGCTTGATACCTCCGCATTGTCGATCGACGAGGCGGTTGAGCAAGTGGTGCAGTGGTACGAAGCGTTAGTCCCGCATGCCTGATGAATGTACGCATTGTGCATAAGCAGCGGGCGCAGTAGAAGTAGCGTAATCAGTAGGTGCTCCGCGATCGTCGTGGAGCGTGTTTTAACCCTTTAACCCCGCGTGGCATTCGCCTTCTTCGCCGAAGTTGCTGACCGTCCGGCCAGCCGGGCACCGCGAGAACCATGCAAATTTTGATTTTTATGTCCGACCTGCAAACCTCTACCCCGAATACCGAATCTTTTGCGGCTCTGTTCGAAGAGTCGCTGACCAAGCAAGACATGCGCGCCGGCGAAGTGATTTCCGCCGAAGTCGTGCGTGTCGACCACAACTTCGTGGTCGTCAACGCTGGTCTCAAGTCCGAAGCCTACATCCCGCTCGAAGAGTTCCTGAATGACGCGGGCGAGGTAGAAGTGCAGGCGGGCGACTTCGTTTCCGTCGCGATCGACGCGCTGGAAAACGGCTATGGCGACACGATCCTGTCGCGCGACAAGGCGAAGCGTCTGGCTTCGTGGCTGTCGCTGGAAAAAGCGCTCGACAACAACGAACTCGTGACTGGCACGATCACGGGCAAGGTCAAGGGCGGCATGACCGTCATGGTCAACGGCATCCGCGCATTCCTGCCGGGCTCGCTGGTCGATACGCGTCCGGTCAAGGACACGACCCCGTACGAAGGCAAGACGCTGGAATTCCGCGTCATCAAGCTCGACCGCAAGCGTAACAACGTCGTGCTGTCGCGCCGTGCCGTGATCGAAGCGACCCAGGGCGAAGAGCGCGCAAAGCTGCTCGAAACGCTGAAGGAAGGCGCGATCGTCGAAGGCGTGGTGAAGAACATCACCGACTACGGCGCGTTCGTGGACCTCGGCGGTATCGACGGCCTGCTGCACATCACCGACATCGCATGGCGTCGTGTGCGTCACCCGAGCGAAGTGCTGTCGGTTGGCCAGGAAGTCACCGCGAAGATCCTCAAGTTCGATCAAGAGAAGAACCGCGTTTCGCTGGGCATCAAGCAACTGGGCGACGACCCGTGGGAAGGCATCTCGCGCCGTTACCCGTCGGGCACGCGTCTGTTCGGTAAGGTCACGAACATCACCGACTACGGCGCATTCGTCGAAGTGGAATCGGGCATCGAAGGCCTCGTCCACGTGTCGGAAATGGACTGGACGAACAAGAACGTTGCACCGTCGAAAGTTGTTCAGCTGGGCGACGAAGTCGAAGTCATGGTTCTCGAAATCGACGAAGATCGCCGCCGTATCAGCCTCGGCATGAAGCAGTGCAAGCCGAATCCGTGGGACGACTTCAGCCGCAACTTCAAGAAGGGCGACAAGCTGCAAGGCGCAATCAAGTCGATCACCGACTTCGGCGTCTTCATCGGTCTGCCGGGCGGCATCGACGGTCTGGTTCATCTGTCGGACCTGTCCTGGAGCGAAACGGGCGAAGAAGCGGTTCGCAAGTACAAGAAGGGCGACGAAGTGGAAGCGATCGTTCTTGGCATCGACGTCGAGAAGGAACGCATTTCGCTGGGTATCAAGCAGCTCGAAGGCGACCCGTTCAGCAACTTCGTTGCAATGAACGACAAGGGTTCGGTCGTCGACGGCGTGGTCAAGACGGTGGACGCGAAGGGTGCAGTGGTTCAGCTGTCGGCTGAAGTCGAAGGTTACCTGCGCGCTTCCGAAATCGCACAAGACCGCGTGGAAGACGCTCGCAACGTGCTGAAGGAAGGCGACAAGGTCAACGCGATGATCATCAACATCGATCGCAAGTCGCGTGGTATCAACCTGTCGATCAAGGCCAAGGATTCGGCTGAACAACAGGAAGCGATCCGCGGCCTGGCTTCGTCGGATTCGGGCTCGGCTGCCACCGGCACGACGAACCTCGGCGCGTTGCTGAAGGCCAAGCTCGACGGTCAGAACCAGTAATTGAGGAGCGCCCCCAACCCTGTCGCTTCGTACCAGTCCCGCAAGGGGACCACCTGCGGAACGGAAAAATTGGGGGCGGCCCGGCGTTTTCTTAAGAGGTCTGCTGCAGTATGACCAAATCGGAATTGGTCGCCCAGCTGGCTACGCGATTCCCGCAGCTTGTACTCAAAGATGCGGACTTCGCGGTGAAGACGATGCTTGATGCGATGTCGGAGGCGCTTGCCAAAGGTCATCGCATCGAAATTCGCGGCTTCGGCAGCTTCGGTCTCAACCGTCGTCCCTCCCGTGTCGGGCGTAACCCAAAGTCGGGCGAGAAGGTGCTGGTACCTGAGAAACATGTACCGCATTTCAAACCGGGCAAGGAATTGCGCGAGCGGGTAGATCGCCGTGCGGGAGAGCCGCTGAAGGCTGAAGAGCCGGACGACGATCTCTAAATGCCAGGCTGGGTGATAAGCAGCGTGGCCTTGGTAGCGTCAGCGGCTAGAGCCAGTCGGCAAAAAAAACAGAAAAGCGCCTTCGGGCGCTTTTTTTTCGCCCACCGCAAAATAAACCTCGCGTAAGCCCACAATCGGCCAGTTCCTGCCCAGCCGCGAGGGCTTCAATTACAATACGGGTCACTTCGGCGCGGGCAACACCGTGGCGCGACGCGTCATCAAGCCGGCGTCACCCCGCAACTGCCGTCAAGAGACCTATTCATGAAATTTATCGTTTGGCTGATCCGGGTGCTGGTGTTCGTGCTGCTGCTGGTGCTCGCGCTCTCCAATACACAACCTGCTACGCTGAATTTCCTCGCTGGCTACGCGTGGTCGGCGCCCTTGATCCTGATCGGCCTGGCGTTCTTCGTGGTGGGGCTGGTGGCCGGGCTCGTGTCGTCGCTGCCGGCCATGCTGCGCCTGCGCATGGAAAACGGCCGGCTCAAGCGTGAGTTGCGGGTGGCGCGCGAGGCCCCGGTGGTGGTCGAACAGCCGCCCATGCCGCCGCTGATCTAAGTTGTCTTCCGCCGCGCGCCTTGGTGGGCGCGGCTTTCCGTTTTCGCTTTCCCGCACGTTTGCATCAATCGCATGGATCTAGACTTCTGGTGGCTGCTGGTCATACCCGTCGCATTCGCGTTCGGCTGGATGGCCGCGCGCTACGACCTCAAGACGCTGCTGTCGGAAAGCGCCAACTTGCCGCGCTCGTATTTTCGCGGCCTGAACTTCCTGCTCAACGAGCAGCCGGACCAGGCGATCGACGCCTTCATCGAAGTCGTCAAGCTCGATCCGGAAACGATCGAGTTGCACTTCGCGCTCGGCAATCTGTTTCGCCGCCGCGGTGAAACCGACCGCGCGATTCGCGTGCATCAAAACCTGCTGAGCCGTGCCGATCTGCCGGTCAGCGAGCGCGATCACGCGCTCTACGAACTGGGGCAAGACTTTCTGAAAGCGGGCCTGCTCGATCGCGCCGAGGAAACCTTCCGTTCGCTCGAGACCGGCGACTATGCGCTGGGCGCGCAACGCGCGCTTCTCACCATCTACGAAATCGAGAAGGACTGGATCAAGTCGATCGACACAGCGCGTCATCTGGAAACCATGGGTTCGGAATCGCTCGACAAGGAGATCGCGCAATTCCATTGCGAACTCGCCCAGGAAGCGCTGCAACAGCAAAACCCGGATGAGGCGCGCCGACAACTCGGCCTCGCCTTGAAAGCGAATCCGACCAACGTGCGCGCCACGATCCTGTTCGGCGATGTCGACGCGGCCGGCGGTGCGCAAGAAGCGGCCATCGCGCAGTGGCGGCGCGTCGAGGAGCAGAATCCGGCTTATCTGCCGCTCGTCGCCGAAAAGCTGATGAAGGCTTACGATGCGCTCGGCCGTCCTCAGGACGGCGCCGACCTGCTCACCACGTGGGTGGACCGCTATCCCTCGAACGACCTGCTTGACGTTGCGTATCAGCACGTCGCGTCGCTGCGTGGCCCCGATGCGGCGCACGCGCTGGCACGCTCGCAGATGCAGAAGTCGCCAAATCTCGCGGGCATGACGCGTCTTCTGGAGGCGCAGCAAGCCGTCGCCGAAGAGCCGCGGCGCAGCGAACTCGAACTGATGCGCACGCTGATTCGTCAGCGCACCAAGAATCTGCCGCGCTACACGTGCCAGAATTGCGGTTTCAGGGCGCGGCTATTCTATTGGCAGTGCCCCGGTTGCAGCGGTTGGGAAACCTACGCGCCGCGTCGAGTCGAACCGATCACGACATCGAACTGACGCCCCGACGGGGGCCGTGCCAACGTCGTCGGTGTCTACGTGGGTGCGGCAGCCATCTCGCCGCGCGCATGGCAGCAGCGGCCGCGCGGGCGGATCTCGCGGCGTGTTCTTGACCGGCTTCATCGCCGGGAATCATCACCGGAATCTTCCACCGGAAAGCGTATGAAAATCACCATTATCGGCACCGGCTATGTCGGCCTCGTCACTGGCGCGTGCCTCGCTGAACTCGGCAACGACGTTTTCTGCCTCGACGTCGATCAGCGCAAGATCGACATCCTGAACAACGGCGGTGTGCCGATCCACGAGCCGGGCTTGCAGGAGATCATCGCCCGCACACGCGCGGCGGGGCGCATCACGTTTTCGACCGATATCGCGGCGAGCGTGGCGCACGGCGACGTGCAGTTCGTCGCAGTCGGCACGCCGCCCGATGAAGACGGCTCGGCCGATCTGCAATACGTGCTCGAAGCGGCGCGCAACATCGGCCGTACGATGAACGGCTTCAAGGTGATCGTCGACAAATCGACGGTGCCGGTCGGCACCGCGCAGCGCGTGCGTGCCGTGGTGGAAGAAGAACTGGCGAAGCGGGGGCTCGCGAACAGCGCGCAGCATCGTTTCTCGGTGGTCTCCAATCCTGAGTTTCTGAAGGAAGGCGCGGCCGTCGACGATTTCATGCGGCCCGACCGCATCGTGCTCGGCAGCGACGACGACGAAGCCGGTCTGCGCGCGCGGGAACTGATGAAGCGTCTGTACACGCCGTTCAACCGCAATCACGAACGCACGCTGACAATGGACGTGCGCTCGGCCGAATTCACCAAGTACGCGGCCAATGCGATGCTCGCCACGCGCATCTCGTTCATGAACGAAATGTCGAATCTCGCGGATCGGGTCGGCGCGGACATCGAAGCGGTGCGCCGCGGCATCGGCTCGGACCCACGCATCGGCTATCACTTTCTGTATGCCGGCGCGGGCTACGGCGGTTCGTGTTTCCCG
>Ga0207713_1001712_pt1 | contig 16927 bp, 16 predicted proteins | sample KBSS64metaG_FD_184404 | JGI IMG/M metagenome (GOLD analysis project Ga0207713, IMG submission 184404) | Switchgrass rhizosphere microbial communities from Kellogg Biological Station, Michigan, USA - KBS S6-4 metaG (SPAdes) (version 2) | ecosystem: Host-associated > Plants > Roots > Rhizosphere >...
ACGGCCAGGATGAAACCTACATCGAAGGGCTCGCCCGCCACCTCTTGCTGGAATAGGCCATGAAACTCCGTTATCCACAGGTCTTCCTGTTCCTCTGCTCCTTTTGCGTATGGCCGACCACGTTCGCCGCCGAAAGCGCCGCCAAACTCGACACCCCCGTTGGCGGCTGGCGCACTGGTGCGCCTGAAGGCGAAGGCGAAAACTTTCGCCAGACCGTCAACTACCCGGCCTCCTCGGTGAACACCCCGGTGGGGCAGGCCAACACTGCGCGCATCACCGGGCAAATCGACACGACGCCCAAGTCCGGTGAGCCGGGCCGGTTGATCGTCAACGGCGTCAGCATGCCGCTGAAAATCGATCCTGCCGGGCGCTTTGATCGCCCGTTCTCGTTTCCCAACGGCAGCAACAGCGTCGAAGTCCGCAGCCCCGATGGCCAGCAACGACATCGCACGCAATTCCTGAACGCCAGCGGCGGGGCCACTCCGGCGAAGTTGCGGGTTTTGTTGGCCTGGGACAGCGATGGCACGGATCTGGACTTGCACCTCATCACACCCGACGGCGCGCACATCTGGTACGGCGATCGTGTTGTGCCTAATGGGGCTGCGCTCGATGTTGACGTGACGACGGGGTATGGGCCGGAAATCTTTGCCATGCCGGCGCCGATCAAGGGGCAGTATTTGGTGTATGTAAATTACTTTGGGGGTGGGTATCGGAGTGATGATGAGGGGCAGGAGGAGGCGGTTCAGCCACTGACGACGGCGCAGGTGACGGTGATTACGGAGGAGGGGACACCTAACGAGAAGATGGAGACGTTCCTGGTGCCAATGCGGGCGGTGGGGGAGTTGACGTTGGTTAAGGGGTTTAGTTATCCGTGAGACGGATGAACCAGTGTCAGCGCTGCTGACACTATTCACGAAACAGGCCAGATGGGTCGATACCCTTCTGGCAAGTTTTGTAGGCAACAAAATGCGTTTAGCGCAACGCTATGCGTGCCTGCTCGAAAAGCAACCGGTCACTTTCGACCTCGGACTTTTGCGTGTGCAGCAGCTTTTGTTGAAGGGTGAGCCACTCTTCAACAGGTGTAAAAACGTGCTCAATTAGTTCTGCTATACGGAAGGTGTAGGCGTCGTGTAGCTCCTCGACAAAGCTGTTCGCCGCGTCATCTATGGCCCGAGTCCTGCGCTCTAATGCCAATCGTTGTTCGCGTTCTTGTTTGAATGCCTGATATACCTCATGAATAGCAGCGCCGGCTTGCACCAATGGGCCGGCCCATCTTCCCGCGGCACCCGCCCAGCGCCCCATGGTCTTCGGACCTATGCCTTTGAAGAGCGAAGGAAGCCATTCCTTTCCCAGTTCGAGTGCGCCTTTTACACCCAGTTCGGTCATTTCTTTGATGCCGCCAACCGGCAGTTTTTTCAACGCATCCTTGATGACTGGAGAGAGAAACGGGTTGTCATCAATTCCTGAGTTATCCAAGGATGCGGTGAGGTTGGCATTGGCTTTTCCCAATTCGCTGACAGCCAGTTCTTGCCCAATGTCGCGCAGGCTCCGTTGTGTCTTTGGCAGTTCAAGCTCCAGCACCTTCACCAAGCGTTCGCCCAGGTGGGTTACGATGTCGGCAGCGTCCGTTTCCATGGTTGTAGCGGTCGAACCCTGCTGCTGGCTTTCGGCAAAGTCCTGAATCATTGCGACGGCTTTTCGTTTGGCATCGATGCTCAGTTTTTTGAGCTCGTCACCCAGGCTACTGCTCAGACGGACCCGTTCGGCTTCGACACGTTGTGTCGCCTGAAGCAAGGCCAAGGATTGAGCATCACCGGTTTCCTGTTCCAGACGTACCTGTGCTTGTTCGATAGCGTGGAGAAGGTCGTTGCGGGAGGTGGTGAACACGTCCTCGCGTCCACTACCCTGAAGGAAGGTCGAAAGTTCCTGTTCCAGCACGAGCAGTCCACTGCGTTCCACGAGTGCCGGTTTATTTTCCAGTCGACCCTTGAGGGCTGTGCGGGCATTGACCAGACGGATCGGAACCTTCTTCAAAATATCCTGAATGCCTGCCTCTTCTGCTGCGTTTTGCAAATGGTGGCGCAACTTGTCAGTGACACTGATGAAGTCCGAACTCCCGACCTCCATACCTGTTTTGTTATTGATGATGAGCATGACACTGCGTTCTCTGCTCACGATATTAATCAAGGCTTTCCAGGTGGCGGCTTCGTCGATGGCGCCGCCGGCAGCAACGACGAACAATACAACGTCACAGTGGTCGAGGGCCGAACGAGTGACCTCTTCATGCTCCATGGGAGCGTCGATGCCGGGTGTGTCCAGCAGGGTGTAATCCTGCCAGTGATACTCGGTGACCTCAGAGGTTTGCGGGCGGTCGGCCATGGCCGCATCAGCCCGCCCCATCAGGGCATTGAGCAATGTGCTTTTGCCAGCGTTGTAAATGCCGTAAACCATGATACGCGGCGACAGCTGTGTGCTTTTGTCATGCAAACGCACACCGAGTTCTTTGCTTTGTGCCTCACTCAACCAGCGCGCCAGCGGGCTCTGAACCCGATCATATGTACTGAGTACTCGAGCAAAATCAGGCAATGCCATGGGTTAATTCCTCTTCGATTTCGACACGTTGCGTATTGGCTTGTTGACGCAGTTGCTGAAGTGAATCTCCAAATCCCAGTAACCAAGATTCGATGTCAACGAAGCACAGTTGGTCCAGCTGGCTGCAGAGCGCTGCGATTTGCAGCTCGGCTCGTTTGACTAGATGCTTGCGCGTTTCCAGAGAGACTTCCTGGCGGTTGTCTCCGACCGCTAAATCGAACTCTGCTTCTTCATTGAAGGGCCGCCCAGCGGCTCCGCCAGCCTTGCTTCCTGCCCATGCACCGAGGGCTGCGCCCACTGCGCCACCGATGGCTGTACCGATCCCAGGCAACAACAACGTTCCCAGTGCCATACCGGCTTCGGCTCCGCCGAGCCCACCCAGCCCCGCACCGCTGGCCTTGCCAACGGATTCGTATTTGCTTGATTTGTATTTGATCTTTTCGGTGCGCTGGCTGAAACCTGGAATCCGCGTATCGGTCGGCATCAATGCCTGGGCATTGACAGCCAGGTCATCGAAACTCTGGCTGATACCTGCACAAAGCTTGGCTGCGTATTGGCTATAGATGTCATCGAAAGCCTTCCAGCAAGCAGCTGAAAATTCACTGTCGTTCATTGCGTATTGATCGGCCAGTTTGTCTACTTCTACCGACAGACTGTTGCCCACGTAAATCAGCGCACGCTCACCTTCACGGTGTAACTGTTCGCGCGCTTCTTTAAGCGATAAACGGATGACATCCAGACTCGTGTCGAGCGTATCCAGTGACTCAAGCAAGCGAGCGCAAAAGGCTGCCAGATTCCTCAGCGGTGTTTCACGCTTGAGTGCCAGCCCTTGCGAGTACGCTATGTCTGCGACGTTGGCTGCGAAACCTGCGAGGCCACTGTCTTTCCAGCGTTTGTTTTGGTCTTCTAAATGGCCTTCCTGGGCATAGCTGACCGAGATGGAATGTACTTGGGTTTCTTTCAAGCGGCCTTGCAGTTGATCGTTAAACGCTGCCAGTTCGCCTGATACGTACTGAATCTGTGACTGGCGATCTTCGTCGGACTTCATGACTCGTTCGATCGTATCGTTACCGTCATCATCAACATCGTCCTCAATAACATCGCTGGCTGTCAGCAATACCATCAGAGTCTTCTGTTTTTTCAGGAGGTCGTTGATTTCCTCAAGGTCCGAGCGCCGGCCCGGACTGCTGGAGTTGCTGAGAAAGACGATCAGATCCGCAGATGCGGCGTAATCCTTGGCCAACTGTCCGTTCACCGCGTTCATCGAGTGCACGCCGGGCGAGTCGATCCACGTCAGGCCAGGCAGTGTAAAACCCTGGATCGAGCTGGTGGTTTCGACGGCGCCGACTCCGAAGTGCCGTTGCTCATTCATTTGCGTCGAGCTCATCACTTCATTGGCACCGGTACCTTCGGTCCAGAAAAAGTGCGGTCGGGGTAACGCTGCCTCGATTGTTTCTACACCAGGTTCTGTTTCCCCGTAGGCCAGAAAATTTCCAAGGGAAGATTTTCCAGCCTTGACCTTGCCATAAACGAAGATCAGCAGAGAGTCGTCGAAACCCGCGCGAAATTTCGTGCCTCGATCATAGTTGCTCACGTCCTGCAGCCAAGCATCGAGGAGGGGATTGATGTCATCCAGGCAACGCGCTGCCATTTTCCTTAGAGGGTGGTCTTGCGGCAGCGGGCTGTTGCCCCAAGGGGTTGTAGTCCGTGCCTTTTCAATGTTTTTGAGCCTGACATCCAGAGCAATTTCCCTATTTTTGATGTCGAGCCGAACGCTATCGAACTGGCGACCGACAGTGGCGAAAACGTTCAGAAGTTCCTGGCGGTTGGCGGGGGCAATGCTCGTCATGAATTGGTTATCCCAGTAATTCCGTTTTGAAGCGTTTCAATCCAGCGATCTCTTTTTTAAGAGCGTCGGACTGGTCTTCCTTTTTTTGCCATGTCGGGCTTAGTTTTGTGCCGGGAATCAGCGCGCGCAGGTCAGTCAGCAGCGGCTCAAGCTTTTTCGGCTGTTGCTGATTGGAAAAATGCTTCAGAGCATCGAAGTTCAACTCGAGGAGACCCGGGGCCTTACGGGCGACCATGTGCGGATGCTTGGCGTACAGCGCCTGAAATTGGCCGCTGGCCGTGGCCAGGATCTCATTTTTTTTGTTTAGTTTTTCTGCTTCCCTGGCCTTGGCTAAAACTTCGCGCTCGCGTTGAGCATTATCTCGACGTCGGTCAGCCGCTTCCTGCTTTTCCTTCTCTTCATCATCGGAACTGGCGACGGCCGCGATGACTGCACCCACTATCGGAACAAGTAACCACCACATACAAAGATCCCTCTAACTCTATTTGTTCAAAGCGATTGGAAATGCGTCAGTCGGTCACGCAAATTGGCCGAAAGGTCGTTTAAATCCGTGTACCAGTGGGTAAAGGTTTGCTGCTGTTGTCGGGTGATCTCTTTAAGCTGATCCTCTCGAGTGCGGATGGCCTGGTCGACGAGTGCCTCAAATTGGGCATAACGTGCTTCCTCACGGGCGGCACGCACCGCTTGCCAACCGCCCTCACAGCTTTCGATGAGTTGTTTGAGCTGCTGATGCAGTTGAGCGATGCCGCTGCGCTCGATGAGCCCAGGTTTGTTCTCCAAAGTGCCTTTGCGATGGCGTGTATAGGAGGTGGCAACCAACGCCGGTGGTTGTACAAAGACAGTGTTGAGGATGTCCCGGATTGCCGTCACTCGATCTTCTTTTTGGTCCTCGGCACTTTCGGCATTCGTTAGCGCTACGACCAGGTGCTGCTCAATATCGGGGCGACGACGTTGCAGTTCTTTCAGGAAGTCGACTTCACAGGTTTCCAGCGTTCCAGTACGCAGATTGTGTGCAAATACAATCCAGTCGGCATTGGCAACCCCGCGCCACGCTTGCGCATCGTCGGTGTCACAGGCATCGATGCCTGGAGTGTCGACATACGTTATTCCATTGAGCGTCAGCTCTTTGACTTCGATGGTTGAACGAGTCGATTTAGTGGCAAAGAACTCTTCCTTCATATGCCCGGTCATTGCATTCAGCAGCGAGCTCTTGCCCGCGTTCATCAACCCGCAGACGGCAATCGTGCTGCATGAATGGGCGCTGCGTGTTTCCTGCAGTTCCTGGTGTAACCGGGCAAACTCTGTGGACTCGGCGCATAGCCGCTCCAGCCAGTTTTCGTTAGGCATAGTGACTCCTTGACGCTATATCGTCTGGGCCTGGCAGATAGAGATTGGGACTGCATAAAAAATGCGGGGTAGCTAATGCGTTGTACTTCATCGATTCAACATATCCATTGTTGGTTGGAACTGCGGGTTGAACCGTATTCCGTTTGAAGTCGGGGATGATCAATCCAAAAAGCATCCATGGCTGGACCGTATGATGGCACTAGGCCGCGCCAGCGTAAACTGTCAATAAAACGTACTGAAAAGTTGATCATCCCCCGTCTTCTGCTGATTTAAGGGCCTTTTTCGTGTGCTTGTCTGCGCGAATACTTGTCCTGTGCATCCACCCATTATTCCTCTGTCGTATTTAACGACGTATCGTCTGCCTATGCGGAAAAGCCGCCCTGTCAGCGGGTGCAAAGCCTTGGCTTAATCGTAAAGCCAGGGTTTCAACTCCTTCAGGTTGGCGACCATAATCTGCTGTGCTTCCGGATTAGGATTCAGGTTTTTCGGATCAATCTGATAGCGCTGCAACACATACATCACCAACGCCCTGCGACTCGGAACTATCAACTGCCCATCAGTCATTCCGAAGTCGACTTCAATGATCGCCTGCTGCGCTTTGTTCAGGCGCCCGTCGGGCTTGATGATTACCGACACTTCGGTGTTCCACACCTCATCTCCATCAATGCCGTTTTCAGTTTCATCCTCCCGCATATCAGGCACGCCTCTTAGCCTGCTGAGCACGAAGTCGCGGTACTCGCGGTTTTTCTCGCAGTAGGCGCGCACATGCCAACGCATCCCGGTGTACACCAATGTGTGCGGCGCAATCGTGCGGCCTTCTGGCTCCGGGCTGTTTAGCGAGACGTAATCAATGTCCAGGCGCAGGTGTTCACGGCATGCCTTGAGCAGCGGGCGAAGAATCTCAGCCTTGATGGAGCGATCCGGCACTTCGAGCACTTTGGTGTGGGCATAGGCCAGGGCAAGACCTTCGATGTGCGGCGCGCGTGCGTTGTTTTGGTAGAGCAGATGCAAATAGGCGCTCGCACTGTCGTCAATGAACAGCGGTTTGAACACCTTGCTCGGTACGTAGCCCTTTATCTGTTTGTCATATGTAAGGTTTTTAGGCGCATGTTCATTGATGTAGGTATTGATGTCCTTGGACGCCTGTTGCCGGCTGATGCCGAAGCTCTGGATCAGGTGTCCCGTGGTCAGCCGGCCTTCCCACCAGGCAACGGTCTCGATCAAACGATAGCGAAGTGCCAGGTCCCAGCGAACCTGCTCGATGGATTGCTTGCGTTTCATGTCCCCTCCATGTGCTCGTTTTGTTTACCTGTATAAGTCTACATTCTAGACCTGTCGTTTAACACTACATATCGTGTGAATGTCTTCGAGATAGCTCGGACTCACTAAGGGAGTGGATATGAACGCGTTGGACGTGGTTTCTGTAGGTGCGCTGGTGTTGCTTGGGCTGATCATGTTGATCTTGTTGTTTCAGTATCTGCGGCTGCGCGGCATCTGGAAGATGATGCTGGTGTGCCGGAGCGCAACTCGCTGGGCACGTATGTGGGAGATGGAGAATCGAGAGTTGCGTTCGGCGTTACGAGCGGAGAAAGCGCATGTCGAACAGCTGCAAGGCAAGCTGAAGATTTTGCAGTCATTGATTCCGTCAGCGTAAGACGTTTGCCATGGGGGAGAATGCATATCGGGAGGCCACGATGCCGATAAAACCCAGACCCTTTAAGTTTGTGTGTGATGAATGTGGATGGAAGCAAACCGTGGTACCACGCAGTGACGCACTCGGACCGGGGGAGTGGTATGACCGATGTCCGAAGTGTGGAAATCAGGAGCTGAAAATTCAGCCGGCGGGATGGATTGAGCGAACGCTCGCTGAGTTTTTTTCTCGACTATAGGACGCCTGCCCGTCATGTGTTCTTTGTAGTGATATCGAATTGGCACTATTCTAGCCGACGATTTATGACCGATGGATCTTGCTTGGCAGGCAGGCGAGCTTACAGGGAGCAACAAAGTATGTTGATGTTCATTGGCATCGTCGCCGCACTGATCGGTTTGGCGATGATGTCTCGACCTTTCAAGATCGGCTTCGCCCTCTATCTGGCCTTTTTGGCTTACTACATCTACCTCTATGGCGGCAAAGCCGATCTGGCGCAGGCGTCCACGGCTTTGTCGTTGATCTTCGGTGGTGTGGGTTTATTGATCCTCGGCGCGGTACTTGGGGGCATGCGATCGAGTGCTGGCAGTGAGTCGGAATACATAGCCAAACGCAAACGTGTATTGCTGTTCCTGCTGAAGTTTGGCGGTGCTTATGTGGTTCTCACGCAAGTGATGGCGGTGGTCTTGTTTCTCTCGATGGGTGGCCGGTCCTGGGATGACTGGACGGCAGCAGGCGTTACGGTGAAGTTGCTGCCATACAAGTGGGTTGTGTATTTGCTGATGTTGGGTGGGTACTACTGGCTGAAAGGCAAAGTCGAACAGCGTCGGCCCCTTCGGACCTGAAGTTTTTGTAAATCCTAATCAGAGCGATCAGCTCTCGAAGCACAATTCACCTATCGCAGAAATTGAACCCATGAATGTAATGAATGTGATGCCTCAGCTATACCTCTCGCCAAATGGTCCAGTGACCGAACATGGGGAGGCTGTGCACTTTCGCCAAGGGGATCTGGATGGCGCATGCGGTCCGTACAGTCTAATCATGGCGTTGGTTGCCAATGGCATTATCGAACGCGATGAAGCGTCCTATATGAGTCTCTGCGACGGCAGGACTCGGCTTGGCAAGTTCTACAACCGACTGCTGAACTTTGGCGGACTCATAGGTGATGGCACCGACAATTATGATTTGAGCTGGCTGAGTACCTGTTTCGGCAACGAGATCAGTGTAGAGGCGCTTAATGGCAACACCCGCACCATGGTTGAAAAACTGGTCGGTGCAATCAAAGTTGGGCGGGCCAGTATCGTTGGAGTTGATTGGGCGGGAGGTGACGGGCACTGGCTGCTCGTCGTGGGCTACCAGGGCAAACTGGTCCGCGCCGGGGCTTCTGATGAAGCTGTCGAATGCACACATTTGCTGTGCCTCGACCCCTTGGTCGAGGCGCCGAAGATTTCACTTTGGAACGCGGTGATCGAAGTTCAGGACGAAGAGGGGCTGCTGGTGAACCAGGGGCCTTTCCCCTCTAATCATTGGTGCGCCGGGGAATCCTCGAAGTGCAAGATTACTAATGCTTTGTCGATTGTTAAGCGCAAGTGATGGCTTGTGGTACACCACAGAGCCCTGGATTTCCTCCTCTAAAAACAAAGAGTCAGTAGATGATTGATCACTCATTGCTAGGCCAGATCGCAAAGGATCTTCAGAGTCTCGCCCAGGGAGCAACACAGGCAGAAATCGAGTCTTCACATCAAGTTTCTTTGCCGATTGTCAACGTACGGGGCAGTTATCCCCAAGCTGCGTTGGACGGGCTTCGGGTAAAACAAAACCCGATATTTGGCCGTAAAGGCGCGTTGTAGTAATGCAAGCTACGTTCGATTTTAAGAACGATTAATACGGACTGACCCCTCGGAGTCCCAAGGATGAACGCTCTTCGTTCAACTTTCACGTACGCAACTATCGGCGCTTTGCTTTCAACGGTATCGGTTGATTCTCATGCGGAGATTCCAGATATTGAGTTAGCCCCAAGCCATGTTGAGGGCTATATCCAATGCATACAGGCTGCCTATGCCTCGAACAGTTGGCACTCCACCACCGTAGCTGAGTGTCGTAGCCGCTATCCGGCGGTGCTGTCTTTACAACGGGGCGATTATGTCGCGCTGACGTTTACGACGGCGCAGAGCAAGACCTACGATCAATCCTGGAAGCGTTGGGTCGACTTTGATAAGTCGCTAAGAAGCCTGATTCTGTCGAAGGGGCTATCGGAGATGTTCAATGCTGCCCGCGTGCAAACGGCTTATTCATTCAGGCAAGTCGCTACCGATCTGGATACTCGTTTCAGCGAACTGGATTCCCCTCCATTCTCTTGGTATCCGGCTACGAAAACTCCTTACAAGACCATAACCGGGATGTCCTTGGAGCAATTGCACGCAGCTGAACTGAATCGATTTTCAAGTTGCCTGGCGCCGGCTATCAATACACTGGACGCGAAAACAGCTACACATCAATCAGTCGAAATCAAAGCCGCTGCGTGTATCCGTGACATCACGCAAATGAATTCAGATGCTTCCCAAGGTCTTTATAACGCGGGGGATTTCAGTCGTGTCAGCGGCCAGTATTGGACGCAAATTGCTTCAGCTCAGGCCAGCGCTAAAGAAACAGAGCGAGTCCGGCTCGAACAGGAAAAAGCCAACTCGTGGCCGGTCAAGCTCAAGGCGCTGGCAGGCCAAGCGTTGGTATTTGCGTTTGTTTTTGTCGGTCTGTTCGTTGCGTACCGATTTTTTCGAAACCTTCCAAGTGCAACGCTCCATGACTCGGGAGGTGAGCAGGTCAGGCGTCAGACGCAGCGCCGGCGTCGACACACAGAAGACGATGAAGAAACTGAATATGAGCCGCGACGCGCTACACGTCAGTCAGCGCCATCGCCCCAACGGTCTCCGGATCTGGGGACCTTTACGCTAAAGCATCAGAAGGTTTGCTCGCTCGCAACGAAACACATGTGTGCGAGTTGCAGGTGGTGGGCAGGTGAACGAACGCCGCACCCGGTGACGCCGGATCTATACGTCAAAATCGGCACGGTGGGGAAATGTATCCACAAACATCCGGGTTCGCCCTATGGAATGAAAAAACACAATGCAGGGACGACGTGTAAGGACTTTCACGATTTGGGAATGTGATTTCTGGTAAACCGGTTTTTCCCGACCTCAGCAAACTCCTTAACAAGCAGCCGTTTCAGGCCTAAAACTACTGGAGGTCAGGCGTTTGAGTGCGATATCAAGCGCCGGATCATCAAACAGCCTGCTCTTTCGAGCGGCAGCGCCAGCTTCGCCATCCCAATGCTTCAATGCTTCACGTACAGCAGGAACAGTCGGGGATACCTTCTCCTTACTCAGCAGCCAATCGACTGTCGCCAACAATTCCATGCCGAATGGCGACTCAAAGCCGTCGATCAACTCGGCAGTACGCTCCAATGCTTGGGAATACTCTTTGGCCTCGGTCTTGAGGTAGGTTTGCAAAAAGGCTTTGCGCTCTTGGTCAAACCAGATCACATCGCTGATACCCGCATTACTGATGCGCTTGTCACAGTGCAAATAGCTGCCATCCAGGTTATTGAGCAGATGCTCCAACCGATTGGCATACGGCCCATATTTATGAGCAACAAACTTAAGATTCAGTGGGTTTTCAGTGTCCGGTAGCTTCTCAATAGCACGCTCCAGGAACCAGGCCAGCTTCTGAATCTCAAGCAGGCTGCATTCCATACCTAGAACCCAATAGCGTCGAACCAGTTCCGCAATGAGTGCGCGAGCAGGCGTAAGCTTTTCCACGCCGCTACGTTTGGCGACATTCAGATACTGGTTGGATGGCTCGAATACCAACACATCGACATCCAGATCACTCAAGACATCAACAATCTGTTCGCGAACTTCTGGCCATTTCAAACCACCGTTACCGGCACCTAGCGGTGGAACTGCCACGGACTTCACGTCGTTTTCAATCAGGACGCGACGCAGATCGTGCAAGCCTTCGGTTATCCATGCCATCTGCGACGGTGATCGCCAGTGACGTTTGGTAGGAAAGTTTACGATCCAGCGAGGGCCGTCCAGTTCGTTGACTGCCGTTACGTGAACCTTGCCGGTCTTTACCTCGCCGGCCTTGCAGGCAGCCGAATACAGACGGTAATTCTCCGCGAAGCGCTCTTTGAACATCAACGCAATACCTTTGCCCATCACGCCCACGGTGTTCACCGTGTTGACGAGAGCTTCGGTTCTGGCTTCCAGAAGGTTGCCTTGGGTAAATCTGATCATTGGAAATACCATCCCACGGAAAAATGGGCCATCTCGGCAATAGGTGCTATTCACTCCTCATCAAAGTAATCACGATCCAGCGCTGGCAACCGCAACAAGCGCGATGTAACCCCCACCTCATGATCCATCATCAGATGCACCAGTCGCGTGCCATCCACCAACACAATCCCATCCACCGATTTAGCAAAGTCGACAGCGTGTGCCGTGAAACCTGAGGTTGTGATGAACACCCCGCGCTTAGCCTTTTGCCCGGCGAGTGCGCCGTAGAAAGCCTGCAACTCAGGGCGCCCCACCGTGTTCTGCCAGCGTTTGGCTTGAACGTAAACCTTCTCCAATCCCAATTTGTCGAGCGAGATGATGCCATCGATGCCGGCATCCCCAGAGCCACCGACACGCTGCAGGTCATTGCGACTAGCGCCGTATCCCAGACGATGAAGCACATCCAGCACAATCACTTCGAAGCGGTTGGGGCTGACCTGTAGCAAGTTATCCAAAAGATCGGCCGCTGTAGCGTCGCGCAATTCCTGGAGGGCTTGTTCAAGCCGATCATCCGGGCTGGCGGTGGCGGAGGTGATGTCAGGTTCAACAGGTGTTTCGTCATCAAGCGGTGCGGCGTCGGGGGCGACCTTCAGCTTCACATTCATATAGCCAATGGCTAAATGCTCTACTGCGCCTGCCGGCAGAGGGGCTGGATGTTCCTTGGCGTAGGTCACACCGGCATCAGTCAATTTCCAATACCCGCGTTTGGCACAGCTGGAAAGGCCGGCACGCTTGAGCCGATCGTGTGCCCAGCCCGCTCTGTTCTTATAGGTCGTCTGCCCACTGGCGATCAGTTCTTCACGTTGCTCTACGGTCAATTGCAACATTTTTGCCGCCGCCTCGTGGGCATCCCGTGCGGGTGCACCTTCGGGTTTCGTGGCGAGAAACCGCAGGATGGGTTCGATGAACTGATCGTAAGTTGGAACGGACATGGACGCTTCCCTGTGATGGCTACGTTTTTGTGCTGATTGGCGGGCGAGTATAAATTAACGTCCACTCAGGTATCCCGCGCGGGGGGACGTTGGCGCTGATAAAACGTAAGCCTCTGTGTATAGAAAGGCTTTTGTCCTACAGAACATCCCTGCGCAATAAATTCCGCCGTCTGGCATACGCGAGCTTTGCTCAGGCGCTATCATCCCCCACTTTTTAGCGCCTGCTCACAGGCGCGTGAGCCATGGAGCAACACACGGTGATCACCGGCGAACTCAAGAGCAAAATCGACGCTATCTGGAATGCCTTCTGGTCGGGTGGTATTTCCAACCCGATGGAGGTCATGGAACAGCTGACGTACCTGCTGTTCCTGCGTCGCCTGGATGAGTTGCACACCCTGGAAGAGAACAAAGCCAATCGCCTGAAGCAGCCGATGGAGCGCCAGATTTTCCCGGAAGGCCTGGACCCGCGCGGCTGCAATTACAACGACTACCGCTGGTCGCGCTTCAAGCATTTGGCCCCGGCGTCCATGTTTGAAGTGATTGCCGACCACGTATTCCCGTTCCTGAAAACCATCGGCAGCGACGACTCCACCTATAGCCACCACATGCGTGATGCGCGCTTTACCATTCCCACGCCCGCATTGCTGGCCAAAGTGGTTGACCTGCTCGACGGCATCCCGATGGACGACCGTGACACCAAGGGCGACGTCTACGAATACATGCTCGGCAAAATCGCCAGCGCCGGGCAGAACGGCCAGTTCCGTACGCCACGGCACATCATTCAGTTGATGGTTGAACTGACTGCACCCAAGCCCAACGACGTGATTTGCGATCCGGCCAGTGGCACCTGTGGCTTTTTGGTGGCAGCAGGTGAATACCTTCGCGACACCTATCCAAACCTGCTGCTCGATACCACTCAGCGTCAGCACTTCCATCACGGCATGTTCCACGGCTTCGACTTTGATAACACCATGTTGCGCATTGGCAGCATGAACATGCTGCTGCACGGGGTGGAGAATCCGGATATTCGGTACCGCGATTCTTTGGCGGAAAGCACTGCAGGGGAGGCGGAGCAGTACAGTTTGATTCTGGCTAACCCGCCGTTTGCTGGCAGCCTGGATTACGAAAGCACAGCAAAAGATTTGCAGCGCATCGTTAAGACCAAGAAAACTGAACTGCTGTTTTTGGCGTTGTTCCTGCGTTTGCTCAAGCCGGGTGGTCGGGCGGCGGTGATCGTGCCGGATGGCGTGATGTTTGGCTCTAGCAAGGCGCACAAAGAATTGCGTCGCATGATAATCGAAGATCACAAACTGGACGGCGTCGTCAAACTGCCGAGTGGTGTGTTCAAACCTTATGCGGGGGTTGCCACGTCGATTTTGCTGTTCACCAAAACAAACTCTGGCGGCACTGATAACGTCTGGTTCTACGACCTGCAAGCCGATGGCATGAGTTTAGATGACAAGCGTACTCCACTTCTGAGTGACGAAAAATTAGGTGTTACGCCGAGCACGTTGCTGAGCGAAGAGGAACACGCAAAAAATAACTTGCCGGATGTGCTTGCGCATTGGCATGAGCGTAAAGTTGGGGAGCTTGATCGTCCGCGTACAGCGCAGAGTTTCTGTGTGCCGAAAGAAGAAATCGTGAGTCAGGGCTATGATCTTAGTATTAGTCGATATAAAGAAGTGGTGCATGACGAAATAGAACACCGAACACCTGCTGAAATACTTGTATGTTTGGAAAAGCTTGAGGAGGAAATCCAGCAAGGGATGAAAAGTTTGCGAGGTATTCTGGAATGACCTTGCCTATGACAGTTACCTTGGGTGAAGTAGCAACATTTGTACGAGGGATTACCTTCAAGCCGGAGGATGTTGTTCCGGTGGAGACCAAAAAATCAGTTGTTTGCTTACGGACAAAAAATGTTCAAGCTGAGCTTGATCTGCGTGACGTTTGGGCTGTGGACGAAAGTTTTGTACGGCGTGCAGATCAATTTTTGCAACTAGGTGACATATTGATTTCCAGTGCCAATAGCTGGAACTTGGTTGGGAAGTGCAGTTGGGTTCCAGAGCTGCCGTGGAAAGCAAGTTTTGGAGGATTTGTTTCTGTCCTTCGTGCAGATCCTCGGAAAGTGTATCCGCGCTTTTTGTATTGGTGGTTTTCATCGACACGAATCCAAGCGTTGGCACGAAGCTTTGGAAACAAAACAACCAGCATCTCCAATTTGAATATCGATCGCTGCTTAGCTCTATCATTCGAATTGCCTTGCTTGGAGGAGCAAAAGCGGATTGCTTCGATTTTGGATAAGCTCGAGCTATTAAGAGTGAAGCGTAGAGAGTCGTTAGTTCTTCATGAAGATCTTGCTATATCCATTTTTATCGATATGTTTGGGGATCCGGTAGAAAATAAAAAGGAGTGGCCGAGAATTGCTTTAGGTGAACTGCTAGCCGATATAGAAAGTGGGAATAGCCCTGTTTGTTTGGATAGACCTGCACAGAAACTCGAGTGGGGTGTACTGAAGTTGGGTGCAATTACAAAGTGCTCATACATTCCCAGTGAAAACAAGGCTTTGCCTATTGGTGTCGAACCTCATCGGCATCTGGAAGTGAAGTCGGGTGATCTACTATTCTCGCGAAAAAATACATATGCTCTTGTTGCGGCTTGTGCTTTTGTGAAGGAAACTCCTCCTAAGTTGCTTATGCCTGATCTTATATTTAGATTTCGCTTTCATGAAAAGGATGTGATCCTCCCGCAGTTTCTTCATGCATTGTTGGTGTTTCCCTCTAAACGCATAGAAATTCAAAAATTAGCTGGCGGCTCCTCAGGTTCGATGCCAAATATCTCGAAAGCTAAGCTAAGGGATACTCTTATTGAGGTTCCACCCATTGAGCTCCAAAGAGAGTTTGTGTCTCGAATCAATAGGATTGATGAGATAAAGAAAACGCTCTCAAGTAGCTTTGCTCAATTCGACGCACTTTTCGCTGCCCTTCAACACCGCGCCTTCCGAGGCGAGCTCTAACCCATGCGCGGCTCCCTGCTTCCAGTCTGGTCCCGAACCTGGCGCGAGCTCTGGAGCCCCTTGGCGCGACACGGATCGGCGCCTGCCGATCTGTTCTGCGAGTTGTATCGGGCGTTGATGCCCACCTTGAAAACACCACCGTCCATTGCTGCTCTGGCCGAAATCATCGACGACCCTCCCCAAAGTGTTCGAGCCTTCCGCCGAATCAACGCCGATGACCTGATCGACGAGTCGGCACTGCTGAGCTTTCTACAAAACGCCTACGACGTACTCGACGAGTTAGCCGGCGATGCACTGGCTAATGCGTACTTCAATCGCCTGGCCGACTTCGTCGACACCTACAACCTATGTTATGAATTACGCCGCCCGTGTCGGCTGTACCCGACCATGCCCGGCCTGTTCGCCAATCTGGTTCAGGGACTGCGCGACAGCAACGCCAAACACCCGCACCTCCACACCCTGCAACGAGACTTCGACGAAGCCTTTCGTGATCTGCACGACAAGGGCGGCGAAGGGCGGATCAAAACCTGCCTGCAAAAACAGATCAACCTGCTGGAAGCACTGGGCCGCGATAACCCTCGGGTCAACGAATACGCGCTATCAAGCATCTGCGATCAGCTCACCCATTGGCCTCACGCCAAGGTGCGCAATGCGCTGAAAAGTCTCTATGGTTTCACCTGTGACTATCCGGGCATTCGCCACGGCGGCAAACCCGGCAGCGTGGAAGGCAATATAGAGATGCGCGATATGCTGGCACTTTGTATCCTGTTCACCGGATTCACTCCGTACCTGACCGACCGGTTAGACGTGGCCGCCATATTTCAAGGACGTTGATATGAGTAACTTTGCCTTCCTGCGCACTGAATGGCCCGGTCTCCATGCCGAAGCGGTCAAGGCGGAGGCCAACGTCTTGGCGGATCCGCGCTCGTCTTGCTTCTATGCCCGGCGCACGCTGGAGTTGTTGGTGGCGTGGCTGTTCCAGGCGGATCGCAGTTTGAAGCTGCCGTACAAAAGCGACTTGTCGGCGTTCCTGTTTGAGCCCAGCTTCAAGACCCTGACCGGGCCAATGCTCCACGCCAAAATGGAAGTCATCCGCAAGCGCGGTAACGACGCCGTACACAGCGCCCGTCAGGTCCGTGAGCAAGACGCCCAGGCCGTGCTCAGCGAGCTGTTTCACGTGGCCTATTGGCTGGGGCGGCATTACGCACGCAG
>Ga0207713_1001724_pt1 | contig 16868 bp, 18 predicted proteins | sample KBSS64metaG_FD_184404 | JGI IMG/M metagenome (GOLD analysis project Ga0207713, IMG submission 184404) | Switchgrass rhizosphere microbial communities from Kellogg Biological Station, Michigan, USA - KBS S6-4 metaG (SPAdes) (version 2) | ecosystem: Host-associated > Plants > Roots > Rhizosphere >...
TTGGTGTTTCGGTTTGATTTCTGATTCTTGATGCGCGAGGCGCGGCTCTTGGTGCCTCGCGTAATGTTTTCGTTTGTTTGCTTGGGATTTCGTGGAATCCGGCAACAACAACAAAAAAAGCCCCAAGACCCAAACCAGGGACTCACAAAGACATGAACTTGAAAGACCAACTGAAGGATCCGACGCTGCTGCGTCACGCTGCCTACATCGACGGTGAATGGCAGCAAGCCGACGACGGCGAGACCTTCGACGTCATCAACCCGGCGAATGGTGAATCGCTCGGCGCCGTACCGAAGATGGGCGCGAACGAAACGCGCCGCGCCATCGATGCTGCCAACGCCGCATGGCCCGCATGGCGCAAGAAAACCGCAAAAGAACGCGCAATCATCCTGCGCCGCTGGTTCGACCTGATGACCGCCAACGCCGATGATCTCGCGCTGATCCTCACGACCGAGCAAGGCAAGCCGCTCGCCGAGGCAAAGGGCGAGATCGGCTATGCGGCGTCGTTCATCGAATGGTTCGCGGAAGAAGGCAAGCGCGTTGCCGGCGATACCCTCGCGACGCCCGCCGCCGACAAACGCATTGTCGTGACGAAGGAGCCGATCGGCGTGTGCGCCGCGATCACGCCGTGGAATTTCCCCGCCGCGATGATCACGCGCAAGGTTGGCCCGGCGATCGCGGCCGGCTGTCCGATCGTCGTGAAGCCCGCCGAAGCGACACCTTTCTCCGCTTTCGCGATGGCCGTGCTCGCCGAGCGCGCTGGCTTGCCGAAGGGCGTGCTCAACATCCTCACCGGCGACCCGAAGGCGATCGGCGGCGAAATGACGAGCAACCCGATCGTGCGCAAGCTGTCGTTCACCGGCTCGACCGCCGTGGGGCGTCTGCTGATGGCGCAAAGCGCGCCGACAGTCAAGAAGGTGACGCTGGAACTCGGCGGCAACGCACCGTTCATCGTGTTCGACGACGCCGATCTCGACGCCGCCGTGGAAGGCGCGGTTGCATCGAAGTATCGCAACAGCGGCCAGACCTGCGTGTGCACGAACCGCTTCTACGTGCACGAGCGCGTCTACGATGCGTTCGCGCAAAAGCTGGCGGCGGCTGTCGGCAAGCTCAAGGTCGGGCTCGGAACCGAAAGCGGCGTGGCGCTCGGTCCGCTCATCAACGAAGCGGCGGTGAAAAAGGTCGAATCGCACATTGAAGATGCAGTGGCGAAAGGCGCGTCGATCGCGTCGGGCGGCAAGCGTCACGCGCTCGGTCACGGATTTTTCGAGCCGACCGTGCTGACCGGCGTCACGCCCGACATGAAAGTCGCGAAAGAGGAAACGTTCGGTCCGCTTGCACCGATCTTCAAATTCTCGTCCGACGATGAAGTCGTGCGCCTCGCCAACGACACCGAGTTCGGTCTCGCGGCGTACTTCTATAGCCGCGACATCGGCCGCATCTGGCGCGTGGCCGAAGCGCTCGAATATGGCATGGTGGGCATCAACACCGGGCTGATTTCGAACGAAGTGGCGCCGTTCGGGGGCGTCAAGCAGTCCGGACTCGGACGCGAAGGCTCGCATTACGGCATCGACGATTACGTCGTCATCAAGTATCTCTGCATGGCAGTCTGATCGCGCGTTTCGCCTCGTGTGATACAAAAAGCCTCGACACATGCGTGCCGAGGCTTTTTGTTTGCGCCGATTCCCGGCGAGTTACTTCGCCGAGGCGACAGGCGTGACCTGCACCGCCGTCGCCGAGACGAACACGGCGTGGATCATGTCGCCCTTCTTGAGTTTCTGCGCCGCGAAGTCCGGCGTGAGATCGAATGTCTCCGTGCGCCACGGGCCGCGCAACGTGATCCTGCGCTTCTTGCTGTCGACGTTCTCGACCGTCGCGAGGACTTCGACCTGACGTGCCGCGTCGAAGCCCGTCACACCGTTCTCGCCCGACGTCGGCTGGTACGCCGTCGTATCGACACGCGCGCGCTCGCCCTTACCCTTCACCTTTTCGGCGCTCACGAGCAACGCGTTCTTGTAGAGCACATCGACCTTGTCGCCGACGTGCAGCTTGTCGAAGTTCGTGACTTCCTTGTTCACCAGCACGGTTGCGTCCCCGCGCGGACCGCGGACCATCAGCGTGCGGTTGGCGGCGTCGATACCGATGATCGTCGCCTCGACGCGTATCGGCTCGGCCACGCTGACGACCTTCTGGGCGGACGTTGCGAGCGGCTCGTTCTGAGCCATGGCAGCGCCCGTCGACGTGATGATTGCCGACGCGCAGAGAATCGATATCGCAAACAGTTTCACGTTCATAGCATGCATCCCTCTTTTAGATTTGTAGTGCGGATTATTCAACTTTATTGACCACTGCCTTAGCGACGGGGCCGCGATATATATACCGCGCGACACAGTGCGAATCCAACTCATCACACGATATGTTACGAGTCGACCTGCGCCTGACTGGAACTGTCAAAGGCAAGCATGGCGTCGAACCGGTAAAATCGGTCCCTATCCCGCACGGGCGCACGCCCGTCCGCCTGCCGCTTCTTCGATCCCTCCAGGGGTGTTATGCGACGCTCGGCATTCTTTCTCCGCTTCATCGGCATCGGTGTTCTGTTTCATGTCTATGTCGGCATGCGGCTCATCCCGGACGCGCCCGTTGGCCTGCCGCTCAAGGTGCTGGCGGCGGTCCTGCTCGCGGCATCAGTCATCGTCATTCCTCTCGGCATGGCGGCCCGGCAGATCGAGCCGCAGTCGCTCGCGGATCGCCTGGCCTGGCTTGGGCTGACCGCACTGGGGTTTTTCTCGTCGCTGCTTTTATTGACCTTCGCGCGCGACGTGATTCTGTTCTTCGTGCATCTCGTCGACTGGATGCGCGGCGCGCCCGTCGGCTCGCCGGCGTTGGTCGCCTATAGCGCGCTCGCCGTGCCGCTCCTGGCCGTGCTCTTCTCGGCGATCGGCTTCTACAACGCGCGGCGGCGCGCGCCGGTCGTGAGTGTGGACGTGCCCATCGACGATCTGCCGGCCGCGCTCGACGGCTTCACGATCGCGCAGATCAGCGACATTCACGTCGGGCCGACGATCAAGCGTCACTATGTCGAACGCATCGTGGCGGCCGTCAACGGGCTCAAACCGGATCTGATCGCCGTCACGGGCGATGTCGTCGATGGCACCGTGCCGAATCTCGCCGAACACACGCGCCCGCTCGCGGGCCTCAGCGCGCGGCATGGCACGTTTCTCGTGACCGGGAATCACGAGTATTACTCGGGCGCTGACAAGTGGATCGCCGAATTCCGGCGCCTGGGTCTGACCGTGCTGCTCAATCAGCATGTCGTGCTGAATCACGACGGCGCGCAGGCCGTGCTCGCGGGCGTCACGGATTTCAGCGCAGGCAGTTTCGATCCCGCGCATCGCAGCGACCCCGCGAAGGCGATCAGCGGCGCCCCCGCCGATGCCGCCGTGCGCGTGCTGCTCGCGCACCAGCCGCGCAGCGCCGTGGCGGCGGCCGAAGCGGGCTTCACGCTGCAGCTATCGGGACACACGCATGGCGGCCAGTTCCTGCCGTGGAATTTCTTCGTGCGACTGCAGCAACCCTTTGTTGCGGGGCTTGTGAAGTTCAACGGGCTTTGGGTTTATACGAGTCGGGGTACCGGGTATTGGGGACCGCCGAAGCGGCTGGGAGCGCCGTCGGAGATCACGCTTGTTCGGCTTGTGGCTTCGGCGGGTGGGTGATGGGATTGGATAAAACGGTTCTTCGCGCAATGCCGGGGAACGGCGCCTGGCGCCCCAACTCAGCCACGCTACACGTCGCATCGTCAGGGTCTCTTCACGCCGGCTAAAGCCTACCCACAACCGCTCTCCGAAAAACCCACGAAGAACCCAAAAAAAGACGCGCGACGCTACCGCGCCGCGCGTCCAGCGCTTGGGGAAAGCGCCGCGCCCGAACAGGGGGATGAACGGACGCGCTCGAACCGGCAGGCGGGGCCCCGCCGGCGAGTGACTACAAAGTAAGGGAACACAAAGGCCAAGGCCACAAGACCTTTCCTAAACGCCGGAGCATCGCATCGATATCACCGGGTACGAATATTCATCTTGCCTTAGCCGACATCGCCGCTGGCGTCGACGCATAGACGCTTTTGTGCGGAGCCGTGCCTTCCCTCGGCCAGTCGGAGCGCGCATCGAAAAACCACTCCGCCCGCTCGCGTCCTTTGCGGATCAACGCATGAATCAGCGCCGGATTGCGATCGAGCTTCGATGCATAGTCGAGCGGCCCGGGATAATCCCTTGCGTCGAGCTGCATCTGCACGACGCGAACTTTGATCGGCTTGTAGCGCTTCTCCAATGATTTGTCGGCTTTCAGCAGTTCGTTTACGCGCGTCGTGAAGTAAAGCTCCTGCCCGAGCGCGAGATTGCCGGAAAGTTCGTTGCGCCGGTCAATGATCTCGTTCGTCGATTCGGGCAACTCGCGACGATATTGCGGATTGATCTGCACGACCCAGATTTCGTCGGGCCGCGTGTCGAGCCCGAGATCGGTGAATTCGCGCACTGGCGGATTGCTGCTGAAGAGGCCGTCCCAGCACATGCGCCCGTCGGCTGCGACGGCGCGATACAGCGGCGGCACCGCGGCCGATGCGACCAGCTGATCCTGATCGAGCCTGTCGCCGGGAAAGATGACGCGATCGCCCGTACGCACATCGGTCGCGCCGACAAGAAGCGTCGGCTGCGCGCGTTGCTTCGGCTCCGTCGGCAGCGACGCGAACGGAAGATGCTTGTCGAGCAGTTCGCGCAGACGCTCCTCGGCGACCGGTGGATAGAGATACGGGCTGATTTCCGCGTTGACGGGCAGGCGCGCATACCAGGTGCCGACCGCATTGGCGACGATGTCCGGCCCCTCGCGCGCCTCCAGATCCTTCCAGAAGCCGGCGAGGCGCCGCCTGGCATCGGGAGGGCCGCCGAGCAGCAGGCCCGCCCACGCGAGCGCGCCGCACATCGCGCCGCCCGACGTTCCCGACAGCGCCACGAGTTCGAAGCGGTTGAGGAACTCGCCGCTCAGCAGCCGGTCAAGGATGCCCGCGGCGAACGCCGCATGGCTGCCGCCGCCCTGACATGCGATCGCTACTTTCGGAATGGCCGCCATCACCGCACCTCGCTTGCGTCCGTCGACATCGGACGTACGCTACAGGATAGGCGACGCGCGCCGCTATGCCAGCGCCGCGAGCACCTGCTGCGTCGAACGAATGCGACCGATGCGCGGGAAGATATAGCGGCAGGTCGATTCGTGCGTATCGGCGTGCAGGTCGCTCATCGCGTCTTCGACGAATACCTGCTGATAGCCGCGCTCGTGCGCGCCGCGTGCAGTCGAATCCACGCCGATGGCCGTCGCGATGCCGCCCAGCACGATCGTGTCGATCCCGCGGCGGCGCAAATGCGAGTCGAGATCCGTGTTGTAGAACGCGCCCCATTGCCGCTTGGTGACGACGATATCGGACGCCTGCACGCCCAGTTCCGCGCTGAGCTCGCTCCAGCCCGCCGGCTCCGGCGCTTCCTGCGCCTGTCCCGCATCGGTGATCGGACGCAGGCCGCCCGGCCCGTTCGGAAACGCCACCTTGACCAGCACGACCGGCGCGCCGAGCGTGCGAAAGCGATCGGCGAGCGCGCGCGCATTGGCAAGTACGCTCGCGGCGTCGTGAGGCTGCACGGGCAAGGCGGCGATGCCCGCCTGCAGATCGATCAGCACGAGCGCGGTCTTCGAGGGGTCGAGCTTGAGTTCAGGAGCGTTCATGGTCGCGAGGAAGGTGGATGAATGCGTGGCCTCAGGCTTCGTCGTTCCGGAATTCGAGCGCCGCGCCGTTGATGCAGTAGCGCAGGCCCGTGGGCTTCGGTCCGTCGTCGAAGACATGGCCGAGATGTCCGCCGCAGCGCCGGCAATGCACCTCGTTGCGCATGTGACCGGTCGCGTCCGCGTGCATCGCGACGGCGCCATCGACAGGCTTCCAGAAGCTCGGCCAGCCGGTGCCGCTGTCGAACTTCGTCGCCGACGAAAACAGTGCGAGCCCGCATCCCGCGCACGCATACGTGCCGTCACGACGCTCCTTGAGCAGCGGGCTCGCGAACGGTGGCTCGGTGCCGCCGCGCCTGAGCACGCGGAATTGCTCCGACGATAGACGGCGGCGCCACTCCGCGCTGCTGTAGTCGATATCGTACGATCGGGCGGGCGCCGAAGTGCCCGCGCCGCCGGAGAATGCAGCGGCCATCACGCCGAGAAGATTGCGCTTCGTGCGTCCCATGATTTTCATCCGATGACCGCCCTCATGCCTGCATTCGCCGGCCGGCGCCGCGCTACGATTTGAGCCGGTATCCCGTCCTGAAGATCCACGCAACGATCGCGATAAATACCGCAAGAAACACCAGCGTCATGCCGAGACTCACGCCGACCTGGACATCGGCGAGCCCGTAAAAGCTCCAGCGAAAGCCGCTGATCAGATAGACGACCGGATTGAACAGCGCAACGGCCTTCCAGAACGGCGGCAGGATGTTGATCGAATAGAAGCTGCCGCCGAGAAACGTGAGCGGCGTGACGATCAGAAGCGGAATGATCTGCAATTTCTCGAAGCCGTCCGCCCAGATGCCGATGATGAACCCAAGCAGGCTGAACGTCACGGATGTGAGCAGCAGGAACACGATCATCCAGACAGGATGATCGATCCTGAGCGGCACGAATAATCGTGCGGTAAGAAGAATGATCAGGCCGAGGATGACGGATTTGGTCGCGGCCGCGCCCACGTAGCTGAGGACGAGCTCGAAGTGCGACACCGGCGCGGACAGCAATTCGTAGATCGTGCCCGTGAACTTCGGGAAATAGATGCCGAAGGACGCATTGGCGATGCTTTGCGTGAGCAGCGACAGCATCACGAGCCCGGGCACGATGAACGCGCCGTAGCTGATGCCGTCCACTTCCGGAATGCGCGAGCCGATGGCCGCTCCGAATACGACGAAATAAAGCGATGTCGAAATGACGGGCGACACGATGCTCTGCATCAGCGTACGCCCGGCGCGCGCCATTTCGAAACGGTAGATCGCGCGAACGGCGTATAGATTCATTTGGCTTCCCTGACGAGACTCACGAAGATGTCTTCGAGCGAGCTTTGCGTCGTTTGCAGATCCTTGAAACGCACGCCGGCTTCGTCGACGTGGCGCAACAGCGCGATGATGCGCCCCGGCTCGTCATGCGCGTCGTACGTGTACGTGAGCTCGCTGCCGTCCGCCGAGCGCGTGAGACCGTAAGGCTCGAGCGGCGCGGGAATATGCGCGAGCGGCTGCTCGAGCTGCAGCGTGAGCTTCTTCTGTCCGAGCTTGCGCATGAGCTCGCGCTTCTCCTCGACGAGCACGATCTCGCCGCGATTGATGACGCCGATGCGGTCCGCCATCTCCTCCGCTTCCTCGATGTAATGCGTCGTGAGGATGATGGTCACGCCGTTGCGCTGCAGTTCGCGCACGAGGTCCCACATGTCGCGCCGCAGCTCGACATCGACGCCGGCCGTGGGCTCATCGAGAAAGAGAATCTCGGGTTCGTGCGCAAGCGCCTTCGCGATCAGCACGCGCCGCTTCATGCCGCCCGAGAGCGTCATGATCTTGTTGTCTTTCTTCGCCCATAGCGAGAGAGACTTCAGCACCTTCTCGACATACGCAGGATTTTTCGGCCGGCCGAAGAGGCCACGGCTGAACGACACGGTCGCCCAGACGGTCTCGAACGCGTCGGTCGTGAGTTCCTGCGGTACGAGGCCGATCATCGCGCGGGCGGCGCGATAGTCCGTGACGATATCGTGGCCCGCGACGGTGACCTTTCCCTCGCTCGGATTGACGATGCCGCAGACGGTGCTGATGAGCGTCGTCTTGCCCGCCCCGTTCGGGCCGAGCAGTGCAAAAATTTCGCCGCGGCGGATCTCCAGATTCACGTCCCGGAGCGCGCGGAAGCCCGACCCGTAGGTCTTGGACAAGTTGGAAACAGTGATGATGGTTGGCATGGCGTGGACGATATCAGATACCGCGCGATCCGGCTTGGACGAAAGGGGTCGTCCGTTCGGCCGATGTTCGCCGGGCCCGGCACTGCCTACAATGCACTGCTGAATACCGGGAGCCGACATCATGCTGTTCGAACAGATCCAGACCACCTGCCTCAACGACGCGGACCTGCCGTGGGTGCCGTTCACACCGTATAGCGAGCGCGTGCTCGTCAAGTATTTCAAGCTGGATCCGATCCGCGGCGAGGTCATCGCGCTCATGAAGGCGCCGGCGAAAGGCCAGATGCCCCGGCATCGGCATACGGGAACCGTGATCGTCTATACGGTCGAGGGGCGCTGGAAGTACCGCGAGCACGACTGGATCGCCGGGCCGGGGAGCATCGTGTACGAGACAGCGGGGTCGAGTCATACGCCGGAAGCGCTTGCGGGGGATTCGGGCAGCGCGGACATCGTCACGCTCAACATCATCCAGGGCGAACTGCTCTTCGTGAACGACAGCGGCCACGTCCTCGCCGCTGAAAACTGGAAGAGCGGCTGGGAACGTTACGCCGCCTTCTGTCATGCAAACGGCATCGCCCCTAAAGATCTGACGGCTTTCGGGTAACGCCGCAGCCTTTTCCACTGGTTAGAATCGACGCCTGGATGCGCATCGCGCGCTTTCGACCCTTTCCGGTTTGCCGGCCGCTTCCGGCCGGCGCAGATCAAGGAGAAGCAAAAGCATGAAGATTCAGACCGTCGGTATCGTCGGCGCGGGAACCATGGGCAACGGCATCGCGCAGGTCGCGGCCGTCGCGGGCTTCGAGGTCGTGCTGATCGACGTCACCGACGCCGCACTCGCCAAGGGCGTCGCCGCGCTCACGGGCAGCCTCGAGCGGCTCGTGTCGAAGGACAAGCTGGAAGCATCCGCGCGCGATGCAGCGTTAAAGCGCATCGAGACATCGACCGATTACGCGCGCCTCGCCAACGCCGACATCGTGATCGAAGCCGCGACGGAGAACGCCGAGCTCAAGAATCGCATCCTGAAGCAGATCGAAGGGGCTGCACGCGCCGATGCGATCATCGCGTCGAACACGTCGTCGATTTCGATCACCGCGCTCGCCGCGACGCTCGCCGCGCCCGAGCGCTTCATCGGCATGCACTTCTTCAATCCGGTGCCGCTGCTGCAACTCGTCGAAGTGATTCGCGGCGTGCAGACGAGCGATGAAACCGCTGCCGCCGTGCGCGAACTCACCGAAAAACTCGACAAATCGCCGATCGGCGTGCGCAACTCGCCGGGCTTCGTCGTCAACCGCATTCTCGTGCCGATGATCAACGAAGCGTTCTTCGTGCTCTACGAAGGCGTCGCGAGCGCGGAGGAAATCGACGCGGGCATGAAGCTCGGCGCGAATCATCCGATCGGCCCGCTTGCGCTCGCCGATCTGATCGGCCTCGACGTATGCCTCTCGGTGATGGACGTGTTCCTCAAGGACTTCGGCGATTCGAAGTACCGCGCGTGCCCGCTGCTGCGCGAACTCGTCTCGGCGGGGCGTCTCGGCCGCAAGACGAAGCGCGGCGTGTATCAGTACGATTGAGCTGCGTCGAAATCGAGCGCCGGTCCGGCGGGCACGATGCCCGTCGGATTGATCGTCCGATGACTCTCGTAGTAGTGCCGCTTGATGTGCTCGAAGTTCACCGTGGCCGCGACGCCCGGCATCCGGTAGATCTCGCGCGCGAACCGCGAGAGATTCGGATAATCCGCGATGCGCCGCAGATTGCACTTGAAGTGGCCGACGTACACCGCGTCGAAGCGCACGAGCGTCGTGAAAAGGCGGATATCTGCTTCGGTGAAACGCTCGCCCGTAAGGTAGCGACGCGTGCTCAGGCGTTCTTCGAGAAAATCGAGCGTCTCGAAAAGCGGCATCACCGCTTCCTCGTACGCGGCTTGCGTCGTCGCGAAGCCCGCCTTGTAGACGCCGTTGTTCACCGTGTCGTAGATGCGGGCGTTGAGCGCGTCGATGTCGTCCTGAAGCTTGCGCGGATAGTAGTCGCCGGGTTTCGCGCCGATGCCGTCGAACGCCGAATTCAGCATCCGGATGATCTCCGACGATTCGTTGCTGACGATCGTCCCGCGCGCCTTGTCCCACAGGATCGGCACGGTCACGCGGCCGCTGTAATGCGGATCGGCCGCCGTGTAGACCTGATGCAGATAGCGCGCGCCGTTGATCGTGTCCGGCACGACGCCCGGACCGTCGTCGAAGGTCCAGCCGTGTTCCAGCATCAGCCAGTTCACGACCGATACGTCGATCATGGCTTCCAGCCCCTTCAGGGCGCGCACGATGAGCGTGCGATGCGCCCACGGGCACGCGAGGCTGACATACAGGTGATAGCGACCGGCTTCAGCCTCGAAACCGCCCTCGCCGCTCGGCCCCGGCGCGCCATCGGCCGTCACCCAGTTGCGAAAGGCAGCGTCCTTGCGCACGAAGCGCCCGCCCGTGGACGCCGTTTCGTACCATTTGTCCTGCCATTTTCCGTCGACGAGAAGTCCCATTTCCGTTCTCCTTGAGCGCCGCTGCGCAAGACGCGCGCCGCGGCATCGCTGCATCTCAGTTCGATGAAGGCGCGTCGATGAAGCGCACGAGTTGCGCGATCGTCGCGTCCGGCGCTTCTTCCATCAGCCAGTGGCCCGCGCCCGGTACGACCACGCCCTGCACGTTGGTCGCGACGAGCTTCGCCTGATCGATCAGGAACGTGCCCGACGCGCGTTCGCCCGTGAGCACGAGCATCGGCATCTGCAGGGGCGTTCGGGCAAAGGCGGCGAAATCGTTCGCGTCCTGCGGGAACGCGTGAAAATACTCGAAGCCCGCGCGCATGCGGCCATTGCGCGCGTACTGGGCCGAATAGTAACGGCGATCCGCCTCGCTCACCGAACGCGCGGGATCGGCGGCGAAGTCGTTCCAGAAGTGCTCGAAGAAGATGCGCTCGCGGCCGCGCACGAGCTTTTCCGGCGTGTCGCCGTAGAAGTTGAAGTGCCATTTGTCGCGCAAGAGCCAGACTTTCTGCCAGTCGCCGACGCCGGGCAGGAACGCGTCCATCAGCACGATGCTGTCCACTTCGTCGGGATATTGCGCCGCGTACGCATACGCGACCATCAGCCCGATGTCGTGCCCGACGAGCTTGACCTTGCGAAACCCGAGCGCCTGGACCATCGCGTGAATGTCTTGCGCGAGCGTTTTCTTGTCGTAGCCGGAAGCCGGCATCGCCGAGCCCCCCGCGCCCGGGAGATCGGGCGCAATCACGACGCGCTCGCCCGCGAGACGCGTCACGAGCGGCTGCCACATGCGGCTCGTCTCCGTGTAGCCGTGCAGCAGCACGACGGGCGTCGCGTCGCCGTGGCCGGCTTGCAGATAGTGAATCCCGACGCCGTTCGCATCGATCGTGCGGGACTGGATCGCGCTCGCGGCGGCGGCCGCCTGAGGCGCACGCGGCGCGTTTGCGGCATGCGCGACCGGCTGCAGGGCGGCGGCGGCGAGAAGCACGCCGGCGGCGCGGCGCATAGTGTGCAGGAAGGCGTTCATCGTTCAGCTCCATCGAAAGTTGGGTTATCCCGATGACGCTCATGTTGATCCGCCGCACCGCTTTTGCCGTACGATCCTGACGATGAACTCGTTCGATGGAGTCGAACATGTTGTCAGAGGAAGAACTCTCGCTGCTCGACGCGATCCGCGAAACCGGCAGCCTTTCGCGCGCGGCGGCGCGTCTCGGCAAGGCGCCGTCCACGGTGTCGCATGCCGCGCGGCAACTGGAAACGCGCTTCGACGCGCTGCTCTTCGACCGGCGCCGCTATCGTCTGCAACTGACGCCCGCCGGCCATCTTCTCGCCGATGAAGCATCGCGTCTCATGCTCGACGTATCGCGCCTCGCGCAGCGCGTGAAGCAGATCGCGAGCGGCTGGGAAGACCGGCTGTGGATCGTCTGCGACGAGATTCTCGAATTCGAAACGCTGCTGCCGGTCGTGCAGGCGTTCGATGCGCTCGATTCCGGCGTCGCGCTGCGCATCACCCATGAAGTGCTGGGCGGCACCTGGGAAGCCTTGCGCGACGGCCGCGCGGATCTGATCATCGGCGCGACCAACGAGCCGCCGGCGATTCCCGGCCTGCGCTGGTTCGAGCTCGGCGTGATGCAATGGGTGTTCGCGGTGTCGCCGCGCCATCCGCTTGCGACGGTGCGCGGGCCGCTCAAGCGCGATCAGATCGCGGCGCATCGGGCGGTCGTCGTCGCGGATTCGTCGCGCTCGGCGGGGCGCGCATACGGGGTGCTCGGCGGCCAGGCCGCGTTCGCCGTGCCGACGATGCGCGCGAAAATTCTCGCGCAGCGGCAAGGGCTCGGCACGGGCTGGGTGCCACGGCATCGCGTGAAAACGCTGCTTGCGCGCGGCGAACTCGTCGAGAAGGAAACCGCCGATCCGCGCGAGCCGAACGTCCTGTACGTCGCATGGCGCGGCGATCACGAAGGCCGCGCGCTGCAATGGTGGACGCAGCAATTGCGGCAGCCGCGCCTCGCTGAGCGTCTCGTCGAAGGGATCGACGCGTTCGCGTAAGACCCGGTTATAACTGCGTTCGATGTCTCGTCGCAACCTGAATCGACGGGACACGTCATGAGAAAAACACACTCGCCGCTGGGCGCGGCGCTTTCGGCCGCCGTGCTCGCGCCGGTCGTCGCGATTCCGCTCGCCGCCCTGCACATCAGCCCTGCCGACGCGCAGGCCATCGTCATCGCGCCCGCCGCGCCGCCGCGCGTCGAACCGCCTCCGCGCGCGGGCTACGCATGTGACCCGGGGCGCTGGCATCGCGGCCTCTGTCTGGGCGACGGGCCACTGGCGGCCGGTCCACGGGGGCTATCGCTGGATGCCGCGTCCATGGGTGCAGCGCGGGCCGACCTGGCGTAGGGCCGAAGGGCATTGGGCATGAGCGCACGCGGCATCACGATCGAACCAGGGTCATCCGAACCAGACGCGTGACGGCTGCCTGATCGCCGTCGCGGGTGGCGGACAGCAGGCGTTCGTTGAGCGTGTAGGCGTCCTGCTGCGCGTAAGCGATCGTGCCCGCCACATCATCGACAGCGAGAGCGCCGGCAAGCGAAGGGTTCTTGTCATCGTTATGTGCGCCTTCGAAAGCGTCATTGCAGATTCGCGATGTAATTCGCCAGGTTCTCGATGTCCGCGTCCGTGAGATTCTTCGACACGCTCGTCATGTTGCCCGCGTCGTTGGTGCGCTTCCTGTCGCGGAAGTCCTGCAACTGCTTCACGATGTACGGATACTGCTGCCCCGCGACGCGCGGAATTTCGTTCTGCCCTGAAAAGCCGCCGAGATGGCACATCGTGCAGCGAATCTCTTCGGACTTCTTCCTGCCCGCCTCGACCTTCACCGGGTCCGCCTTGAAGTCGGTGGCGATCGGCTTTTGCGCGGCGAAGTAATCGGCGAGGTCGTGCATGTCGCCGGGTGTGAGATTCGCGGCCATCGGCGACATGCGCGGATCGCTGCGGCGCCCCGCCTTGAAGTCGCGCAATTGCAGATAGAGATAGCGCGACGTCTGTCCCGCGAGCGAGGGATAGTCGCCCGTCGTCGAGTTGCCTCCGAGCCCGTGACACGACGTGCAGACGGCAGCCTTCGTGGCAGCCGCCCGCGCATCCGCGCGGGACCGCGAAGGCAGCGACAGCAGCAGGCACGCAACGATCCACAACACGTAGACGAGCCAGACCCGCAGACGTTTCGTGCGCGTCGGCATCACGGCAGCGCAAACACGAGCAGGCTATTGCCGCGCTTGAAGCCGAGCAGCGTATTGCCGCCCGCCGCGACCGCGATGTATTGCTTGCCGTTCAGCATATAGGGCACGGCCGGCGCATTGACGCCAGCGCCGCACTGGAACGCCCAGAGCTTGCGTCCGGTGGCGGCGCCGGGCAGCATGCGCGCGCCGGTCGGTGTCGGCAGGGTCCACACGCCTTCCGGCGGAATCATCGCGTCGGAAATGCGATTGTTCGGGCCGCCGCAGAAGGTCGTGACCGGTCCCATCTTGTGCTTGTAATGCCTGAACTCGTTGCCCGTCACCGCGTCGATCGCATAGACGTGGTTGTACGACGGGGTGAGGAACATCACGCCGTTCGAGACGATCGGCGCGGTTTCCATCGACTCCATCACGGCCGTCTGGAAGATGAACGCGGGCTTGTGCTTCGCCACATTCCAGGTATTGATCTGCGTCGCAGGCGCATAGCGCGCTTCGGCATACGATCCGTTCGAATGCCGCCACGAGGCGCTGTCGCCCGCTGCGCCGTCGAGCTGCTGCTGGGAGACGGATCGCCGCGGACTCGGCACCGGCCATGCGATGTCACGATACCGACAGCACCGCAGGCAACAGTCAGCGCAACGAGCGAGGTGCGGGAAAAACCGGCCATGTCAGTCTCCCAGATCGTTCTTGTGTTGTTCCTCGCGGTGCGCGGCGGAACATAGCCTGCCCTCTTCTGCGCCCGCACCAAAGAATAGGCAATTCAAAAAGGCATTTCCAGATTTCGTGCAAAGGCTTCGTTCGACGCGTCACGCATCGACGAAAGGTATTTCAGGGGCAGGCGCACCCCGATTTTTAGTAGTATGGATTGGAGTGCCGTTATGATTGCGCCCGTTACGCGGTAGCGGCTTGCCGGACGCCGGCTTTCGCATGTCGCTTGTTCATCACGCGTTGCGCGCCATGCCCGTAGCCGGGCGCCGCATCGACCATCACTTTTATCCGGACGCACCATGCCAATCCTATCCAACGGGCAACCGAATCCGAATCCCCGCCAGCCGGTGGATATCGCGCGCATCCTGCTCGTCATCACGATCCTGACCGCGCTCACGGTCGGCAGCCTGTACATCTTGCGCCCGTTTCTGCCGGGCCTCATCTGGGCCACGACGATCGTCGTCGCGACCTGGCCGCTCATGCTCGCCGTGCAGCGCCGCTGCGGCAACCGCCGCTGGATTGCGACGACCGTGATGCTGCTGATCCTTCTGATCGTCATCGTGCTGCCGCTCTATGAAGCGATCTCGACACTCGCGTTGCACGGCGGCGAGATCATGGCGGCCATCAAGAGCCTGCCTTCCTACGCGCTGCCGCCGCCGCCGGGCTGGGTGCACGACATTCCGCTCGCGGGCGCGCGCATCGCGAGCGAATGGCAGTCGCTGTCCGATGCGGGCCCGGGCGGCCTGCTCGCGAAACTCGAGCCCTACGTGACGATCGCCGCCCGCTGGATGCTGTCGCATGCCGCGGTCGTCGGCGTGTTCGTGATGCACATGGTCATCACCGTCATCATCTCCGGCATCCTGTACATGAACGGCGAGGCGGCGGGACGATTCGTCACGCGCTTCGCGACGCGCATCGCGGCACAGCGCGGCGCGGAAGCCGTCAAGCTCGCCGGTCTCGCCATCCGCGCGGTGGCGCTCGGCATCGTCGTGACGGCGGTCACGCAGTCGGCGCTAGGCGGCATCGGGCTCGCGGTCGCGGGCGTGCCGGCGGCGGGCATCATCACGGCCATCATGCTGATGCTGTGTCTGGCGCAGATCGGCCCGCTGCTGCCGTTGCTCGGCGGCGTCGCGTTTCTTTTCTGGCACGGCTCGAATATCGCCGCGTCGCTGCTGCTCGTGTGGTCGATCATGATTGCGATGCTCGATAACTTCCTGCGGCCCATTCTCATCAAACGCGGCGTGAATCTTTCGATGATGCTGATTCTTTCCGGCGTGCTCGGCGGCATGTTTGCGTTCGGAATAGTCGGATTATTTATCGGCCCAGTCATTCTCGCGGTGACGTCGACGATTCTGGATGCGTGGATCAATGAACAGCCGCCGCTTGCGCAAGTCGAGGCGATGAGCAATGAAGAAATCGCGAAAGCCCCGTCCACACGGGATCTTGCGGATGCATCGAGAAGACAGACCTGAATGATAAATATATTGGCGCTTTGTTGATTTTGTTCGCGACAATAAGATTCCACTTAAATCGAGAATTCGGACTCTTACGAAAATGAGACCTTCTCCCAGTTAATGCCGTGTTTCTCGATTAATTGGCAAGTTGAATCCGCTACAATGCAATCCATCGTGATTTGCCCTTTGAGGGCGCAGGGGATTGACCATGTCTTTGCGTGACGTGGACGCCATCGATTACATCGGAGTGAATGTTCTTTACGGGCGCGTGTATGTCGGACTCTTTGATGATCTCGACTGGCGCGACGAAAAGGAGCACCTGGATTTGCTCACGAAAAAGATCGACCGCTACATCCGTTACATTCGTTCAGGCAAATTGCTGCTGAACTATCCGAAAGTCCGCGGCTATGAAATCGTGGTCGAATACGTGTCGATGCATCCCATGACGCCGTCCGGGATCGAGTTCTGGAAATCACGCGAACGCCTGCTCGCCGACGCCGGCTATAAGGCGCATATCCGTGGCGTGGATGTACGTCATTCGCTCGGCATCGCGGTCGACAAGCCGGAGCACGTCAATGCCGAGCCGGTCGAGCCGCCCGCGCTGGAAGTGCTCGACGCGGACCCGCACGCGCAAGAACTCGCCGATATCGCCGATATCTCGTATCTCCCGCCGCTGATGCGCAAAGCGCGCCGGCCGCAAGCGCTGCCCATGCTCAGGCGTCTCGTGATGCGCCAGGCGGCCAGTCACTGAGATCGTGCGGGATCAATAAAAAGCGGCGTGGCCCGTCCCTGAGCCCGCCGCTTCCCTTTGGCGCGGTTCGCGGATGATTACCGCGCCGCACACGTCACGCACGCATCACTTCACGCCGCTCAATGCCGCTGAAGCGACGGACGGTACCGAAATGCCGTTGGTCTTCGCGTACTGCACCGCTTGCGAGAGCGTC
>Ga0207713_1001727_pt1 | contig 16849 bp, 13 predicted proteins | sample KBSS64metaG_FD_184404 | JGI IMG/M metagenome (GOLD analysis project Ga0207713, IMG submission 184404) | Switchgrass rhizosphere microbial communities from Kellogg Biological Station, Michigan, USA - KBS S6-4 metaG (SPAdes) (version 2) | ecosystem: Host-associated > Plants > Roots > Rhizosphere >...
GGCGGGTTGAGGATGCTCTGGATGTGGCCGCTGTTGGACAGCACGAACTCGATCTTGCCGCCGAACAGGTGCGCCGAGCGGTAGCACGATTGCCACGGGGTGATGTGGTCGGAGGTGCCGGCGACGCTGAAGATGTCGCACTGGACTTTTTTCAGGTCGATGGCGGTGCCGCACACTTCCAGGGCATCCGGGCGGATCAGCGGGTTGTTCTTGAACAGTTCGATCAGGTCGCCGTGGAAGGCGGCTGGCAAGCGCGTGGTGTCGTTGTTCCAGAACAGGATGTCGAACACCGGTGGCTCGTTGCCGAGCAGGTAGTTGTTGACCCAGTAGTTCCAGATCAGGTCGTTGGGGCGCATCCAGGCGAACACCTTGGCCATGTCGCTGCCTTCGAGCACCCCGGACTGGTAGGAGTGGCGCTTGGCCGCCTCGAGCGTCTGTTCGTCGACGAACAGCGCGACCTCGGTGTCCATGGTGGTGTCCAGCACGCTGACCAGCAGGGTCAGGGCATTGACCTTCTGCTCACCCAGTGCGGCGTAGTGGCCGACCAGGGCGGTGCAGGTGATGCCGCCGGAGCAGGCGCCGAGCATGTTCAGGTCTTTGCTGCCGGTGATCGCCAGCACCGCGTCGACCGCTTCCTTCAGCGCATCGATATAGGTCGACAGGCCCCACTCGCGCTGGGCCTTGGTCGGGTTGCGCCAGCTGATGATGAAGGTCTGCTGCTGCGAACGCAGGCAGAAGCGCGCCAGGCTCTTTTCCGGGCTCAGGTCGAAGACGTAGAACTTGTTGATCTGCGGGGGCACCACCAGCAGCGGGCGGGCATGCACCTGCTCGGTAATGGGGCTGTACTGGATCAGCTCCAGCACATCGTTGCGGTAGACCACGGCGCCTTCGCTGGTGCCAAGGTTCTTGCCGACCTCGAACGCCTCCATGTTGACCTGGCTGGGCATGCCGCCGTTGTTGACCACGTCCTTGGCCAGGTTGGACAGGCCGTCCAGCAGGCTCTTGCCGCCGGTTTCGAAGAAGCGTTTGACCGCCGCCGGGTTGGACAGGGTGTTGGTCGGTGCCATGGCTTCGGTCATCAGGTTGATGACGAACTGGCCGCGGCTGATGTCCTGGGGCGACAGGTCACTGTTGCCGATCCACTCCTGCAGCTCCTTGCGCCAGGCCAGGTATGTCTGCAGGTAACGGCGGTAAAGCGGGTTCTTGCTCCAGGCCGGGTCCTGGAAGCGACGGTCGTCACCTTCCGGGGCGAGGCTGGACTTGCCCAGCAGCACGTTCTTCAGCTCCAGGCCGAAATGCGCCACATGCTTGGCACTGTGCAGCGGCTGGCGTACGGCCTGACGCAGCACGGTACGCGCAGAGCTCAGCAGGTCCTTGCGGCGGATGCCGATGACCGGGTTCAGCCCCAGGGTGTTTTCCGAGGCTTGCCGCTGCAACTCATCGTTGTTCTTGTTACTCATCTACGACGCTCCGTTGTCCTGAGACGAGTACCGGCTTGCTGTGGCGCAATGCACAGCGGACAGCCCGGTACTGCTACTCGGGTGACCAGTGATAAGGAACAGCGGTGCTGCGGGCCGGATGCATTCGGCGATGAGCTGCGGGGGATTCTGCGTGTGAAGACAGCCTGCTTTCGCTCGCGACCTCTACATACCGGCCAGTGCCTGATTGCCCTCAAGGCGATGCAGGGAACTTGCCAGCTCCATTGGTTACCCGACTTTCATGTAATGCGCAAGACAACCCGTTGAAGAGTTGTCTGTAAGGCATTCAAACAGATGAGATTAGAAAATGCGCTCTAAACCGTGGGAGGCTTGCGCTAGAGCATGAGTTTGACCACCGATTCGGCCGGGTCGCGGGATTTGCCGGCCTTGTGCAGTTCATCGAGGTACTCCGCCCACAGCTGCTCCTGGCGCAGGCACAGTTGCTCGAGGTATTCCCAGGTGAACAGGCCGCTGTCGTGGCCGTCGTCGAAGGTCAGTTTCAGTGCATATTGGCCAGCAGGTTCCAGGCCGGCCAGGCCGACGTTGATCTTGCCAAATTGCAGGATGGGATTGCCGTGGCCCTGGACCTCGGCGGAAGGCGAGTGCACGCGCAGGAATTCGGCGGGCAGGTGATAGACCTCGCCGGGGGCGTAGGTGAGGCTGAGGGTCTTGGAGGCTTTGTGCAGGTTGATGGCGGTGGGCAGGCGGGCCATGGGCGGAATCTCTCGGGAGCTGATGGAGCAAGCTTCCAGCTTCCTGTGGCGGGATTCAAGGGCCCATTCGCGGGCAAGCCCGCTCCCACAGGCATCGCATAGCGTTTGCAGACTGTGCGATCCCTGTGGGAGCGGGCTTGCCCGCGAAGCAGGTGAAACCGGTCTTACAGGATGTAGCGCGACAGGTCTTCGTTCTGTGCCAGCTCACCCAGATGGCCATTCACATAAGCCGCATCGATCAGAATCGGTGCTTCGTCGTGCGTGCTGGCCAGGTCACCGGCACTGAACGACACCTCTTCGAGCAGGCGCTCGAGCAGGGTGTGCAGGCGGCGGGCACCGATATTCTCGGTCTTCTCGTTGACCTGGTAGGCAATTTCGGCCAGGCGCTTGATGCCGTCGGCGGCGAACTCGATGTTCAGGCCTTCGGTCTTCAGCAGCGCACTGTACTGCTCGGTCAGCGAGGCGTGCGGCTCTTGCAGGATGCGCTCGAAGTCTTCCGGGGTCAGCGCCTTCAGCTCGACACGGATCGGCAGGCGGCCTTGCAGCTCCGGCACCAGGTCGCTCGGCTTGCTCAGGTGGAAGGCACCGGAGGCAATGAACAGGATGTGGTCGGTCTTGACCATGCCCAGCTTGGTGTTGACGGTGCAGCCTTCGATCAGAGGCAGCAGGTCGCGCTGCACGCCTTCACGGGAGACATCGGCGCCGCCGACGTTGCCACGCTTGGCCACCTTGTCGATTTCGTCGATGAACACGATGCCGTGTTGCTCGACCGCTTCCAGGGCCTTGGCCTTGAGCTCTTCCTCGTTGACCAGGCGGCTGGCTTCCTCGTCACGCACCATCTTTAGTGCTTCCTTGACCTTCAGCTTGCGGCTCTTGCGCTTGCCCTTGCCCATGTTGGCGAACAGGCTCTGCAGCTGGTTGGTCATCTCTTCCATGCCGGGTGGCGCGGCGATTTCGACGCCCACGTTATCGGCAACTTCGATCTCGATTTCCTTGTCGTCCAGCTGGCCTTCGCGCAGGCGCTTGCGGAACAGCTGGCGGGTGTTGGAGTCGGTGCTGGTCTGCGCGGCTTCCTCGCTGAAGCTGCTGACCCGCGCCTGCGGCAGCAGGGCGTCGAGGATGCGGTCTTCGGCGGCGTCTTCGGCGCGGTGGCGTACGCGGACGATTTCCTGCTCGCGCAGCATTTTCAGCGCGGCATCGGCCAGGTCACGGATGATCGACTCGACGTCGCGGCCGACGTAGCCCACTTCGGTGAACTTGGTCGCTTCGACCTTGAGGAACGGCGCGTTGGCCAGCTTGGCCAGGCGGCGGGCGATTTCGGTCTTGCCGACGCCGGTAGGGCCGATCATCAGGATGTTCTTCGGCGTCACTTCGGCACGCAGCTCGGCGGGGAGCTGCATGCGCCGCCAGCGGTTGCGCAGGGCGATGGCAACGGCGCGCTTGGCGTCGTCCTGGCCGATGATGTGGCGGTTGAGTTCGTGGACGATTTCGCGGGGGGTCATGGACATGATCAATACGGTCCTGAGGCGGAGTGTTCGGCGTGGAAAAGTCCCGCTACGCGCGGGACGCCAGAACAGCGGATCACTCGGCCAGGTCCTGCTCCTCGATGGTCAGGTTGTGGTTGGTGAACACGCAGATGTCACCGGCGATGTTCAGGGCAGCCTCGGTGATTTCCCGGGCCGACAGGTCGGTCTTGTTCAGCAGGGCGCGAGCCGCAGCCTGGGCATAGCCGCCACCGGAGCCCATGGCGATCAGGCCGTCTTCGGGCTCGACCACGTCACCGTTGCCGGTGATGATCAGCGATGCGTCCTTGTTGGCCACGGCCAGCATGGCCTCCAGGCGGCTCAGGGAACGGTCGGTACGCCATTCCTTGGCCAGCTCGACGGCTGCGCGCACCAGGTGGCCGGAATGTTTCTGCAGCTGGGCTTCGAAGCGCTCGAACAGGGTGAAGGCATCGGCGGTGGCACCGGCGAAACCGGCGATCACTTCGCCGTTGTACAGGCGACGAACCTTCTTGGCGTTGCCTTTCATCACGGTGTTGCCGAGGGATACCTGGCCGTCGCCGCCCATGACGACTTTGCCGTTACGGCGGACAGAAACGATGGTGGTCAAGGGGAGAGTCTCCACGCAGCGGGGCAAAATTGCCTGATGCAGACTCATATGGGGGTGGGGGGAAGGATTTCAACCGCGGGGGATGAATGGTCGCTACCAGCTCGGACTGGGCGTGATCGCTGTAGGAGCGGCCTTGTGTCGCGAAAAGGGCCGCAAAGCGGCCCCGGCAATCTATGCAAGGTGCTGAGATTCTGGGGCCGCTACGCAGCCCATTCGCGACACAAGGCCGCTCCTACACAAAGCGAGTGTGCGCTTTGTCAGGCCTCGTGGCAGACGTGCCCATCGACCAAGGTATAACGCACGGCAGCTGGCAGGCAGTGGCCGATGAACGGGCAGTTTTCACCGCGCGACAGCCATTGCTCACCGGCAATCGTCGAAGCCTTGGTGTCGAACAGCACCAGGTCGGCCGCGCCGCCGACTTTCAGCTCACCGGCCGGCAGGCGCAGGGCGTTGGCCGGGCCGCTACTCAGGCGGGCGAGCAGGGTCGGCAGGTCGAGCAGGCCGTCCTCGACCAGGGTCATGGCCAGCGGCAGCAGCAGTTCGACGCTGCTGATGCCCGGTTCGGTGGCGCCGAACGGTGCAAGCTTGGCATCGCGCTCATGGGGCTGGTGGTGGCTGGAAATCGCCTGGATCACCCCCGACTTCACCGCCGCGCGCAGGCCGTCGCGGTCGGCGGCGGTGCGCAGTGGCGGCTGCACGTGGTACAGGCTGGAGAACTCACGCAGCGATTCGTCGGTGAGGATCAGCTGGTACAGCGCGACGTCTGCCGTGACCGGCAGGCCCAGCTGTTGAGCCTGCTCGATCAGCCGTGCGCCACGGGCGCTGGTGATCTGGGTGAAGTGCGCACGCACGCCGGTCTGTTCCACCAGCAGCAGGTTGCGCGCCAGGGCCACGGTCTCGGCGGTCTCGGGGATGCCGGGCAGGCCGAGGAAGCTGGCCATGGCGCCTTCGTGGGCCAGGCCACCGAGGGCCAGGTCGCGGTCCTGGGAGTGGAACACCACGGTCAGGTCGAAGGTGGCGGCGTATTCCAGGGCACGGGCCAGGGTGCGGTTGTTGGGGATCTCCTTCAGGCCGTTGCCGAAGGCCACGCAACCGGTGTCGCGCAGGGCAACCAGTTCGGCCAGTTGTTCGCCTTCCAGGCCCTTGGTCAGGGCGCCGATCGGGTAGACCTTGCTGTTGGCGGCTTCGCGGGCGCGGTCGAGGATCAGCTCGGCCACTGCCGAGGTATCCAGCACCGGCTTGGTCTGCGGCGGGCAGCACAGGCTGGTGACACCACCGGCCACGGCAGCGCGGGTTTCACTGGCAATGGAGCCCTTGCGGCTGTAGCCCGGCTCGCGCAGCGAGACACCGAGGTCGACCAGGCCGGGCGCGGCAATCAGGCCGTCAGCTTCGATCGTGCGGCTGGCGCTGAAACCGGCCGGGGCGGCGCCGATGGCGGCAATGCGCCCGCCGTCCAGGTGCAGGTCGGTGACCTGGTCCAGGCCGCTGACAGGGTCGATGACCCGGGCGCCAAGAATGCTGATGGTCACTGGGCGTTCTCCTGGTCGAATTGACGTTGCGCGTTCTGCCCGCTCATGGCCATGGACAGCACGGCCATGCGCACGGCGATGCCGTAGGTGACCTGGTTGAGAATCACCGAGTGTTTGCCGTCGGCCACCGCCGATTCGATCTCCACGCCGCGGTTGATCGGGCCTGGGTGCATGACGATGGCATCGGGCTTGGCGCCGGCCAGGCGCGCGGTGGTCAGGCCGAACAGGCGGTAGAACTCGCCTTCGCTGGGCAGCAGGCCGCCGGCCATGCGCTCACGCTGCAGGCGCAGCATGATCACCACGTCGACGTCTTTAAGGCCTTCGGCGAGGTCGGTGTAGACCTTCACGCCGTACTGCTCGATGCCGATCGGGATCAGGGTCTTCGGGCCGATCACGCGGATGTCCGGGCAGCCCAGCGCCTTCAGCGCGAGCATGTCGGAGCGGGCCACGCGCGAGTGCAGGATATCGCCGACGATCGCCACCGAGAGGTTCTCGAAGCTGCCCTTGTGGCGGCGGATGGTCAGCATGTCGAGCATGCCCTGGGTCGGGTGCGCGTGGCGGCCGTCACCGCCGTTGATCACGGCGACGTCCGGGCACACGTGCTCGGCGATGAAGTGCGCGGCGCCGGAGTCGGAGTGGCGCACGACGAACATGTCGGCGGCCATGGCTTCGAGGTTGCGCAGGGTGTCGAACAAGGTCTCGCCCTTGCTGGTCGAGGACGTCGACACGTTCAGGCTGATCACGTCGGCCGACAGGCGCTGGGCGGCCAGTTCGAAGGTGGTGCGGGTACGGGTCGAGTTCTCGAAGAACACATTGCACACGGTCTTGCCGCGCAGCAACGGGACTTTCTTCACGGCCCGGGCGCCGACTTCAAGGAACGAGTCGGCGGTGTCGAGGATCTCGGTGAGCAGTTCGCGGGGCAAACCGTCGAGCGAGAGGAAGTGGCGTAGCTGGCCCTGATCATTGAGCTGCAGCGGGCGCTTGGCGTCGATTGGCGTCATCGCGAGGGGACTCTTAAAGGGCGGAAGCGGTGGCGAGGTCCTGGCGCTCGAGGGCGAGCGGTGCGGGTCCGGTCAATTTTACCCGTTCATGGGCGGCCAGCGACAGGGTGGCGCCAAGTACATTGGGGCGGATGGGCAGTTCGCCGGCATCCAGGTCGAGCAGGCAGACCAGGGTGACGCTGGCCGGGCGGCCATAATCGAACAGTTCGTTGAGTGCGGCGCGAATGGTGCGACCGCTCATCAGCACGTCGTCGATCAGCACCAGGTGCTGGCCTTCGACCTCGAATGGCAGCTCCGACGGGCGCACCTGGGGGTGCAGGCCATTCTGGCTGAAATCATCGCGATAGAACGACACGTCCAGGGTGCCGAGCGGGGTCTGGTCGGCCATTTCCTGCTGCAGGGCCTGGGCCACCCAGACACCGCCAGTGCGGATGCCGATGAAGCGCGGCTCGGTGATGTTGCGGCGGGCCAGATGGGCGCGAAGGTCGACAGCCATCTGCCGGATCAGATCGGCGGGATTGGGTAGGCTCATTGCGTATCTCCTGGGGCGCCGGGGGCGTTGTGATTGCCCCGACGTAAACGCGGAAAGATCAGGTATTGGCCTCCAGCCAGCCTTGCAGCAGCAGGGCGGCGGCGATGGCGTCGACCGGGTTGTCACGGTAGCTGCCGTGGCGGCCGCCACGGGCCATCTGCTCGCCCTTGGCTTCGAAGGTGGTCAGGCGTTCGTCGTGGGTGTGCACCGGCAGGTTGAAGCGGCCATTGAGGCGGCGAGCAAACTTTTCGGCGCGCTCGCTCATGTCGCTGGGCGTGCCATCCATGTTCAGCGGCAGGCCGACGACAATGGCATCGGGCTTCCATTCCTTGATCAGCTTCTCGACCTGATTCCAGTCCGGCACGCCGTTTTGCGCCTTGAGCACGCAAAGCTCGCGGGCCTGGCCGGTAATCACCTGGCCGACGGCCACACCGATCTGTTTGCTGCCGTAGTCGAACCCCAGCAGTAGACGTAGTTCGGCCATCAGGCGTGCCCCGCCTGGCTGGTCAGCAAGCTGAGGTTGATGCCCAGGCTACGGGCTGCGGCGGCCAGGCGCTGTTCGCTGGCCATGGCGAAGAGGATGTCCGGGTCGAACGGGCAGTTGAGCCAGGCGTTGTCGGCCAGTTCGGCTTCCAGCTGCCCCGCTTCCCAGCCGGCATAGCCGAGGGTGATCAGGCTTTTTTCCGGCCCTGCGCCTTCGGCGATGGCGAACAGCACGTCCTGCGAGGTGGACAGCGACAGGCCCTGCAGCTCGACGGTGGCCTGGTAGCTGCATTCGCTGCTGTGCAGGACGAAACCGCGGTCGGTCTGCACCGGGCCACCCTGGTAGATGGGGACCTGCAAGGTGCTGGCCGGTGGTACCTCGTTCGGGCGCAACTGCTCGAGAATGTCGGCCAGGTTCAGCTCCTGTGGTCGGTTGACCACCAGGCCCATGGCGCCATTGGCGTTGTGCTCGACGATGTACGTGAGGGTCTGGGCGAAGTTCGGATCAGCCATGTGCGGCATGGCGATCAGGAACTGATGCTTGAGGTAGCTCGGGCTGAGGGTTTTCATGGGGGATAGTGTGGCGCCAGGTGGCGAGGCTGACAAGGTGCGGATTTGTGTCGTTTCTACCGGCCTCTTCGCGGGCAAGCCCGCTCCCACAGGATCACCTCAAGCTTGAAAATTGAGCGGTCCCTGTGGGAGCGGGCTTGCCCGCGAAAGGGCCGGTAGATCAGTTGCTGGACAGGCGGTCGCCGCGGGCAAAGCGCCAGGTGCGGATGATTTCCAGCCGGTCGAACTCGGCCAGGTCCCCGGTAAACGGCGCGAAGGGCGCTGCCAGGCGCACGATGCGTTGCGCCGCCTGGTCCAGCACCGGCTGCCCGGACGACTCCAGCACCAGCACCTCATACAGCGAGCCATCGCGGTTGATCGACACCATCATCCGCAAATTGCCGTAGATCTGCTGCCGGCGTGCCTCGTCGGGGTAGTTCAGGTTGCCGACCCGCTCGACCTTCTTGCGCCACTCTTCCTTGTACCAGGCGCCCTTGTCGCGCATGGTCGAAGCCGCGTTCAGGCGGTGAATGCGCGGGCGCTTGGCGTACATCTGCTGTTCGTTGGAAAGCTCCGCCTCGAGGCTGGCGATCTGGCTCGACAGTTGCGAGCTGTCGAAGTCCGGCGTGGCTGCCGCCGGCTTGGGCTGTGGCTTGCTTTCCTTCGGCTTGGGCTCGACCTTCTGCGCTTTCGGCGCCTTGGTCGCCACTGCGGACTTCTCTGGCGTGGGCGGCGGTGCTACCTCGGGCTTGGCCGCAGGGGGCGGGGTGACCTTGTTGATCTTGCTGTCCTGGAACGGCGCCACCTCGGTGGTGGTGGGGACCGCTTTCTTTTCCAGGGTGCCGCTGCCTTGCTGGTTGTCCTGGGCCTGGAAGTCAGCCTTCTTGGGCGCTTTCTCGCTTTTGAAGGTGGCCAGGGTGATGTCCATGGTCTGGCGGATTTCCGCCGGTTTGACCACGGTAAAACCGACGCCAAGGATCAGCGCCAGGTGCACCAAGGCAGCCAGAAACAGGGTAAAGCCAAGCCGGTCCACCGGGCGAACGCGAGGTGGCAGCAGGTCGGCAGGGATGTCGGCAGGCAGCGTCATCAGGTATCCAGCAACCGCAGGGCGGGGCAGCAGCTCAGTCGAAAAGGACCGGCATCATACCCCACTCCGCGCATTTGCTTCGCGTCGGCGGTCAGCGCGCCTTGAGCTGGCGATCAATGGCATCCATCAGCTTGCCGCCGATATCGGTGTTGTAGGCAGCGTCGATCTCGCGGATGCAGGTGGGGCTGGTGACGTTGATTTCGGTGAGGTAGTCGCCGATCACGTCGAGGCCGACGAACAGCAGGCCCTTTTCACGCAGGGTCGGGCCGACCTGGGCGGCGATCCAGCGGTCGCGCTCGCTCAGCGGTCGGGCTTCGCCGCGGCCACCGGCGGCCAGGTTGCCGCGGGTCTCGCCGCTGGCCGGAATGCGCGCCAGGCAGTAGTCGACCGGTTCGCCGTCGATCATCAGGATACGCTTGTCGCCGTCCTTGATCGCCGGCAGGTAGGCCTGCGCCATGATCTGCTGGGCGCCCAGTGCAGTCAGGGTTTCCAGGATCACCGACAGGTTGGGGTCACCTGCCCGGTGGCGGAAGATCGAGGTGCCGCCCATGCCGTCCAGCGGCTTGAGGATCACGTCACCGTGCTCGGCGGCGAACTGGCGGATGATGTCCGGGCGACGGCTGACCAGGGTCGGCGGCGTGCACTGCGGGAACAGCGTGGCGAACAGTTTTTCGTTGCAGTCGCGCAGGCTCTGCGGGCGGTTGACCACCAGCACGCCTTCGGCCTCGGCCTGTTCCAGCAGGTAGGTGCTGTAGACGAACTCCATGTCGAACGGCGGGTCCTTGCGCATCAGGATCACGTCCAGGTCGGCCAGCGGGCTGTCCTGCTCGTCACCCAGTTCGAACCAGCGCGCCGGGTCGGCGAACACGTTGAGCGGGCGCATGCGGGCGCGGGCCTTGCCCTGCGCCTGGTACAGGTCGCGCTGCTCCATGTAGAACAGTTCCCAGCCGCGGGCCTGGGCGGCCAGCAACATGGCCAGCGAGCTGTCCTTCTTGTAGGAGATGGACGCGATCGGGTCCATGACAATGCCGAGGCGAACGCTCATGGGATGGTTCCTCTTGGCGGCCCGTGGCCGCGGTGAATCGATGGAAAAGTGGCTCAGGGTGGCGCTGTGAGCGCTGTGGGTCAAGGGGGCGGCAGATGGAACGGGCCCCCGGAGTGTGCTAAAAATGCCCTCAGCTTCAAGCTGCAAGCCATCAGTGGCTTGCAGCCCACACTGTGCAGCGATGGTAGCGCGACTTATGGAACAGCCCCTGAAGGTGATGGTGATCGACGATTCCCGCACGATCCGCCGCACCGCGCAGATGTTGCTCGGCGAAGCGGGCTGCGAGGTGATCACCGCCAGTGACGGCTTCGATGCCCTGGCCAAGATCATCGACCACCAGCCACAGATCATCTTCGTCGACGTGCTGATGCCCCGCCTGGACGGTTATCAGACCTGTGCGGTGATCAAGCACAACAGTGCCTTCAAGGACATCCCGGTGATTCTCCTGTCGTCGCGCGACGGCCTGTTCGACAAGGCCCGCGGCCGGGTGGTCGGTTCCGACCAGTTCCTGACCAAACCATTCAGCAAGGAAGAACTGCTCGACGCGATCAGGGCCCATGTGCCCGGTTTCGCCGCGCCCGAACAACCCGCACCCTGACCGCGCCGCGCTGGCGCGGCCTTCAATTTCCTGATGGGGAAACAGCATGGCCCGAGTTCTGATTGTCGACGACTCGCCGACAGAGATGTACAGATTGACCGAATGGCTGGAAAAGCACGGTCACCAGGTGCTCAAGGCCAACAACGGTGCCGACGGTGTGGCCCTGGCCCGCCAGGAAAAACCGGATGCGGTGCTGATGGACATCGTCATGCCTGGCATGAACGGCTTCCAGGCCACCCGCCAGTTGAGCAAGGACCCGGAAACCAGCGCCATCCCTGTGGTGGTGGTGACCACCAAGGATCAGGAAACCGACCGTATCTGGGCCACGCGCCAAGGCGCCCGCGACTTCCTGACCAAGCCCGTGGAAGAAGACGCCTTGATCGCCAAGCTCAAAGAAGTACTGGGCGCTTGACCACCCGCCCGCACGGGGCGTCGCTGACCGCCTTCGAGCTGTTGCTGGACATCGACCGGCGCTGTCGCCTGCTGGTGGCCGACCAGCCGCCGCAGGATACCCGCCTGCAGCAATGGAGCGGCATCGGCTTTCGCATTGCCGGGCAGTGGTTCGTCGCCCCCATGGGCGAGGTCGCCGAGGTGCTGCGCGAGCCACGCAGCAGCCGCGTGCCTGGCGTGCAGCCGTGGGTGTGCGGCGTGGCCAACCTGCGCGGCCGGCTGTTGCCGGTGATGGACCTGAGCAGTTTCTTCGGCCTTGGCCCTGCTGCGCCAGGCAAGCAGCGGCGGGTGCTGGTACTGGACCATGAAGACCTGTTCGTCGGCCTGCTGGTCGACGAGGTGCTGGGCCTGCAGCATTTCGCCTTGAGCAGCCTGGAGCTGTCGCCACCACAGCCGCTGCTGCGGGCTGCCGCCCGTTTCGTGCAGGGGCATTTCCCGCGTGAACGCAACTGGGCGATCTTCAGCCCCTTCGCCCTGGCCCAGGCGCCGGGCTTTCTTGACGTGGCGCTATAGGACTTTCGAACGTGAACAAGCCGGCCACCCCAGTCGCCCCCGCCAGCATGACCCCACGCACACGCAGCATCGTGCAGATCACCGTGCTGTTCGTGATCCTGATTCTGTCGATCATCCTGTTGTTCGCCAACTTCGCCTACCTCAACACCCAGGCCAATCACGACAAGCAGTACATCGGCCACGCCGGCGAGCTGCGGGTGTTGTCCCAGCGCATCGCCAAGAACGCCACCGAGGCGGCGGCGGGCAAGGCCCTGGCGTTCAAGCTGCTGTCGGATGCGCGCAACGATTTCGAGCGGCGCTGGAGCTACCTGCGCGAAGGCGACAAGTCCACCGGCCTGCCGGCGGCGCCCGCAGCGGTACGCGATGAAATGGAAGCGGTGCGCCAGGACTGGGAAAACCTGCGCAAGAACACCGACACCATTCTTGCCAGCGAACAGACCGTGCTGTCGTTGCATCAGGTGGCGGCGACCCTCGCCGAAACCGTGCCGCAGCTGCAGGTCGAGTATGAGAAGGTGGTCGAGATCCTGCTGCAGAGCGGCGCCCCGGCCAACCAGGTGGTGGTTGCTCAGCGCCAGCTGCTGCTGGCCGAGCGCATTCTCGGTTCGGTCAACACCGTACTGGCCGGCGACGACACTGCGGCGCAGGCTGCCGACAGCTTTGGCCGCGATGCCAGCCGCTTCGGCCAGGTGCTCGAGGGCATGCTGGGCGGCAACCCGGCCATCCAGGTGACCCGCGTCGAGGACGCTGACGCCCGCGCCCGCCTGGCGGAAATCGCCGAGCTGTTCCAGTTCGTGGCCGGTTCTGTCGATGAAATTCTCGAAACCTCGCCCGAACTGTTCCGTGTCCGCGAAGCGGCCGGCAACATCTTCAGTCTGTCGCAGACCTTGCTCGATGAGGCCTCGCATCTGGCCAACGGTTTCGAGAACCTGGCCAGTGGCCGCACCCTCGATACCGTCGGTGGTTACGCGCTGGGCCTGCTGGCGTTGGCTTCGATCATCCTGATCGGCCTGGTGATGGTACGCACCACCCACCGCCAGCTGCACGAAACCGCAGAAAAGAACGAACGCAACCAGCAGGCGATCATGCGCCTGCTCGATGAAATCGAAGAACTGGCCGACGGCGACCTGACCGTCACCGTGTCGGTGACCGAAGACTTCACCGGCGCCATCGCCGATTCGATCAACTACTCCGTCGACCAGCTGCGTGATCTGGTGGCCACCATCAACCACAGTGCCGAGCAGGTTGCCGCTGCCGTGCAGGACACGCAGAACACCGCGCGCCAGTTGGCCAAGGCTTCGGAGCACCAGGCCGCACAGATCAGCGAGGCGTCGGAGGCGGTCGGGGACATGGTCGAATCGATCGACCGGGTTTCTGCGCATGCCTATGAGTCGGCCAAGGTCGCCGAGCGGTCGGTGGCAATCGCCAACAAGGGTAACGAGGTGGTGCACAACACCATCAACGGCATGGACAACATCCGCGAGCAGATCCAGGACACCGCCAAGCGAATCAAGCGCCTGGGTGAATCTTCCCAGGAAATCGGCGACATCGTCAGCTTGATCGACGACATTGCCGACCAGACCAACATCCTCGCCCTCAATGCGGCGATTCAGGCCTCGCTGGCGGGTGAAGCCGGCCGCGGCTTTGCCGTGGTCGCCGACGAAGTGCAGCGTCTGGCCGAGCGGTCGTCCTCGGCGACCCGGCAGATCGAAGCGCTGGTGCGGACCATCCAGGCGGACACCAACGAGGCAGTGATCTCCATGGAGCAGACCACTGCCGAGGTGGTGCGCGGTGCGCGCCTGGCCCAGGATGCTGGCGTGGCACTGGCCGAGATCGAAGGCGTGTCGCAGAACCTCGCCGAGCTTATCCACAGCATTTCTGACGCAGCCCAGTTGCAGACATCGTCTGCCGGGCAGATTTCCCACACCATGGCGGTGATCCAGCAGATCACCGCGCAGACCTCCGCCGGCTCCGGCGCCACCGCCGACAGCATCCGCCACCTGGCGCGGATGGCCAGCGAGATGCGCCGCTCGGTCTCCGGTTTCACCCTGCCGGCACCCGCCGAGCGAAGCTGAGGAAAACCCATGGCTTCTGCCGCCGTAAGCTCCGAGCGCCACGATACCGTGGCCCTGGCCTGGACCCGCGCCGCCATCTTCGATTGCCTGAGCCAGGCGCGTCAGGCCCTGGAGCGCTTTGCCGGCGAGACAGACGACTTGTCGATGCTCGGTTTCGTCGTGGATAACCTGCATCAGGTGCATGGCTGCCTGCGCATGCTCGAGCTGCGCGGTGCCACGCGCCTGGCCGAAGAGCTGGAGCTGCTGGCCAAGGCCATGGCCGAGGGCCAGGTGAGCCCCCGCGGTGACTGCCTGGGGCCGCTGTTCCGTGGCCTGGAGCAACTGCCGTCCTATCTGGAGCGGTTGCGCGGTGCGCGTCATGACCTGCCACTGGTGATGCTGCCGCTGCTCAACCAGCTGCGTGCCTGCCGCGGGGTCGAACCTTTGGCCCAGGCCAGCCTGATCAGCGGCGCCGCGCAGCGCTTTGCCGGTTCCGATGACCTGGCCAACCTCGACCTGTCGCTGGGCAACTGGCGTGAACAGATGCAGGCCGGGCCGGGGCGTGATGCCCTGCGCTCGGTGGTCAGCGCATTGTGTGACGACCTGGTACGGATCAAGGAGCGACTGGACCAGTTCGTGCGCGGCGATCGCCAACACCATGAAGACCTGGAGGTGCTGCTCGCACCCCTGCGGCATGTGGCCGACACCCTTGCGGTTCTGGGCTTTCAGCAACCCCGGCGGGTGATCATCGATCAGGTGCTGGCGCTGCAGCGCTTGGCCCAGGGCGAGCGCGAGGTGGACGACGCGGTATCGATGGATGTAGCCGGTGCCCTGCTGTATGTGGAAGCCACGCTCAATGGCATGGTCCTGCCGGAAGAAAGCGGGCAGGGCGGCTTGCCCGGCTCCGACCTGGCCGAGATCCGCCAGCTGGTGCTGAACGAGTCGCTATCGGTGCTGCAGCAGGCCAAGGACCTGATCGGCGATTGCCTGGAGTCCGGCTGGCCAAGGCAACGCCTGCAGCCGCTGCCGGGCCTCTTGCAGCAGGTACGCGGCGCGCTGGCGATGCTGATGCTGCCAGCTGCCGCCGAAGTCTTCGCAGGGTGCGCGGGCTATGTGCAAGGTTGGCTGCAGCACCTGGAAGTGGAACCACCAGAGGACGAGCTGGCCCATCTGGCCGAGGCCCTCAGCGCCGCCGAGTGCTACCTGCAATGGCGGGTCGCTGACCCGCTGGCCGATGCTCAGCCGTTCCTCGACATGGCCCGTGCCAGCCTGACGGCACTGGGCGTGCAGTGCAGCCATGCTGGCCCGCCCGAGGCGCAGGATGGCAGTGATGGCATCGATGATGAATTGCGTGAAGTGTTCCTCGAAGAAGCCGGCGAGCTGTTGCCGGAGATCGAACGGCACTGGTTGCGCTGGCGCGCCGACAACCGCCTGCGCGACGCCCTGATCGAGGTGCGGCGTGACCTGCATACGCTCAAGGGCAGCGGGCGCATGGTGCATGCCGAGGCGGTGGCCGAGCTGGCCTGGGGCGGTGAGCACCTGCTCAACCGGGTGCTGGAGGGGCGCATCGCCCTGACCCCGGAGGGTGCGGTGGCGCTGCAGCAGGTGTTCGTCCATCTGCCGGACCTGCTGGCCGACTTTGCCGCTGGCCAGTTGCCCCAGCTGACCGAGATCGAACAGCTGGCCAGTCACTTGCACGCCCTGGCCGAGAATGACACCCCGGTCAGCGCCGACATCGATGGCCTCGACCCGCAGCTGCTGGATATCTTCCGCAACGAAGCACAGGGCCACCTGGCCAGCCTCGAAGGCTTCCTGCACGGCGCCGACGGCCAGGGCAGCGACGTCAGCGACAGTCTGCAGCGCGCCTTGCACACCCTCAAGGGCAGCGCTGCCATGGCCGGGGTCATGCCGATTGCCGAGCTGGCGACTGCATTCGACCGCCTGGTGCGCGAGTACCGGGGGCACCAGCTGCCGTTGCAGGCGGCGGAAATGCAATGGCTGCAAGCCGCCCATGGCCTGTTCCAGCAGGGTCTGGGGCAGTTGGGCAGTACGCCGTTGGCGGCCATCCCGGGTGCGGCGCAATTGATCGAGCAGGTCGGCGCAGCGGTGGACCTGCGCCTGGCCAGCCTGCATGCCGAGCCCCAACACGCCCGCCTTGGCAAGCGCGATCCACAGCTGATCGCCAGCTTCCTGGCTCAGGCCATGGACATCCTGCTGGACGCCGAGTCATTGCTGTCGCGCTGGCAGCAGCAGCCAGGGCAGCGCGAACCGCTGGATACCTTGCTCGATGAGCTGACCAGCCTTGGCCACGCCGCGCACCTGGCCGACCAGTGGCAGATGGATGCGGTCTGCGAGGCGCTGCTCGACCTCTACGGCGCCGTGGAGGAGGGCAGCCTGGGCGCCAGCCCGCGCTTCTTCAGCGTTGCCCAGCAAGCCCACGAAGCCTTGCTGGACATGCTCGACGAAGTCGCTGCAGGGCAGGAAGTCAGCCCGCGGCCTGACTGCGTCGATGCCTTGCGCGGTCTGCTGGATGACGCCCTGGCGCCGGATGTCACCGGGCTGGTGAGCCGCGACGCCGTTACACCGCTGGCCGATCTGCCGGAACTGGCCGATGAGGCGGAAAGCCCGGGCGACAAGGAGCTGCTGGAAGTCTTCCTCGAAGAAAGCTCGGACATCGTCGAAAGCGCCGCCGCCGCCCTGGCGCGCTG
>Ga0207713_1001730_pt1 | contig 16799 bp, 18 predicted proteins | sample KBSS64metaG_FD_184404 | JGI IMG/M metagenome (GOLD analysis project Ga0207713, IMG submission 184404) | Switchgrass rhizosphere microbial communities from Kellogg Biological Station, Michigan, USA - KBS S6-4 metaG (SPAdes) (version 2) | ecosystem: Host-associated > Plants > Roots > Rhizosphere >...
GGCGGCGTGATTAACTTGCAGCTGAACGACGAAGATTTCACCCTGGCGCAGCAGATCAGCGACGCCATCAACCGCCAGCGCGGCGGCGGCACCGCGTCGCCGCTCGACGCCCGCACCATTCAGGTACTGGTGCCGCAGGGCAACAGCTCGCAGGTGCGTTTCCTGGCGGAGATCCAAAATATCCCGATCAGCGTCGGGGCGATTGACGCCAAGGTGATCATCAACTCGCGCACCGGCTCGGTGGTGATGAACCGCGACGTGATCCTGGACTCTTGCGCGGTGGCGCAGGGCAATCTGTCGGTGGTGGTCGATCGGCAAAATACCGTCAGCCAGCCGAACACGCCGTTTGGCGGCGGGCAAACGGTGGTGACGCCGAACACCCAGATCTCGATGCAGCAGCAGGGCGGTTCGCTGCAGAAGGTCAACGCCAGCGCCAACCTGAACAACGTGATCCGCGCGCTGAATGCGCTGGGCGCCACGCCGATCGATCTGATGTCGATCCTGCAGGCGATGCAGAGCGCAGGCTGCCTGCGCGCCAAACTGGAAATCATCTGATGGCCGGCGATTTGATGGCGATGTCGGGCGCGGCCTATGACGCCCAGGCGCTGAATGGGCTGAAGCGCGATGCGGCGGCCGATCCGCAGGGCAACCTGAAACAGGTGGCGCAGCAGGTCGAGGGCATGTTCGTGCAGATGATGCTGAAGAGCATGCGCGCCGCGCTGCCGCAGGACGGCGTGCTGAGCAGCGAGCAGACGCGGCTTTACACCTCGATGTATGACCAACAGATCGCCCAGCAGATGTCGCAGAAGGGGCTGGGGTTGGCCGACATGATGGTGAAACAGATGACCAACGCCAACGGCGCGCCGAGCGAAACGGCAGGCACGTCGCCGATGGCGCTGGACAATGAGGTGCTGCAAACGCTGCCGAATCAGGCGCTGGAGCAGATGATTCGTCGCGCGGTGCCGAAAGCGCCGCCGGCGGCGCCGATGTCGCTGAACAACGGCAACTTTGTCGCCCGCTTGTCGATCCCGGCGCGGGTCGCCAGCCAGCAGAGCGGCATTCCGCATCAGCTGATCGTGGCGCAGGCGGCGCTGGAGTCCGGCTGGGGCCAGCGCGAGATCCCGACCGCCGGCGGCGCGCCGAGCTACAACCTGTTCGGCATCAAGGCGGGGAGCAGCTGGGATGGTCCGGTCACCGAGATAACCACCACCGAATTCGAGCAGGGGGCGGCGAAGAAGGTCAAGGCGAAATTCCGCGTTTACGGATCTTACGTCGAGGCGATAGCCGACTACGTCAAGCTGCTGACCAGCAACCCGCGCTATGCCGACGTGGCGGCCGCCCGCAGCCCGGAGCAGGCGGCGCACGCCCTGCAGCGGGCCGGGTACGCCACCGACCCGCAGTACGCCAGCAAGCTGGTCAGCGTTATCCAGCAGATGAAGAGCGCCGGCGAGCAGGCGGTGAAGGCCTATACCCACGATTTGCAAGATTTGTTCTAAACCCCCTTCATGCTTGCCGCCTCGCGGCAGCGCCAATGATTTAGGGGATAGAGGGTAAGAAGGGCTAGCCGGAGGCTGACCGTGAGGCCGCTTTTTTTCCTCAAGTATTTCCCATTTTTGCCGATAACCGAGACAGGCTGAGCGAACAGGCTCAGCAGATTAATTGAATCCTGTGGGCCGCAGGCGCCGCAGCATAAGGAATCCCGATGTCCAATAGCTTAATCAACACCGCGATGAGCGGGCTGAATGCGGCACAGGTGGCGCTCAGCACCGTCAGCAACAATATTTCCAACTACAACGTGGCCGGCTATAACCGCCAGACCGCCATCCTGGCGCAGAACGGCGGCCTGAGCACCATGAACGGTTTTATCGGCAACGGCGTGACCGTCACCAGCGTTAACCGCGAATACAACCAGTTCATCACCACCCAGCTGCGCGGCGCACAGAGCAATGCGGAAGCGCAGGGCACTTACTACGATAAAATCTCGCAAATCGACAACCTGCTGGCGAGCAAAACCAACTCTTTGTCGACCAACATGCAGGACTTCTTCACCAACCTGCAGAACCTGGTGAGCAATTCCGGCGACGACGCGGCGCGCCAGACGGTGCTGGGCAAGGGCAACGGCCTGGTTAACCAGTTCAACAACACCGATAAGTATCTGCGCGATATGGACAGCGGCGTCAATCAGCAGATCGGCGACAGCGCGCAGCAGATCAACAGTTACAGCCAGCAGATCGCCAGACTGAACGACGAGATCACCCGCCTGCGCGGCAGCGGCGGCGAACCGAACGCCTTGCTGGATCAGCGCGATCAGCTGGTGACCGAATTGAATAAAGTGGTGGGCGTCCAGGTGACCCAGCAGGACGGCGACGCCTATACGGTGTCATTCGCCAACGGCCTGACCCTGGTGCAGGGCAGCACCACCTATCAGGTGGCGGCGGTGCCTTCCAGCAGCGATCCTGCACGACTGACCCTGGGGTATGACCGCGGCCACGGCGCCAGCGAGGTGCCGGAGGGGCAGATCAACAGCGGCAGCCTGAGCGGCGTGATGAAGTTTCGCAGTGAAACGTTGGACAGCGCCCGCAATCAGCTGGGGCAGATAGCCCTGGCGCTGGCGGACAGCTTTAACCAGCAGCACCGCGCGGGCTTCGATCTTGACGGTGACGCCGGCACCGACTTCTTCAGCTTCGGCGGCGGCCGCGTGGTGGACAACACCCGCAATACCGGCGACGCCTCGCTGTCGGTGTCCTACACCGATACCGGCAAGGTGAAGGCCAACGATTACCGCGTCGAGTTTGACGGCAGCAATTGGCAGGTAAGCCGCCTGCCGGACAACGTTAAGGTCAACGCCACCGCAGGCACCGACGCAGACGGCAAGCCGACGCTGAGCTTCGATGGCCTGCAGGTCAGCATCGACGGCGACGCCCAGGCCAAAGACAGCTTCACCGTGAAGCCGGTCAGCGACGTGGCCGGCACCCTGAAGGTCGCCATCAGCGACTCGTCGAAAATCGCCGCCGCCGGCAAGGACGACAGCGGCCGCGGCGACAACGACAACGCCAAAAAGCTGATCGATCTGCAAACCCAGAAGCGGGTGGACGGCAAAGCCACCTTCAGCGGCGCCTACGCCGGCCTGGTCAGCAGCATCGGCAACCAGACCGCCTCCGCCAAGGTCGCCACCACCTCGCAGGCCAACATCGTTACGCAGCTGGCCCGACAGCAGCAGTCGATTTCCGGCGTCAACCTGGATGAAGAATACGGCGAGTTGCTGCGTTTCCAGCAGTATTACATGGCTAACGCGAAGGTGGTGGAAACCGCCAGCTCGCTGTTTGACACCCTGTTGAGCATTCGTTGATTTAATTGCCGACCGGGCCCCTGACGGGGCGCCGATCGCTCAGAGTAAGGAATCTGCAGCATGCGCATGAGCACCAGCATGATGTACCAACAAAACATGTCCGGCATCACCGGCAACCAGTCGCTGTTTATGAAGGCCGCCGAGCAGCTGTCGACCGGCAAACGGGTGATTAACCCGTCCGACGATCCGCTGGCGGCGTCGCAGGCGGTAATGCTGTCGCAGTCGCAGGCGGAAAATAACCAGTACACTCTGGCGCGCACCTTCGCCCGGCAGAACGTCTCGATGGAAGAAAACGTGCTGGCCGGCGCAACCTCGACCATCGCCGACATCAAGTCGCTGATCGTCAACGCCGGCGGTACCGAAAGCGATAACGACCGCGATTCGCTGGCCACCCAACTGCAGGGGCTGAAAGATCAGCTGCTCAACCAGGCCAACAGCACCGACGGCAACGGGCGCTACATGTTCGGCGGCTATGTGAACGACAAGCCGCCGTTCGTCGATGAAGGCGGCAAGGTGAGCTATCAGGGCGGCGACAAGGCGGTCGAGCAGAAGGTGGACGCCAACCGTACCATGACTATCGGCCATACCGGCAATACGGTGTTTATGTCGCTGACCAGCAATCCGAAACCCGAGCCGGACGGCAGCGCGTCGGTCGCCAACGTCTTCGAGAGCATCGATATTGCGCTGCAGGCGCTGAAAACCCCGCTGAAGGATGCGGACGACGCCACCAAACAGCAGGTAACCGACGCCCTGGCCAAGGCTAACCGCGGTATGGACAACTCCTATAACAAGGTGCTGAGCGTGCGCGCCGAGTTGGGCAGCCAGCTGCAGGAAATGGATCAGTTGGACAGCATCGGCAAAGAGCGCGACATGACCAACCGGGTGCAGATGAGCGCGCTGACGGATGCGGATCTGGCTGAGTCGATCTCCGCATACTTTATGCAGCAGGCGGCGTTGCAGGCATCGTATAAAACCTTCGGCGATATGCAGGGCATGTCGCTGTTCCAGATGAACCGTTAATCAGGCACTACCCCGGCGTGTCACCACGACGGGTTTCCCTTGGGTGCGCTTAGAAAACGTTATCGCTGCGACGCAGGGGTAGGGAATTCTTGAAACCGGGCGCACTTGTTTGGCACGTCACTTTTTCTCCCACGAAAAGTTTGAGTGACGTGCCTTTTTTTATTTCGCAATTTTCTCGCTGTTCACGATAATCGTTAGCGGAAGGGCACACCGCGATCGCGGCCGGAGTCTTTGCCGCCGTTATTACCGTCACCGGCGCCGCCGATCCATTGCATTTCGTCTCTGGTGAGTTCTACTAACATATGTAGTGTCCTTTTGGCAGAATATCTGTCCTACGGTTATTATTGTTGTTTCTGTGAGTTAGCACTTTGCCTTAATAGCCAGCTGATAGGTTTATAAATGCATTGAGACAGTTTTAGTGAGCCATATAACACAAATAGGCTTATTAAAATGTTATCTAGCCCGGGAGGCAGGGAAAATAAACCCCATGAGAGACCTAAGGTTTTCAAGATGGTACTGTAGAGTAGCGTGGCAATGACAATAATAAACACATCTCTAGCGGAAATTTTACATTTCATGGTCGCCTCGATCATGGTTTTTAAGTGTCGACAGGTGTTCAGATAGGATAGTAATTAACGTTTGTTCGTTGTGCAAATCTATTTTTCTTGTCAGTGTATTAGTAAGCAGAAAGGGTAAGTCGAATTTTTAATGCATTGCTGTTAACTTTAGTGAACCTCATTTGGAAATTTGGCGGCCTGAACTTTTAATCCATTTTAAAAGGAAACAGGCGCACTTATTATGCACGGATGCTGGCACTGTTCGCTATCGTATGGCGCTAGCTTAAAGCAGAACCGGGTTGCCTATCTGGCACGACGCCGAACGGCATTGCAGAAGCTTGATACGTGTGCAACCCGGATGTTTACCGAAAATAGGAAGAGATTATTTCTTTTTCTTCACCACTTTCCATTCACCGCCGGCGGACGTCTCGGTGAAAGCAATTTTAAACTTGTTGCTTTTCCAGTGAGTCAAACCGAATAATCGGCGTGCCTTGCGGTTGCTTTTCGCTTTAATCATGATGTCGCTCCTATGGTTAGCCAAGGTCGATGCTGCGCCCCGCAGCCAGCAAGTGCCGAACGCATTTATTTAGGGTGTACGGTGCCTGCCGCGCAGGGTATAAGTGCGTGGCTGAGTTATTTTTTAAATTTTATCCCTAAGGAATAAACGAATTTTTATTGCCGTTAATCTATAAAATAGTGCGAAATAATATTTCGTTACCGGGTCTATTCTAGGTCGGGTATTTTTTTATTCAAGCCACTGGAGACATTTGAACCTTAATCCGGATAAAAGGGGTTTCTCAGGCTTTTGTCCCAAGAAAGCGTTTTTATTGCCATTTTGTCTCAGAGGAAAGAGGGGCGGGAGGAGGGGGCGGCCTGCGGAATTCAGAAAGTCATGCCGCCGATCACCGCCGCCAGCCGGTCGAAGACCTCGCCGAACAGGTGCTCGCAGAACGGCGCCAGCATCGGCATCATCATGCCGAGCGTCATGATGCCGATGGTCATGGTGATCGGGAAACCGATAACAAACACCGACAGCTGCGGCGTCATGCGGTTGAGCAGGCCGAGCGCCATGTTGAGCGTCAGCAGCAGGCAGATCAGCGGCAGCGCCAGCATCAGGCCGTTGATGAAGATCAGCGAGCCGACCTGGGTCAGCACCAGGAAGCCGTTGCCGTTCAGCGGCTGGGTTTGGACCGGCAGGGTGTGGAAGCTGTCCGCCAGCAGGGAAATCAGCCACAGGTGGCCGTCGAAGCTGAGGAACAGCAGCATCGCCAGCAGGTTGAGCAGCCTGGCCAGCACCGGCATGTTCGGCCCGCCGCTGGGATCGAAGAAGGTGGCGAACGACAGCCCCATTTGCATGCCGATCACCTCGCCGGCCAGCCGCACCGCCGCAAAGGCGAACTGCATGGTCAGCCCCAGCGCCACGCCGATCAGGATCTGTTGGATGGCCAGCCACAGGCCGGCGGCGGAGAATATCGGGATATTGCTGGTGGGCAGCGTCGGTGCGATGAGGATAACGATCAGGCCGCCGAGGCCGATTTTCACCTTTTTGCTGATTTGCTTCTCGCTGAATAGCGGCGCGCTGCCGATCAGCGCCAAAATGCGCAGCAGCGGCCAGAAATATTGGCTGAGCCATACGCCGAACTGGGCGCTGTCGACGGTGAGCACGGTCAGCCGATCAGGTTGGGCAGGTTGCTGAACAGCATGCGCATGTAGTCCAGCAGCAGGTTTAGCATCCAGGGGCCGGCGATCACGATGGTGGCGAACACCGCCAGAATCTTGGGGATGAACGACAGCGTCATTTCGTTGATCTGGGTGGCGGCCTGCAGCAGGCTGACCACCAGGCCGCTGATCAGCGCCGCCAGCAGCAGCGGGGCGGCCAACGCCAGCGCCACTTTCATCGCTTCGGTGCCCAGTGCCATGACCGATTCGGGTGTCATTATGCGTCCTTCAAAGGCGGCGTGAGCGCCGGGTTAGGAATAAAAACTCTGCGCCAGCGAGCCGAGCAGCAGCTGCCAGCCATCGACCAGCACGAACAGCATCAGTTTGAACGGCAGCGAGATGGTCGCCGGCGGCACCATCATCATCCCCAGCGCCATCAGTACGCTGGCCACCACCAGATCGATAATCAGGAAAGGAATAAACACCGTGAAGCCAATCTGGAAGGCGGTCTTCAGCTCGCTGGTGACGTAAGCGGGCAGCAGGATGCGCATTGGCACCGCTTCCGGGCCGGCCAGCGGCGGCTGATTGGCCAGCTTGGCGTACAGCGCCAGGTCGGTTTCACGCGTTTGGCGCAGCATAAACTCGCGCAATGGCTGCGAACCTTTGTCCAGCGCCACGTCCAGGCCGATCTTGTCCTGGCTGAACGGTAAATAGGCATCCTGATAGACCTTGTCGAACACCGGCGACATGATGAAAAACGTCAGGAACAGCGCCAGGCCGAGCATCACCTGATTCGGCGGTGCGGAAGGCGTGCCGAGGGCGTTGCGCAGCAGGCCGAGCACGATGATGATGCGCGTGAAGCTGGTCATCATCAACAGCATGGCCGGCAGGAAGCTGAGCGAGGTCAGCAGCACCAGCGTCTGTACCGGCAACGACCAGCTTTGGCCGCCGTTGGCCAACGGCTGGCTGATCAAGCCGGGCAACTGCGCCAACGCCGCCGGGCTGAACAACAGCAGGGCAGCGGGGAGCCAAACCGCCGGATGGCGGGCAAGGGGACGTCGATTAGGGATCATGCCGATTTTTCCGGGCGTTTCAGAACTTTTTGCAGCAGCTGACGGAAGTCCGCCGGCGCCGCCGTTGCGGCCGCATCCACGCCCTGCGGCGGTGCGGCCAGGGTATGCAGTGGGGTTATCTGTTGGGCGGTCACCCCCAACACCAGCCAGGTGTTATCCACTTCGACCACCACCACGCGTTCACGTTGGCCAACCTGGCAGCTGGCACGCAGGTTGAGCAGCTTGCCGTTGCGCGCCTGCGGGGCGAACCCCAGCCGGCGAAACAGCCAGCCGGCCAGCAGGATCAGCAGCAGAATGCCGCCGAGCGCGCTGCTGACCTGCATCAGAACCGAACCGGCCGGCAGGGCCAGCGCGGCGGGTTGCTGGGTTACCTGAGTTGTGACGGGTGCGCCGGTGGTCATCAGCGGCTCAGGCGGCGCATGCGTTCGGAAGGGGTAATGATATCGGTAATGCGCACGCCGAATTTATCGGCCACCACCACCACCTCACCCTGGGCGATCAGATAGCCGTTGATCAGGATGTCCAGCGGTTCGCCGGCCAGCCCGTCCAACGCCACCACCGAACCTTGCGACAGGCGCAGCAGCTCTTTGATGGTCATCTTGGTGCGCCCCAGTTCCACGGTCAGCTTGACCGGGATATCCAGGATCAGATCGATATCCTGCAGGCTGCCGAGCGCATCCTGAGCTTCCAGCGACTTGAACACCCCTTCGGTGGTCGCGCCGGATTTCTCTGTCGACTGCTGCTCGTTAAACGCATCAGCCCACAGATCGTCTACGGATTCCTTTCCTTCGCCAGACGGTTGCTTAGGATCACTCATTGGGCTGTTCCTCACTCAGAGCATTCAAAATAGGGTTAATCAAATGTTCGACACGCAGGGCGTACTGCCCGTTTAACGTGCCGTATTGGCTGGTCAGCACCGGGACGCCGTCCACATGGGCGATCAGGCGCTCCGGTTTGTCTATCGGCAATACGTCGCCCGGCTGCAGCTTCAGGATCTTCGACAGCCGCATCGGGATATCGACGAAGTTGGCGATCAGTTCCAGCTCGGAATGCTGCACCTGCTTCACCAGCGTTTCGCGCCAGTGGCTGTCTTCCTGCCGGGAGTTTTCCAGCGGCGGGTTGGTCAGCAATTCGCGCAGCGGTTCGATCATGGCGAACGGAATGCAGATGTTGAACTCGCCGGTCAGCGCGCCAATCTCCACCTGGAACGGCGTGGTGACCACGATGTCGTTCGGCGAGGTGGTGATGTTGGTGAACTTCACCTGCATCTCGGCACGCACGTATTCCACGCTGATCTTGTAAATGGCGCTCCAGGCGTCGCCGTAGGCGTCCAGCGCCAGGCGCAGCATGCGTTTGATCACCCGCTGTTCGGTAGGGGTGAACTCGCGGCCTTCGACCTTGGTCGGGAAGCGGCCGTCGCCGCCGAACAGGTTATCGACGGCGATAAACACCAGGCTGGGCGCGAACACGAACAGCGCGGTGCCGCGCAGCGGGTTCAGGTGCACCAGGTTCAGGTTGGTCGGTACCGGCAGGTTGCGGGCAAACTCGTGGTACGGCTGGATCTTGATCGGGCCGACGGTGATGTCCGGGCTGCGGCGCAGGAGGTTGAATAACCCCATGCGGAACTGCCGGGCAAAACGTTCGTTGATGATTTCCAGCGCGTGCAGCCGTTCGCGCACCACGCGGCGCTGGGTGGTCGGATCGTAAGGCTTGACCTCGCTCTCGTTGCCGACCACCGTTTCGGGTTCGTCACCCGCGCTGTCGCCGTTGAGCAAGGCGTCGATCTCTGCCTGTGAAAGTATGCTGTCGCCCATAGTGATTACCGCAGTATGAAGGCGGTGAACAGCACGTCGCTGACCACCTGCTTCGGTTGTCCTTTAACCAGCGGCGGGCTGAGCACGTCCTTGATCTGCGCCACCAGCTGCTGTTTTCCTTGTTCACTGCCCAGCTGGCCCGCCTCCTGGCGAGAGAGCAGCATGAGCAAACGGCTGCGTACCTCCGGCAGAAAGTCGTTCAGCTGGCGGCGGGTATTTTCGTCCGGCAGACGCAGCGTCAGGCCGATATACAGTACGCGGTCGGGGTTGTTGTCCGGGTTCACCAGATTGACGGTGAAGGTGTCCAGCGGCATAAACACCGGCGCGGCCGGCGGCTGTACCTTGGCGGCGGCCGGCTGAGCGCCGTCTTTTTGCCGCTTCAACAGCCACCCGCTGTAACCCGCTGCGCCGCAGGCGACGACGGCGATCAACGCCAGCAGGATGACCAGAGGGGAGCGTTTCGGTGCTGCCGGAAGGGTATTCTGAGACATAGCCAAATCAAATTCCTGTTGTTATACCCGTCGCCTATTTGTAAGTCCCCGGGAGCATAGGTAACTATGTGACTGGGGCGCGCAAATGCAGCCAACAAAGATGCAGCTTCAAGTATGACGGGTAGAGGTATTATCGCGTCTATCGCCGTGCGCAATAGCCTGAATAGACGCGCAAATGCGTGCCAGCTTGGGCGTTTGCGGCGGCTCAGGCGAAAATATCAACGCCGTTGGCGGCGCCGGCCATGCGCTGCAGCGCCGCCGGCGCGCTGACCGCCTCGGCCGCGCTACTGGCATCGCCATGACGCTCGGCGTAGCTCGCATGCCCCTGGCCGTCGGCGGCCTGTTGCTGCCCCTGCTGCCAGTGTGGCGTGGATTCGCCGCCGACGCTGCTTTGCCCCAGGTTGATGCCGCTCTCGGCCAGCGCGTGGCGCAGCTGCGGCATCGCCGCTTCCACCGCCGCGCGCACCTGACCATGAGCGGAAGCGATGTGCAACTGCGCCTGCTGGTCATCCAGCTTCAGGGTTATCTGCAGTGCGCCAAGCTCCTGCGGATGCAGCCGCAGCTCGGCGCTCTGTTGGCCGTTGCGATGGAACATCAGCACCTGCTGATTCAACGCCTGCTGCCACTCCGGGCTGCCCAACGGTGCGCTCAGCTGCGGCGCCGGCGGGGCGGTCACCAGCGTGCCTGCGGGCGCGGGAGCCTGTACCGGGCCAGAGACCGGCGGCGCCATGGCGTGATTAAGCGGCGGCGATGGCGGGTTGTCCGCGCCCGGTTTCAGCTGCGCGGCGGCCGGTTGCTCGCTGGCTGGTTGCGCCTGGGCCGCAGGCGCGTTGCCGTTGGCCGCGTTCAGCGTCGGGTTGTCTGAAGGGATGGCGCCCGGTTGCGAATCGGCTGTGCGGCCGACGCGCTTTTCTGCCGCCGGCGAAGCGGCGGTCAGCAGGCTGCCCGGCGTCAGGGCGGCTTCGTCATCTGGCTCCATCGCCGCCGGCTGGCTGGCCGCGATCGGCGGCTGAGCGGCCACGGCCGCCGGCAACATGGCGAACAGCGCCTGCAGGGTGGCGGCATCCAGTTCGCCGTCGGTTGCGGTTGCAGGCCGCGCCGATTGTTCCGCATCCGATTGCCGCTCGTCGGTTGGCGCGTTGACGGCCCGATCGCCGAACGGCAGCGCGGTGGCCGGCAGCCCGTCGCGCTCGCCGAATGCCGCCAACAGCGAGTTGAGCCGGCTGCGGCTAAGCACTGGCGCCTGCGGGGCGTCGGCGCTCAGCGCCGCAGCCGGCAGTTTGCCGCCGGCGGTGGGCATAAAGCGTGCGCCGAGCAACTGGGCGAAGGCGGATGGCAGCGATGATTCATCCAGCGGCAGGTCGGGCAGGCCGCCGGCTTCGCCGGGAGTGGGCAGACCTGGCAGAGCGTTCAGATTCATGGGTTAGTGTTCCTTTGTGCACTGCGTTGAGCGAACTCATCCATCAGTTTTTGATCCCGTTTGTTCTCCCGCTGCAGTTCCGCGCTCAGGGCGCGGCTATGCAGGGTTTCGAAAGCGTTCAGCCGTTGCTGCTTGTCTTGCCAATGCCTGACCGCATGGTCGACCTTCTGGCTCCACTGCAGCAGCTGTTGCCGGTGCTGATCGATAGCCTGTTCCAGGGTGCCGATAAACTGCTGGTAGTTTTGCCAGCGGGAACTTTCCATGCCGCCCGACAGGGTATGATTCAGCTTCTGGCGGTATTCGTCCTGGTAGTTGAGCAGCATCGACAGCTGCCGTTCCGCCGCCTGCTGAGCCTGGCGCACCTGGCCCAGCCGTTGTGCGGCCTGTTCCACCGCGTCCTGCGCCAAATCGCGCAGGGTGATCAGGGGTGACTGTGATTTCATCGCTCTCAGCCTCGGGTGACGTTATACAATCAACTGCTGCAGCTGTTGGCAGGCTTCGTCGTAGCCGCTGCGCTCAAAAATACCCTGCTGCAGGTAAGCTTCCATTTGCGGATAGAGCGTCATCGCCTTGTCCAGCAGCGGATCGCTGCCCGCGGCGTAGGCGCCGACGCTGATCAGATCGCGGTTGCGTTGGTAGCTGGCCAGCATCTGCTTGAAATTGCGCACCCGGCGATAGTGCTCTTCGTCGATCAGCGAGGTCATGGCGCGGCTGATGGAGGCCTCGATGTCGATCGCCGGATAATGGCCGGCCTCCGCCAAGCGGCGCGACAGCACCACGTGCCCGTCGAGTATGGCGCGCGCCGAGTCGGCGATCGGATCCTGCTGGTCGTCCCCTTCGGTCAACACGGTATAAAAGGCGGTGATCGAACCGCCGCCGCTGATGCCGTTGCCGGCGCGCTCGACCAGCGCCGGCAGTTTGGCGAAGACCGAAGGCGGGTAGCCTTTGGTGGCCGGCGGCTCACCGATCGCCAGGGCGATTTCGCGCTGCGCCATGGCGTAGCGGGTGAGTGAGTCCATGATCAGCAGGACGTGCTGGCCGCGATCGCGGAAATCTTCGGCGATGCGCGTGGCGTAGGCGGCGCCCTGCATGCGCAGCAATGGCGAAACGTCCGCCGGGGCGGCGATCACCACCGAACGCGCCCGGCCCTCGGCGCCGAGAATGTTCTCGATGAAGTCCTTGACCTCGCGCCCGCGCTCGCCGATCAGGCCAACGACGATCACGTCGGCCTGGGTATAGCGCGCCATCATGCCGAGCAGCACGCTTTTACCCACGCCGGAGCCGGCGAACAGGCCCATACGCTGGCCGCGGCCGACGGTCAGCAGGCCGTTGATGGTGCGCACCCCAACGTCCAGCACCTTTTCGATCGGCGTACGCTGCAGCGGGTTGAACGGCGCGGTGATCAGCGGCGCGCGGTAGCCGGTGTCCGGCGAGGGCAGGCCGTCGAGCGGTTTGGCGCTGCCGTCCAATACCCGGCCCAGCAGCGCCGGGCCGAGCGGCAGCTGTTTGCCGGCGCTTTGGCCTTCCGGCGCTACGCGGGCATAAACCCGTGCACCCGGCACTATGCCTTCCACTTCCTCCAGCGGCATCAGGAACAGCCGCTGGCCGTTGAAGCCGACCACTTCGCTTTCCACCTCCTGCACCTCACCGGCGTCGTGGCGCTCGATCAGGCAGGTGGCGCCGAGCGGCAGCTGCAGGCCGGTCGCCTCCAGCACCAGGCCGGTGGCGCGTGTCAGCCGGCCGTAGCGGCGCACCGTCGGCGCGCGGGCGATGCGTTTTTCCAGCGAGTCCAGAGAGCTCAGCCAGCGGCCGAGACGTGCGGTCATTACACTTCCCCCGGAGCGGCCAGGCGGCACAGCTCATGCCAGCGCGTCGCCAGGCTGGCGTCGAGATCGCCTTCCTCTGCGCTGACCTTGCAGCCGCCGGGATGCAGCTGGCCGTCCGCCAACAGCCGCCAGCCGTGCAGGCTGAGGGTGACCCCCAGCTGCAGCTCGACCCGCTGATAGTCGTCCGGGTGGACGCGCAGCTGCGGCTTGCCGTTGAACATCGGTTCTTGTTGAATCAGCTGCTGGATTTGGCCGAGCAGGGCGGTGCCGTCGCACACCGGCGGCTGTCCCAGCACCTGCCTGGCGGCGGTCAGCGCCAGCTGCATCAGGCGGGAGGCGATCACGCTGTCCATCGCGTCCAGCGTGTGCTGGAATTCGGTCACCAACTGCTGCCAATGCGCGGTCAGCGGCTGTTGCTGCTGCTGCGCTTCCAGCAACCCTTGCTGGCGGCCTTCCTCCAGCCCGGATTGAAAACCGGCTTCATAGCCTTTCTGCTGGCCTTCTGCGTAACCGAGCTGCTGGCCCTGCTGTTCGGCCTGCAGGCGCAGCATCGCCAGCTGTTGCTGTTGCGCTGCCTGCGCGTCCAGCGGTGCCGCGACGTTTTCGCTTTCGCTTGCCGCCGTGGGCAGCGGCGGCGTTTCAGGCAGCGGTTTTGGCTCGTTCAGATCGTTCAGCGACCAGGGTTGCCAGGGCAGGGCGTTAATGCTGTCAGACATAGGTGTCCTCGCCGCCGCCAATGATCATTTCGCCGCTCTCGGCCAGGCGACGCACTACCAGCAGAATGGCTTTCTGCTCGTTTTCCACCTGCGACATGCGCACCGGCCCGCGGTTGGCCAGATCGTCGCGCAGAATATCGGCGGCGCGTTGCGACATGTTCTTGAGGAACTTCTCGCGCAGCGGCTGTTCGGCGCCTTTCAGGGCAATCAGCAGAGACTCGCCTTCCACTTCCTGCAACAGGCGCTGGATGCTGCGATCGTCGACTTCCACCAGGTTTTCGAACAGGAACATCTCGTCGATGATCTTCTGTGCCAGTTCGCCGTCGTATTCGCGCATGGCGTCGATAACCGCTTCTTCCTGCTGGGTTTTCATCAGGTTGATGATCTCGGCTGCGGTGCGCACCCCGCCCATTTTGCTGCGTTTGAGGTTTTGGCCGTCGAGCAGGTTGTTCAGCACTTCGGTCAGCTCCGCCAGCGCCGCCGGCTGCACGCCGCCGAAGGTGGCGATACGCAGCATCACGTCGTTGCGCAGGCGTTCGTCGAACAGCGCCAGGATATCCGCCGCCTGGCCGCGCTTCAGATGCACCAGGATAGTGGCGATGATCTGCGGGTGTTCGTCGCGGATCAGGTCCGCGGCGCTCTGCGGCTCCATAAAGTTGAGCGTTTCCATACCGGTGGTGGTTTCGCGCGATTCTAGGATGTCCTCCAGCAGGCTGGCGGCGCGCTCTTCGCCCAATGCCTTGACCAGCACCGAGCGCAGGTAGTCGCTGGCGTTAACGCTCAGCGCCGCATACTGTTCGGCGTCGTCTTCGAACTCGCCGAGGATTTCGCTCAGCTGCTTGTGCGACACCTGGCTCATGCTGGCCATGGTGCCGCTCAGCTGCTGTACTTCGCGCGAGGAGAGGTGCTTGAACACCTCCGCCGCACGGTCTTCACCCAGCGTCATCAGCAAAATGGCGCTCTTTTCGGTTCCGGTCAGGCTCATATCTCGTTACTCATCCATTGGCGGATTACCAGAGCGACCACGCGCGGGTCCTTATCAGCCAGATCGCGGATCCGCTGGCTCTGGACTTCTGCGCTGACGCGCTGCTGCGACTTACGGCGCTGCGCCAGCTCCTCATTGCTCGGTTTGCCGCCGTCGATCGGCTTGGCGGCAGGCGCATTGGCGGCGGCGATGGCGGCTTGCTGCGCCGCCTGGCGGTTTTGCAACTGCGGCCGCACCAGTTTGCGCCACAGCAGCCAGGCCACCAGCAACACCAGCAGGTAACGGCCGGCGTCGAGCAGGCGATCGATAAACGATTGGGTCTGCCAGAACGGCAGCTCGCCGCCGCTGACTTCGGCATCGGTAAACGGCGTGTTGGTGACGTTGAGGGTGTCGCCGCGGCTGCTGGAGTAACCCATCGCCTCGCGCACCAGCGATTCGATCTGCGCCAGCCGCTCTTTGCTCATCGGCTGCGGTTTGCCGTCTTTGTCGACGCCGCGATCGTTGACCACCACCGCCACCGACAGGCGCTGCACGGCGCCGGCCTTCTGCTGGGTATGGCGGATGGTGCGATCGACCTCATAGTTGGTGGTTTCGTCGCGCCGGGTGTTTTGCGGCCCGCGATTGGCGGAATTGCCGCCGGCATTGGCGGCGTTCGGCTGGGCGGCATTATTGCCGGCGGCGTTAGGCTTGGCGGTTTCTATCGGCGCGGTGGCCGGCGCGTTTGGCTGATTGGACAGCGCGCCCGGCACGCCGCCGACCTGCGGCCCGCCAATCTGCTCGCTCAGGCTGGTTTGCTGAGAACGCACGGCGGCCTTGTTCGGCTGTTGATTGGGTTGGTACTCTTCGTCGGTTTGCTCGCGGGTGGCGAAATCGATCTGCGCGGTAACCTGAGCGCGCACGTTGTTGCTGCCGAGCATCGGCGCCAGAATAGCCTCAATGCGGCGCTGGAAGCGGCTTTCCACTTCGCTGGCGTACTTCAGCTGGGCGGCGTTGAGATCGCGCCCGGCACCGTCGGACTGGGTCAGCAGGCGGCCGGCCTGATCGACCACCGTCACGTTGCCCGGCGGCAGGCCGGCGACGCTGCTTGAGACCATATAGACGATGGCGTTGATCTGGCCGTCATCCAGCGCGCGGCCCGGTTGCAGCGTCAGCGTCACCGAGGCGGAAGGGGATTTCTGTTCGCGCACGAACAGCGAAGGTTTGGGCAGCGCCAGGTGCACGCGGGCGTTCTGCACCGGGCCCAGCGACTCGATGGTGCGCGACAGTTCGCCTTCCAGCGCGCGCTGATAGTTGATCTGTTCGCTGAACTGGCTGATGCCGAATTTTTCCTGATCCAGCAGTTCGAAGCCGACGGCGCCGCCTTTCGGCAACCCCTGCTGGGCCAGGCGCAGGCGGGTTTCATGCACCTTTTCCGCCGGGATCAGCAGCGCCGCGCCATTTTCGGCGAAGCGGTAAGGAATGTTCATCTGCGTCAGTTGGGTGACGATGGCGCCACCGTCACGATCGTTCAGATTGCTGTACAACACGCGGTAGTCAGGACTTTTCACCCATAACAGCAGCGCGACCACGATGGCGATCGCGGCGGAGGCGGCGACCAGCAAAGGAATTTTCGGGTTGGCGCGCAGGCGGCTCCACATAGTCTGCAGGCCGTTGTCGCGGCTTTCGCCGGCGGTGATTGAGGCACTCATTTTAGGCTCTGTCCTTCAATGGCGCTCAGGATCCGGTGCGGGCCGCTGCGCAGCTCCCTGCCAGGCTGATGAACGGTATGGTTAGCGTTGTGTGACAAAACAGACTCCCTGATACACATATCTTCTAAATAGCGGCGCTCCCATTTCTGGGCATGCCATTATTTGCCCTCGGCGGCGATTTTGATGGGTCGATAAGCCGGG
>Ga0207713_1001736_pt1 | contig 16754 bp, 18 predicted proteins | sample KBSS64metaG_FD_184404 | JGI IMG/M metagenome (GOLD analysis project Ga0207713, IMG submission 184404) | Switchgrass rhizosphere microbial communities from Kellogg Biological Station, Michigan, USA - KBS S6-4 metaG (SPAdes) (version 2) | ecosystem: Host-associated > Plants > Roots > Rhizosphere >...
GTAGGTGGCGAAATTACAAAGCGTCTTGTACAAATGGCTGAGCAACAACTTGGCGGCGGACGTTTCTAAGACAATTTTAGAATCATGGCTAAAGGAAGAATGGTGCCCATTCTTCTTTTTTTCTATGAATTTTAAAAAAAACATGTGTATAACATAAAGAAGCCCCCATCAACATTGATGGAGGCTCCTATCGTTTAAACATAACTGTATTTCCCATGTAAGACCTTATCGCGATGTATATCGATTCATAACAAGAGTGCCCGTTGTTCTTCGAGTAGATAAGTAAAAGCCACTTGTAGACTACAAGTGGCTTTTCGCTACGTTGAATACATTAGAGCATTCACCTATAATAGCATAACATATCTATCTGTTTGATATATTCTATATTATCGTATTACTCTTCCTACTTCTTCTATACTTAATCCGGTGAATTTTGCAATATCATCTAAAGGCATACCATTCTCATACATGCTACGAATCAATTGGATTTTCCCTTCTTCTAGCCCCTCTTCACGAGCATGGGCTAGTTTAGCTTGCTCATCAAGCAATAGTTTTTCACGCGCTTCATATGCACTTCGGAAAGAAGAATCGTGACTCATATTTTCCCATTTATTCATCGCTTTTTGTAAAATTGGATCTTGATTCATGGCAATCTCCTCCAATGTTTGTGTTAAACGTTCATCCTCATGAGCCGGTAATAATAATATCCAACGAACAAATGCATTTTCCCACGGGTTGACTTTTTCTTCACGCCACTGTTTCACAAGCTTTGGAATTTCCACAAAATGAATTTCAATATCATCACTTAAAACACGTTGCTTGGTTGTGTCCCACAGCTGACCTGTCGTCTGAAATTCTTCATCTGAAGAAAATAAAATGAAATCCAATAAATTAATGGTGATGGTTTTTCGTAAGGCGCGATAAGGCATCCCCTCTTGCATTTGTGACGTATATAGTTTGCTCCAATAATAGAGAGAACGTTTCACCATATCATGCGTGTTACGAAGTTGGATCTCAATATTCACTTGTGTGCCATTATTGAGTGTAGCTAATAAATCTAAAATTGATAACTTGTCATCTTCGTAAGCCTTATGAAGGTGTGGATCTTCTAATTGAAGAGACGTAATGGGTGATTCTAACGATTTTTCTAAAACGGCATTTAGAAAACCGGTTAAGATATCTTCACTACCCTTGGTGCCAAATAACTGTTTAAAAGCGAAATCAATTCGTAAATTCACTAATTTTGTGGACATGGATTCGTCTTCCTATCTTTCTTATTTCTTATCCTTATTTTATAAGATAGCCCAATAGATTTGCAAATGGTCAAAGTAAAATAATTTAGTCGTCATTACAATCTAAATTCATTAAAAGAGAAGCTTAAGCAAATTCATAATATATTTGCACAAGAAGATATATTCCATTACCACCTACTAATCACCTACCGTGGTAATTTTTCTTCCTTATTTTATGAGAGTGGACAAACAAGGTTTAATTGTATTAAATAAAGTCCTCGACTTTCACATATTTTTTTAACTTTTTCAAACCTTTATTAATACATATTACAGTTGAGTGTTTAGGCTTAAATTTAGAATCGTGACATAGTCTATAAATTGTTCCTTTGCTCATTCCTGAAGCATTTATTAATTTGGATTGATTAATATCACTTTGTGAATCAATCCAATAACCGAATTTAGTTCTTTTTTGCCCTAGTTTATTAGATAGCATGGTCATTCACTCCTTACTCGTTAGTAAGGATTCTTGCCTAAACTCCCCTTTTTTATACTGTATACAAAAAAAGGGGATATTGTCCAAGCTGCTAAGCATATACTTCATTAAGACGTCACAATAAGACGTCTTGATAAATCACCAGGAATGGAGCGAATGAGATGACAAAAGAATTAGCAATCTCGTTATTAAGCCGAAAAGACGTCTATTTAACGCTAAAAGGAAAACTGATGTTAGAGGATATGTTGAAAGAGAAAAACGTCTATGAAGAAAAATAAGAGGCCGAAACATCAGGTAGACACCTATCGACCAACCGTGCGGTATCATTCTATTTATCGTACATACGTAGACAGTCTATTTCAGGCTACAGAATTAGACCGTAATCAAATTATGAGGTGTGCGCTTTTTACAGCAGCGCACAACCCTGTTTTCTTAGCATTAATGAATCAGTATAAAATGAGTGACGTCCCTCTCCCCTCCTCTCCATGGCAGCCTTCTTCCCACCAGTTATGGATGGAACAAGAGCCCAACATCGAAGAGAAAAGAGGAGGAGTACATGATGACTTTGAACGAAAACGAAAAGGAACGTCTACAAACACTTCTACGCTACCTGGAACATCAACAGATGGCCAATCAATGTCAGGAACAACTATTCAATCCAACCAACAGACCTCTATCCATGAAAACGCAGCAAGGATTACGAGACGTCAGCAATCGATTGAGAGACGAACAAGGGAGATTCCTACCTTACAATTATCAAACAATGGAGGAATTAGACTTGATTTCAGGTAAAGAAGTAGCCTTACAACGAAAACTGAAGATAGAGCCAATTGAAGGTTCTTATAATAGCTATGTAGTGGATGAGAAAGAAAAGAGGGATTGGAGTGGAAATATCTATTTAGCATGTGTGGCGGCGATTTTAGCGATCGCTTTTTTTACCTGACGTCTTTTTAGAATAGTGTCGATATTTTGGTCATAAACATATAGCATGAATACAGTTAAGACCGCCTTATATACTATAAATAATGGGCGGTCTTTGTTGTAACTATTCTTTAAAAATATAGTCTTTATGACCTTAGCTGAAAATAAGGTTTTGTATGAAGCTATTTAATAACTCCATGGATTAAATATTTACCCCATTCTCTCATAGCAATGGTTTCTCCAGCTTCAGCTGCTTTCTGTAACCATTTTTCACCTTCCATCACGTTCTGTTTCAACTCGTGTTTTCCAGTTAATAATCGATATCCTAATATTCTCATGGCTATTGGTTCATGTACGTCAGCTGCTTTTCGAAGCCAATACTCGCCCTCTTCTACGTTCTTTTCTATATCCATGCCTTCAAGTAATCTGAATCCTAATACTCTCATAGCCATTGGATACTCGAACTCCGCAGACCTTCGAATCCACTTTTCACCTTCAGCTTGATTTTTATTTATGTCTTCCCCGACAAGTAAACGGTAACCCAACTCCATCATGGCCCATCGATCTCCAGTATCAGCAGATTTTCTGAGCCATTTTTCGCCTTCTTCAGTCTCTTGTTTCACTAACTTTCCGGTTAATAACTGGAATGCTAACTCATTCATTGCCCCATTATCTCCAGCTAAGGCAGCTTGCCTTAACCATTTGATTCCCTCTTCTACATGGATATTACTTTTTTCTTTCTTTTCATTGAAATCGATAATATCAGCAATGTGTTCACTCGTTGGGTTTTCTTCTTCATTTTGCATCAAGACGTTTCCGCACCCCCCTAAGCACTTATACTTTCACTTCACTTACTTTTGATATTCATACATAACAGGAACTTTGTCTATTTTGAGAGTCTTGGCCACAACATAACGACGGTATCCATCTTTTAAGATATTGGATCCTTTTTCAATCGTCAAGGGTTCATCTAAGCGTCCTGTACGCTTCACAAAATCAATGACCTTTTGGGTTTTTTCAGGATTTGGACGTGTCTTTAAGAATTCTTCAGGTATGATAATATCAGCAAAGTTCAACAAATCCTGTGTCCCTTTAGGTTGGTTCGGTAGCGTATTCTTTTTAGGTTCAGCCTTTTTCTCTTCTGTAGGCTCTTGCTTTACTTCCGGCTGAACTGCTTTTGTTTCTTTCTTTTCTTCTTTTGCTGCAGGTTGAGAAGTAGTTACCGGTTTTTCTTCCTGTTTGGTAGCAGCAACTTCTTGTTGCGCTGCAGAAGCCTCTTGTTTGGCCTCTTTTTTATCGTTTAAATCATTGCCTTCTTTGTCTTTCTTATTCGGGAGAACAGTAATCTGGAAGCAGATTACGCCTACTTCACCAGGGCATTCATCAATTGGAATGTCTAATGTTGGTTCTCCTTGAATTAAGATTTTTTCTTGCATAATGCTTTTTTTCGTGAGACCTGTTTTGTTAAAAGCTTTCTTTGCAACAAATACTGTGTACGAAATAAACGTACTCTTCTTCAAGCCTTTAGGCGCAGATGGTGACCCTTTTTCACGCATATCAAAGGCAACATAGCGATCGTATTCTCGTAGTGGTCCTGTGGCTGATCCAGTTAACGTAATTTTATGTGGCATAATGTTCTCCTCCTGCGTAGATATAGATTTATTTATTATTTAGAACAGCGTTCTAAATAAACATATCCTAATGATAATTTAGCTTCTAAGAGATTTCTTCACTTTTTACATTTTCTTCTGTCGTACATATAAACAAAGACTATGTGCATACTTGTAGTGTGGACTTGTAGCTCAATGGCAGAGCAGCCAGTCGTATTACACTATACAACTTTAGCGTCTTGCAGGTTCAAATCCTGCCAAGTCTTCCCTTAAAACACTGAATACGTTAAAAATAGTGAAAGCCCTTGCTGTGCTTTAACTATTTTTAAAAATTAAGAAGCTGGTTCCTTTAATTTAGCATGTTGATGCAACAATTCCTGCTCCTCAGGTGTTACTGCTTGTCCTAAATCTTGTTTCAGTTTCGCCATTTCTAACGAACTGTATGTTGAGCAATGTTCTTGCAGCAAGCAGTCTTCTTCTGGTGTAAGTTCTTGCCCTAAGTCTTGCTTTAACTGAATCATTTCAAGCTGTTGTTCTAAAGATATTTCTACTTTCTTTGTACCCTTCTCTTGATTCTGCTCAGCCTCTAACCAATCAGGAACGATTTCTTTACGGATAATATGTTTTGGTATAAACAATTTTGTTAATGACGCTTCTTTATGTATAACTTCCTCATGAGTTGGATATACTGATGAATAAGCCTGGTTTTTAGGATACACCAACTGATAGAATTGGTTTTTCGCAATTTTATAGAGTAATTGGCACATATTATCTAAGGACAAAGATTTGCCTTTATGATTAGCTTCATGTACATATTTGTCTAATCCAATAATAGATGTATACGCAATTTCATGTACTTGCCCTTTGGTAATATCAATCTCTGTATCTCGTTTGACCGTTTTTGCAGCACTTTGAATGCGAGCATAAAAGTCTTTTAATTGATGACCATACTTACCTGCGTAGACTTGATTGACTTTCTTAGGAACACCTTTGATATAGGTAAATGACTGTGAAGCAGACATTAAATGATTATTTATATGATTTACAGGTAAATCAAGGTTAATAAAGGCACCAGGTGATTTATCAGTCTTTAAGCTTGGTGTATCAACGTTTTCCACACTTTCTGGATACATCACAGGAAGCGTCACAGGAGTTGTCATTTCCTCTTGTTGGACCGTTTGTATACCTGTTGTATCATGGGCAAAAAAGATTTCGTCGCAAATCTGATTAAAGTTCTTATGGCTTTTAAGAATAAATACATAGCTATCAGGGTGAGTACCTGTTGCATCCTCTTTAATGTAACGTGCTACAAGCATAAACGGTGTCGCTTTTAACGAACGTACAAAACGAGAAACCGTACTTTTAGAAACTTCAAATTTCTTCATGAGCGTTTCAGAACGAATGGCTTGGATGCCTGTAGCCACTAGGTTATAGATGACATGATCGAGCATTTCCATTCTTTTTTTAGGAAATTCTTTATGTATGGCTGATTGGTTCTGTTTGTAATGGGTACGAATAATTTCTAAAAACTCTTCTTTCTTTTTCCGAAGTATGGATTTGTTCTTCCATAACCACTTAAACCGTCCGTTGAAGGTGTCTACATCTCTTAAATAGCAGGTCAATATTTTTGTCATTTGTTCATTATCTCCTTTAAGGAACAAAAAAAGACACTGTTTCCCTGAAAAAAGGAAAACAATGTCGTGATTTTGATGAACTAAGCCCTTGAAATAGATAGCTATTTCATATAAAATAAAACCATAAGTTTTATTTTATAGAAAAACTAACTCTATTAACAAGAGACTTCGACAAGTGTTTTCCCTACTGTATCTAGGGGGAACGGTTTAAGAGTGCTACCAACACGTCTTAAACAGTTGAAGTCTTTTTTCTATTCCGGTCATTTTTGTTAGTTTTATTATAGCGTTAATTAATCTCATAATTCAATAAGAATTAGTAATATATCTCAAAAGATTTAGATTTGCACCTTTTATGAAGTGAAAACCCTATCTGTATTCAAATGAATTTATTGTTGAAGGTATTAAGAGAACTTTCTCTGACAACTGCTACAAAAATAATAAAACAGCTTCTAATTACTGCTCAGTAATTAGAAGCTGTTTTATTATTTTGTGAACATTCTTTTCCATATGCTTTTTCCTTGTTCTTTTTGAATTTCGGTCATAGCTGAATGGATAGAATCTAGTTTTTTAAGTAATTGATCGTTCACTTCTTTTAAACGCTGATTGTCTTGTTCAAGTTTATTCATCTGTTCTTTTATTTCTATAACATCTTTTTTTTCTGCCAAATTTTCAGATGGAAGCGTTAGTTGTTCTTTCTTTTCCATTTTTTTATCCATTTCTTCTATTTTTTTAGCAAGCAATAAAAATGCTTCTTTAAAGGAGTTTTCGTTTATATCTTCTTCCTCTAAATCTTTGTTAATAATTTTTGTTTGTTCTTCGCTCATTAAATTTGCTTTAATTAATTCTTCACGAATCATTTCATTTGGTGCATGTTTTCCGAACTTTTCCTTTAGTTCAATAATCTTCTCGATTTTTTTATCTTCATCAGTAAATATGTATCTTATTCTTCCAATTCTTTTATGTCGTACTAACCCGACTTCGCACCAGTCTCGTAACTGATGATTTTCTATATTAAATTTTCTAGCAACTTCTGAAATAACCATTGTTTCTTCGCTCATAATTGTACCTCCCTCATAAACGAATTAATCTAACTTAGTTAGTATCTTATTATATGAAATATTTTTAATAACTCAATTAAGTCTAACTTAATTGGTCCTGACTAATTAAGTTAGACTTATTTTAAAGCTTGTCTTTATTATTCTAGCAGATTTTACACTTAACTGAATTAAATTTATTATATTTTACGTTATGTAGTTCAATTAAATTTGAACTGAGTCCTTCAAAAAAACTACAAATCCATTATAGTTTTTTAAAATATTACAATAAGTTTAATTAAAATGCAATTAAGTTCAACTAAGTACAACTTAATTGCGTTTTAATTAAACTTTTATTTATTTATATTTAATTTAGTCAAACTTATTTCATTTTAAGTTCAACTAAATTAGTTTTTTAGGCAACGAGGTTATTTTAGGTTAATCTTAAGTTGAACTATCAAGTTTGGATTGATAATTTAGAACAAAAAAGTTATGTGTTAAGTTATTTTTCTCATTTAATCCTCAATCTATTGAGGATTTTCATAGCTGAGACTACTGTCGATTCTGTTTAGATAATACACTTCTTCTGTAATATGGTGTGAAACATATCTATGTAGGCATTATCATAAAAGCAGTCTTTTTGGCTGAAAAGATGCTTTATCTCTTATTTGTAGACATGCTTAGTAAACTCATGTCTTATTTATTGTGAATCGAAATCGTTACGAATAGGTAAACCTTTTTAGGGCTTTTGGACAGTGTAAGCTTTTTGAAGTGCTTCAATGATTAATTCTGATGTGATTAAACGAGAAAAAATAGTACACAATTTCTTTAATGTGAATTTAATGAAGATGCTAAACAAAACCAACCGCCTCGTATCAAAGAGACATACTTAATTTCATGCACTCATTGTCTAGAGAGATTTGATAAATTTTTAAAGCGCTAAAATGTGTTTTGCTTTTTCTTCAATATGACCATAGCCTCTTTTTTGAAGAATCTTAGCTAATTCTCTAGGTATTAGAGATCTTTCCTCTGCATTAAAAGATGTTAATACATTCAAGCATTTATAAATTGTTACTTTTGATCAATATATTCGCTGCTTAATTATTTAACCAAGTTTTCAGCAAAGTATAAATACATAATTTATTTTTTAAGTCATCATTTTATTTTCTCCCACTTATGTTCATTTCTTGATTTTATCCAGTAGTCATAACTAATCCAGACTCAATTGAGTCTGGATTAGTTATCTTATTTGAATGAAAATTAATTAGGTAGAGTCACCTTTTATTGGTACATTTAGTCTGTGTATACCTAATTGAAATTAATTTAAATCAATTAATTACTAATTGGGTATAAAAAATATAGATTCGACAGCTTTTAATTAGAAAAGTTGATATGCTCTATTTTAATTAAATTAAACTTCTTTTTTGTTGAGTTGATTTTAATTCAATTGATTCTAAATTAGTGATAATTAACTCGTTTTTTAAAAAAATTAGAGTTAGATTCTTGCAGAAGAAAAAAGAAAATCTGATTGTTTAGTTATATATTAGGTTGATAATAAAATCTTAAAAAGTTATTTAGTGAATTAATGAAAAATTTTTAATTTGAAAAGTACATGTCTTTAATTTTCATCAAAAGAATAGAGAAACAGAAAACAAGGATATAAAAGATTCACTTTGATGCTAAAAGCATCTTGCTTCATGAATATAAGCAGAAAATTTTATGTGAAAAGATAAAAAAATGAATGAAAAGCAACAATATTTAGCTATAAAATGTAAAAACATAGGGAGACGTAAAGGGGACATGGCTCTAAAATAGGGGGACATAAACGGGACATTAGGATTTTAAAAGGAGACTCAAAAGGGACGTACACCAAAAAAGGGGACGCAAAGGGGACATTAAGCGACTTTCTTTGTACCCACGGTTTTGCTAGGCTCTGCCTAGCCCCACACCTATGGTGGGGGCAAAAACCCCTTATGCTCTTCTCTCTTTTGTAGTGGGGAACCACAATTTACAGGGTAGGAACGAATGTCATGGATATGCTTTTACGAGATATTGATCCAATTGCAGTAAAAAAATAGATGAAATTGCCAAAGAAAAGAACATTTCTTCTTGAGGATTTTTAAAAGTAAGCTTAAAAAGGAGGGATGTACTAAGAGAGATAAAGGATTATGACCAAGCGAGAAAAGAAAAATTATAAAATGGATTCACGAAAAATTTTGCACGGAATATTGGAGCACATTCTAGGGGAAAAGAAATGCAGCACAAGAAATGGAACGTAAAAAAAAGCAAAAGTTTGAAGGCGAAAGAATTTTCTTTTTTCATACTCGGAAGATAGAAGGAGGAAAGAAACAGCAGGAAAACCAGGTAATCAAAATTTGATTAGTATCAATAAGTACTACAACAAGCTTGTCTAGTTTCATAATGGTTATATTGAAATCGTTGATCCAGTAGCAACGGGAAAAACGTGGGATAAAACACCTGTTGGCTTTTTTAAAGTGGTAAACAAAATTAAAAACCGTCCTTACTATACAGGACATATTCCTGGGGGCGATCCTCGCAATCCGTTAGGAAAACGTTGGTTAGGTTTAAATGTAAATGGTACGTATGGTGATACATACGGCATTCACGGCAATAACAATGAAAGTAGCATTGGAAAATACGTGAGTCAAGGCTGCGTGAGAATGCATAATGCAGACATCGAAAAGCTTTATGATAAAGTCCAAGTAGGCACACCGGTTGCTATTACCTATTCTTATAAAAGCCTAGTTGATCTTACAAGCGTATACGGTTATAAATTCAAAGGCTATAAGATGAAAAACAATTAATATCTGAGCAGCATTCCATGATTTGAACACATGGGATGCTGCTTATTTTTTGTGTTCTTACCATATAGACCTTATCATAGAAGTAGATGAAAAATATGGGGAAGGGGGAATAAGAATGAGAGCCAAAACCGAAAAAGCTAATCATATAGTGATGTTTACAGCAACTGGTGAGTTTTACGCACATGAGGTACCGGGTGAGCTAACAATTGGCTTCTTTGCTTGTCCATCTTGTGGAGTAAAAGTGTACCATAAAAAGGATCACTTCTTTTCCCGTGATCATGAGCGTACGTGTACGTATGTGAAAGAACAATTTAAAAGAAATGTAAGGGGATAGTATTAAGTAATTTGCGTAACTGTTTGTTCTCGTGCTAAATTACTTTCTTAAAAAAGAAGAGACAACAAAACTCCTTTGCTTTTTTATAAGAATAAACGATTAATGCAGCAAAAATTTAATTCTATAAAAGGGGTGTCTAGATTTCATGTCCCTTACTTTATCTTTGGAGGTTGAGAAAAGTATGAAAACAACGGGTATTGTGCGAAAGGTAGACGAGTTGGGTCGTATTGTAATTCCTGTGGAGTTACGGAAGGTTCTTACTATTAAAGAAAAAGATCCTGTAGAAATATTTGTCGATGGCAATCATATTATTCTTCAGAAATACAAACCCCAAAATGAATGTATGATTACCGGTGAGGTGACCTCACAAAACAGGGAATATGCAAAAGGAATTGTATTAAGCCCACGAGGAGTAGAGATTTTAAAGCATGAGATTGAATTTAAATTCGGTATTAAAGCGTAATTTATACGTGTGTTCTTGTCAGAGAGTGTCTGCGTTTCTTTTATAATTGGATCTACGTAAAATCTCCAGAGCAAGGTTCTGGAGATCTTATGTAGGTCTTCTTTATTTTACAGCTTCTTTGAATTCTTTACCTGGCTTGAAGGCTGGAGCCTTTGTAGCTGGAATAACAATTTGTTCACCTGTTTGTGGGTTACGTCCTGTACGCTCTCCACGTTCACGTACTTCAAATGTACCAAATCCAGCAATTTGAATTTTCTCTTCGTTTGCCAGTGTGGCAGAAATCGTTGCAAATAGTCCATCAATGGCTTTTTTGTGTCTTGTTTTGTTAATTCTGATTTTGACGCAGCAGCATCAATTAATTCAGCCTTTTTCATATCTACTTACCTCATTCTCTACTATGTATAGTGTGTATAGACAAGAAATATATCATAGCCACCTCAAAAAAGTTGAACATACGTTCTTTTGGGTCTTCTTTATTCAAGAAATAGTATATTTTAATACAAAAGAACTAAAATTCATTGTCCGTAAAGTTATACTTTATTGAAGACTCCTTGAGCACTAATGCACACATTTTGTTTTAGTTTTTGCTAAGAGAAAGAGTAACTTTAGAGTTGCTCTTTTTTTGTTAAATGGTATGATTTCCAAAATATAAAGATTCTACAGGGTTTTAGTTTTGTAAGATAAAACTTATCGGAGAACCGCCTTACTTTTGTAGGGCGGTTTTTTCGTGCTATTTTTTTGGATGGTATCCGAGGTTTGCATTTATTTTTCCAGTTAGTCCATCGTTTTCAGCAGGAATTTTATTTCCGACAGATTGGGGTACATCTACTGGTTGGATACTTCCACCGTTTGTATCATAACTATTGCTATGATTGTTATTATTATGTGTTTGATTGAAACCGTGTTCTGGCATAAAAACACCTCCTAAGCGTATTATTTGATTTGTGTTGAAGAAAATAAGAGGTAGTATGAGGAAATTACTAATACAGCTACTCACGAAAAGACTTTTAATTTTACGTATTACAGAACATGACGATGAAAGAGTTCAAGCATTGGAGTACAGGTGTTATGCTGAAGCAGGCTTTCTTATTGCTGTATTGTCAGCATTAGATGTCATTAGTTGAGTATTTGATATCCAAATTAATTATGGATTCCATTTTAGATATATCTTTACAATCAATACTAAAGTTTACTAATTTTACAATTTAGATTCGGATCAATAACTTGGATACAAAAAGTTATCAATCCGAATCTATGCTAACTATAAAACTTTTACATATATAATGATCAATTAAGAGGAGTTTACAAGATCCTTACTCGGGGATGGATAAATTTATATACAAAATATAGAATATAAAGAACTATTAAACCAGTCGTATCAGGAAAAAAGTGGGATGAAACAACTGTTGTATCCGTTAAAGTAGCGAATAAATTTAAAAAATCGCCCTTATTAGATGGAGAATATATCCGTTGGAGGTTCCTATAAACCATAATGTTTGTCTGTAAAAGTATACTTTTACGGTCGGCACGTTCAATTTTCTTCAAAAATTATAGAGGTAAAATCAAGAGTTTTATTTGTGATTTTTTAACGCTGTTTAAATAAAAAGTAAATTACTCCTTCTGCTCATTTGTAAAATTAGAACATTTTCCTCTATAATTATTGATAATTTTCAAATTGCAGAATATAATAATAACAAGAGTTTACCACAGGAAACTTTTTAGCGTACGGTAAATAAGCGTTTTATCATTTAAAAATGATTCCCTCATTATGAATAAAAAGAGTGAGAGGTAGCCTGGAACTATCTCTCACTCTTTTTATCATTATTTTACTTGTAATTCAGCAATCATATCTTCTAGACGCTCTTTCTGTGCTTGAAGCTCTTCCATAGAAGGTTGATAGGATGAAATAGTTTGTTGTCCACCATATGCCTGTTTAGGTTGAACCAAACGTTGTAATTGCCCACCGTTTTGTTCATATAAACGGTAGCCTACTGCGCCTACCACTGTTCCTGATACAAATCCCATTAGAAAATCGCGATTAATCATTATAAAACTCCCCCATAATCCTAAGTTTTTTATATCAATTCATACAAAAGGTATGAATGAATATCTTACGTAATTGTAGACAGCTTTTGTGATTGTACTTTCTGCTTTTCATGTAACAATTCCAACACATTCACAATCCATGTAATCATCGCTACATATAGCATATTTGATGGGCCTAGAGATAACATTGTAACAATTCCCGTTAAAATATCTGGGTGCCTCATTTTATTGCTCGTACCATGGGATAAGACCGTATAGCCTGTTGCGACTACTGCTCCATATACGAGTGCATCTGGTTTATAAAAAGAGGATTTTCGAATACCTGCTAGTAGAAGTAATCCCCCAGAAAACAATGTACGTAGCCAATCATTTCGTGTGGCAGGATCCATTTGAATCATAATATCATCTAGTGGATCTAAACGCGTTTGCTGAAAAAAGATAGATATATAACGAAAAATGGTATTGCGAGAAAGTTGTGAAACATCATAGTGAATAAGCATGGTTTGAATGGTGGGTTCTATTCTCACACTTGTTATACCTTTTAAAGCAGAAAACATATGCTCAATCTCTACATGATTTTTCTTATCTCTCAATGCTGGGATATGAAATCGAATACGACCTGGTATATCATGCAGAACGTAGAATTTGGGATTCATTGGTTTCCCTCCCTAACCATAAAATTCTTGCACTATTTATTACTACACCAATAGTGGCCGCATTATGAATAGCTGCTCCCACAATTGGAGAGAAGATACCTAAAGCACCGAATAATATTGCAATACCATTAATAGCAAATGTGGCAATAAAATTTTGTTTAATAACGTTCATTGTCTTTCTAGACAATCCAACTAACTCAGAAAGCATTTCTGGGTTATCAGACGTAATGATAACATCACTGGCTTCAGAAGCGATATCCGTTCGTTTAGCTCCCATTGTTACGCCTACATCGGCATGAGCCAGAGCTGGCGCATCATTTATTCCGTCTCCTACCATCATGACAGCACCTGTTCTTCCGTACCTTTTTACATAAAAGGCTTTATCTTCTGGCAAAGCCTCTGCATGATACCAGTTCAGTTTTAAGCGACGCGCCATCTCTCTTGCAACCGTTCTCTTGTCTCCTGTAAGCATAATAATATCGTTAATACCTTGATGACGCAGATTATGCACCGCCCGGTGCATACCGGAACGTATTTTATCAAAAATGCTGACTACTCCTACGAGTGTTTGATCGTAGGCTACGTAAATGACATTTTCATCGTTTTGCATGTGTTGAAGCAAAGTAGTGGTTTTAATCTTTAATTCATTCATAAAGCGTAAACTGCCAACGACTACTCTTTTGCCATCTAACCAAGTAGAGATCCCTTTTCCTACCGTAGTTTCTATTTGAGCATTCTTGTCTCTAGTAGGAATTAAAATGTTCCAGTCTTTCGCTTGCTTCATAATTGCGTCAGCAATAGGATGGGTGGAATTCTTCTCAGCTGCTGCAGCTAAACGAATGACATCTTCTTGGTTAAAGCCTTCAGTCGCAATTACTTGCTGCACTACAGGTGTTCCTTCTGTAATAGTTCCGGTTTTATCAAGAATGACTGTGTTTAGTTTAGACATCTTTTCAATATGATCACTGCCTTTAACAATAGCTCCTTCTTTTGCAGCACGTCCGATGGATGCGTATAAAGCTGTGGCCGTTGATAATTTAATTCCGCAAATAAAATCAATAACTAGCATACTCATCGCTCTGTTAAGATTTCGAGTTAAGAAAAACGTAACTAGGGCCAAACCAAAAGAGACAGGCACCATTTTTTCAGCTATTGTATCAGCTATATTTTGAATAGGAGCACGTTTCTCTTGCGCTTCCTCTAACAGTTTCACAATTTTAGAAAGGGATGTATCTTCTCCTACTTTTTCGACTGTCACAGTGATGTGTCCACTCTGCAAGACACTTCCAGCATACACATTATCTCCACCACTTACCTCTCGGGGCATATACTCCCCAGTAATGGAAGCTTCATCTGCTGTACCGTTTCCCTCTATTATAATGCCATCTACAGGGATTTTTTCTCCAGTAAAAACGACAACCTGATCACCAACTTGAATGTTCTCGACTAAAACTTTTTCTTCAACGCCCTTTTCTTTTACTCTCCAAGCATATGAGACATCTAATTTTAGGACAGAGTGAATATAATGCTTGGTTTGTTCAGACGTGTAGTCTGTTAATAGCTCGCTAATTGTAGACATCAAAGTAATAATTAAAGCTGATCCCGGATTCTTCATATATAAAGAAGCAAATATAGAGACAGCTGTTAATGTATTAGCATTCCCTTTTCGCTCTTTTAGGACATGAACAACACCGTCTTTAATGACCTCATAGGAAGTACTGATAGCAGTAAAGGTGCTAAGCCAATAGGAAAGTGCTTTTACTACAGCAGGATACGAAGAATGTTGAAGGTACCAGTTAACTAAAAAAACAGTTCCACAAGCTATGATAGGTATAGCCTTTTTCCATGAACATGCTGCTTGCTTTAGTGTATGTTTATATTTATGGATGAATAATTTTAGACTGTATAAAGAGAGAGTAATATGATGATAAATGAGTAGACTTCCGGTTACTTGATTATAGCTTGCAGAATATACCCCTGGAAAAGAGCGTAACCAAGTTTCAATATGGCTTATTTCTAGCTGCTTAGGTATATAAAATCGGGTTCTTCCAGGGAGAGAATGAGCTATCTTTACCCCGAACATCATCACCTATTCTTTTCCCCCTTATCCTTAATGATGTTGTATGACCAATAAAGTAAGCTTGCAGAGAAAGCAGGCGCACTTCCAAACGTCTGAATTCCTTTTCCTAATAAGAAGAGAACAAATAAACTATCAAAGTCAGCAAAGCCATTGGTTTGCTTTTTAATCCCTTTATCTATAAATCCAAGGGTGTTAGTCATGCCATTCATTAATGTAGCATCTTTGTTTAAGATGGCGTTAGCTGCTATTTGTACGATATAACTCATTAGTTCATCTAGCTCTTCCTGGTTAATATGAGGTACAACAAATTGAAGCAGCAAACTTCCGGTTAGCTCTGAAGCTTCCGATGTTAAAATAAGAGGATGTTTTTTTATTTCTTCCGTTAGAGCATGTGCAATGATACGGTGCTTCCAACTGTCGCATTGTATACGCAGTCGCCCCGGCATCGCATGCAATACTTTTATTTTTTGATCACGGAATTGAGACATAATTTTTGGAGCAATAAAAGAGGCACCTAAACCAATTACAGTAGGAAGCATGCTCATTCCTTCCTTTCCTTAAGATCTATATTCTTTTTGATATATTTGTTCAATAAGGTGAAACCACTCTTCAATTTCTTTGTTATTTGTTATGTGGGAAGCTTTATATGTAATAAGTAAACTCCCGGTATCTGGTGTGAATACTGCGTCATAGACAAGGGGTTGAGATTTCAAATTTAAAATAATTAATTCAACTAGGTTACTATTATCTTTCCAAATAGTTGAGCGAAGTCTCATTCTTCCTGGAATGAAATGTACAAGATTAATCTGTAACTTATTTAATTTCTTCTCTGCAAATTTCATTAATAATTTCTCTTTGATACTCATTAATATCCAAATACCACCAATCATTTTTCTTTATTTTACCAACTTATATATTTTATAACAATATAATTATTAAAATACTGTAAATTTTATTACATACAAATAAGTAATAAAATTTACAGTATTTTAGGATGATAATAGATATGTTTTTTATATAGATGCTTAAAGTCTCTTTATTTATTACATTAGATACTTTCAAGTACAAGGGTGTCTAAAAAACTATGTATTTCTAGACCCTCTGCATTAAAGAGAACTTAATATCAGCAAAATAAAAAGCAACCTCGACATGGCGGACGAGGTTGCTTCTTCATGATTCAAACTTAGTGAAGAATCATAGCATAGCACCGTAAATAATAATATCATATTTTTACAATATATACTATATTTTACTTGCATTGCATATGTATAGAAGGTGCACTTTTTATTCATTCGTTTGGGTTACGCCCTAGTATGAAACCCTTACGCGTCAAGGATGTATCAAAAGCTGCATAATCGACAAAGAGGACCCTTTTGAGAACCTTTGCCTCCCAAGGGTTCTCTTTTTTGATGTCTTCCGGAAATAC
>Ga0207713_1001743_pt1 | contig 16708 bp, 17 predicted proteins | sample KBSS64metaG_FD_184404 | JGI IMG/M metagenome (GOLD analysis project Ga0207713, IMG submission 184404) | Switchgrass rhizosphere microbial communities from Kellogg Biological Station, Michigan, USA - KBS S6-4 metaG (SPAdes) (version 2) | ecosystem: Host-associated > Plants > Roots > Rhizosphere >...
GGCAAACGATAGTCACGCGAGATTCCCTTCCAAAACATGAGAAACAGTTTCAGCAGGGTTCATTACATGATTCAGGCATCCCTACCGTCCCACCAAGTCGTCCTGGTTCGGGCGCGGGGAATGTACATGAGCCATCATTTTGATACCACACAAATGTCAAAGTGATGGCGTCAATTTTCAAGACAATCCATCCAGTATCCGCTCAGGCCGCATCTCCTGCGCGCTTGAGCGTGGCGATCAACCTAGTTCTTGGTCTCGATCTTGCCGCCCGCATCCGGGTCGTAAAAATCCGGAATCTCGTATTTGTATTTCTTCAACCAGCGTTGCAGCGCCAGCTCCCGCTCCGCCGCCGTGGCGGTTTGCGGCTTGAGCGAGGCGGCCTGGTTGCGACTTTGCAGCACCAGCCACCCTTCGGTTTCCTGTTGCTGCGCCGAGGCCGGGCCGGCGTCGATCGCCTGGGCGGCGAACGGCAGGCTGAGCAGGGCCAGGCAATAAACACTGTGCAAGGTGTTCATGGTCATCTCCCGGAGTGTCACTTGAGCTTCGACGGTTGTGGGTCAGCCACCACCGCTACTTGATTACCAACCGCGGTCGGGGCCTTGGCCGGCACCTTGAGTTTTTCCGCGCGGGCCTGGGCGTCGGCGAACTGCTCCGGCGTCAGGTGCGCGCGGCTGACGATTTCGGCTGCTTGCTGCCAGTTGTTCTGGTACAGCAGCAAGCTCACCAGATTCAGCGTGGCCAGTTGATCGTTCTGCTTGAGTTCGATGGCCGTCAGGAACTCGAAACGCGCATCTTCAAGACGCAACTGGTTGAGGTAGACCACGCCGAGGTCGTTGCGGATTTTTTCATTGGTCGGCGCCAGACGCACCGCGCGTTGCAAGTGCGCCTGAGCCTGGCCGTTGTCGCCACGGGCGGCATAGATCTGCCCCAGGCCGTGTTCGGCGTCCGCCGTGAGGCAAGTACCGAGTAGCCCGCGATACAGCGGCTCGGCTTCATTGCGCCCGAGCAAGCGATACACCCTGGCCTTGCGTAGGCGGACCTCGACCAGTTTGTCGGGCAGGCTTTGCAGGTTGGCCAGGCTGGCGTGCAGTTTGCCGTCGTTGGCCAGATCGTCCGCCAGGTTCAGTGCCAGTTCCTGTTCGGAATCGAGTTTGCTGCAACTGGTCGGTGCGAGCATCGCCGACCACGGCGCCGGACCGTCGGTGGCGCAACCACCGAGCAACAACACACTTGCCAAGACAATCAGTGCTTTCATCAAACGCTCTCCATGAGCCAACGTCAGTTTGCAAACGCCCGGGTAATCGCGGTGAACCCCGGGCCGGCCAGTACGATCAGCAAGGCAGGAAACAGAAACAGCATCATCACCACCGACATCTTCGCCGACATCTTCGAGATGTATTCCTGCAGTCGGGTGAGGCGGCGGTCGTCGAGTAATTGTTTGAGCGCCAGCAGCGATTTCATTGCCCCGCCACCCTGCTGAATCAGTTGCTGCAGGATCACGCAGGTGTCGGTGAACTCATCGACCGCCAGCATCACCGAGGTCTTGTTCAACTCCTGTCCCAGCTCCAGTCCCGAGTCGACCCGGGCCAGAATCAGGCGCAGTTCGCGGGTCAGTTCCGGCAGCAGTTTCTGCCCTTCGGTGCTGAGCACGCGCAAGGCTTGTTCAACCGCCATGCCCGACTCGAATAGGATGCGCAGCAGCGGAATGAACGTGGAGATCTCCACGGCGATGGTTTTCTGCCGACGCCCGGCGGCGTAAGCCAGCAGCCGCTTGGGTAACAGGTAACCGGCGCCGGTGGCGAGCATCGGCACGATCCAGCGGTTGGCGGCGTGCGGAAAAAAAACTTCCTGGAGAAAGATCGCCAACCCAAGCGTCAGCAGCGGCGTGCCGATCTGGCAGGCGGCGAACAGCGAGCGCTCACTGGCGCGGCGCCAGCCGAGGCGACTGAGCAGGGTCTGGGTTTCGCTGTCGATGCTCACCGAGCGCTGACCGAACCTGCTGTTACCCAGAGCCCGCAGCCAGTTACCGAAACGGTTCTCGCGCACCAGATGCCCCTGCAAACGCTGGTTGACCTGGCGCACCCGGCGGCGCTCGGTCAGCAGGTGATTGACCACCAGCAACAGCGCGCCGAGCAGCAGCATCAGAGCGGCGAGATAGACCATTTCAAATACTCCGCAACATGCGCCACAGCGCCAGGCAACCGGTCACTTGCAACACCACGGCGATGATCAACATGGTCCGACCACCGGAGTCGTGCCACATGCCGAGCATGTAGCCGGGGTTGGTCAGCATGAAGTAGCTCACCAGAATCACCGGCAGCGAACCCAGCACCCACGCGGTCATGCGTGTTTCGCCAGTCAGTGCGCGCAGTTGCCGGGCGCCCTGGTCACGTTCGCGGATCAGCTTGATCAGGTTCTCCAACAGCTCGCTGGCATTGCCGCCGTAGCGATGATTGACCTTGAGGCCGAGGGCAAACATGCGCAGTTCGTCCTGTTCGTAGAGTTCGGCGAAATCGCTGACCGCATCCGGCAGATTGACCCCCAGTTGCACGTTGCGCTGCACCCGGCCCATGGCTTTTTTCAGCGGATCCTCGCTCGATTCGATGCCGCCCATGACGGCGTCGCTCAAGGTGCGGCCGGACTTGAGACTGCGTACCGTGTAGTCGAGCAGCTGCGGCAACTGCTCGATCATGCGTTTGATCCGCCGGTGGTACAGCCAGGAAATGTACAGGCGCAGGATCAGCGGCGGCGCCAGCAGCATCGCCAGCAAACCGATCCAGTCCGCCAATAGATAACCCAGGACAATCGCCACGCCCCACAGGGTCATCCACAGCCCGAAACGCTCGCTGGGACGGCCAAGCCCGGCGCGCAGAAACATCCGTTCAAGCCCGACCCAGGTCGGTTTCTGTACGGCCAGTTGCGGCTGCCCCGCCGCGAGACGATTGAGAACCCGTTCGTTGCTGGTCTTGTGGATACCGTGCACGAACAGCCAGATCGACAGCCCGAGCAGGATCAGACACAGGAGGATAAGAATGGCCGGTCCGATCATGATGCAAGTCCCATGCGGTCAGCCCAGGTGGGTCTCGTAGCGCAACTTGTCGCCCGCCGGATTGACCGCTTCGCGCAGGAAGCCGAAACCAGTGCGCCGATCAAGGCGAAACAAGGTGTTGGTGACGTAGACGTTTTCACGGATGCCGACCACTTCCACCACCTCGCTGACACAGCGGCGGCCGTCGGGCATGCGAGTCAGCTGGATGATCACATCGAGGGCGGCGCAGATCATCTGGCGCAAGGTGCGCTCGGCGATCGAGCGACCGGTCAGCCCCACCAGCGTCTCCAACCGCAGCAACGCATCCTGGGCATTGTTGGCGTGTACGGTGCTCATCGAGCCGTCGTGACCGGTGTTCATCGCGGTCAGCACATCGACCACCTCGACTCCACGAATCTCGCCAAGGATGATCCGGTCGGGGCGCATGCGCAGGGCGTTGCGGATCAGGTCGCTGGCCTTGACTTCGCCGTGGCCCTCGGCATTCGGCGGACGGGTTTCCAGGCGCACAACATGAGGGTGGCTGAGCTGCAATTCGGCGACGTCTTCGATGGTCACCAGACGTTCGTGGGGGTTGATCAATTGGCTGAGGATGTTCAGCAGCGTGGTTTTGCCGGTGCCGGTACCGCCGCTGATCAGCACGTTACAACGCTTGCCGACCGCCTCCTGAAGGAACTCGAAAATCGCCAGATCGATGGTCTGCATCGCCATCAGATCACTGCTTTTGAGCATGTCCTTGCGAAACTTTCGAATCGACAGGCAGGGGCCGTCGAGCGCGATCGGCGGGATGATCGCGTTGACCCGGCTGCCGTCCGGCAGACGTGCATCGACCATCGGCGAAGACTCGTCGAGACGCCGCCCGAGTGGCGCGAGAATCCGTTGCATGACCCGCTCGACGTGGTGCGCGTCGATAAAACGCAGGTCACTTTGATGCAGCACGCCATCGCGTTCGATGAATACCCGGTGCGGGCCGTTGACCAGAATTTCGGTCACTGACTGATCGCGCAGCAGTACTTCCAGTGGGCCGAAACCGGTGAGTTCGTCGACGATTTCTTCGGCCAGCCGCTCCATCTCGTAACGGGAAATCGCCAAGTGCAGGCGGGCGATGTATTCGGCGACCTTGTCGGTGACAAACTGCGCCAGCAATTGGCGCGAGCCCTCCAGCAGGTTTTTCCCCGACTCTTCGATGGCGTCGATGATGTAGCGGTGCAGGACCAGTTTCAGGCCTTCGTGATCGGTATTACCGGTCGCGCCGCGCTGCACCGCGCCGAACAGTTTTTCCGCGCTCATGAGGTGCCTCGCAAGCGGTCGAACCAGGTGACTTTGGGTTTGGCCAGGCCTTCGGAGCGCTTGGCCAGACGCTCGCCGAGAGCACGCAGGCTTTGCGTGAGTTTTTCCCGCGGGGCCAGTTCGAACAGGCTGACGCCCTGGTTCTTGGCGTTCAGGCGCACTTCGGCGTTGGCCGCCAATACCGCGATCACTTCGAGGTTGAAGGTTTTGCCCAGGGTTTCAGCATCCGGGGCCACGCTGCCCAGATAGCCGTCCACCAGCAAACGCGCGTGGTCGAGCTTCATGCCTTTCTCGCGCCAAAGATTGAGCACGGCCAGGTTGCGGCGGCAGTTGAGCACGTTCTGATCGGTGTACCAGATCAGCTTGTCGCAGTGGCTGACAAAGGTGCGCAAGGCTTCACTGTCGGACTGCCCGGTGAGGTTCACGACGATGTGCTGGAAGTGTTGGCGCAAGGCGCTGAGCAACATGTACAGCTCGGCGGCGCTGGTGCCTTCCAGCGGCTCGTCGCTGCTGGCATACGCCAGAATCCGCAGCCCCGCTTCAGCGCTGGTGAAGGCACTGTCGATCAGGGTCGCGTCGAGCCTGCGCAAGTGACGCAAGGCATCGCCGAAGTGGAACGAACTCTCGAGCCCGAGCAACGCCAGGCTGTCGCCGCGCGGCAGCCCCAGATCCAGCAGCAGGGTCTGTTGTCCGCTCTTTTGCACCACCTGCGCCATATGGTTGGCAAGCAGCGCGCCATCGCAATAGCTCTGCGTACCGTACAACACCGTGAGGCCGCCAAGATGCGTGTTGGCCGCCACCGGTGGCAGGCGCTTGTTCAAGCGCCGTACCAGCCCGGCGACTTCACTGGCCCGCGAACCGTAGGCGACGAAATCCCGGGCGCCGGCACGCATGGCGTTGAGCACCAGTTGGTTGTCCATGCCATCGCCCAGCGCGACGATGGCGAGCATCGGCTTGGCTTCCAGCGCACCTTCGATCAACGCACTCTGCGCGACCACATGGTCGCGATCGAGGCCGACGAACACCAGGCTGGCGAAGGTGACATCGACCAGCGCCAGCAACTCGTCCAGGCTCCCGGCCCCGGCGCTCACCACCTGGCCCAGCGGCGCGAGTGCGCCTTGCAGCCACTCCAGATCGGTGCTGTTACGGGTGATCGCCAGAAAGGTCTGGCTGAGGTTCTGGTTCATTGGGACAGCCCACTGCGTTTGTCGAAGTTGCCGTTTTCGAGGAAGAACATGCGGTAGAAATTCGGATCGTAGTTGCGCAGTTTTTCCCCCGGCAGCGATGGCAGTTGCGCGTCCGCCGCCAGTGGCTGCACCAGGTGCGGGGTGACAATCATCAGCAGTTCGCGCTCTTCGCGTCTGATCTGCGAGCCTTTGAAAAAGGCGCCGAGCACCGGGATATCGCCCAGCCCCGGAAACTTGTTCACCTGCGAACTGTTGGTGGTGCTGATCAGGCCGCTGATCACGAAGCTTTCGCCATCGGCCAGCGAGACGCTGGTGTCGGTACGGCGGATGGTCAGGGCCGGCACGGTGGTGCCGGCGATCTGCACGGCGTTGCTCAAATCCAGTTCGCTGACTTCCGGTGCGACCTTCAGCGCGATGCGGTCGTGGCTGATCACGGTCGGGGTCAGGGTCAGGCGGATACCGAACTCCTTGTACTCGATCGACACGTTGTCGCTACCGGCGCTGGGCACCGGAATCGGGATTTCACCACCGGCCAGAAAGCTTGCGCTCTGCCCGCTCAACGCCACCAGGCTGGGGCGCGCGAGGGTGTAGGCGAAACCGCTGGTTTCCAGCGCGTTGATGATCGCCATGGTCTTGCCGCCGATCCACGAAAAATTGAACAGGCCGTTATCCACCGGCAGTCTCGGCGTCGGCACGCCATCGATTGGCGGCAACGTACCGGGCGAACCAAACAGGAAATTGCCCCGGGTGCCGATCAGCGAAGCGGTGGCTTCCTTGAGTTTGGTGCGGCTGACTTCGACGAAACGAATGTCGGTCTGCACTTGCGAGGGCAGCATCGGATCATCGGAAGGCATTCTGCTGGCGCTGGTCAGTGCGGCAGTGGCACTGCCCTTGACGAACACCATGCTCTGGCGCGGCTCACTGGAGCACGACGTCCAGACCATCAGGCTGGTGGCGCCGGGGGCCACGCCGGTGAGTAGAAACGAGGCGCTGCCGGTGTCGTGCACATCAGCGATCTTCGGGTCGCCGATAGCCACGCGGGTGATTGCCACGGGCGACTGGATGTCCTGCTGGAAGCCTTCGCCGATCTCGATCACCGGCGGCATACGGCCGAGTGCCGAGCAATTGCCGGTGGCCGCGACGGCGGCGTTGATCGACAGTCCCATCAGTATCAAGGCCCGGACGACAGGTGTTAATAGCGGCCTGAATCGACTCTGCATGCACGTGGATCCTTGCTCAGTCATGGGGCTTGTTGGGAAAGCTGATTGCCGCGGATCACTTCCATCGGCCGCGCACCGCCATGGCCGCCAGCGGCCGGCGCTTTTGGCGCGGCACCGAGGGCCAGTTGGGTGAACTGGAAGAGCTGGCTGTTGGCGTTATCCACATGCGCCGGTGACTGGGTTTCACCGGCCCAGTACTTGGCCAGACGCTGTTCTTCGCTGCTGCGCACGGCCAGGCGCAACGTGCCGACCTGAGTGGCGAGCATCATCCGGCTGAGCAATTGTTCGGGCACCGCCAGCACCACGGTGCGTGCAGCGATCCGGCGTTGATCCTGTTTGAGTTTTTCGTCGGCGCTCAAGGCCGGGGTGGCGGGTTGGCCGTCGTTGGTCAGGCCGTATTGCTCACCGACACCGAGTACGCGCATGGCCGGCACCACGATCTGCGCCGACTGCTGCAGATTGCTCGCGTCCTGACGCAGGTAGAGCAGCACATCGACGTAGTCGCCGGGAATCAGTTGCCCGGCGGCGCCGATCACTTCATCCACGGCCACGGTGAGCGCGCGCTCATCACTGTGAATCATCCGCGCCAGTGAGCCACCGGCCTGAAAGCTTTCGTCGTTGAGCCAGGTGCCTGCGCTCAAGTGCCGCCACGGCGTGCGACCCACCGCTTGCTCGACACTGGAAAGGCTGCCGGCTGGCGCACTGCGCAATTTCTCCACCGCCACATCGGCAGCCGTGAGCGGCGTGAACGGCGGCACATCGTGCAACAGCACGACCACTGGCTGGCGGGTCTGATCTTCGGCGGCGGCCAGGGTTTTTTCCATGGCGACTGCCGGGGCGGCAGGCACTTGGGCAACGGGAGCCGGTTGCCGACTGAGCATCAGGCCCCAGTAGCCGACGACGATTGCCCCCAGCAGCAGAACGGCTGCAAGACCCATGGTGACGCGACTGTTCATGACGGCTCTCCCTTTCCTCACTGCACCGACAGCCTGTACTTCCTGCCGAGAGAATTTTTCGCGATCAGGCAGCTATGAACATGCAACGATTTCGCTATTTCCAAGCTAGCTGATCCGAGCCAAAACGCCATTTCTGACAGGAAAATAACTCACTAAAGTATGAGTCCTGGCCAATTAACTGTAGGGTTTGGCTCGACTAACGTTCTGGTTAATCCTTTGTGATTAATCCGTTCTTACAGTTGTTGAGCAGGGGTTTGTTGACAATGCTCTGATAGCACGGTGAAAGCATGCCGCTGTAGCGTTGGATCGGCGCCAGAGGCGCAAAGGAGTGGACGTATGTTTCGGATGATCATCGACTATCTACTGGCCAGGGCCAGGCTGCTGTGCAGAAGTGAAGAAGGCGCATCTGCCATCGAATACGCGATTGTGGTGGCAATGGTGGCGGTCGTGGTTGTGGTGTTTGTGACGCCCATCGGCGACAAGGTGCTGGCCATTTTCAACCTGGTGTTGACCAAACTCGGTGGCGCTACGCAGGTCAGACCGACACCTTGATCAAAAACCTTGCCCCTCTTCCAGTGCCCGGTCCCATGCTCACCCATAGCAGCGCTCAGGCACTGGCAAGTCATCGGATTTCACAGGTCCGATCTCCCGTTGTAACTAAGGAGAATGTCAATGATCCTTGAATACCTGATCATGCGCCTGAGGTCCTTTCTGGCCAGTACGGAAGCCGCTTCAGCCATCGAGTACGCGATTGTCGTGGCTATGGTGGCGGTCGTGGTGGTGGTGTTCATCACACCCCTGGGCGCGAAAATCTTTGCGATTTTCAACAATGTTCTGGTGGCGCTCGGTGGAGCCTCGCAAACCGCTCCGGTACAAACCCCCTGATGTGAGTCGCGTCCGGCGAATGTCGCGCTACACTCGATCTCACTTCCAGCTTTTCAGGGACTGCCCATGACTGCCTCCTCGCTCCCCCGCCAACAGTTGCTTCTGGTTGACGACGAAGAGGACGCGTTGCTTGAGCTGGCCGAGTTACTGGAGGGCGAGGGCTTTGTCTGTCACACCGCCACCTCGGTGAAACTCGCCCTGCATCACCTCACCCGCTTTCCGGATATCGCCCTGGTGATTACCGATCTGCGTATGCCGGAAGAGTCCGGCATGTCGCTGATCAAGCGTCTGCGCGAGCACACCTCACGCCAGCATCTGCCGGTGATCGTGACCTCCGGACATGCCGACATGGAAGACGTCAGCGACATGCTGCGCCTGCAGGTGCTGGACCTGTTTCGCAAGCCGATCTACCACGTGCGCCTGCTGGAAACCCTGGACAATCTGTTCCCCAAACCGAAGACGCAGGCCGGGTAATTCACTCAGGGTGTTTTTGGAAGAATTGACTGCCTGCCCGCGAGGAACAGGCAATCAAGATCAGTGTGCTGTCACACGCTGACGGGCGGCCGAAGCACTCGGTGATAGCGCCAATGCCAACTGGGTGCGGTTGTGCATATGGGTCAGGCGCAAGACCTGCGAGACATACAGTTTCACGGTGTTTTCGGTGATGCCCAACTCGCAGGCGATCTGATAGTTGGTCTGCCCTTTGCCCACCAGCCGCGCCACATCCAGTTGCCGTGGCGAGAGCTGATTGAAGATCGCCGGGATCTCCTGCTCGGCTTCGGCGCCGTCGCCGCCGAGCATGTCTTTGACCACCGCCGCCGGATTGCGCCGGACCTTGTCCAGATCCTGGTAGAGATCGTCGATGGATTCCGAGAGAAACTGCAGCTTCTGGTTCAAGTGGCCCAACTGGACATTCTTGTGCCGCTCTTGCAGGGCCGCTTCCTGACGTTTCACGCCTTCGAGCAGTTCATCCAGCTGGATCGGCTTCTGGTAGTAGTCGGCAATCCCGGCACGCAGGGCCTTGATCACGTCCTGTTTGTCGGCGCGCCCCGTGAGCATGATCGCTTCGAACACCCGGTGTTTGCCGCTGATGCGTTGCAGCTCCTGCACCAGTTGGATGCCATCCATGTCCGGCATATGCAGGTCGCTCAGCACCAGACCGATTTCGGCGTCTTCACTGAAACGCTCGATCGCCTGAGTGCTGGATTCACACGGCACACAGCGGTACCCGCTGCTTTCGAGAAACTCGCACAATTCTTCGACGATCAACGGTTGATCATCGACCACGAGCACTTTTACCGCCGACGTAAGCTTGTTCACGAACCACTCCATTGCTCGGGCCAAAGCTGACTTTTTCTGCACTTTGGCGATGTAACCACTTCATTTGAAAGTAGACGCACTTTCCGACTATGTACATAGGACTAGTGGCATCTGGCGACTAATGGATCCAATGTATTGAAGCCAATACACCCAGCAGCACGAACGGCGCAAATGGCAGCTTCTTTGACGCTCCTGGCTCTAAATATCGAAGACGTTCTCTAAGCCATTGACTCATATGAAGCCAGACTCTTGGCGCGATCAGCAGCCAGAGCAAACTCGCGATACCCGCGCCGATAAACGCACAAAGAATGAATAAACCGTTCGTCGCAAGGCCCATGGCTGTCATTAATTTCACATCGCCTGCGCCCATCCGGCCCATGAAATACCCAGGAACGGTCAACATCAGGGCGATCGCGGCGGCCCACCATCCCTGCTGCGCATCGGCTCCGAACCAGGTCGTGCCAGTCGCCAGCAAATGGATCAGCGCCAGCGCTCCTGCACCGAACGTCAGCACATTGGCGATACGCCGTTGCCGGGCATCCTGGGCGGCGCACAGGGCCAGCCAGATCAGGAGAACTAAACTCTGCATCCGGTTAAATCCATCCGATTTTGCTGAATGATTCTATGCTGATACTACGCAGTGAAAGTCAGGGTAGACGCACTCATGAAAACCGGCTTCGCAAAATCACAGGCAGGCGCAGTGGCGATCGAATTCGCCTTGGTATTTGTGATTTTTTTTGCCGTGTTCTACGCGCTGGTCAGTTACAGCCTGCCGTTTCTATTGATGCAGAGCTTCAACGAGGCGACGTCCGAAGCCGTGCGCCGCAGCGTCGCGGTGGATCCGAATACCCCCGGTTATGCCTCGGTGGTGGTGAGCACTGCCAACGCCGTATTGGCCGATCAGTTGCAGTGGACATCAACCCTGAATCTGGTGGTCGGCGTCGACACCTCAGCGGTCTATGACGCCGCTCAGGGCACGTTGACGGTCAGCGTCAATTACCCCACTAGCAAGCTCAATCAGATCATGCCGTTTCTGGTGCTGCCGGGCGTGGGTGCAGTGCCGAGTCTGCCCGCCACCCTCTCCGCCGCGTCGAGCCTGAAATTTTGACCGCCGGCGACAATCTGTTCGGGCGCCTGCTCAAGCGCGCGCCACCGCCGGCCAACGAACTGCCCGATCATCTCGGCGCACCGCCGCTGGGCCTGCACCTGCAACTGAACCACGACGGCGGCGTATTGCAGATCGCCGGGCCGTTGCGCCACCAACTCGCGCAACAGCCACCCCACGACTCGCCGCTGCCGTTGTCGGCTTATTTACTCGAGCACAGTACGTTGGCAATTGAAGGCCGCCCGCAGGACTGGCAAGGGCAAATACTCGATCTGGATTTTCCCGGCCTCAGCGATCAGACCCTGCACCTGCGCGGTTGGGTGCAGCCTTCGGCCGAGGGCTGGATGCTGCAACTGATGGACATCGGCGACCTGCTGCTGGAGCGCCAGCAGTCGCGCAATCGTGAAACCTGTCAGGCCCTCGCCGGGCAGATCAGCGAACACCTGCGCGTCTGCAACCTGACGCGTTTGCCGATGGTGCTCAGCGAGCAATTGCAGGCCATCGCCCAGCGCTGGCATATCCCGTGTCTGGCCATCGCCCTGCTCGACGAACAGGCACAGGGCTGGCAGATCTACGAGCAATATCGCGCCCACGACGCGCCGCTGCTGTGGCAGGATGGCCAGCGTCTGGGCACGCCGCTCGACAGCCTCAACGGCAGCGCGCCGCAACGCCTTGGCGCCCATCATGGTTTGTACGAACACGCGCGGGTGGAGGCCACGTTTGGCAACGCCGATGGTTTCGCCGTGCCCTACAGCGATGATCGTGGGGTGGTCGCGTGGCTGCTCTGCGGCTTCTACAACGTGGACGTTGCCGCCCCGCACCTGAACGACCGCGACTGGATGGCCCTGACCAGCGCACTGGCCGGCCCGTTACTCAGCCGCCTGCGAGAACAGCAACATCATCACTACACCGAACGCCTCGAATCGCTGCAGACCCTGCTTGGCACCGGTTGGTGGGAAATGCTTGGCGACGACATGCTGCTGGCGCCTACGCTGCTCGATGTGTTGCCGGCGGACCGTGCTCGCATCTCGCTGCAAGACTGGCTGGCACTGATTCATCCGGCCGACCGCGAAGAACTGCGCAGTCGTCTGCATGCCCTGCAATTGCACGGCGAGCCCCTGACCCTGTGCGTTCGCCTGCACCGCAGCGGCCCCGGACAAACGCCCCTGTGGTATCGCGTTCAGGGCCAGGTCGCCGGCAGCGGTGAACAGCGGCGGCTGGTGGGATTCATGCTCGACATCAGCGACATCCAGAACCAGCAGCAACGCGCCGAAGCCGCCCATGCGCGGCTGGATAACCTGATCGCCAGTTCGCCGGCGGTGATTTATGTGCAGCGCTACGTCGAGGGTGCGCTGCTTCCCGACTTCTTCAGCGCCAGCCTGCAGCCGCTGCTGGGCTGGACGCCGGCCGAGGGCTGCGCCGCCGACTGGGTGCAACTGATTCACCCCGAAGACCGCGAGCTGTATTTCGCTCGCACCCGGCAACTGTTGCGCGAAGGCTCGGCGCGCGCGCGTTTTCGCTTGCGCGACGCACGCGGCGACTACCACTGGCTGCTCGACGAAGCCAAACTGCTGCGCAATGATCTTGGTCTGCCGGTCGAAGCCGTCGGGCTGTGGCTGGACGTCACCGAAGCGACCCTCGCCGCCGAACAGGTCAGACACAGCGAAGAGCGTTACCGGATTCTGGTGGAAGACTCGCCGGCGATGATCTGCCGTTATCGCCCGGACCTGACGCTGACCTTCGGCAATCGGCCGCTGGCGACTTATCTGGAATGCACCCCGGAGCAATTGCCGGGGGTAGATCTGGGCAGCTGGATGTCCGACGAACAACGCGCCGCCTTCATCCAGCGTCTGGCACTGCTGACCCCGGAGCTACCAGTGAGCACTGCCGAAATCAGCCTGCAATTACCCGGGCGCGAACATGCATGGTGGGTGTGGTCCGATCGCGGGGTGTTCGATGAACACGGGCGCCTGCTTGAGGTGCAGGCCGTGGGCCGCGATAACACCGAGGTGCGGCGCTCGCAGCAGCAACTCACGCAAAGCGCAAAAATGGCCACCCTCGGCGAAATGGCCACTGGTCTGGCCCATGAAATCAATCAGCCGCTGAACGTGATGCGCATGGCCATCGTCAACGTGCTCAAGCGTCTGGGCAACGGCGATGTGCAGATCGACTATCTGACCGACAAACTCAATCGCATCGACGCCCAGGTGCAGCGCGCCGCGAAAGTGGTCGATCACATGCGCGTGTTCGGCCGTCGTTCGGAGATCGAGCAACAACTGTTCAACCCGGCCTCGGCCATCGAAGGCACCTTGTCGTTGCTGGCCGAAGGCATGCGCGGCAAAGGCGTCGACCTGCGGATCAGCGAAACCGCTTTCAGCGTGCAGGTGCGCGGTTACGTCGATCAGTTGGAGCAGGTGCTGATCAACCTGATGGTCAACGCCCGCGATGCGCTGCTCGGCAAACGCGAGAAAGACTCATCGTTCAAGCCATGGATCTCGATTTATGCCGAGCGCGACGAGCACAAGGTTCGGCTGTGGGTCGAGGACAACGGCGGCGGCATCGAGCCGCGTTTGCTGGAGCGGATTTTCGAACCGTTCTTCACCACCAAACCGGTGGGCGTCGGCACCGGGCTGGGGCTGTCGGTGAGCTACGGCATCATCGAAAACATGGGTGGTCATTTGAGCGTGCGCAACTCGCTGGAGGGCGCACGTTTCTGCATCGAGTTGCCGATTGCACCGGACGCCTAGATCACCAGATAGGCCTTGCCGGTCTGGCCGCAGGTCATGTTGGCACCGACGTCGACGTCCATAAGGTTGATGCCCAGGCTTTTCAGCAGGTTGTTGAGCAAGGGGTCGAGCAATGGGCTGAGCACGCTGGTCACCACGGGCAACAAACGGCTGCTGACATCACTGATCAACGAGGCCACTCCGGTGACAATGGCACCGAGCGGGTTGCTGCCGACCGGTTGGTAAACGATCAGGTTGATACCCGCCAGGGTGTTGCTCAGGCTACCGACGATATTGTTGGTGGAAATCGCCGATTGCACGCTGGAGGGCAATTTGAGGTTGGGCGGAGTCGCGAACGGCGTGCCACTGGAAAACACCAGGTCCTGTGAATTTTGCGCGACCGGGGTGTCGAGTTTGATCGCGATGCCGCCGGCACCGTATTGAACACGGGTCGCGGCGTCGCAACTGCCGAGGCCGAGAATCTTGTGGCAGGTCACGATGCCCAGATCCACCAGCGGTAAAGGCGAGACCACAGGCTCGGCCGCCGATGAAAAGGCGTTGGTCGGATCAATCTTGCCAAGTTTGAGGTCTGCAATCGACGTGACGGTGTGGGCTGTCAGGCTTTTGGTGCCGGTAGTGCCGGTCGGACAGCTGTAGTCCGTGACATAACTTTTCGCGCCGCCGGCATCCAGCGCGATATCGATTTGCGGGCTCGGCAGCAGTTTCGGATCGAGTTGCTCGCAACCGGCGCCCAGCAGACAGAGCACGGAGTTGAGCGTGTCGACCAGATTCAGACTCAGCAGCGCATTGAGGGTCGGGGTCAGTGTGCCGACCAGCCCCAACACCGCATTGGCCAGCCCGGTCACCCCGGACAACACCGGCAGATTCACCGAGAGCATCGTGCGAATCTGCGCCGTGCGCACATAAATCCGATCCGCCCCCAATGGGTTGGCCTTGGCCCGCGCCGGATCACCAATCGCCGAGAACTGCGGCGGCTCGATCACCTTGACCCGCACCGTGACATTCGCCAGCCCCAGCACGCTGATCGGCAAGGTCGCGGCCACCGCGCTTTTGCTGTTGGCCAGTTGCACCACACCCTGAATCAGTTGCAGCAGTTGCAGGTTGGCATCCAGCCCGGCGGCGGTGGTGCCGGTCTGCAACTGCAGGATGTCGCCGAGTTTGACCGGCGCAGCATTGATCGCCGCAACCTGCAGCTGACCCAGCGCAGTGATCACCGTCGCGGTCGCGCCATTGAGCTGCACCACCGTCGCGGCCGCCTGAATCAGTTGGGTGACCGTGGCCTGGGTGTTGAGCAGTTGCGTGTAGTTGCCGGCGGCGACGTTGAGGTTGATCGCCAGTTGGTTGAGGTAGCTGAGCAGGTTGATGTCGGTGTTGAGCAGACCGTCCCAACCCAGAGCCGTGAGGTTGACGTTGCCGCCGAGCAGCCCCGAGAACAGCGGATTGAGAATGTTCGACTGGGCGGTGTTGATGCTCGCCAGCGTACTGCGGATGTTCAGTTGCGCAACCGTCGGGGTCGGTTGCGCGGCGACGGCTGAGGCGTTGAGTGTGGTTTTCAGACTGACCGTCGAGCCGCTGAACAGGGCCTGCACCCCGCCGGCAAAACTGGTGGTCACCGTGCGGCTGGCGTCCACTTTGATTGCGCTCGACCGGGTTGCATCGGCGGTGAACGCGCGCAACCCGCTGGCCGCGGTCTGCACGCTGCCGCAGGTGGTCGTCAGAGTGTTGTTGGTATCGACGGTGTAGCCATTGCGCACTGCGCTTTGCCCGGTATACGTGGCCGCGCTGAGGCCTGACTGACAATTGCCGCCGCGACTGACCGCTTCCAGCGCCGCGCTGTCGACCACTCGCTGCAACTTGCGCTGCTCCATGTATAGCCGACCGGTGTCGACCACCAACAGCATCAACACCAGCGCCAGACTGAGGGTGGCAGCCGCCATCAACCCGATCGCCCCGCGTTGCCGGGCCGGGCCGTTGAACTGCGTACGAGGCGACATGGCGCACTCCTTTGCCGGCGCGTTGCCGAGCGCTACCTCCGATGGTGGATTTGAGTGTAGACGGCGCTAGTGGCAACGCGCCATTTGGTGCTGCACAAAACCCTGCAGACCTCGTCTTCTCGCGAATGCGCTGTGTCATTCAACATGGATGTGGCTGACACGCCGTCTTCGCGAGCAAGCCCGCTCCCACAGGGAGATTTGTGGTGGGGCAAAAAATGGGAGCCTCTTGGGCTCCCTTTTTTTTACAGCGAACTAGCGTGGTGGATAGTTGGCCAATATTCGGCCCACCGTTTCGCGCACCGCATTGCTGCGATCCTGTGGATTGGGCGTGCTGCTGAGCATCTGCTCATCGCTGCCACGCCACACCAGTTTGCCGTCCTTGCCATCGAGCAGATCGATCTGGATCGTTGCCACCTTGTAGGTGATGTTGCGGGTTTCGTTGTACATCGGCGCGCCCCAATACCCGTTCCACGGGCCACCCCAACCGCCGCCGTAGTTGGTGGTCACTTGCTGCTGGCGATCCTCGACAATCAGGTAGGTCTGCACGCTCAGGTCGCCTTTGGCCCCCGCAGCGGCAGGGCGCAAGCCGCGCTGATCAAGTTGATCGCTGACGGCCTGGCGGATGCGTTGCTCGGTCAGGTCGCTCTTGATCCGTGGATCATCCGGGCGATATTGCAGCGCCGGTTCTTTCCAGCTCCAGCTGCGATAGGCGGCGAAGTCGCGGCTGGCGTCGAAGTCATGGTTGACCTGGTTGGCAGCGCAGGCACTGAGCAGCGCGGCCATGGCCAGTAAAGCGAGACGACGGAACATAGTTGTTCTCCGGTTGAAGGCCTGAACCTGCGAAGCGTTCTCACCTGAAGTCTAGCTCGGCGGATAGGCCGACAGGGCTTTTTCCAGAGCCTCGCGAATGGCGTCGGTGCGCACCAGTTGGCTACCCTGGTTGGCGGTCTCGGCGCTG